>Ga0182019_10001112_pt1 | contig 13512 bp, 13 predicted proteins | sample 812E2MmetaG_FD_120483 | JGI IMG/M metagenome (GOLD analysis project Ga0182019, IMG submission 120483) | Permafrost microbial communities from Stordalen Mire, Sweden - 812E2M metaG | ecosystem: Environmental > Terrestrial > Soil > Wetlands > Permafrost | place: Sweden: Stordalen | collected...
CTCGTCCGGCTGCACGGTCTGGCGCAGACCAAGGGCGAAGAGGTCTACGCGGTCTGGATCAACAGCGGTGGGGCCATTCCAACCAAGGCCGGCACTCTGACCGTCGACGATTCCGGCAGCGGCTACCTGGACGTGAACAACGTTCCCACGGCGGCGAGTCTTTGGGTCTTCGTCTGCCGCGAGCCCAATGCCGGGGTGACCGCGCCGACAGGCCCGATCATCGTGTCGGGGACGATCTCACTCTAGTACGGTTCGTCGGCAATCCTGGTCGTCGGCCGCCTGAGGAGCCTGTTGTCGCTACCCCGCCTGTGATTGCGTGACTACTCTGTCGCCGCCCGCCTGCCGGGCCGCGTGCATCGCGTCCTCCGCCACCGCCAGCAATTCGTCGGGCGTTCGGCCGTCCAGCGGGAAGCCGGCGATGCCGGCCGACACGGATATCGTCCGTCCGTCCACCGGGGGCATGGCGGCGATGCCACGGACCAGCCGCTCGGCCACGACCAGGCCATCCGGTCCCGGCGCAACGAGGATGAACTGCTCGTTGCCGAAGCGGGCGACCGAGTCCATCAAGCGTACCGACTCGGCCAGAATCTGAGCCACGCGGCGCAATGCCTCGTCCCCGGCCGAGTGGCCGCCGGCCCTCTCGATTTCGGCGAAGTCATCGATTTCTATGATTGCGATGCTCAGGGGCACGCCCTGGCGGCCGGCGCGGGCCACTTCCAGCTCCAGCATCCGGTCCAGAGTGCGGCGATTGGCGAGGCCGGTCAGCGGGTCCGTATGAGCCAGGCGGTCGAACCACTCGGCCCGCTCCGACCCGAGCGACAGTGCCAGCGCCCGTTCCACCGCCACCGCCGCGAGATCCGCGAGCGGCTCCGCCCCGACCAGAGCCTCCGGCTTGGGGAGCGGCCCGGAGAAGCCGAGGCCCATGACGCCGAGCGCAATCTCGATGCCCTCGCGCCGCACGACCAGCGGCAACAGCAGGGCGGTCGTAGCGCCGCGCAGCACGGCCACGTGCCCGGCATCGTCGACGCTGAGCGGCATCCGCGAGCGGGTAACGTTGGCAAGCGGGTCGTGGCTGTCGCTGAGCTGCTTGATCGAGCCGGCCTCCGCGGCCAAATCCGGCGTGATGCCGTGCGTGACCGCCAGCTCCAACTCGTCCTGGTCGGGATCAACGATGTAGAGGGCACCGCAGCTGGCCGCCAGATGCTCGGCGGCAAGTCCGAGCAGCTCGGCCAGCGAGTCGTCGAGGTCGTCGCCGCGGGCTACGGCTGCGGCGGCCGCCGCGAAGAACTGGCCCGAGGTTCGATCCTGAAGCGGTGGTTCGCCCGACACGCAATCCTCCCTGGTGCACGAGACGGCAGTCTTGCAGCGATTGTACGGCGCAGCATCGGCCGTGGCGATACATCGGCCGTGGACGGCCCGCCTATACTCGGCCGGTGAAGCTCGTCGTAGCCGTCGTCCACAACGAGGATGCCCGCGTCCTGATCGATGCCTTGCTGGCCCGCGAGCACAGGGCGACCTGGCTCCACAGCTCGGGCGGATTCCTCAAGCAGTCCAACGCCACGATTCTGGTCGGCGTCGAGGAGGCCCAGATCGACGAAGTCGTGGGTATCGTCCGCGAGAACTGCCGGGCTCGGACCCAGACCCTGAGCCCCATCCCGCCGATCATGGAGCCTGGTGAGTTCTTCATGCCGTACCCCGTAGAGGTCGAGATGGGCGGCGCCGTCATCTTCGTTCTGCCGATCGACCGCTTCGAGCGGATCTGAGAGCCGGCCCGGCTCGAAGGTGACGACGTGAGCCCGATCCGGCCGGATCTCGTCGATTGCTGGGTGTTCCGAGTCCAGAGCGCGGGCCCGCTCGAAATCCTGCTGATGCGCCGTTCGCCCGGTCGAATCCTGCCCGGGCTGTGGCAGTGCGTCTCGGGCTCGCTCGAGGCCGGCGAGACCGTCACCGAGGGCGCGCTGCGGGAACTGAGCGAGGAGACGGGTTTCGGGCCCGGCGCGATCGAAGGCTTCTACGACCTCGATCAGGTCAACCAGTTCCACGAGCCGTCGGTCCGGGCGATCGTCACGGCCGCCGTCTTCGCCGTACGCGTCGCGGCCGGAGCCGAGCCTGTGCTCTCGCACGAGCACGATTCGATGCGCTGGGTCTCGCCGGCCGGCGCCCTCGAACTGGCGATCTGGCCCGCATATCGAGAGTCGATCCGCCGCATCGCCGAGAATCTGCTCGACCCGGAGCGGGCGATCTGGTTCGAGCTAACGCTCGACGGCGATCGGGCGCGGAGCTGACGCGGGGCGCGGAATGGGCAAGCGAAATCGCGGCCCGGAAATACCCATCGGCGGTGGCTCGCGCCTCTTAACTAACGTGAGCGACATCGCGGCCACCCTCAATCGCGGCCACACGGCCGAGGCCTCCGGGTCCGCTGCGGCGCCGGTTTCGACTGCGGCGGCCGTCGCTGCTCCGGAATGGGTCGCCACTCTGCACGATCACGGACCGCTGCTGCTGGCCGCGGCCCGGGCGATTGCCCGAAACGAGGCCGAAGCCGAGGACCTGGTCCAGACGACGTTCGAACGCGCGCTCCGGGCGGGGCCTTCGATCCGTGAGCCACGGGCAATTCGGGCGTGGCTGTTGACCGTTCAGACGCGCGAGGCGTTGCGGGTCGTGAGACGCCTGCGGCGGACGATGTGGCTGGACCCCGCGGTCCACGAGGTGCCGGCAGACGGCCCCGACAAGTCGGAATGGATCGACCTCGATCGTGCCCTGGGGCGGCTGTCGCGGCCGATTCGGGCCGCGGTCGTTCTCCACCACATGGTTGGACTCTCCGTGCGCGAGACCGCCGAAGCGCTCGGCATCACTGAGAACACGGCGAAAGCGCGTCTGGCCACGGGCCTGGCCAGGCTCCGGGAGTGGCTCGATGAAGACTGAACCGACCGGCGGGCGATCCACGAAACCTACCGTCGAAGAGATGCTGGCGAGGAAATTCGAGGCCGAGCTGAGGGTCGCCGAACGAGACTACCCGGCGCTGGGCGAGGTTCGACTGGAGAGGACCGCGAATGCCCGCGCCGCGGGCTCGGCCCGCCCGACCTGGCGCCGGCTGGCGACGGCAGTCGGGGCTCTGGCGATCATCGCGACGATCGGTGTCCTGGCGGCCGCGCTGGCATACCGGCCGATCGCCGGGCCCGCACCGGATACCCGTGGCGCCGCCATGCCGACCCAGATCGACGGCGAGCGTGTCTACCTCGTCTCCGAGGCGGCCGAATGGCAGAACCTGAGCGGCAGCTTCCTGCTGGGCGGCTATCCGTTCCGGGAGACGGCAAGTTGCCCGGCGCCGTCTCCGCCGTCTCCGCCGCCGGCCGAAGCCTCCACGCTGCCGATGTGCGGCGGGCTCGGCATTGGTCCGAAGTTGGGCTCCGACGCCACCACCGGCGGGCTCAAGGTCGCCTACCAGGGATCCGAAGAAGTGCTCGGAGCGTGGCTCGGGGTTCCGGTTGTCGCGCGCGTTCACACCCACGATCCGGCAGCCGCCCAATGCGCCGCGGACAACAGGGCAGATTGCCAGTCGGCGCTCGTCGTCGAATCGGTGGTGTGGCCGGCCATCCCGACGGATCTCGGTGGCGAGCACGTCTACGTCACGGCCGATCGGGCCACGTTCCCCACGTCCGGCAGCTTCCTGCTGGGCGGCCGCGTCACCACCCCCGACTACATTCCGCCGTGCCCGGCCCCCGTGGACCGGACCGCCGCCGAGCAGGCCCTCCTCTCGTACTGCACCTGGATCGACATCGGCGGCGTCGAAGTGGCGCCGATGAGCAACTTCACCGAGCCGATGAACGAGCTGGTCGTGGCGCGAGTCCACATCAACGATCCGCTGGCGTCGCAGTGTCCGGATGCTTCGCGCGCCGACTGCCGGGCCGCCGTCGTGGTCGAGTCGGTGGTGTGGCGTTCGGACTTCCTGATCCTCGCCGTCCCGAGCCCGACACCGGCCGAGCCGACGGCGACGCCAGGCAGCAATGCCGTAGCCACGGCCGAAGGCTCCGGGCCGGCGCAGCCGACCCCGGTCGCGGTCGTCGAGCTCGGCCAGGACGGCGTGCCGACCACGTACGGCGGCGAGACGGTGGCGCGGGCCGGAAACCTGCCGGCGGCGACGACGTTCCTGCTGGCCGGCACCCTCGGTCGCGACACCGGCTGCGCCGCACCGACCGGGTTGTCGGCCAGGCCGCCGGCATGCGGCTACTGGACCGTCGATGGGCTGGCAGTCGGCACCACGGTCGAGCTGTCCGACACGATGGTCGGCTCGCCGGTGGTCGTCCGGATCCAACGCTCGAGGGCGCTGGGTACTTGCACCGGCGGCCCTTGCCGTACTTCGGACCTGCTGGTCGTGTCGGATGTTCTGTGGTTCGGTGCGCCGTCCGGGTCGACCGTCCCGCCCACTACGCCGGTACCCGAGCCGGCGAGCACTCCCACTCCGGCGGTCTGAACCCTGGACGCATGCCCGATGATGGGGCGGACTCCGGTCCGCAACGCCAGGGAGGAAACATGTTCGTCACGCTGGTTCACGTCCACGTCAGGGCCGACCACGTGGCCGACTTCATCGATGCGACGCGCGCCAACCACGAAGGTTCGATCGGGGAGCCGGGGAACATTCGTTTCGATGTCCTCCAATCCGCCGACGACCCGACCCGCTTCGTGCTGTACGAGGCGTTCCGGGACGAAGCCGGAGCAATAGCGCACAAGGCAACCTCCCATTACGAAGTCTGGCGCGATACCGTTGCCGACTGGATGGCCGAACCGCGCCGGGGCGTCCGCTACTCGGGCGTGACCGCAGGAGGACCGACGGAATGATGTCGAACGAGCCGGCGCAGGCCGGCGCTCCGGAACTGCCCGCCTGGCCTGCGTTCACGATTACTCGTTTGCCACGGATCGTGTTCGGACGGGGGCGGTCGGGCGAGCTGGGTTCGGTCGTGCGCGAGCTCGGGCGGCGGGCTCTGGTCGTCACTCGCGGCCCGGGCTTCGTCGCCTCGCAGGATTGGATGCGGCTGCTGGTGGCCCTGGAGACGGCGGGCGTCCAGGTCGTGCTCGAATCCGTATCGGGGGAGCCGTCGCCCTCTGTGGTCGATGGCATCGTGGCGCGCCATCGGGTCGACGGGAAGGCTGCCGTCGACGTCGTCCTGGGGATCGGCGGCGGCAGTGTGCTCGACACGGCCAAGGCTGTCGCCGGGCTGCTGGTTCCGGGCAACTCGGTGATGGATCACCTGGAGGGCGTGGGACCGCAGCATCGATACGAGGGTCCGGCGCTGCCTTTCGTCGCGGTGCCGACAACGGCGGGCACGGGCAGTGAGGCCACCAAGAACGCCGTCATCAGCGTCCGTGGCAAGAGCGGTTTCAAGAAGTCGTTCCGCGACGATTCGCTCGTGGCCAGGGTGGCGATTCTGGATCCGGATCTGCTGGCCGCGTGCCCGCCCGAGCTGATCGCCGGCAACGGCATGGACGCGCTGACGCAACTCCTGGAGTCGTATCTCTCGACGAAGGCGACGCCGTTCACGGATGCCCTGGCGTTGTCCGGGCTGGCGGGCGTCCGGGACGGGTTGGCGGCCTGGTACGAGGAGGCCAGCCGGGGCGGCACCGGCGGCACCGACGGCTCGGGCGGCACCGGCGGCACGGGCGGCGCGCGCGGCGCGCGCGACCGGATGGCGTACGCGGCCCTTTGCTCCGGGATCTGCCTGGCCTCGGCCGGCCTCGGCGCCGTCCACGGTCTGGCCTCGCCGCTCGGCGCGCAGTTCCCGATTCCGCACGGCGTGGCCTGCGGCGCGACACTCGTGGCCGCGACGCGGGTCAACATTGCCGCTCTCGAAGCGCGCGACCCGTCGAGCGCGGCGCTCAGCCGCTACGCCGTCGCCGGCTGGATGTTCGGTGGCCGGGCGGGTGGCGATGACCGCGAAGCGCGCTCGCTCCTCGTCCCCGCCCTGGCGTCGTTGACAGCGCGGCTATCCGTTCCGCGGCTCTCGTCCTTCGGCATCACCGAAGCGTCCATCCCGGAGCTCGTCGCCGACTCGCGCGGCAGCAGCATGAAGACCAACCCGATCGTGCTCACGGACGACGAGATCGCCTCCATCTTGCGGGCGTCGCTCTAGATCGGCGGCTGGGCCGGCGTCAGCCGCGGGGCCGACGTCCGCCGCCGCGGGCCGACGTCCGCCGCCAGTTCGAGCGCGGCCGCCGTTTTCGAGCGCGCCCGCCGTTTTCGAGCGCGCCCGAGGTTGCGACCCGCCCGGCTGGCGGTCGGCCGTCCGCCGCTGTACCCTCGACAAGTCAATCGAATAGGCCGCTCGATTCAGGGAAGCCGGTGCGAAACCGGCGCTGTCGCGCAACTGTAAGCGAGGAGCGGCTGGCCACGAGTCGTTGGGCGGAAGCCCAATAACCAAGCCACGGGCCACGGCCCGGAAGGCGGCCAGCTGCGCAGCAATCGGCGCAACCGATTGCACGATCCGCGAGCCAGGAGACCTGATCGGACGGCTCGTCACCCACCTGCGCGGATCGGATGGGAGGCCTCCGGCGGCGAGGTCCCCTCCGGCAGGCGGGCATAGCCGCCGGAGGAAACAATGCGAAGACTGGTCGTTGCCAGCGCGATACTGGCGACCCTCCTCACGATGCCGCTCAGCCTGGCTACCGCCGCATCCTCAGCGACACCGACTTCGACTCCGACCGCCCCGCCGACGCCCGGGCCAACCTACCCTTCGTCCGCCGCCGACCCCGATCGAGCGACCGCCGCACTCGCCTACCTGCTGGCGGCTCAGCTGCCCGACGGCTCGATCGACAAGTCGATCGGCGAGACGGCCGACTTCATCATCGGCGCCGCGGCCGCGGGCTACGATCCGGCCACCCTGACCGGCTGCTCCGGCGGGGCGAGCGCTCTGGCGTTCCTCGCCGCGGCCTCCGACGCAGCCGTGGGCGACGCGGCCAAGACCGGCAAGGCCGTTCTGGCGGTGATCGCCGCGGGGCAGAACCCGGCCGGCTTCTCGGGCCGCAACCTGGTGGCGCGGCTCGGGGCGCTCTACCATGCCGCCACCGGCAAGTACGGCGACGGGTCGACCTTCGGGCAGGCGTTCGCGATCCTGGCCGTGGATGCGTCGGGTGGCATCGTTCCGGCGGGGGCGACCGTCGAGCTCGCCGCGCTGCAGGGCCCCGACGGAAGCTGGAGCTACGGCCCCGATCCGGCCAAGGCCGGCGCCGGTGACACCAACTCGACGGCGATTGCGCTCATGGCCCTCGACGCGACCGGGGTTCACGCCGCCGACGCCGCCGGGCTCGCGTACTTCAAGACCCAGCAACTCGCCGACGGGGGCTTCCCGTATCAGAACGCGACGACCAACGGCGTCCCGGCGAGCGACCCCGATTCGGGCGCGCTGGTCGCGCAGGCGATCATCGCCGCGGGCCAGGATCCGGCGTCGGCGAGCTGGTCCAGGGGCTCGGGGAATGCGCTGACAAGCATTCGCTCCGCTCAGGGCGTCGAGGGCGGCTTCGTCTTCCCGGGTTCGCCCGAAAGCGCCTTCACGACCAGCCAGGTGGTCTCGGCGCTGGCTCGCAAGCCGTACGCGGCGTCCGTCCAGGCCACAGGCGGGCGGCGAGTTCCGGGCATGCGCTGCCCGGGCTATGTTCCGGTCGCGAGCCCGACTCCGACTCCGACCGCGAGCCCCAGCCCCAGGCCCACGCCGAGTCCGAGCGTCGCTCCGGTCGCGAGCCCTACGCCTGCGTTCGGTATCGTCGGCGTCGCCGGCAACCCGGATGGCGGGGCGGCAACCGTGATCGTCGTGGTCGTGGCAGTGGCGGGTTTGTTCGCCGCCCTAGCCGGCTGGTTCATCCTGCGGGCGCGCGCCGGGCGACGCTGATGCCCGGGCTCGGGCGCCGGATCGCCGTCGCCGCCACGCTCGCCGTCGGGCTGGCCGTGGCGGCAAGCGTGGTACCGGCGCCCGGTTCGCCCCTTGTTGCCTCGTGCGCCGGCGCCGGCCCGAACCATGCGGCTCTGGTCGTCGAGCACGGCAGCGGTTCGGTCGTGACCCGCTGCGTTGCCTTCGACGCCGCCTCGGTCACAGGCGAGCAGCTGCTGGACTCGTCCGGAGTGGCGTGGTCCGGGCAGACGTTCGGCGGTTTCGGCGAAGCAGTCTGCGCCATGGACGAAGAGCCGGCGCAGTACGTCTCGTGCCCCGGCAAGGACGGCTACTGGGCGGTGTTCGTCGCGACCGGCGGCGGCGAGTGGCAGCTCTCACCGGTCGGCATCTCATCGCTGAAGCTCGGCGACGGCGACGCCGAGGGGTTTCGCTACGTGCCGGTGAGCGGCGATACGGCGCCGCCTCAGCCTGCCGCCGGGGTATGCGGCGGCGCCGCGGCCTCATCTCCGGCTCGGGCAGGCGCGGCGGCTCCGACGGCCTCGACACCACAGTCGCCGGCGCAGAGTGGCGGCATCGACGCGGCCATGCTCGCCGCAGCACTCGCCGCGGTCGTGCTGGCCGGCCTGGCCGTCGTCAGGCTCTCGGCCGCCCGTCGTCGCGCGCCGTGACCGCCGTGCTCCGGTCGGATGAGTTCGGCCTCGCGCCGAGGACGTGGCTGATCTGGTCGCTGGCCGCCATGACCGTGGCCCTCTCCACCGCCAACCCGGTCTACCGCGGGCTGGTGGCTCTGGCCGCCCTGGATGTCCTCCTGACGTGGCTGCCGCCGGAACGGCGGCTCAAGTCCCTGGCCCTGGCGTTGCTCTTCGCCGCCGGTTTCGCGGCGCTCGTCAACGTTCTCGCGTCGCACGCCGGCGTCCATGTTCTGGCTCGCCTGCCCGTCGATTGGCCGGTGGTGGGCGGCAACTTCACGGCCGAGACGCTCGCGTACGGCGGCGCCGTCGGGCTCGGGCTCGTGGCGGCGCTGCTGGCCGTCGCTCCGCTGTCGCTCGTGCTCGAACCGCATGACGTGGTCGACGCCGTGCCCGGGCCGCTCGATCGAACCGGCATCGCCCTGGCGACGTCGCTCAACCTCGTCTCCGGTTTCGGCCGGACCTTCAACGCGGTCCGCGATGCCCAGCGGATGCGAGGCTGGCGGCCGCGCGGGATTCGGTCGTGGAACGAAGTGCTGGTTCCGGTAGTCCTGACATCGATCGAGGATTCGGTGTTGCTGGCCGAGGCGATGGAGGCGCGCGGTTTCGGGGGCGGCCGCCGCACCAGCTATGCCGCGCCGGGCTGGAGCCGCTGGGACGTCGCCGTCGTCGCAGTGACACTGGCCGCAGCCGCCCTTTTCGTATCACTCCGCGTGGCCGGTGCCGCGATCGATTGGTATCCCTACCCCGCCCTTTCGGTTCCGCCGCTCAACCCCATCTTGGTGGCCTCGTGTCTGGCGCTGGCGTTGCCTGCGCTGGCCCGGTCGCGAGCCGCCGGAGACGGTCGATGACACCGCTTGTCCGAATCGACGGCGTCGACTACTCGTATCCGGGCGCCGCCTCGCCGTCGTTGTGTTCGGTCGACCTCGATATCGAGCCGGGCTTGACACTCGTGGCCGGCGGCTCCGGCGGCGGCAAGTCGACGTTGCTGCGGCTGCTCAACGGCCTGGTGCCGCAGTTCCACGGCGGGCGTATTTCCGGTACGGCGACCGTGGCGGGACTCGACCCGATGCGGACTCCGATCCCCCGGCTGGCCGGCCGCGTCGGCCTCGTCTTCCAGGACGTGGAGACGCAGTCGGTCTACGGCACGGTCGAGCGCGAGGTGGCGTTCGGTCTGGAGAACGCGGCCATGGGCCGGGCCGAGATGCACGATCGAGTCGACGAAGCTCTGGCGTCGCTGTCGATCTCGCATCTGCGTAGCCGGCGGCTCGCGACACTGTCGGGCGGCGAGCGGCAGCGGGTCCAGCTCGCCGCGGTGCTGGCCCTCCGGCCGCAGATCGTGGCCCTCGACGAGCCGACCTCGCAGCTGGATCCCGAGGGCGCCGAGGCGGTGCTGACCGCCTGCCGCGGTCTGGCCCGCGACGGCCGAGCGATCGTCGTGGCCGAGCATCGGCTCGAGTCGATGTTGCCGGCCGCGGATGTCCTCTTGATCGTCGACGGTGGGGGGGTTGTGCCGACGACGCGCGAGGCACTGGCCCTCACCGCGGTCCGGCATCGCCCCGGGGCCTTCCGGCGCTCCGAGGCGGCCTGGCAGATGCGCGCGGTTGCGGCCGGACCCGTGGGTCCCAGCGGCCCGGCCATCCTGGAGAACATCGACCTGGCCGGTGCGGCCGGCGAAGTCGTGGCGGTGGTCGGGCCGAACGGTTCGGGCAAGACGACGCTGCTGCGGACACTTGCCGGACTCCTGCCCGTCCTGTCCGGAGAGGTGCAGCGGCCGTTGGGCCGGACCGCCTTCCTGCCGCAGAACCCGGGCGCGCTGCTGTATCTGCCGACCGTGCGGGCCGAAGTGGAGCTGACCCTGCGCCGCACCGGCGCGAACGGCGCGAGCGCGGCCGAAGCCGCCGAGATGCTGGCCGCGTTCGGGCTGACCGCGATGGCCGAACGCTACCCTCGCGACCTCAGCTCCGGAGAGCGGCAGCGGGCCGCCCTCGCCGCCACGCTCGCCGGCGGACCCGCTCTGGTGCTGCTCGACGAGCCGACTCGCGGCATGGATCGAGCCGCCCGGCGCGCGCTCGTCGCCGCGGTCCGGTCGCTGACCGAGAATGGTTCGGCCGTGGTCGTGGCCACTCACGACACGGACCTGGCCGCGGAACTCGCCGACACGACTGTTGCGCTGAGCGACGGCACGGCCCACGTCGTCGAGACACCGGCATGATCGCCGTCGTTTCGATCGTAGGCCTGATCGTGTTCTTGTGGCCGTTCTTCGGTCTGGGGCTGAGCCCCGAAGTGCCGGCCCTGGCCGTCACCCTGGCTTCGGTCGGTGCCCTGGCCATCATGGAACTCGGTGCCCGCCGCCTCGACTCGGGCCGTCTTGCCCTTCTGGCTGCGCTGGCCGCGATCGACGCCGCGCTGCGGCTGACGATGGTCAACGGACTGGCCGGCTTCAGTCCGATCTTCTTTCTCGTTCTGGCGGCGGGCTACGAGTTCGGGCCTTCGTACGGGTTCCTGGTCGGGTCGTTCTCGCTGCTCGTTTCGGCCGTGGCCACCGGCGGCATCGGACCGTGGCTGCCGTACGAGGCCTTCGCGCTCGGCTGGGTCGGCCTGTCGGCCGGTGTGGCCGGTTCGGTGGTCCGGCGCGTGCGTCCGGCCCGCCGAACCTGGCTGCCGTCCCGGGTCGACGTCGCCGCCCTCGTCGTCGTCGCCATCGTCACCGGCTTCGCCTACGGAATCCTGACCGACATCTATGGCTGGGTGGCCTTCTATCGGGGCGTCGACAACATCGGCTGGTTCCCGAACATGGCGCCCGGCGAAACGATCGCCCAGTTCGGGCGGTTCTACGTTCTCACGTCGCTCGGCTGGGACGGCTTCCGGGCCGCCGGCGACGCCCTGGCCGTCGCGGCTTTCGGCCCGCCGGTGTTGATGGCGCTGGGCCGGTTGCGCGCCCGGCTCGGCTACGAGATCGTTCCCGCCGCGGCCGAGACCTAGCCGCCGACTCCCGTCACGCCTACGACCGACTCGCCGATCGCGCGGTGCCTGTATCTTGTGGGCGGCAGTCGCCTCATCACGCATCAAGGAACGTCCCGTGGCCCTTCCCTCTCGCTCTTTGACGCCGGCAGCGCCCGACCCGATCCTGGGCCTCGCCGAGTCATTCAAGGCGGACAATCGCGCCGGCAAGGTCAACCTTTCCGTGGGCGTCTATGTCGACGATTCGGGCGTGACGCCGGTCATACCTTCGGTTCTCGAGGCGGAACGCCGGCTTCTCGAAAAGGCCGGCTCGAAGGGCTATCTGCCGATCGACGGCCGGCCCGGTTTCAAGGCCGCCGTCCGGGATCTGATCTTCGGGGTCGACAACGAGATCGTCACCAGCGGCCGATCGGCGACGGCCCAGACGCCCGGCGGCACAGGCGCCCTTCGCGTCGCCGCGGATTTCCTGATGCAGACCGGCTCGGCCAAGACCATCTGGCTGAGCGAGCCGACCTGGCCCAACCACCCGCAGCTATTCACGATGGCGGGCTTCGCTCTGCGGACCTACCCGTACCTCGATGAAACCGGACGCCGGCTCGACGTCGGGCGGATGCTGGGTGCGTTGCGAACTGCGGTCCCGGGCGACGTCGTGCTACTGCACGGCTCCTGCCACAACCCCAGCGGCGTCGATCCCGATCCGGAGACCTGGGCCGCGATCGGCGAGATCATCATCCAACGGGAGTTGCTGCCGGTCGTCGATTTCGCATATCAGGGCTTCGGCTTCGGTCTGCGGGAGGACGCCGACTGGCTGACCGGGCTGGCTCGGCCCGGGCTGGAATTCCTGGTTTGTTCGAGCTACTCGAAGAACTTCGCCTTGTACAACGAACGAGTCGGCGCTCTTACCATCGTCGCGGCGGACCCGGCCCGGGCCGCGGCCGCGCTGAGCCACCTCAAGATCGCGATCCGGTCCAACTACTCCAACCCGCCCGCCCACGGCGGGGACATCGTCGAGACGATTCTCACCGACGCCGCGTTGCGGGCCCGCTGGGAAGTGGATCTGGCAGAAATGCGCAACCGGATCCTGGGCAATAGAGCGGCCCTCGTGGACGCACTGGTGGCCGCGGACGTGCCCGGCCAGTGGGAGCCGCTGCGGCATCAGCGCGGCATGTTCGCGCTCCTCGGGCTCTCGTCCGACCAGGTCGCCCGCCTGCGCGACGAGTTTGCGGTGTACGTTGTGGGCCGCGGCCGCATCAACGTGGCCGGCCTGACCGGTGGCAACATGGCTCATGTGGTCGCCGCCGTGAAGGCGGTAATCGAAGGCTGATAGTGAGATGGAACTGGCGCTCCGGGCGCGGCGTCTTGGATGCGGGCACGTTTGCCCCCGTTTGCTGAAGGGGCAGTAATGAAATCGCGAATCCCAGTCAAGCTCAACCTGCGCCCGCTCGTCGCGGGGCTCCTCGCCGCCACTCTGGTAGCGGGCTGCACGTCGGCGGGCGGCGGCGGTGCCTCCGTTCCGGACGGTTCCGGCGCGCCGGCCGCCTCAGCGTCCGCGGAGGGTTCGGGAGTGGCTCAGCCGTCCGGGTTCTACCTTCGGGCCTGGCAGTCACAGGCTCTCGCGCCGCAATACACCTTCGGCACGCTGCCCCAAGCGACGATCGCCAACGGCATCTTCATCAATGGCCTGGTTGCGATTCCGATGATCTATCCCGGGCCGATCTACGTGGCTCTCCAGTCCCGCCCGATCAGCGTTGCCGGGATCAACGCCATCGTTGCCGAGGCTCGCGCCGACGGTCTGCTCGCGGGATCTCCTGAGTTTGGGGCCGCGCTGCCGGGCGGTGTAGTCGCCCACATCGAAATCGTCGTCGACGGCGTCACGCACGAGCTGTCCGGCTCGCTGCCCGGCGGCCCGGCTCCTGCGTCGGCGACGTCGGGCACGGCCGAGGCATTCGCGGCTTTCTGGGACAAGATCACAGCGCTCGAAG
>Ga0182019_10001113_pt1 | contig 13510 bp, 12 predicted proteins | sample 812E2MmetaG_FD_120483 | JGI IMG/M metagenome (GOLD analysis project Ga0182019, IMG submission 120483) | Permafrost microbial communities from Stordalen Mire, Sweden - 812E2M metaG | ecosystem: Environmental > Terrestrial > Soil > Wetlands > Permafrost | place: Sweden: Stordalen | collected...
CGGCACAATAAGCCGCAGCATTTTGACGGCGCGCTTCGTTGAACTGATCTATTTTTTTGAGTTTAACGCGAATGATGGCGGCTTGAATTTCATCAAGGCGGCTGTTGTAGCCGATTTCCTGATGATAATAACGCTTCGAGCTGCCATGATTACGCAACATATTTACTTGTCCGGCTATTTCTTCGCTTTTCGTGATGACCATGCCGCCGTCCCCATAGCCGGCCAGATTTTTACTCGGGAAAAAGCTGAAACATCCTACATCGCCGATCGTTCCGACCTTCCGGCCGTTGTATTTGGCTCCGAAAGCCTGCGCGCAATCTTCAATAACTTTGAGATCGTGTTTGCCAGCTATTTTCATAAGGGGATTCATGTCTACGGGATGGCCGAACAAATGAACCGGAATAATGGCCTTTGTTCTAGAAGTTATTTTACCGGCAATCTGGTTGCAATCGAGGTTAAAAGTATCGGGGCAAATGTCCACAAAAACGGGCGTTGCCTTTAGATTGGCGATCACTTCCGCCGTGGCAATAAAGGTAAAAGGAGTAGTAATTACCTCATCGCCTTCCTTGATACCGCAGGCGCGCAACGCCAGAAGTAAAGCATCCGTGCCATTGGCGACTCCTATGGCGTAAGGCAGGCCGTGATATGCGGCAACTTCATCTTCCAGAGCGCTGACGTTTGGCCCGAGAATAAAACGAGTTTCTTCCAGGACATCACTGATCGCGGCGTCAATTTCTTTTTTAAGATTATGGTACTGTCTTTTTAAATCCACCATTGGAATCATTTTAATATTTCCTCGGCAACTTTCATCTTTTTTATTATATCAATGGCCAACTCCAGAGATTTGCGCGCGTCTTCACCGGAGATAAGCGGCCGGGAGCGATTTACGACGGCGTTTACGAAAGAACGTATTTCTTCTTCCAGAGGATCGTGGCTGCCGACTTCTATATTATTTTGTATTATTTGAAGTTGACCGGCCTCATTATTTTCTCCCTTTCCTAAAGATACAATTTCCCTTTTCTGGCAATCCACGGAATGATATCCTTCAATTCCGAAAAAACGTATCTTCTGCATGGTTTTACCGCTGATGCGGCTGGCGGTAATATTAGCGATACAACCGCTGGCAAATGAAATCCGCGCGTTGGCGATATCAATTTTATCGGAAAGAAGAGGAACGCCAACCGCCTCCACAGCCGTAACAGGAGAATTTACAAATTTTACAATAATGTCGAGATCGTGAATCATCAGATCCAGAATAACATCGACATCTGTGCCGCGCTCAAAAAACGGATGCAACCGGTGGGATTCGATAAAAAGTGGTTTTTTAATGACCTTTTCCAATGCCATAATCGCGGGATTGAATCTCTCGACAAAACCGACCTGCAGAATAAGTTTCTTTCTCTGCGCCAGTTCGATTAATTCATCAGCCTGGGCCAGAGTCGCGCAAATGGGCTTTTCGATTAGAACATCCACGCCCGCCGCCAGGAAATCCCTGGCAACCGTGTAATGATCGCTGGTAAGAACGGCAATGCTTATAGCATCAACTTTACCCAGCATGTCACGATAATCGGAGAATGCGGCACATTGATAAATTTCAGCTGCTTTTTGGGCGCGATCCATAACAATGTCAGACACAGCGGCAATTTCACAATTTTCCAGCTTCTGATATTTCTGCAGATGATAATTGCCTAAATGGCCGATTCCGACAACACCGACTTTAATTTTCTTTTTTTTCATATTTTTGATTTAGCGGCAAACGCCTCTTGTAGATTCTTTGATGAACTTTATAAAATGATTTACTTCCGGCAAATCTTCCACTTCAGCTTCCGCCTTTTTTATCGCGTCTTCCAGAAGCAGCTTGGAACGAAAAATAATACGGTAGGCATCGCTGATAGCTTTAATAGTTTTTTCGGAAAAATTTCTTCTTTTTAAGCCGATCGAATTCAGACCGAAAAGTTTGGCATGGTTTCCCTGAGCTATAACATAAGGAGGAACGTCTTTAACAACGGCTGAACATCCCCCGATCATGCAGTGTGCGCCAATACGGCAGAACTGATGCACCCCTGTCAGGCCGCTGATAATGGCATAATCTTCGATATGAATGTGTCCGGCTAAAGTTGCCGCATTGGACATGATAATGTTATTGCCTAATTTACAGTTATGGGCAACATGGCAATAAGCCATGATCAGATTGTGATCGCCAATGATCGTCACGCCGATGTCCGCGGTCGTAGAGCGGTGAATTGTCACAAATTCCCTAATCGTATTGAAGTTGCCGATAACCACTCTTGTCTTTTCTCCGCTGAATTTCAAGTCCTGGGGAGGAGCGCCGATGGAACAAAACTGAAAAACATGACAGTTCTCGCCGATATGAGTATAATCATCAATAACGGTATGCGGTCCGATCAATGTATTTTTGCCGATCTTGACGTCACTGCCGATAATGCTATAGGGACCTATTTCCACTCCCTCTTCCAATATTGAATCAGGAGCAATAATTGCTGTAGGATGAATTTTCATTTACCTAACCTTTTTCTGAAAATTTATTGTTGAAACTCCAATTTAATGAGTCCCAAGTTTCAGAAGCGTAGCGCGTAACCTAAAGGTCATCTGCGACTGAAACTTGTTAGACGTAATGAAACTCAAACTTTAAGAGCTATGCGCATTAAAGTTTGTTAGTCGAATTATCCAATAGCCAAAGGCTATTGGGAATTATCCCACATGCGAAGCTAAGTGGGATTGTATATTATACGCAACCGCTTGCTTTGGAGTTCATACCCGTGACTTTTTCTGGAGCTCATCCACTTTTTTTACAAGATCTTTCAGTGTCGCTCTCATTTCGGGAAGTTTTACCCGGCAGGCTTCGACCTGCAGCCATTCTTTATAGGGCAGTTGCGGCGCTCCGCCGACAATTTCTCCATCCTTGATATCTCTGTGAATTTTCGCACCGGCCGCAATCATCACATTATCGCCAATATTAAGATGCCCGACCATGCCCGTTTGTCCGCCAACCATGACACTTTTGCCCAGCTTAGTGCTTCCGGAAATACCGACCTGGGCGGTGATAATCGAGTTTTCACCGATAACAACATTATGGGCGATCTGGACAAGATTATCAATTTTAACATTGCGCTGAATCCAGGTTCTTCCCAGCGTGGCGCGATCAATGGTCGTATTGGCGCCAATTTCCACATCATCATCAATTTGCACAAAACCAACCTGCGGAATCTTGGTATTGTGCTTGCCGGGAGACGCAAAACCTAATCCGTCAGCGCCGATTACAACTCCGGAATGCAAAGTTACCCGATTGCCAATCATGCAAGAGTGATAAACGGTGACATTAGCGTATAGTATTGAATTTTCGCCGACAGAAACATTCCGGCCTACAAAAACACCGGGGTAAATAACAGTTCCCTTACCGATCTTCGCTCCCTTACCGATAAAAGCACGGGGAAAGATCGTTGCTTCAGAAGACACCATAGCGCCGCCTTCAACACAGGCAGCGGAATTCAGACCGCTGCTGCCGTGTTCCAGCGGATAAAAAAGAGCCAATAATTTCCCTAAAGCGGCGTAAGGATCATCCACAACAACGAAATTACCGCCTTCGGCCACTGTTTGCGGAGAAATAAGGACGGCTGATGCCTTGGTCAGTTTCAGCTTCTTCAAATACTTCTTGTTGGCAACAAAAGTAAGATCGCCTTTATTTGCTTCCTCAATGGAACGGATATTGCTGATAACTACATCATCCGCACCAATGACAGTGCCGCCAATAAACTTGGCTATCTCCGCAAGCGTCATTTTCATTGCGTGAAGACTATCCCGTTATTTAGCTTTGTTGAATTCATCAATGACTCTCTTGCTGAAGTCATTTTCTTTCGCATAGTAGGGTATCGGCATGGTCGCCACGTCAATAACCAGAGTATATTTTTCTTTTTCAGCGATGGAACGAACTATTTTAATTATCCCGGGCATCAGTTTTTGAGTCATTTCCTGATCGCGCTTTTTAAGCTCTTCGTTTGTATCATTGACCTGCAACTGATAATCGCGTAATTTTTTCTGATAAGCGGCTTCTTTTTCAGTTCGCGAGCTTTGAGTCATGATGGAACTTTGTTTTTCCAGCTCATCCTTCATTTTCTTCAATTCTTTTTCCGATGATTTGATTTCCTGTGTTTCTTTTTCGTAAAACTTTTTGAAATCATCAGCAGCCTTTTTGCCGGCGTTGGAAGTCTGCATTATTTCCTGCAGGTTGATAAAACCAATTTTATCCGCAGCCAGAGAACTGGCGCTCCAGACAAAAATCAACAATGTAATGACGGTCATCAGGTATATGCTTTTTTTCATGTATAATCTCCTCTCTTAATTATTTGTGATTAAAATTTTTTATTTTTGTTTACGATATCTTCTTTACATGGGCATTCCGATGGTAAATTCCCAGCGACCGGCCGAATCATCGTTTAATCCTTGCCGGTTAATGATATACCCATATTCAAGTCTTAAAGGACCAATCGGTGAATACCAGCGAAGACCCACTCCCACAGATTGTCTCAAATCATTAAGATAATAATTGTCATTCCAGGCATTGCCTGCATCATAAAAAGTGACCAGTTTCATACCGGAATCTTTGATGAAAGGAAACACCATCTCAACATTAAATACCAGCATGGTTGTACCGCCGATCACATCGCTCGTTCCCGGATTAATCGAACCGATGTAGCGGAAACCGCGCAAAGAATTAATTCCTCCCAGAACATATCTGTTGAAAACAGGAATTTCCACACCATTATGTGCCTGAATATAACCGATTCTTCCCTTGACCCCGAAAACCACATCCAAAGGCAAAGGAACATATCCAAATAAGCTTGCTCCATATTGCGTATAATTGGCATCGCCCTGCAATGGCCCTCCCGCGTGTGTAACCGAAACATTGGCCTTTGTTCCTTTAGAGGGAAAGATGTAATCATTGGTAGTGTCGCGAACTAAAGACAACGTCACGGCACTGGTGATGGTTTGTCCTTCTTGGGATATAATTTGATAGGGGGCCGAGGATAAAACATCGGAAATATCATCGGAAGTAAGTTTATAACCAATGTAGCCCTCAACCTTTCCCCAAAGAGGATAACCTAAAGTAAGTCCAACGCCGCGTGAATCCAGGCTGTAATAATCATAATCCTTTTTATATTTCCAGATGTCCGCTTTACACCAGAGAGGCAGATCAAAAAGCCATGGCTCGGTAAAAGACAAGTCAATATTATTGGTAGTGGAACCTAAAGATGCTTTGAGGCTTAATGTCTGGCCATAGCCCAGAAAATTTTGCTGGGTAATCTGCGCCATGACAACAGCCTGATCCGCGGCACTGTAACCGGCACCTACCATGAACATACCCGTGCTTTTTTCCTTAACCCGGATATTGATATCCTCTTTAGTTTTATCGGCTCCTTTTTCCGTTTGGAAATCCACTTCTTCAAAGTACCGCATACGGTTCAGATTAGCATAACTGGCTTTTAATTTACTGCTGGAATAAAGATCGCCTTCAACCACTTCCAACTGACGCCGGATAACTTTATCCCTGGTAATGCTGTTACCGGAAATATTAATGTGACTGATATAAACCGGTTCGCCTTTAGTTATTTGAAAATCCACATCAACCAACTGCTCATTTTCTCTGGTGTTGATCTTGGGATTAATATCCGCGTTGGCGTAACCCTCATCATTGCAGGACTGGGTCAGGAAATCCATGTCCTTCATTATCGCTTCACGGCTATAATTATCATTTTTCTTTGTTTTCAGGGACTTCAATAATTCCGTTTTTGGCTTTTCCAGCAAATCACCGGAAACGTCCACTTTATCTACTTTAAATCTTTTCCCCTCTTTAATTTTAATTTTTATGTAAATCCCTTTTTTATCGGTAGTTATTTCCGGCTCGCCAACCTGAGAATTAATAAAACCATTATTGAAATAAAAAGTGGCTATTTTGCCCATGTCCTGTTTAAGTTGATCACGCTTGAGCAAACCGGAATCGGTAATGAAGTGAAAAATACCCTTCACTTCGAGAGTCATCATCTTTTTCAGCTCTTTTGAATTGTAAGCTTCATTACCTTCGAAAATAATAGATTTAACGTAGAGCCTGTCATTTTCTTTAATATCTAAAATTACCCGAAAGTCTTTTTCTCCATCCCGCTCTACCGTATCTTTTATTTCGGCATTGTAATAGCCTTTGTTATCATAAAGAATTTTTATTTTTTCTATATCGGTTTTAATTTGTTCCTGATTAAGATTTTGCCTGGTTTTAACCGTCATGGCTCCTAGAATGTCATCTTTATCGAGGGCTTTATTGCCGTTGATACGAATTTCGGAAATAAGTCCTTTTTCCTGCACGATGAAAGTGATGACTTTCCCTTCTTCTGTTGATGTTGCCTCCGCGGTAACATCCAGGAAAAAACCCATTTTAAAGATCGCTTTAAGGTCGGCCGCAACATCCGCCTCGGAATAATCATTACCCACTTTACTTTTTATTTTATCCGTTATCGCGGAAGAATTTATCTTCCGGTTTCCCTGAAATTCAATCTTGGCTATTTTCTGCACCAATCCGACGTAACCGAGAATTTTTGTTTTTACTTGCGTGACCATATCGCCAAGATTGGCCAAACCTTTGCCTTGAACAAAGACTGTCGACAAAGCATTCCCCTTGTCGACATCAATTATTTTGGCATTTATATTTAAAGATTCGCCCAACTGGGTCAAACTGCCGATAATCACAAAATCGGCGCCCATGGATTTCCCGCTATCAATTGCCTTTTTTTCATCAATCTGGATAAAATTTTTGAGGAAGTTATCTGCCGGTATTATCTGGACAAATTTTTCTTTTTTGAATTCCTCGGACATCTTTTTATATAAAGATTCCCGGACGGTGGATTTATCGTAATTACTGTAAATTTCAAAAGGCATGATAATGATTTTTCTTGATTCCAGAGAATGCGCCTGAGGAACAAAAGAAATAGTAAAAAATATTAAAATTAAAAAAGTTTTAAGCATTATTTTATTGATATTCATAAATTTTCCCATCGCGCAGAACAATCCTTTCGGACATTCTTTCTGCCAGTAATTTGTTATGAGTTACAGTAACCAGAGTGATTTTTTTAGCCGCATTCAAGGTTACCAGAATATCTTCTATCTTTTTTCCTGTTTCCGTGTCAAGATTTCCTGTTGGTTCATCAGCCAGCAATAATTCGGGCTCCATAACCAAAGCACGGGCAATAGCCACCCGCTGCTGCTCACCGCCTGATAATTCTCCCGGTCTGTGTTTTATTCTGTGTTCTAATCCAACTTCTTTCAGCAATTTGCAAGCTTTTTCTCCAGCCTGTTTCCTGGATATTCCCCCTATTAAAGCCGGCAGCATGGTGTTTTCCAGAGCACTGAATTCCGGGAGAAGATTATTAAATTGGAAAACAAAACCTATCGTCGAATTCCGAAAAGAAGCTCTTTTTTTTTCGTCCCATTCAAAAACGTTCATCCCGTTAAGAGAAAGACAGCCTTCCGTGGGGTGATCCAGCATACCCATAATATGAATGAGAGTGCTTTTACCGGCGCCCGAAACACCCAAGATTGCCAGAGACGCGCCTTTTTCAATTTTCAGGTTCAGGCCGCGTAAAACCTCAATCTTGTTTCCATCTTTAATAAACGTCTTTGATAAATTTTCCAGTTCGATCATAAATTATTCATTAACCGTCTTGATGTTATTCATATCTTAAGGATTCCGCCGGATCTGTCTGGGAAGCCTTTAAAGATGGATAAATTGTCGACAAAAAGCAAAGAAGCAAAGTGCCGATAACAATAATAACCACATCGCCATAATTAACCTTGGATGGAAGTTCGCTTAAATAATAAACATCCCCCGGTAAAATCTTAAAGTGAAAAATTTTCTCCACGAAGAGCGATACCTTTTGTAAATTTAAAGCGATGGCCAGTCCGGTAACACATCCCAGAGTTGTGCCAATAACGCCGATAATCAAACCCTGATAAATAAATATTTTCATAATGCTGCCGGAATTCGCCCCCATTGATTTCAGAATGGCGATATCTTTGCTCTTTTCCATGACAATCATGATCAGCGCGCTGATGATATTAAATGCCGCGACAAGAACAATTAAACTAAGAATGATAAACATAACTCTTTTTTCCAACCTTAAAGCGGAAAACAAGTTCTTGTTCATTTGCATCCAGTTTTGCGTCCAGAAAGGAAATCCCAATTTGCCTTGAATTTTCCGGGCGATGCTGTCCGCCTTATAAATATCATCAACCTTGATATCAATTCCGGTAACCGTATCGCCCATTTGTAAAAAATCACGACAGCTTTGTAAAGATAAATAGGCCAGTGTTGAATCGTATTCATAGAACCCGGATTCAAAAATACCGACAACAATAAATTTTTTCATGCGCGGCACCATGCCCATGGGCGTGGAAATGCTCACCGGCGAAACAATGGTTATCGTATCATAAAGGAAAATGCCCAGATTCCGGGCCATTTCCTTACCGATAACAATCCCGTCCGGCGGCGCGCCTGCGCCTTTATAGTTTTGGGAAACTTCCTTCGGAATTTTGTTGAGATATTCGATGTTGCCTTCTTTTATTTTTCCCAGATTGATCACTTTAAAAGCGCTTTGCGTATCCAAAGCGCGAATTATCACACCGGTGACACCATCGCCGCTGCGGACCATCGCCTGACTGTAAATAAACGGCGTGGAAGCGACAACGCCTTCCACATCGGCAATTCTTTCCTGAACTTTTTGATAATCTTTCATGGGACCGGTCATATCGGTCGTTAATTCAATGTGGGATTTAATTCCCAGAATTTTTGTGCGCAAGTCTTCTTCAAATCCGTTCATCACCGCCAGCACGATGATCAAGGCCGCCACACCCAGAAAAATTCCAAAAATAGATATGAACGTAATGACCGAAACAAATATTTGTTTTCGTTTCGCGCTTAAATAACGTTTGCTGATGAAAAGTTCATAGGGCATCGGAATATTATATCCTGTAGTTAAGGCCAATCAGTTTTTTAGAAAATATTATTTATTTTATTCCTGTCTGGTTCTCAATAGCGGAAACAAAATGACATCTCTGATCGAAGCCGAATCCGTAAAAAACATTACCAGGCGATCAATGCCGATGCCTTCGCCGGCGGTAGGCGGCATGGCGTATTCCAATGTCCGGATGTAATCTTCGTCCATTTCGTGCGCTTCGTCATCGCCTGCTTCCCGTTCATGTAATTGTTGCAGAAATCTTTCTCTCTGATCGGCAGGATCGTTCAACTCCGAAAAGGCATTGGCAATTTCCCGGCCGCAGATGTAGAGTTCAAAGCGGTCAACAAGTTCCGGATCGGTATTGGATCTGCGGGACAGGGGAGATACCGCAACCGGATAATCGGTCACGAATGTCGGCTGGATAAGCTTTTTTTCGACCACTTCGTCGAAAATAGCCATGTGAATTTTTCCCAGCGGGTCGGTTTCTTTGACATCGCAGCCGGCCTTCCGGGCAAAAGCAATGGCTCTGGCCGGATCAGTCAGATCGGCCGGTTCCATACCGGCCATTTGTAAAAGCGCATCCTTCACGGAGAGCCGCTTCCAGGGCGGCGTCAAGTCAATTTCCGTGCCCTGATAGGTGAACTTGAGCCCATCGAAAATATCTTTAGCAATAAAGGCGAATAACTCTTCCGTATAAGACATCAAGTCTTCGTAATTCGCGTAACCCCAATAAAACTCCATCATGGTAAATTCCGGATTATGAAAGGAGTCAATGCCTTCGTTGCGGAAGCTGCGGTTGATTTCATAAACTCTTTCCAATCCGCCGGTAACAAGCCGTTTTAAATAAAGTTCCGGGGCGATCCGCAGGTACAAATCAATATCGAGAGCATTATGATGCGTTTTAAACGGACGGGCTACTGCGCCGCCGGCCCGCGGCTGCATCATTGGCGTTTCCACTTCCAGGAAATCATGCTGGTCCATAAATTGACGAATAAGCTGGATAATGCGGCTGCGCCGATAGAAAATTTCTTTCACCTTGGGATTGGCAATCAAATCCAGATATCTCTGGCGGTATCTTGTTTCGATATCGGTAAGCCCGTGCCATTTTTCCGGAAGAGGACGGATAGATTTGGAAAGCAGTGATAATTTTTTGGCCTCAATGGTTAATTCATCGGTTTTAGTATGGAACAGTTTACCGGAAATGTATACAATATCGCCTATATCCAATTTTTTAAAAACAAAATAATCCTCGGCGCTCAGGATGTTTTTGGCCACATAACCTTGAATTTGACCCTTGTAATCCTGGATTTTTATAAATGCCGCTTTGCCGAAATTTCGCACGGCCATTAAACGGCCGGCGATAGAAAAATTTTGCGTTAATTTCGCCAGGTCTTCGTTGCCGGAAGAACCCGCTTCAGCTATTATTTGTGACGTCGTATTTTGGGGTTTGATATCGTTGGGATATAAATCAATTCCGGCCGCTTTCAAATCCGAAATCTTTTCCCGGCGAATATTCAAAAGCTCACTATCTTCCATAATTTCTCCACTTTCTAAAAGTTTATTTGATTATATTTTTTTTGCCGAATAGTCAAGCATGATCGTGATTGCGTGATTTCAGACGGTGAATAATTTTTTTTGATTTTTCCACATAAAATTAGTTTGCCACAAGTAACAATTTATGTTTTATAGACAACATCCATCAACAGGAGGGGAAATCAAATGGTAAACAAGGTAATATTGGTCGGCAGACTGGGAAAAGATCCTGATGTCCGTTATACGCCCGACGGCACAATGGTCACCAATTTTAATCTGGCGACGGATGAACAATGGAAAGATAAAAACGGCGAAAAAGTTCAAAAAACAGAATGGCATAGAATAGTTACCTGGGGCAAACTGGCCGAAATATGCGGCAATTATCTTGTTAAAGGAAAACTGGTTTTTATTGAAGGCCGGATTCAGACCCGTTCGTGGGAAGACAAAGAGGGCGTTAAGCGCTTCACCACGGAAATTATAGCTTCCAATATGCAAATGCTCGATTCCAAGGGACAGAACAAAACAGAAGACACGTCTTTTGACGCCGCGTCCGGAAACCCCGGCAATGGCAGCGCGCCGCTGGACGACGTTCCATTTTAATCGTTTAAAAGATAAAGATTACGCAAAACAGCACTCTTATCTATAAATAAGGGTGCTGTTTTGCGAAAAACTAAAAATCATTGGAAATTTCACGCCGGATAAAATTTATTTCTTATCTTCCTCTTTCTTCGGCGGCTGATTGTCAATTTCGTTATTGTCATTCATCGTTTTCTTGAAGTTTTTGATGCCTTTGCCCAAAGCGGAACCAATTTCCGGCAATTTCCCGGCTCCAAAAATAATTAAAACAATTACTAATATTATCACCAGTTCCTGCGCGCCTATTCCAAACATAATATTACCTCTTTTTTTTAATTTTCTAATTTTGGTAATCGCAAGTGGACTACTTCACCTGTTTTCCCGATGTTTTCTATAGCTTTACCTTTAAATTGTACCTTAATTCCACCCGCATTGCCAATATCAATATTAAAGTTCGCCGCTTTACGCTCAAATTTTTCTCCTGCTTTCAATATAATCTGGAACGATGGATTTTGATCGGCTTTCACGCGCATCCAGGTTTCTTCCGTCGCCTTAATAACCAGAAGACCGGCGTCTTCGTTACCGGACGCAGTTTGCGTATCGTCAACGAGCAGGGGAACTCTTTTTTTAACAGATGCCACGTTAGTTGAATTTACGGCGGGAGTTATTGGCGCCTCCACCGGTAATTGTTTTTTAGCTTCTCCGGGTGCAGGAGCAGGATTGGCTTTCATCTGCGCAGGTATGGGCGCAACCGTATTCAAGGAAGGTTGCACACTCTGTGCCCTGGTTTCCTGAACAGCATTAGCAGTTACACCGGTAGAATTAATTATATAGGAAGATGTTTTGTCCTGTCGGGAAATTAACCAGTATGAAGCAATAACAATTATTAAAACGAATGCAGCCAGCCCATAAGTTTTTCGACTGAGCATTCCCGCGAGAAGAGACTTTTCCCCGGGTTCATCATCCAGCGGTACAGTCCGCTCTTTCTTTTGCGAGTTAAGGTAGTCATCATAATCTTTAATTATTGACTCGCCGTCCACTCCCAAAAAACGGGTATAAATTTTTATGAAATTTTTTGTGTAGACGGGAACCGGCAGAAGATGGAACTCTCTGTTTTCGATGGCTTGCAGATAGGCAACCCTGACGCGCGTTTTACTGAACACGTCCTCCAGAGAAAGACCCTTCTCTTCTCTTGCGGCTTTTAAATCCGGCGAATTACTGTTCGGTGTTTTTTCTATAAACATATAAAATCACAAATAACTGGACTTATTTTTATATATTTAGCACTAATTTAAGTGTAACACAACTCTTTAAAATCACGGATATACCCTCCGCCATGCGGGATAATTACATTATTACTTTAATTATTTCAGATTTTATTGTTATTATCCTCCAAAATAATCATGGAGTCTTTCTTCTATGCTGCAATTAAAATCATTTGCCGTCGATCTGGCGCGAAAATCAGGCGCTTTATTGAAAGAAAAGTTCAGCCAGACGCATCAAATTCATTATAAAGGTGAAATTAATATTGTTACCGAAGCGGATAAAATGTCCGAGGATTTGATCATTGCGGCAATCAATCGAAAATTCCCAGATCATGGAATTTTATCGGAAGAATCGCCGGCAATTACCGGCGCAGGGAAACTGCGCTGGATTATCGATCCTCTGGATGGAACAACAAATTATGCTCACGGCTATCCTGTATTTTGTGTTTCCATCGCGCTGGAAAAGGAAGGTGAAATTGTTCTGGGTGCCGTTTATGATCCCATGCGGGAGGAAATGTTTATCGCTGTGCGCAATGAGGGCGCTTACTTGAATGACAAAAAGATAGCTGTTTCCCGCACTGATAATATTTCCAGAAGCCTTCTGGCTACCGGGTTTCCTTATGATATCCGGGAAAGCAAAGAGAACAATCTTGATTATTTTAATGCGATGGCCGTCAATGTTCAGGCTATCCGGCGCGCGGGAGCGGCGGCTTTGGATCTCGCTTATCTTGCCGCCGGAAGGTTCGATGGTTTCTGGGAACTGAAACTCAAACCTTGGGACACGGCCGCAGGCTGTCTTTTGGTGACAGAAGCCGGCGGCACAATTTCCGATATCGCGGGGGGCAAGTGGAATTTATATTCGCCCAATCTTCTGGCCAGCAACTCTTTGATTCATGAACAGATGATTAAAGTATTAAGTTCAAAGGGTTAAGGATAACGATTATTCCAGTGTTAAATTGCTCTATAAATGTATGTGAATTTTATAGTTAGAGTGGGTCTGGCAAAACTGGACAGGTGCATAAGTGAGGAAGTTGCTCTATAATGCCCCCCAGGAGGATCAGAATATGAGCAAAAGACCAAGAAGGAATCATGCACCGGCATTCAAAGCCAGGGTAG
>Ga0182019_10001114_pt1 | contig 13503 bp, 22 predicted proteins | sample 812E2MmetaG_FD_120483 | JGI IMG/M metagenome (GOLD analysis project Ga0182019, IMG submission 120483) | Permafrost microbial communities from Stordalen Mire, Sweden - 812E2M metaG | ecosystem: Environmental > Terrestrial > Soil > Wetlands > Permafrost | place: Sweden: Stordalen | collected...
ATGTACCATGGATCTTCGAGATTCAATGCTACCTTAAAGAGGGCTTCGTGTGAGATCGGCATGAAGTATTTTCTAGTAGGAGTTGGTATAAAGACTTACCTGGCTACCCACGGAAATTAGCGAGGAGCCTGAAATATGTCACTTCAAATTGTTTCAGTCAGAACAACCGCAGATGACCCTCTTATTGCAGCCTCAAGCTCGTCCATCTCGGAAAGATAAATCCTAGCCAACAAGTCACCCGAAGACAACAGCTCAAGCTCCTTTCTTTGCAGGGTGTTTGAGAACACTCGTCTCATGGAGAGGTCATGCAGCGACATCTCAAAGGCGACCTCTCCGGGAGACCTCAGCCATAAAAGCAAGCGGCTGCTGGTAACATTCCAGACGCCAGGCACCCAGCGCTTTATGATGCCCTGATCCTGCCAGAGGTAGCCGAATGCCTTGAAGATGATCTTCTCGTCCAGTTGGAGCGGGATTTTCGCTTCCTGGCGAGTATACCATTCTCTACTGCTTTTATCCCATGCCTCCATCACTCCGTATTCCAGCATCGTTTCCATGCTAGCCAAGGCAGCTCGAAGGTTCAAACCGATGAGAGGGATGCCGGCCACGGAAATGATCAGATCGGCATTGAGGACCACACCTCGATCAAGCAGCCTGTCCAAGACTTCGACCAGACTGCTCTCGCGTTCCGGTTTCATAAAAACTGCCTCTGTGGCTCATTTGGCAACCATTCCGTGTCTCCTCGGTCTCTTTGACCCAGTACGCTCTCAAAGATCATGCCATCTCCTGGAGGTCGACAAAACTGAACGGAGCCCAGGGACCGGTGAACCTGACACGAAAGCCTTGCAGAGAATTGATGGCATCCAGGATCTCGCCCAGCCGATCAACTTTGTCCTTATGAACAAGGCAGGAATAAGAGGCCAGAAGCTTTTTGTCACGAAAGTTCTCGGGAATCCAGGAAGGCTTGTCGCTAACTGCCAACCTGTCAGACTGCTCACTAATTTGGACCAGAAACTCCTCTACCAGGCGGCCTGCCTCCGCCGACACACCTCGCTTTAGCGTTTGATCGAGCTTCTTTGAGAGCAAGTAGGCTTTTCCTTTGCTCTCGTTCTCAATCCTCTTTTGCATATCATTGAGCTCTTGATCGGCCATCAGGATTCTTGCTTTAAGACAATCGTAGTCGTAAAAGATCTGGACGGTGTATTCCGCTTTACCCCTCAACGAGTCCAGCTGCTCCCAAAGCTGTTCATAATTTCTGCCCAGCCACTGCTCGATTTGAGAGTCTCCTTCCCTCAAGATAACATCGAAGGAAATGGGCAGAATTGATTCGTATCGCTTCGTGGCCTGATCGATTACGTAGCTGTGCTCCAAGACCCAACCTTCTGCCTGCGTTCGATCTTTGCTGTGATAAGGCACGGGCTGACAGGAGTGGACCACAGCGGCTATATTTTTGTATGGAATTGTGTAGACCGCTTGCTTCTCGATGCCGATGTTGCCAAGACTCTCCTTCTGCCCGGCGGCAGAAGTGGAATGGACAATGCAGTAAAGGTACCTGGCCTCGTCCGACATATTTTTCAGGACTCCTCCGCCCACCTTTCAGGATTTACGAATTTGTCCAGCAAATCATCCGCCACCTGGTCCAGACTATTCCGAACCGAGAGCACAGCATCCTCAATGTTATTATCTGCTTTGATCTTCTCCAGGGCCGTCGAGAGTTCGCAAAGCGACTCTCCCAGGCGCTCTATCTCCGCATCGTTGAGGCTGCCGCCCTCGATCCTTTTGATGGCCTGGCGCTCCAATAGCTCCTGGATAATCTCCACCAGAGCCACAACCAGGCCCAGCAGGCCATCTTTCAGGTTTTTTTCGTCCAGATTGATAGCCATTTTGCCTATCCTCGTTTATTGTTTTCTCCCGATTCTCTATCGTTTCTTTTCCGTTTTACTTTCGATTCACTTTAATCCAGCTTGATCTGCAGAATGCCGTTCTTGTAGCTCTTCTCCTTGATGCCTTTCGCCGCATAGGGCAGAGAAATTTTCTTGTTGAAGCTACCGGCATCGATCTCCAGAGATTCGCCCTCCAAGCTGATCTTGAGATCATCTTCGGACACACCCGGCAGCTCGGCGATGACAGTCAGGCCATCTTTTCCCTCCAGAATATCAACGATAGGTTCCCTGGTTGGTGCATCTGGCATGTTCACTCTCTCGGTTCGGTCTTGGCGGGGGCCTGACCGGTCCGGGCCGTGCCGAATGGGCCTGGTTGAGAAATGATAGTCCACTACAGGTTTGCTGGACCAGCCGACGTCGATCCGGTGTTTGATCTCGGCATCCGTATCGGCGATGCGCTGTCGAAACTCCGGCGAGGATGCCTCAAGAGCCTTGATAATGCCGCCCAGTCCCGGTATGAACTGGCCGACCACGTTCTCGACAATTCCCTGCACCTGGATATCAGGCTCTGCGCTCCCGGCTTTGCTCGAACCCTTCTCCAGCTCTCTAATCCTCTTCTCCAGCTGAGCGATCCGATCGGAGTCCTGTTTTTCTTTGCCAATATCATTGGTTTTATTATTTTTATCCGGGTTATTGATCTCTTCGACCACAGTTCCTTCCCCCCAAATTCACTCGTATTTTTCCGGCTGGGACCGAATCATAGGCAGGCTATGCAGAGGGCTGGTCCACCCGCAGACAGCGCAGCCTTCCTGCAACAACCGTTTCTCATCCATACGGTTCCCGCACTCCGGACAGTAGGCTTTGGGCTTGTCCAACTCCTTCCAGCCGGGTGCATTCATATTCGTGCCTGATGGAAGCTCCAGGCCATACTTGGCCGCAGTCTCGAAGGATGCCAGAGTTGCTCGGATCTTGATGCCTAACAGTTCAGTTCCTGCCACAGACACTGCGATATCGGCATTGATAACCAAACCTTTGTCCAGAATTCTCTCCACCAAATCTGCCAGGTTCTGGCTCTTGGTGGGCGCCAGCATAGTCATCTTTTAAACCACCCTCTGCTCTTTTGCCCACTCCCTCATTCCCTTATCATCTCCGGTTGGCCATCTCTGAACGAATCCTTCTACGATGGGCCAGGATTTTGGCCTTATGTTTTAGCTTCTGCTCGCGCTGCGCTAGCGTTACCCTGGCCTTTTGCGCATGCCATCTCTCCCGGATCTTGCGATTGTTTTCCCTCGAGGATTCGTTCCAGGACCTCTTCACAGCTTGCAACTGTGGCCTGACCTCATCTCGGATTCGTCTCTTGTAAGCGGTCACCAGGGCATGCTGGCGTCTTCTATTATCCAGGATCTTCTGGCTTAAATTGGGCATTAATTCGTGCCTCCTATCTTCTGCACGACCTGCAGATTCCCGAGATTCGAAGCATCATCTTCATTCCAATCCAATCCTAACGACGCAACTGAAGACTGCCCGCGTGGAGAATGGACCCTCAATGGACCCGGTGAGTGCTCTGATGCGCTCATTCGAATCCTCCATCTCCGCCAGAAGGACCAGGAAACTACCGAGATCCTTGCAAGAGTGATCCTTTGATTCGTTATCCTTGCCAGCCATCATTCCACTCCATTTATCGCGAGTCTAATCTATCCGAGGATGTCGGTTCTCGATTCCAGGTTCATCTCATCCGCCTTTAAGGCCAGATCGAGATTATGCATCAGCACCGCATTCTTCTCTTCGTACTCTAGGCGAGTCAGCTCTCCGAACTCGTAGAGCAATCTGGTCTCTTTTATCTGGTTTTTGATCTTTTCCGGGTTGTAGAGCTCTTTGTAGGCGAACTTCTGGATCTGCTCTAAAGTCCAGATCATATCCAGGCCCGGCAGGGATATGCCAATAGTTCGAAGCAGGAGGTCGTCGATGAAAAACATCTAGCGAAAACCCCTTCTTTTGCCGCCTAGGATATGAATATCTACAAAGTTGTAAGCCGGCCAGGGACCGGAATACTGCACCTTCAGGTGGTCGTATTTGTCTGTCAGCTTGCCCACCTGCTCGGAGAATTCATCGATGCAAGATTTGTCCACCAGAAAAGCTGCATTGAGAACCAGCCGATCGCTGAAGAGCTTGAGCTTCTTCCAGTCCTCTGAGATTGCCAGAAGGTTCTGGACGAACTCGGAGCTGCACTCCGGCCTCTTTGCGACGTCCCAATCTTCGAGGTCCTTGGGAAGGAAGACCTTGATGCCGAGCTCCACATTGCCGTCCACAACATCCAGAGCTTTTTGCATGGCCTGGTAGCCGGCACCCATGGCGATCTGAAGCAGCTTTCGGCTCTTAAAGGCCATTCCGTAGGCTACGGGAATCACGCTGTGCTCCGTCATGACCATATCCACCACTTTTCTGTGAACCTCCACCTCTGCCTCGTCCACAGCATAATTCCTGAAGGCCACATCGCTGACCACCGGCGCAAGATCCCGGTATTCCAGGCTGTAAACTTCGCCTGCATCAAATCCCATATCCCCGAAGCTCTTCTGATCGGCTGCAGAGCGGATAACGCAATAGACATATTTTGCCGAGGTTTCTGGAACTTTGCGCGGTCCTTCCTGGCAAAGTGCATCCTGACGCGGTGCCTTTAAGATTCTGCGCACTGGTCTACACCTCTCCCTCTATCATCTCCATGTCCGACCTGCGACGCAGCATAATCCTCTTGTAGCCGAGAAGCTCTCCCTCCTCGTCGAACTTCATCTCATACCTTCCTAAAATATCCTGTGTGTCCGGCACGGACTTTCTCTCCAGCACCTCGACCTCGGCCAGCCATCCATCTGAGTCCTTGTTAAGGCTCACCACGCTGTCCAGGTCTTTCTTGAGCAACATCTCCGCCGTCTGGCCTGCCTTCTCGCTGATTGTTTGGATCTTGGGTTTACCGGTCATGCATTATCACCTCTGGGAAAATAGATGGTCAGGTTTCCCTGTACGGGGACAATCTCAACCACTCGTCCCACAAGCTCTGTTACTCTCTCTTTTAAATTATATCCATTGATCTCATCGGTCAGACGGTAATAGCGGAGGAAAGAGGCAAGATTATGCCTCCTGGCCTTGGCCGCGTCTTTGCCAAGGATCTCCTCCTCGAAGGTGCCGTCCGGTTTTAAAGAAAAATAGAAGGTTGCTCCGATCCGTTTTCCGTCGTTTGTCTTGGCTATGACGACCAGAACATCGGTCTCGTTGAATCTCAAGCCGGGAGGCTTCTTGGGAAAGATGTCGCTGATCTTTTGAACCTTTGCCTCCTCGACCACCGCGCTTATAGGCTGCTTCGATTGCATAACGATCCTGACCCAATAATCCGTCGTCCCTAAGATATTCCGGCTGCGATCTCCATGACCAGCTCCTTCTTCTCCTGCATGTCTGCAGGCGAACTGGTCTTGCTGGCAATCACATCAATGCAGAGCTGCTCGAAGTTTATCTTGAAGCCCTCTGTCGAAGTCTGCATTCCCTTGGCAATCATGATGCAGGCCCTGGTGCCGGGCTTCTGGGCATCAGGCAGCTTCTCCCGAATAGATCTGACAACTCGGACGATTCTCTTTGCATTCTTCAAGGAGATGCCAGTGTGCTCCATCACGATCCCGACCTCGGTCTCAAAGCCATAGTAGTCGGTGTAAATTCCAACCATGCGATCAAGCAGGGCATCCTGCGGCCTGTGAATTCCGGCATATTCGATGGAGTTGCTGGTGAGGATAGCCTGGAAATCAGGATGGACCCTGATGTATCTATCCTCGCCGAACTTGGTGGGAAGCTCAAGAATCCCTTCCTCAAAGACGGAAAGCAGAACGTTATTTGAAGCGGGCTTGGTGCGGGAGAATTCGTTGTAGATCAAGGTATAGCCGTACTTGCAAGCTAAAGAGAGGGGATTATCCACCCACTCGATCTTCATGGTGTCCTTGGTCTTGAACACATTGTGAATGTAATTGTCTCGAATGCTCTCGTTTTCCATCTGGGAGTAGCCGCCAATCAGATCGGATGTGGTTATGGATTCATCGCCGTTTATCCAGACCACGGGCCGACCTAAGACTTTGGCCACATGGACGGCAAGACTGGTCTTGCCGCAGCCTGTAGGCCCGATGAGGTGAACGGGAAAGCCGGCCTGCAGCCAGAGTTTGAGCCTGCTCTCCATCTCTGCAACCTCGGGGGTGCTGATGAAGTGTTTTGCTTCCGGCGTGAGGAAGGCTTCTTCGATGGCTTTGTGCCTGGCCTCTTCCGATATCAGTTCATAGCTGCAGTCCATATTCGCCGGAGACTTGATCCTCACCTGTATCTTTGATTCATTCAACCGCATAGCAGGACCGCGATCCATTTCAGTGGCCTTCTTCTCGGAAGCCGTCATATGAACTGCCTCCCCCCTAACCCTTCTTGGATGTGTGACGACGTACTGCATTGTCTAGCACCTTCGTGGAATTTAAATAATAATAAAAATATCTACCAGGGGGTTCACCCGTAGTAGAAATCTCGAACATAGTTCTTGAGATCCTGCTCCTGATACCTGTGGATCTCGCTGTTGAAGGACGCGGCTCTACCCTGAAGCTCTCTGGCACCGGAATTCAATTTGACAACGGCCTTTTGGTTCTCTTTAACTTGGGAATTGACTATTCCCTGGAACTCATTCAGGCCTTTTTGCAAATTCCTGTATCCTGAGTCTCGGATGTCCTTTCCCGCTTTCTGGAAAGACCTGGACATCTTCTCTTGAGAGGCTTGCATCTCCCTGGCACCAGAGTGCATTCTCGCCACAGCATCATGATTTTCTTTGATCTGGGCATCCAGCGAGCGCTTGAATTCAGACTGGCCGAGCTCGAACCTCTGCCTGCCGTCTTCCATCATTTTTCGCCCATCGGATTGCATCTCTCGGGCCACCCCGTCGCAGGCGGAGTGAAACTCCTTGACTCCTTTGTTCATCCTGCGAATGCCGTCCTCACGAATCTCTCTACCGGCCTTTTGCAACACTGCAACCTTGCTGTCGATAGCGGCAGACTTGGCCATAACGCCCTTAGTGCCTCTGACGACGGATTTTGCTGCAGACTTCGGCTTCTCGATCATTGGAGCCTCCTTGGGACTCGCCGGAATGGTCTTGGGCAGCTCTTTCTCTTTCTGCTTCTTGGAAGCCTCCAGGATGGCTTCGGCCAGTTGGGACTTCGTTCCAAGATTCTCCACTCCAAGCTTCTGAGCCAGTTCTTCCAGCTCTCGCCGGGTATGTTTGGTCACCAGTTCGTCGAATGTCTCGACTCTGGTGGCATCAAAATCTTCCATGGCTCCTCCAAAAATAAGTTAAGGAGAACCCTGCCTTACGCAGGGACTCCAGGGGTCGCGCCAATGGCTGCCTGCTCGATCTTGGCCATCTCTTCAGAGTAGTGCAGGTAGGTGTCTACGGATGCTACGACAACCCTGGATTCAACGGTCAGGATCTCGATACCGACCAGGCTGACCCTGGCCCAAACATCTACGACGACTCCCTTGTCAAGGATTCTATCCAGAACCTCGGCGAGGCTTGATGCATCTGGTGTTGCTGTTACCATTTTTTATCTCCTCCTATATTTATAGATAATGATTTATTCCTGCAGCAGATTTATGCTGGAACCTTGGGGCTGGCGCCAATGGCTGCCTGCTCGATCTTGGCCATCTCCTCAGAGTAGTGCAGGTAGGTGTCTACGGATGCTACGACAACCCTAGCCTCAATGGTTAGGATCTCGATACCGACCAAGCTGACCCTGGCCCAAACATCTACGACGACTCCCTTGTCAAGGATTCTATCCAGAACCTCGGCGAGGCTTGATGCGTCTGGTGTTGCTGTTACCATTTTTTATATCCTCCTTAAATTTTAGTTTATTTGTTTTGTTGAAAAAATTGAAGATTTTCACTTAAGCCAGTACCTTAGGGCTGGCACCGATGGCTGCCTGCTCGATCTTGGCCATCTCTTCAGAGTAGTGCAGGTAGGTGTCGACCGATGCTACAACGACCCTGGATTCGACGGTCAGGATCTCGATACCGACCAGGCTGACCCTGGCCCAAACATCTACGACGACTCCCTTGTCGAGGATTCTATCCAGAACCTCGGCGAGGCTTGATGCATCTGGTGTTACTGTTACCATTCGTTTCACCTCCTTTTATGCTTATCCTGAGATTACTCAAGGATTGGTATGTGTTTAGCTCACCCAAATCCGCATCAATAAAACCTATTTATGAGTTCTCACGCCGTCAGTTCCCGAGGGCCTATATGATGCAAATTCGGTTACTAATATCAATTTTCAATTCAGCGCATGTTCTTTTTCATCATGATTTCATCGACTAAAACCAGCGTCTATCGAGCGGATCTGGCGGAGCTAAGCAAGTACACTGATTGTAAACTGTTGAGATGACTCGAAACAGAGATAGAGTCAATTACAATCCGGAGCGCAAAGTCCAAAGTTTAGGATTCCATGCCTACGGCTGGCTAATCGTTTAGGCTATCATCTTACTATTCGATCACATATTCGATTCGATCTTGAATCAAAGAATGAAGGGTGGAACGTTAGAGGAGGCCATACTCATCCGTTCCTCCCCAGGCTCCTTTGTGTCCGACACTTTTTTGACTGAACTCATCGCAAGTACAATGGATCCTTTCGGGTTCATCGTACAATATTAGATAGAAGTGCTTGAAATATATAATCTTTCATTTCTCTAAATACATTTCGAATAATGTTTCGAAATTTGTTTCGAAATCTTAAACATAACAATCTATAAAGGTTTAGAGAATCGATCATTAATGATGAAAACAATAATCGCTTATGAGATGGGTTTATTTCATGCTTAGAAAAATTGTTGACCGAAGATTAAAGGATAAATGATTCCCTGGAGTGGTGTTTATGAGGCTTCTCGTAGTTGATGATGCTCCGCAAATGCTCAAGGCATTCAGGGATATTTTGGAGTCACAGGGATGCGAGGTATTTGAGGCTGAAAACGGCGAGGATGCTTTGATAAAATATGCCGAATTGAGGCCGGATATAGTGCTTATGGATGTTCTTATGCCCAAGCTCGATGGAATCAGCGCCACCAGGAAGATCCTGAAAGATGACCCCAATGCCCGGATAATCGTCATCTCTGCCGTGGGAAAGAGCGGCCTTGAGAAAGAATGCCTAATGGCCGGAGCCAAAGAATTCATTGTGAAGCCTTTCAAGATAAAAGAACTCCTCAACTCAATAGATAGACTGGCAAGATTAACTGACGAATAAGCTGGTGGAATAACGAAAGGAATAGAATCAGTTCGAGGATATCAGGAAGAGATCATCGAAGCCATTCCCAGCACCATATTAGTTGTAAATCAAAGCCTTGAAGTCCTTTATGCCAACCGAAATTATTATGCAAAATCCGTCTCGAAGAGAGAGAAGGATGTATTGGGCGAGCGTCTCTCCCGGGTAATTCCCCAGATGCTGATTGAGAAGACCAAAATCGACGACAAGATCCGAGAGGTCTTCCTCACCGGCATTCCCTTTGACGGCGATCAGCTCCGCTATCCCGGAGGCATGTTCTATTTTTATAAAATTTACCCATTGAAAGAGGAAACGGAGAGCACAAACAAGGTTGTGATCTTCATGGAAAATATCACAGAGCTTACCCGTCTCGAAGAAGAGCTGAGGGACTCTTATGTCAAGCTGGAGAACGCTTACGACGAGCTGAAAGAGAACGACGAGATGAAGTCCGAGTTTATATCCACAGCCTCGCACGAGCTTCGCACGCCTCTCACGGTGATCAATAGCTACATCGAGATGTTTGAAGAGGGAATGCTGGGAGAGCTTAACGAAACTCAATGCGAGAAGATTCGCATCATTCGCTCCCAGACCGAGCATATGATCCGACTAGTAGAGGACATGCTCGATACCTCTCGTCTGGAGTCGCGCAAGCTCAGGATCCATAAGTTGCCCCTCAAGATCGAAGAGATAGCCACGAAGGTCTTGGCGGAACTGAGCAGACTGGCCGGCCTAAAAGAGCAAACGGTTTCCCTAAGCATTGAAGAGAATCTCACGGAGATTTTGGGAGATGAGCGACGCATAAAGCAGGTCTTCAACAATCTCTTGACAAATGCCATAAAGTACACGCCGGACAAGGGCAAGATCAATGTGACGATAAAAGATGAGCAGAACCAGGTTCGAGTCTTGATATCCGATGACGGAATCGGCATCGCAAAGAAAGACCAGAATAAGGTTTTCGAAAAATTCTTTACAGGAAACGGAAACTCGCTCACGCGCGAGTCAGGCCGGATGGGCCTCGGCCTTGCCATTGCCAAGGGAATTGTCGAGGCTCATGAAGGCTCCATTTGGGTGGAAAGCGAGGTTGGCAAAGGGAGCACCTTTGTCTTCACATTGCCAAAATCATGATCAAGAATGATAGAATATGATCGCGTATGAAAGATATGATAATCAAATAGCTTCGGTGCACCCGCGCGGCAGAGCTGCAAGATATGAAAATAGGTGCCTGACGAGAGATTTTCATGCGAAAATAAATATGAGAAAGCAAATCACGTTATGATCAAGGAAATTTTTTCCAGGTTGAAGATATCCCCGCGATTGGTACCAGAAACGGAGCCCCTCAACCATCATGTCTCCTACGATCTGGCGAGGGGATCCTGCTATCTTGTGAAGGAGCCGAAGGCGGAGTTCAGCTTCGAGATCTTCGCATCTCTGGTTAAGGGCAGATGCCAGGATTGCGATCATCAAGAGTCTTTTCCATGCGAGAACATCGGCTGCAATCGCTGCATTCTGCCCTGTACCTGCAAAGGATGCACTCATGTCAGGCCACAAGGCTTATGCTTCACCCTGTGTTTGCCCATGGAGATAAGGCTGAAATACGCTCTGCAGACGACTCCTATATTTTGGATAAGCAATCGCGGTCCAGAAAACGTAAGTCCAGTAGATCTGGAGGTTATCGCGGATGTAATAAACAAATTTTTAAAACATAGCAAAAATCCTGTGATTCTTCTTGACGGAATAGAGCATTTGATATTCGAAAATGGTTCAGCGCCCGTATTGAGGTTCCTAAGAGATGCAAGCGAGGGGACGGTTTTGCATAATGCTATTCTTATATTACCAGTCAACCAACTGGCAATCGAAGAGAAGGAGCTAGCTTTGATGGAACGAAGCATGAAATCCCTAAATCCTCAAACTTTAAAATATTAAATATCTACTGCATCAATAAGTCACTCTCTTTTTAATTAAAAAAAAATTGAAAAGGAATTGACGGAGAATTCATATAGTCGTTTAAAGATATCATCAAAAAAAAGGTCTTCAATCTGTGGAGCAGATCAAGGATGCGTCCGATATGAAGAAATTCGACGATGACGATGGCAACAGATACATTAACCGAATCATCAAAACCAACCTGGAAGTATTCATTGCGTCCTTTCTCCAAGATAAGCAGATGAGTGGCTATGACCTCATCAAAGAGATTTTTTTAAAATACAATGTATTTTTGAGTCAAGGAACTGTTTATCCCGCTTTATATTCCATGGCAGAAGAAGGCATCCTCCAAGCCGAATATAGTAAGAGTGACATGAGGTCAAAGAAATATAGCCTTACGCCCATAGGCGAAGAGATCGCTCAAAAAAATATTGAAGAATTTGTCAAAGCCATGGATCACGCAGCCTCTCTGGTTCAAAAGGGGATGAGATGATAAAGAGTGATATATGCGGCCTGGAGAAGATGCTTGGGGCGGAGATTTTGCCGGGTTCATTGATACTCGTGACTGGTGCAGAAGGGACTTTGAAGTCGTCATTGGTATTCAGCATGATTTCCAACCATCTGGCGGCCCATGGCGATCATGGCCTTTACGTAACGCTGGAGCAGAGCAAAGAAAGCCACCTTCTAAACATGAACAGTCTTGGTATCAAGAAAAGAGATGGGCTGCATATATTTGACTATCAGGATATGCGCCGGGAGTGGAAAGATCGTGAACCTGATCTGATTCAGATGACGAACGAAGTCATTGATTTTTATAAAGACAAATATGATGACCTGACCTTATTTTCTCTCGATTCACTCAATGCCCTCTATTCCTATTCAGGAGAAGACAATCTCAGGAATAAGATTTATCACTTCTTTTTGAATCTCAGGGATAAGGATCTGACTTCTTTCTTGATAATGGAATCTCCTCCATCAAGAATGGCAGGACTTTTATCAGACTTCAATCGGCCTGAGCGCTTCCTGGCAGATGGGATCATCGAGCTCGGCATAATCGAAGGTAAAGGCGGTGTTAAGAGGTATATACAGATCTTGAAGATGCGAGCTGCAAAACACGCCATGGAAAAGCATCAAATTACTATCGAAACGGATGGCATACAAATACTAGGACCTATTTATAGTGCTGCACCAAAAGATTGATACTAATCATCGATATCCCTAAGTCGGTCTATCGGCCAAATAAGTATCATTTCTTAGGTTCAGAACTATATTAAAAATTATTTCGCCTTAGACAGATAATCTATATTATAGTGCTGAACCCAGGAAATGATACTTATTTGACCTACCGATTGACCTCATGACATCTATAGTTAGTGTCACTCATTTGGTGCAGCACTATAATATCCCATCATATATATCCCATCATATCTCCTATACTTCCAAGATATGATTCCTTGCAGGCTGAAAGTCTCTCCCCAAGGGACGAAAAAACCGAAAATACCTACAAAACACCCCCCCCTGAAGCCGAGCTACGACTGCATAACATGACAAAGAAGAAGGCGATAAAGTCCGCCTTGGGAGCGAGGAAGAATTCACGGAAGAATACAGAAACATCCTGCGACCGGTCTAGGGCTTTCTGGTGCGGGATTCTCTGGAAACATAACTGACTCTGGGACTTGACTTCTTGAGCTGCAGCTCTGTAGCCATCTTTTTGTTGTACCAGGCCCTTATGAATAGCGGCTCAATCTCGATAGCCCTGTTATAACAATCTATTGCCTCTTTGTATCTAAGCAGCTTGTACAGAGCATTGCCCTTTGTATTATAAGCGAGGGCATTATCAGGATTTTGACTCAGGGATGTCTCGCAACATTGCAACGCCATTTCGTATCTGCCTCGAAAATAAAATATATCAGCTTTTGCGCTCCAGGCCTCCCAGCTATTTGGATTGCGTTCGAGTTCCCTTTCAACTACCATCATGGCGCCATTGAGCCCCTCGCAGGATAGCAGACGTAACGCATTTTTAAAAGCATCGTTGCCCTTGATCTCATCAGTAGATGCGGCCATTAAATAATGACTCCCAAATATTCGAAATATAATCAGTATATGCTAACTGAACTTCAGTTCTTTATCCGGATTCCTTGCCAAATTGGCGGCCGGACTAGATCGCAGCTCGGCAGGTTACTATTTCCTGCTTCTATTTAAGTCAATAGTACAAAGCAACATCCTCGATTCGCTTATCAGATTTACCTATCGGCGATATATATCCACATACTCTAGGTGAATGTGTTTTAGATAATATATATAGACGATTCCATAAAGCCAAGACTGTGTAGTCCCGAAACTCTTGACTTTATATACCCATCACTGGTGCATGGGAAAGAAGAACA
>Ga0182019_10001115_pt1 | contig 13493 bp, 12 predicted proteins | sample 812E2MmetaG_FD_120483 | JGI IMG/M metagenome (GOLD analysis project Ga0182019, IMG submission 120483) | Permafrost microbial communities from Stordalen Mire, Sweden - 812E2M metaG | ecosystem: Environmental > Terrestrial > Soil > Wetlands > Permafrost | place: Sweden: Stordalen | collected...
CTGTTGATCCCTGTGGTTCCCTTTCCTTTGTGCATGGTACCCTCCTTGTGATTCAATAAGCCTCAGTCATCACCGTACAAGACGCAAGACAATCCGCGTAGAAAATCGCCATGAGCGACAAAGACATACCTCCATCGGCTTGGGGAATCCTCACCCGCCTGTTTCTAAGCATATGAAAAACTGATGACAACAAGATAATACCCATTTTAGCTGTTTTTTGCCGGATTGCAAGGTTGTTTCCAATGGATCATCCGAGAATTTGTCCTGATGCAAAAAACGACCTTCCATGAGGTATCTATATAATATATCGCCTGTTTTCAGAATATGCCAAAAAACTTTCACAAAATCTTGGCCGGTTTCGGGTGGGAGACCGGTCCAATAATTTTCTTTTTGACATTATTTATTTTTGCGTTTAACCTGCGGCAAATAGAACATCCTTCCCAAACAAACCATGAAGCAGGCAAATTCCCCGGACATCCTATTGATTGAAGACCACCACGAGGCCTATTATGCCTGGCGGGATCGTCAGTATAAAAATATGACCCTGGTCCACCTGGACGCGCACATCGACTTCGGGTTCCAGGAAGTCAAGGAAGTCCCTCTGATCCTGAATGAAGCGAAATCGCTTTCCGAGCTCAAATCCCAACTGGAAAAGGCCGTTCTCTTCCACCGGAAAAAGTTTGAACTGGAAAAGCTCACCCATATCGGGAATTATATCTATCCGGCCATGCGTGACGGGATCGTCAATGAATTTTACTGGGTGATTCCCGGGGACATCGGCGAATTCAAAAAGTGCCTGGGAATCCTGAAAAAGCTGCTGCGGGATTTGAAAAAAGAGGACCCCTGTCCGGTGGATGCCCCCCCGCTGATTCAGCCAGGTTTTATAAAGAGCCGGCTCTACGGGAGACCCTTCTATATCACTATCCTGGAGACGCTCCCGCGCCTGAAACGATCGGTCCTGCTTGATATCGATACGGATTTTTTTGTCATCGAATCTTTAAGAAGAGCCGATGCCACCATGCAAATTGCCCATCGGGAACCCTGGATTGGAACGGATGAACTCGCGGGGATATTGCGGAAGAAAATTTCCCAGCCCCGATGTACGACCATTGCCTATTCGGTCAACGGCGGCTTTACGCCGATAGTCCATAAAACACTGGGTGACAGGCTTGCCGAGGAATTGGGTTACAGGGATCAGGCGCTGGCTGACCGCCTGACGGCCGGGGATTACTTCGAGAGTTTCCGGGAGGCTTTTGACAGAAAGGATTTCAACGAAGCCGGACAACATTTCCGGGAGGCCCTCCGGCTGAATCCTGCATATCGTGCGTCTGACAACAACTATGGGCCTCTTTACTTCCAGGTCGAAGACTACCGGCGGGCGGAAAAGGAATGGCAAGGCATGCTGCAGGTGGACGGGTGCAACATCAATGCGCTGGCCGGTCTGGGAAAGATCCGCCTGGCCAGGAGGAAATATCGGGAAGCCAGGGATTTTTTTGCGGCGGCCTTGCAGTCAAAGGCGGATCATCAGGACAGTCTCATCGGTCTTGCCGAAACCGAATTTCACCTGAAACATTATCAGGAAGCCGAAACCCTGATTGAGGCCTATGAACGATTGGATTCCATGCAGGGCTATTCACGGTTTCTTTCGGGTAAAATTCTGGAAAAGACAAAGAGGGCGCAGGCCGCGCTCGCAAAATACAAAGAGGCCCTGCAGCTCGGCATGGACCATGTCGAGATCCTGATCCGGCTTGTCCGGCTCTCAAAACATTATGACCGAACTAATCTGGACAATCTCAAAAAAAGATGTCGGGATTTCCGTGGAACCTTTGACCGTTTTCAGAAGAAGACCCTGATGAAAAGGGGGAAGATAAATGAAATCAAACGAATGGATGAAAAATTAGACAGACTTTTTAGTTGTTTTTAACCGGTCTCGACCGGCGAAAGACAAAAAGCGATGATTGCCGGTCAAATGCTTCAGGATAGCGTGAGCTGATTTCGCCTTGCCGTATTGCAGGTTGAGCCGGCGCGTGTGGCACACTGGTTCCTGTTTGCCGTGTTGATCTGGCCTTTCCCACCAGTGATAGAGCAGCAGGCCAAGACCGCCTGCTCCGGATTGAGTTTAACCCGGGTGATTACCGGCTTGAATTTCTTTGTGATTGTCATCAATCAAAACCCTCCGTGGCCGGTAAAAAGGGGAAAATCCGTGCACTTTCAGGACGAGATCGCACGGGCCGGAAAATCGCATGTCGCGCTTCTTCGATTGCACTGATTAGTTCCCCTGATCTGACCCTTACGAGCGTTGGAACAACAGGCCAAGACCGCCTGCTCCGGATTGAGCTTGACCCGGGTAAGCACCGGCTTGAACTTTTTCCCCTCAGCCATTGGAATTCACCCCTTTCTCTTCAACTCTTGACCGATGCCTTCCAGCAAGACAATGCAATCACGACCACATCCAAACAAGTATGAATTCATTATCTCACAACGTCTCTTACAAAATCAATGATTTTCTCATCTTTGACGAATCCAAGAGAAAAACAGGGCACCTGGTGAACAATCCTCAGGGTTAACGAGACAATATGGTTCAGGCAGGTCTGATCCCAGAACGTCGGGAAAAGGGCGGGATAGAGCATTTTGAAGGCCTCTTTTTCGGTCAGTCGGCGGACGTCGTTTTCGGGTGCGTGGCGGATGATGAAGATCGCCTTGAGGGGGGCTTTTTCCCTTCTCGATTCAAGATAATCGTTGAATTCACCGTGCCAGGGCGTTCCATGGATCGCAAAGCCGCTGCCGGTCTTCCTCAGGATGATGCGGTCGTCGTTGATGATCGACGCCCGCGAATGGTAGCGCCAGATTCTTGCCAGGGTGCTCTTTCCGGCGCCCGATTCGCCGGCAAAGAGAATGCCCTGACCATTTACATCCCTGATGCCGACGGCATGGGTCAGGATGCCTGATTTTCGCAGGGCAAAGAAATGGAGGAGCAGAACCTGCAGAAAATCATAGATGATGTCTGTCGTATCCCAGGCGGGGGCTTCCTTTTTTTTGATCAGGAGAGAGGTGTCAACATCGTCAAAATTCCTGTTCACCCGCATGATCTTTCGCTTTTCTTTGTAATAATAAGTCTCTCCCTGCTTGAGAAGTCGCCAGTTTTCTCTGCCGTCGATGAAGTGATTGGTAATGAAGATGGTCTCTCCCGAAACCCTGGGGAGTCTGTCGACGAGATTGATTCGAATGCGGATATCCGGTTTTGCACGGCCTTTATAGAAAAAATCTGTGAACCGCTCTTCAAGCCTGATGCTCCTTTCTCCCGTCGTGAACCGCGCCAGCGGAAATGGACTCTCCAGATGAATGATTGCGCCGGCAATCTGCAATAAAATCTTATTCATGAGAGGCTGCCCCGCTTTCCACATGCCTGTCCGAACCCTCCGATGGGGATGTCTTTTTGTGAATCATGCTCGCATGGATATGGATCAGCTTCCGGGCCATGGGTTTGTCGACCGTTCCCGTCAGATGCTGGAAAGGGTAAAAGTAACGGAAGGGCAGTCTCTGATGGGGCGATATCCGGATTCCGTAGCGTTCGGGATTCAGGAAGACCCTGTTTTTGGGAATGAGATAATAGATATTGAAGGCCGATTCCCTGTTGACGGCATAAGATGACCCGGCAAGGAATCCGATGGTGTCAAGGGCCTCCTCAACCGTTTCCGAGGGGAGACCAACCATGGTCTGGAAATAGATCCCCAGTTGCAGCTCATGGGCGTCCCGGATAATCCTTTTGATAACGTCCACCCGGGTTCCCTTATCGATAAAATCGAGAACCCTCTGGTTGATGGACTCCAGGCCGAAGCCGATCATGTCACAACCCGCCTGTTGGGCCAGTATCAGGGTTTCCCTGTCGAAGCCTTCATCCAGCCTTGCCATGGTCCACCAGGTCACCTTGATCCCCTCTGCGAGGATTCTCTCTGCAACCTCCTTCATTTGCCACGGCGAGAACGTGGCATTGGAAATCAGGAGGTGCTTCGCACCGTATTGTCTGACCAGGGTTTTCATATCCCTGATGACAAGAGCGGGGGTCTTTTCCCGATATCTGGGTTTGGGTAGCGGCAGATCAATGCAGAAGATACATCGGTTCCAATAGCACCCCCGCGATGTCTCCATGGTCAATGTGATGCCTCTTCTGGAGTGCTGATATTTTCCGAGGGGAAGACCTTTAAAATCCGGGGCCGGGAGGCTGTTCATGTCTTCGTCACAGACGGTTTTGCTCTTTGTCCATCGGCCGCGCTCGCCATAAATGAGATTGGGGATTTCCGACAAGGGGCTGTCCTTTTCGATCGCGTCGATGAGCCTATACAGAGGCGTCTCACCTTCAAAGAAGATCATGAAATCGAAAAGCTCAAGAAATTCTTTTCTCTTTTGAAGGGCTTCCCGATAAAAGGAAACCCACTGCCCGCCGATCACGATTTTTATTTGCGGCGCCGCCTTTTTTAAGAGGAAGCCAAAGGTAAAGCCGGCAATGACTTGCGAGGGTGCTGTCAGGGAAAAACCGACCATGTTATAACGGCGTTCCTGAACAAGGGGCAGGACCTCCGAAGTTAAGAACGGAACAAAAGGATTTTCCTCCTCATCGGCGAGATAACGGAAGAGGCTTCGGGAGGACAGTATCTTTTCCGCAAAGGCAAAACTCGATCCGGGGTTGTTTTCGAACTCGTATGAAAAGGGCTTCTGCAATTTTTCATATTGAAGAATGGTCCGATAATAAACTTTTTCCCTGATTTTTTTCTCCCGGTATTCCTCTGAGAAAAGGCGATTGATTCTTTTTCTTCCGAGATGATCAAAATACCGCAAGTTCAGATCATGCTGTTCCGCTTGGATCCCTCTTGCCTTGAGAAAACCAACGAGGGCAGGGGTGCCGAGCGGCGGCACATTTCGATCATAGGCGGGAGGAATAAACAGACCGATTTTGCTCATTTACAATTCCTGATCGTTTCTTCGATCACATCATTAAGTCGATGGAGTCCATTTTTTTGAGAATTTGATGCCTCGGCCTTTGCCAGTTGACAAAAATATTCAATGGGCGCCTCGGCATTCCCTTTTTCCAATAAAGCGATCCCGGGGCACCACTGGCAGATATGCCACAAAAGACAGTTCCTGCAAGTTGAATCTGTCATAAATTCTTTGGCGACAAGTTTGGTAAATTGTGTGCGTCCCTCCATGATCTCACCTTGCAGAAGATTGATCGAAGGCTTTCTGACGGTCCCGCATAAAAACATATGGCCGTAAGGATCGATATGAAAAGAGTCGCTTCCCGCCGCGCAGCGAAATAATCGCGGGTTGGGGAGTTGTTTCCTTTTACTTTTGGGTCTTTCTGCGAAATCAGCTTTCATTTTTTTCTTCGGAAAGCTTTTATTTAATCGATTATCGATTTCCAGAATTTTATCAGGTTCAAGTCTCCAGCGACAGGGGGTCAGATCGCCGTTCAGACGTGCATGAATGGGATGACCGAGCCTCAGTTTCTGCCCCAGACTTTCCAGAAAACCTTTGATATCGCCAAGCATCTCATAATTTTGCGTCAAGGCCATCGTTTTAATTTTAAAGGGGAGACCTCTCTCTTTCAGTCTGTTAATGCCGGACAGGACTTTTTCATAGGACCCCTCAACACCGGATATCCTTTCGTAGGCTTCCTGGTCTATGGCATTGAGGGTCAGCTCGATGCAGAAGGGCGGGAGCTTCTTCAAGTAATCAGCCATGGCTTCGGAGATGAGTATGCCGCTCGTGAACAGGGTCACGAGGAACCCTTTTTCCCGGGCATAGGTGTATATCTCCGGGAAGTCCTTTCTGCTGAGAGGATCGCCTCCGGTGAGGCCGAGCCAGAAGACACCTTCCTCGTAGATCTTGTCCAGCAGTTGAATGATCTGGCCGGTCTTGAGCTCTTTGCCTATATCGTCGCGGTTATTGTAACAATCTGAATAACAGTAGCGGCAGTGTAATGGGCAGCCGAAGGTCAGCTCAAACTGGCATGAGTTGAATCGACCCCGGCACCATTTTTTCTGATGTAATCGCAGGCTGAAGTTTTTGTAGGAAACATCCTTCATGGGTTGACCCAATTTCTCCGTCTAGTCATCTTCCTCGGATATCCGCTTGAAAAATTCGGCTTCCCTGCGGCTGTAAAGATCGCAGGTGGCAAAGTTTCCGTCTTCCAGGTATCCGCGAGCGGGACACCAGGAACAGTATGGCGTGAGACTGCATGTTCGGCAGGCCCAATCCTCGGGTGGTTTCAGGTTGTCAATCAGTCTCTTGATCTGTTCCCAGCCTTCGGTCAGAGAGCCTTTTAAAATTTTGTACTGTGGGTGATGGATCTCGATACAGATATTTAATTCGCCGTAGGGGCTGATGGTCATGTCGGTGAAACCCGCGCCGCAGTTAAAGAGTCTTTTCTTGTTTTTTTTCGGCGGCTTGACCGTTTCTCTGCGTTTTCCTTCGATGTCGTATTCGTTGAACATTTCTGGATAGCATAATTGATTTAATCGATAGCCCGTTTCAGGAGAGATGCCATATTTCATGGGATCTTTGGATCGATCCACACGCGGGAGCAGTTCCTCGTCAAAACGGAAAAGAACGTCCAGGCTGCGGGCGAAACGGCTGACCTTTACGACCTCCTTTTCATTGGGCTGCATGCCGCAGGTTTTGAGTCCCAGGGGTATTTTCCTTTCATGGAGGAGCTCAATGGCCTGAAAGACTTTATCGTAAGACCCCGGGTGTCGTGTAATTTTTTCAAAGATTTTTTTATCCATGGCGTGGACGGTAATATCGACCTTATTCGGCCGGAGGCGCGCCAGTTCGTCGGCGGCAGGTTTGTCAATGAACGACCCGTTGGTGAGAATCACGATTTCGAATCCCAGTTTCCTGGCATGCCAGAGAATGGTCCATATATCCTTGCGAAGGAATACCTCGCCTCCGGTAAACCCCAGGTAAAAACCGCCCAGATCCCTTAACTGCTCCAGGATGCTGAAAACCTCGGCTGTCTCCAATTCATGACGGGAGCGGCCTTTTTTCTGTTCATCGGTGTTATAACAATGAATGCAGTTGAAATTGCATCGGTAGGTCAACTCGAACATGGCGTGAAGGGGAAATCGCTTCTTATAGGCCTTGTCATTAATTCTTTGTGAGAACTTCTTATAATCCAGGTTTTTTATGGTCATAAAACTCTTTTCATAGCGACGAAAGAGGTGGAACTGTTGCTGTCAATGAAATGCTTTTTTTAAGTCATTGAGGCGATGGATTTTTTAAAGACATGACGACTCTTTTCAGACGATTCTTCAAAAAGAAAACAGTGCAGAGCAGAAACAGGTTTACCCTGCCGGTCCATGAGGTCGATTCCAGCTCGGACATCTCATGGATCCGGTTTTTTTTCCCGACAGCGATGACCTTACCGGTAATGCATTCCGCGCTTAAAGGTCCTTCCTCATGCACGTTTCTATCACCACGCGTGTAAATCTGCAAAATGTTGTTTTGATATTCAATCTTTGTAATTCGATGACAAATTGGCTTTCCACCGTCCACCTGAAAGACGATGATATCACCAATTCGTAAATGTTCGGCCGGTGTTTTCCTCACCAGGAGGTGGTCCGTCCAATGAATCAAGGGATACATGCTGCCCCCGGCAGTGGCATAGAGAAACATATCGTTGCTTCGCTTGATCATGACCAGATCCCTTTATCTGTGCATGCCGCAGGGTGCCGCGATTTTTTATTCTGGTCATGCCTTGCCGCCGCCATTTGACAGTAATATTCGACGGGTCCTTCTTCGCTTCCCGTTTCGAGGAGCGCCCGAGGTGGGCAATAGTAGCAATCCTTTCGCAAAAGGCATGTTTGACATTTTACTGTCATTTTAAATTTTTCGTGGAGCAGTCTGGGAAATTCCACATAGAATCCTTCGTGAAAACTTTTTCCCCTCAAGTCCGATGAATATTTGCGGCTCAAATGACAGAATTGCAGGTTCCCCTGGGGATTTATAAAAAATCGCTGCCACCAGGCATTGCATTGATATAAATGATCGGGAGGGCGGGGCAAGTCATCGGCGTCTCTGTCAACCGCCTGGCTTTCGGCAATCATGTCCGGATCACTGTTTTCTATGTTCAGGATTTCTTCCGGGGAAAGCCTGAAGCGGCAGGGGTCCCTGTCCCCATTCAATCTCGCTGTGATAAAGGAATCGAACTTGAATTTATCTTTTCCCAGGAGATGTTCAGCCATCGCCTTCAGGGCAAGAACCTCATGCCGATTCTGCTTTAATCCAACCGTTTTGAGAATCAGGGGCATTTTTTCAGATAGAAGCTGGTGGATCGTCCCCATCGTTTTACGGAAGGAGCCAGGAATTTGCGTGACCGATTCATGGATCTCTTCTGTCGTGCCATACAGGCTGATTTCAATGGAAAAAGGTGGGCTTGTCCGAAGTCCATCCAGCACCTCTCTCGTAAAAAGCGTTCCGTTGGTGAAGAGGCTGATCAGAAATCCTTTTCGTCTGGCGTATTGATAGATTTCCATGAAATCGTCCCGCAGCAGGGGCTCGCCACCGGTCAGGGTAATCCAGAGACAGCCTTCCCGATGAAGCTCATCGAGGCTTTCTTTCCAAGCTTTTGTCGTCAGTTCGTTTCCTGGGTTCGCACTTCCTTTGCAGTAGCAGTGGATGCAATGGAGGTTACATCGATAGGTTAGTTCGAGCTGACCATTAAGAGGCCTTTGGTATGCTTGCTTTTCTTCGAGGGTCTCAGCGAAGCTTTCGTAATTCAGCTCTCGCATGCTGTAATCGCTTTAATTTCGCTTAAGTCGATCAAAAGCGGATGCAGCTCCTTGTCCATTTCTGTGGGCGTGGCGTCAAACTCCTTCAGAAGCACCTTTTTGATCTTACCCAGTGTTTGTTTGCCGTTGATCAACTCCCAGACACGCGAGGCCGAAGTATTCAGGGTATAGATGCAATCGATTTCATCCGATGTCCGGTAAAGGGGAAGGAGGATCGTCTCATCCTCGATGACCCGGCTGATCACTTCAGGATTTTTCTTAAAAATAAGATTGTCTTCCATCGCTCATTCTTCCTTTTAAAATCATTCTCTAAGGGGCGAGTCAACATATCCCGGCCCACAAATGTAAGATAAGTATACCATGAAACGCCTCCTGCTGCATAGGCAGATTTCTCGCGCGGAAGTTATAAGGAAAATCCAGGATCTTGCGAATCGGTTTTTTAGAAATGACGAAGAAGATACCGCTGCTACAGGAGTTCTTTCCATAACGAAAGACATCAGGAGGCGCCGATCACGAGGGAAGCGTAATATGGGTTTTGGGACATGAATTCCTTGTGTGTGCCGATGGCTTCAAGGCGGTTTTCACGCAGGAGAAAGACTCGATCGACATTCATCAGAAACTCCGTATGATTGGAAATGACAATGGTGGTCCTATCCTTCAACAGCAGCGGCAGCGATAAAAGCAGGGATTTACCGGTTCGTCCGTCCAGGGCGGAAGTGGGTTCATCCAGCAGAATGATATCGGGCTCCTTGACAAAGGCACGGGCGATGCAGATTCGCTGTTTCTGACCTTCGGAAAGGGTGACGCCCCTTTCTCCCACCGCCGTCCGATAACCATTCGGGAGACTCGCAATGAAATCATGGATGCCTGCGTTTGTTGCGGCCCGTATGACCTCCGGCATGGCGGCAGAGGGACTTCCGTACAGGATGTTCTCCAGGATCGTGCCGGTCAGAAGCCAGTTTTGCTGGGGAACGTAGCCGAGGCGTTCGCGGAGCGATCCCACCTCGTAGAAAGAGGCCGGTCGGCCATCGAAAAGGATTTCTCCGCTGGTGGGTTTATAAAAGCGGAGAATCAGGCTGATCAATGTCGTTTTGCCGTCGCCGCTGGCGCCGGCAATGGCAATGCGTTCTCCGGCCCGGATGGAAAAATTAATATCATCCAGGATGGGGGCGTCTGCACCGTAGGCAAAACACACCTGTTGGAATTCGATGTTTCCCTCCAGTCGTGCCACAATCTTGCCCTGCCCTGTGTTTTCTTCCGGAACGATGTCAAACAAATTGGCAATCCTGTTTGCGGAGGCCAGGGCGCTTTGCATTTCCAGATTTGCCGTCGCCAAGTATTGCGCCGGTCCGAAGACATACGCAAGGTATGCCTGATAGGCAAACAGCGACCCCAGACTCCAGTGGCCGACAATGACCCAGTATGCCCCGATGAACAGGACCGCGGCTCGGGCGATTCCGGGCATGGAGGTAATGGCCATGTTGGCCAGGGCGTTGACGGTCGATTGTTCGATGGAGATGTTCACGGCGCTTTTTAATGCCCCCACCAGTTTTTGAAGGGTCTTGCCTTCGGCAGCAAAGGCCTTGATCAGGCTGATGGAAGAGAGGGATTCCTGGAAATTGCCCGTGACGACTGCCTGCGTTTCCATGCTTTCATTGGTCAGGGTGCGAAGCTTTTCCGAAAAATAGCGCACCATGATCACGACTCCTGGCAAAATGATGCCGATGATAATGGTCAGACGCCAATCGAGATAGAGGAGGAATATCAATCCGCCCAGGAAGCGAAATATGTTTTCGATCATGACCGCCATCATGCTGGAGAAGAACCAGCTCATCCCCTGAACGTCCGACTCCAGGCGGTTCATCAGATAGCCGGTCTGGGTCTTATCAAAGAATGTCCTGGGATAATGGAAGACCCGGTCCAACAGCGTGGATTGGATATCGAGGACGACTTCCCGATCGAAGCGATCAAAATAATATTGCTGATAAAGGGTCAAAAGACGATCGGCCACCGCCAGGACGATCATGACCAGGAGGGTCCAGAACAGCAGCGGGAGCTGACGGTTCATGATGACATCATCAATAAGGAAACGGCCGATTAACGGAAGAGGAATACTCAGGGCAGCGGTCAGAAAAACCAGACCGATGCCGAAAAAAAACCGCCTCCTGAATTTTCTTAAAAAAGGAATAAACCGCCGGTAGAGTTCTTTGATGGTTTGCTCCGCAGATGCTCTTGATACGGCAAATCGATCCTGCGTGCGCTTGCGTGCAAGGCCGTTTTTCAGGTAAAGGAGCCAATCTTTCATAGGTTCATGGGGACAACGGCATGAGTGTGCCTTGGCCTGTCATTTAGTGATTTTCATGCGATCCTGCGTAAACAATTTGAAAATTTGTGAAAATACTTCCCGTACACGATCGATATAATATGATTTTCCAAATTCATAACCTTTCCCATGCCGCCGTTGGAGAAGGATCTGACGGGGCGGAACAAAGGTCCGGGCAATGAACCCGATTTTGGCAAGGACGCCTCGATTCATGGCCATATAAATGAGGTAACTGCTTCCCCTGATCCGCCGGTTGTCGCGTTGCAGACTTAAAAAGAACTTTTCCTCACAGGAGATGTCCGGTGGTTTAAGTTTCGCGATACAGTCATCAGGGATGCCCAGTGCCGTGTAATGTTCGACGATGGACAGGCTATGGTAAACGAATCGAGACAGGTTGAATCGCCTGCTTTCAGCTACGATAAAATCCCAGTCGAGGCCGTTTTCAAAGGCCCTTATCGAAAAGAAGATGTCGCAGACAAGAATCAGGCGATCAAGGGAATGGCCGATCCGCAGGGCGTGTTCGGACAGATAGATGATCATGTGTTCCGGGCAAAGCATCAGGGCCTGGCTGTCCGCCACTTGGGTCATTGCGGCCTTTTCCCAGAGCTGGTTCAAATCGATCTGCTCAGCGAACATGGTAGCGGGGACCGACGTATTGACCGGGTGCCAGTGCAGGTGGAGATTTAAGGGGGATGGATCATTTTTCTGGTATTCCAGGCTGGCCAGATAGCCAGCGGGGTTAAGGATGGCTTTTGCAACGGAACTGTCTCGGGAGAGGTATCCAAGAGAAGATAGCCGGTCATCAACCCTGAAGAGGTCCTCTTTTCGGACCATCAGATCCACGTCGGACATCCCTCGCATGGCAATGTTCGGATAAACACGTTCCGCCAGAGCAATGCCTTTGAGAACAATGCAGGGGATGGCGGCCTCCTGAAGAGTTGCCAGCACCTCCCGCAGTTCACCGATGATTGATAGGTTTCGTTTCAGGTTTGTGTAGTATTGGTTTGATAAGCTTTTGTAGCTTTCCTGCGGGACCAGATTTTCAAGGTGATGTTTTGTGATGTTATGGAAAAGGACGGCGGAAACGCCTTCCCGCTGCGCCTTTTCGAGAAGTACGGACCAGTTGAGGTCAGGGTCGGCCGTTGCCGTCCCGGTCCCTTCCTCCGTTGGAATGGATTTCACTTTCTCCGGCGCAAAGAGAATCTGCAGAATGAATTTGTCTTCCGTTGTCCAAGCCATTTATTCTTGTCCTGTCTGTTTCAACCATGACAGAGGTTCAGGGAATGACACGGGATTTATCCATGAGGCTTTCCCTCCCCCCTGTGAAACTGTCCCCGTCAGACGAAGTTCCCACGACTCAGGGATGACCATCTTTATCTTATGAAGACCTATCCGAACCGGACACTCAAAGCCGTAAAGATAGGGTCCCATGAGAATTCGGAATGTCCGGTATGAGCAATGGAAAGCTGTTCTATTTCGTCCTCAGGAAAGCAGTGATCCAGTATAAAATTTCAATGAGTTCTTCTCATTTGTCAAGAAAAAATGGCCCCACAATGGGGTATATGCCAACGGGCGGTTCCACTGTCATCGTAAAAAAAGTTTTCAGAAGGAGTTTTTGGCTTCTCCAGATTTACAACAGATGGATGGTGTCACGCGTGTCGATATCTTTTTAGGAGGATGCATTCAAGGTATCATCACCCCCACAGAATCAGGCCGGTCTCCTGCTTGGATGCCAGTTTTGCATGGTAGGGCAGAACACGGATGCCGTAGCTGTAGGGTCCGTTTTCCCGAATGACATACCCGGTGGAAAAGGTGAGAATGCCGTCCGCTCCCTTATTCATGATTTTCAGTGGAACGTAGTCGGGGTCGGTGACGCTGCCCTTGCTATCCTTTTTACCCACAACCAGCTCGACGAGGAGGTCGCCGGGCTCCAGCTTGCCCGGATCAATGCGCACCGTGATGTTTAAGGGTTCATTCACCGGAATATTATCACCGTGGATACCTTCCACCGTCACGTCCAGAAGCTTCAGCGAGGAAAACCGCATCGGAATCTTCCGTTTCCAGTCGGAGAGGACTTTGGCCCGAGCGAAGCCGTCCTGAGCCAGTTCCTGCTCTCTTTTCGCTGTCGGCAGGTACATGTTGTGATAGTATTCCAGCAGCATTCTTTCCGTATTGAATCTGGGGATCAGGGTCTCCATGGACCGCTTGATCATGGCAATCCATTTTTGCGGGATGCCGGATCCCTGCCGATCATAAAACAGAGGAATCACGGTGTTTTCAAGGAGTGAATATAGAGACTGGCCGTCTTCAGCATCGGCATTCTCCGCCTCCTCGGCATAGTCCCGCATGACCGGTCCGATGGTCCAGCCGTTGGTGCCGTCGTA
>Ga0182019_10001116_pt1 | contig 13489 bp, 15 predicted proteins | sample 812E2MmetaG_FD_120483 | JGI IMG/M metagenome (GOLD analysis project Ga0182019, IMG submission 120483) | Permafrost microbial communities from Stordalen Mire, Sweden - 812E2M metaG | ecosystem: Environmental > Terrestrial > Soil > Wetlands > Permafrost | place: Sweden: Stordalen | collected...
ATGGAAATCCGCATAATCAACCACCCCGGCCGGTATCAGCATTTGTATCATAATTATGAAGTGGTCCGGCCACCTCCCGCTTCGCGGGGGGAAATGTATCAGGCTTAAATCAATAGTTTACATTCTGTTTTGTTCTAAATTCTCTCCATATTTTACTATATTCAACTCCTTAGGTTGACGGCTATGGGGTTGGGGGGGGTTAGAACCTTTTCGTATATGCGTGACAATAAGGCGTTTTGCCATTCTTGAAATAATAATCCTGATGATAGGCCTCCGCTGTATAGAATTCTGAAGCCTTTGTTACTCTTGTTGCTATTTTATACCCTTTGGTTCTGAGAATATTGAGTTCGTTTTCAGCAATGTTTTTCTGATCTTCATTCAGGTAAAATATTTCTGACCTGTACTGATCACCAATGTCAGGGCCCTGTCCTCCGACCTGGGTAGGATCGTGAATCTCAAGAAAAAGACGAAGCAGCTTTTCATAAGATGTCTTTTGGGGATCATATACAATTTTTACTGCTTCCGCATGGCCGGTATTTCCTGTGCAAACTTCCTGATAAGTAGGGTTTTTTACGGTTCCGCCGGTATAACCGCTGGTAACTGAGATTACTCCGGGAGCTTTTTGCAGGAAATATTCAACACCCCAGAAGCATCCCCCCGCAAAAATTGCTGCGCCGTATCTTCCGACTTCAAGCTGGGCAGGAACAAATTCGAGCGACATGGAATTAACACAATGACGTACATCTTTCGATGTCAGACGCTCTCCCGTGAAAACATGTCCCAGATGGGCCCCGCAGTTCGCACATTCGATCTCGGTTCTCATTCCATCAGCGTCGGGGATCCTGATCACAGCGCCTTTTATTTCGTCATCAAAGCTTGGCCACCCGCAGTCTGAAACAAATTTATCGGAAGAGTGGTATAGTGCAGCTCCGCACTTCTTACAGACATAGGTTCCTTTTTCCTTAAAAGTGGTGTACTTTCCAGTAAAAGGAGTTTCAGTGCCTTTGTCGTTTATAACATGAGATTCAGCTTTTGTGAGATCATAGAATTTCAGATTTTCCTGTGAATAAGATTTTTCGCTCATACCGGTAAAGTAGATTAACAATATTATTAAAACATTTTTCGTTTTCATGGATCATATATATATGCTATAATGATTAAACAAATCCCGGATAAAAATGTTGACCCGTAAACCAACTAAAAGGTTTATTTGTTTCGGACTAAGCTACAGAGGAGAATATTTACATAAAATCGCTTTATCATCTGAAAAAAGATGCCGGATTGTTTCTGAAAATATTATTTTTGGCATAAAGATTGTTTTTAGAATGAAAAGTCTATTTTTGTAAATTAATACTATTGAATCATTATGAAAAAGATTGCTGTTATACTTCTTGTTACTTTTGTTACTGCTATAGTTGCCAGTTCATGCAATAAGAAGGATTGCCCCGCTTATTCCAAGGGCCATACCAGAGCAAATACTGAGCAGGCAGGCAAGAATGTCTGAATTCCGCTTTGCTCTTTTCATTCATCCAATTTTATAAGTTAGCAAAACCATGAAAAAGCTGCTTATACTAGCGGTAGTAGGTTTATTTGGTACAATATCGTTGTATTCCCAGGGTGAATTAAATGAAGAGCAGAAGGTTTTTTTCCGTAATGAAAAATCATTTGCAATTCTTCTTAATTCTGATGGCTTTGGTTTAAGCTACCGTGGGGCCAAAAGAATTGATTATCGCAATAAGCGTATTTTCGAGATCGATGCCGGAAATCTGAAGCTCATTAAAGAATATAAACAGTCAAGTCAATTCTTGCAGGGCAGTTCATTTATTTTTGGCAAGCTCAATTCAACTTTTTTCCTGAGATCAGGAATCGGCAGGCAGCACGAGCTTTTCAAAAAAGCCGATCTGGGCGGAATAGCTGTAAGATATTTCTATTCTGCCGGACCTGTCTTTGCAATATACAAACCAATCTATTACAGGGTATTACATCCTCTTTCATCCAACACCAGTGAACTTATTGAGAAAAAATTTGATGCGTCAATCGCTTCTGCACAGGATATTTACAGCAAAGCTGCCTTTACCAAAGGACTTGACGAGACAAAAGCGATGCCGGGGCTATATGCTAAAATGGGATTCAATTTTGAATACAGCAAAGAGGATAAAATAATTCATGCAATAGAGTTTGGAGCCCAGATCAATGCTTTTCCAAAGAAGATTCCAATTATGGCCGGCTCTGATAACAAAGCCCTGTTTTTTTCACTATTTGTAAGTTACAGGTTCGGGATAATATTAGACCCTCTTGATCCTGAATCAAATAAACTTTCAAATATCTTCAGGAGGAAAAAGAATAATTGATCTTTTTAGCTCTTGACATTTCCGGGGAAAATACTATTTTTGTGAGTCAATTTATTAACTAATTAATGAAACAGAAATGTCAAAAATTAAAGTAGGTATCAACGGTTTTGGCAGGATCGGCCGACTGGCCTTCAGGGCTGCCTTTAAGAGGAACGATATAGAAATAGTCGGAATTAATGACCTCCTCGACGCAGATTATATTGCTTATATGCTTAAGTATGACACCATTCACGGCAGATTCGATGGGAAAGTTGAAGTTAAGGACGGCAAGCTTGTTGTAAACGGCCAGAGTATCCGTATAACTTCCGAAAAAGATCCTGCAACACTGAAATGGAATGAAGTTGGCGCTGAATATGTTCTCGAATGCACTGGTTTATTTCTTACAAAGGAAAGCGCAATGGGTCATATCACAGCAGGTGCAAAGCATGTTGTGATGTCAGGTCCTTCCAAAGATGATACCCCTATGTTTGTTATGGGTGTTAACCAGGATAAATACAAAGCTGATATGCAGTTTGTATCGAATGCTTCATGCACCACAAACTGCCTTGCTCCTGTAGCAAAGGTTCTGAACGATAATTTCGGCATTGTTGAAGGCCTCATGACAACCGTTCACTCAACAACAGCAACACAGAAAACAGTCGACGGTCCATCTAAAAAGGACTGGAGAGGCGGCCGTGCTGCTTCCGGCAACATTATTCCTTCATCAACAGGTGCAGCCAAAGCTGTAACCAAAGTTATCCCCGAACTGAAGGGAAAGCTCACAGGTATGTCTTTCAGGGTTCCAACCCTAAACGTTTCAGTTGTTGACCTCACCTGCCGTCTTGAGAAACCTGCCAGCTACGATACTATCAAGAAAGCAATGAAGGCAGCTGCTGATGGTCCGCTCAAAGGAATTCTCGGATATACTGAAGATGCAGTTGTTTCAAGTGACTTTATCGGTGATCCCCGCACTTCAATCTTTGATGCCGGAGCAGGTATTTCCCTTAATGATAACTTTGTTAAGATTGTTGCATGGTATGATAACGAGTGGGGATATTCCTGCAAACTTCTCGACCTCATTGCTCACATGAACACGGTGAAATAAAAATTGAACAAATGGATATACGTAGGGACGTTGCATGCAACGTCCCTACTAATTTTATATAAACCTCCCTGCTAAATTTTATATCGCGTCCCCTCTGATTTTATACTATCATATTTATTTCAAGTGGAATTCCTGCTGTATCGCGGTAATGTTCTCCCAGTTCCAGCATCCCTTCATCATCTTCTTCATAAAGCCATTTCATCTTAACAAGTTTTCCTGATCGCCCGTAACCTGTTAATCTTTTAAGTATTTCATAAAGATACTTTGATGAGCCGCTGTTAATATATTCCAGTCGAATATTAACATCAAGTCCGTTATTCTTTTCAAAATGAAAAGTAAGCCAATCTTCCAGGCGCCGGAAGATAAGCTCTGGATTTTCAGGAATGGATCGTCCGACCAGTTCAAGTTTGTTCGTATCGGGATAATAAGCAATGCCCGGACAGTTTTTTAACTCTTCCTGAATTACAAATTTTTCCATATTCTGATATTTTATTCATACCTTAAAGCTTCAATCGGATCAATATTAGCCGCTTTTACTGCGGGTGCATATCCTGAGACAACACCTACGATAAAGCAGACAATTATTCCTGTAATTACCCAAATCCAAGGAATAACAAAACTTGATCTCAGCATTGATGATACTGCATTTCCGATAAGTATTCCCAGAATAATACCAAAAACACCTCCAAGCTGACCTATCATTATCGATTCAAAAAGGAACTGATACTTAATAGTCTGGGTTTTTGCTCCAATTGCTTTCCTTACGCCAATTTCACGTGTCCGCTCCGTAACAGAGACAAGCATAATATTCATCAATCCCACTGCAGCACCGAATAATGTTACGATACCTATGATTGTAGCCGCAAGAGTGACAAATCTGAGGTTTTTGAGCAACATATTTACAATATTGTCGCTTTTTGAGATATTAAAATCCGATTCATCCTTCGGATTAAGATTACGAACCGTTCTGAAGATTGCTTCTGCCTCCCCTGTCATCATATCAAGATTTACAGCGTTCATCGGCATAATAGTAATATTAAAACTCATATCCGGCCGCGAAAAATATTCCCTGGCTGTTGTAATCGGCATAAAACAAACACGATCAGGGTTACCTATACCTGAACCCTTACTCTTAAGCACCCCTGATACCAGAAGCTTTAATCCGGCTACTGTTATCTCTTTCCCCAAAGGGTCGCCTGAAGGAAAAAGATCTTTCACTAAGTCGGAACCAATAATCACATTGTGACGTATTTGCTGGACCTCATCTGAACTGAAATTTCTACCCGATTCGATCTCGTAACCCGCAACCGAAAGATGGTTCTCGTCGATACCGGTCAGGCTTACATTCGGATTAGTCTTCTCAGAACCATTTTTAACAGTTGTTATACCCGAAACATTAAAAGAAACTGCAACCCATGCTGCTTCCGTAAACCGGGCTTTAAATTCTTCAGCTTCACGGTAACTGATCCGCGAAAAATTCTTTGTCCTTGATCTGTCATTGCCAATCTGTATATTCATTCCGCGTGAAGTAATCGTGAATGAGTTGGCACCCATCATTGTAAATTGATTTGTAAGGGACGATTTTATAGCATCAATTGCTGTGAGAATCCCTACCAATGCCATAATCCCTACAGCTATTATACAGATTGTAAGGATAGCCCTCACCCTGTTGGATTTAATTGCACGAAATGAAATCTTCAGGTTTTCCTTGAATATGGCTATTTTTAATATGCTCTTCTTCATTTATAGTATCTCCGGCTGTGTTTCAAAATAAAAAAATAAAAGTACACTTTTTTTCAATTCGGAAGAAAGCTGAAATCGTAATAAGTGAATATTTAGAAATTTATAGAACCCCGACATGGTTCGAGGGTGTACCAAAACCATATCTGTTACCGGAAAAGGAGATCCCTCACTTCGATAGTTATATTCCTTTAATTAAAATTATGAGTATCGGTTATCAATAATAATCTAAGGATAATTAATTATGAGATTCCTCGCTAACGCTCGGAATGCAGTCACGCTTGGCGTGACGAAATGAGGAATCTTTGGTAGGAAGAACCAGAATATAATTATCTAACAATACTGTATTAATATGCATGATTCCCGATACTCAAAATTAAAATAATTACTCTTTTAGTTGCATAACTAATTTATTCGTTGTATATTTGGGATGGTTTAATGAAAACAGATAAATTAAAAATATTTAACAATTGAATTAAGAAATAATACATAGCATATGAGAGAATTAACAAGAGCTGAAGAGGAAGTGATGCAGGTGCTTTGGAAGATCAAAAGAGGATTTGTCAAAGAAATACTCGAACACTTTGATGAACCAAAACCTGCTTATAATACAGTCAGCACAATTGTCAGAATCCTCCAGGACAAAGGCTTTGTTGATCACAAGGCTTATGGAAGGACCCATGAGTACTTTCCGGTTGTTTCTAAAAGCGAATATTCCAAAACCCATCTCAGCACATTTGTAAATGACTATTTTTCCAACTCCTTTGAAAAGATGGTCAGCTTTTTTGCTAAAGAAAAAAGCATTTCTGTCAAAGAGATGGAAGAGATTATGAAAATAATGGAAGGTGAAGTCAAAAAACAAAAAACAAAATAATGAATACACTATTTATATATATGGTGAAAGTTGCAGTATATATGTTTGCTTTTTACCTAGTATATTCAATAATGTTGAGCAGGGATACATCGTATGGACGCAACAGGATTTATATCCTTCTGTCATTATTATCTGCTTTGATATTTCCTTTAATCACACTGCAGACGTTAAAACCATGGAACGTTCAGTTTTTTGGAAAAATTCTTTCGGAAGTCTTTGTCACCGCCTCTACGAACTCCAACAAAGCACTTAATCATGGCATGTCATTATCCGGATTGCTGCAAATGATCTACTCTATCTATATTATTGTTGCTTTTATTTTCATTTCCAAATTAATAATTGACCTTATAAATCTGCTTTTTTTAATTATGCGCCACAGAGATGAGGGAAGCCGCATAATCAGATTTCACGGTTTTAATACGTCTGGATTTTCAGCAATGGGATATATTTTTATCAATGCAAGACTGTGTCCTGAAGACGCCGGTGAAATAATCAGGCATGAGCAAAACCATCTGAAACAAAATCATTTTATTGATATAATATTTGTTGAATTAGTAAAGGCTGTTCAATGGTTTAACCCGGTGGTTTACCTCTTCAACAAATCCCTGCGGGCTGTTCATGAATATCAGGCCGATCAGGAATGTCTTAGCTCTGGAGTACCAGTGATAAATTATCAGAGCCTGCTTTTAAGTCAGGTTTTTAAATCAAGAGCATTCAATCTGACAAACAGTTTCTCGAATCCTTCGCTTATTAAAAAGAGGATGTTAATGATGACAAAAAAACGGACTTCTCCAATTGCGAGTACAAAGATTCTTATTGTGGTACCGGTAATCGGGTTAGTGTTTTTAGCCATTTCAGCCTACAGCGTGATCCCAAAATCCTCTATTAAGCAAATAGTGCCCGTAATATCAACTCAGAATTCATTAACTGAATCAGGTTCTGATCTGGTTGCACCTCCTCCACCTCCGCCTCCGCCTCCACCACCCCCTTCAGATTCAAAGGGAAATATCCGGGATGTGAAGGAAAAATCAACAGGTAAATCAGATGAACCCTTTGTCGTTGTTGAACAGATGCCTATGTTCCCCGGGGGTGATGGCGCCCTTCTTCAATACATTTCAAAAAATACAAAGTATCCTGAAAATGCAAAAACACAAAACATACAGGGAAAAGTTATCATACGTTTTTGTGTTACTGCTGATGGAGGAGTCAGTCTGGCAAGTGTGCTTAAAGGTGTTTCTCCGGAACTTGATGCTGAGGCAATGAGGGTCGTCAATACACTTCCTTCCTTCCGGCCCGGCACACAGGGAGGTAAAGCAGTTCCGGTCTGGTATATGGTACCGATAGCATTTACTCTGAAATAAATCCTTTTGTTGTTACAGTTGAATAAAATGATCCGTGAAATGGATCATTTTTAATTTATAATTAATTATTTAGTTGCATAACTAAATTATTCGTTGTACATTTGATATTAATTAACTGATCAAGAAAAAAACACGTATTTTATTATTTTAAATGTACAATTATGAAAGCAAAAAAATCCTTCATTTCACCGCAAAGCCTGAAAATCTTATCATCTTTGACGGTCATTCTTCTCTTATTTATTACGTTATCTTCCTGTGCGGCCAGGAAAAAAGCTGTCACAGTTCAGTCAGTTGCTAAGGTGAAAACCTTGTCGCCTGATCAGGAAGAGCCTTACGTTGTTGTTGAAGAGATGCCTTTGTTCCCGGGTGGAGACAGTACGCTCCTTTCTTATATTAGCCATAACACAAAATACCCGGAAACCGCAAAAATCAATAAAATTCAGGGTAAAGTAATTGTCAGATTCTGCGTTACTTCCGTGGGAAGTGTAAACAGAATCAGTGTCCTGAAAAGTGTTAATCCGGAACTCGATGCCGAAGCATCCAGGGTTGTAGGCTCTCTTCCTGCATTTAAACCCGGAAAACAAGGCGGTAAACCGGTTCCGGTATGGTATATGGTACCTATTGAATTTTCTCTGAAATAAAAACTATTACAGATGAATTTAATTAAGCTTTTAGTTGCATAACTAATTATTTCGTTGTATATTTGAAAACATATAACAAAGTGAATCAGCATTTTTCATTTTCTATAAAAAATTTACAATTATGAACATTAAAAAAAACACTCTGAAAACTGAAAGCCTGAAATTAATATTGGTAATACCAATAATTATTGTGGCTCTCATTGTCTTTTCGTCAAGTGCCTCCGGGCAAAAATCCACTTCAGCTAATAAAGAAGTTGCTCCGCCACCACCGCCGCCACCACCTCCTCCTCCACCACCTCCACCACCTCCCGGCTCTGACAAGAAATCCGACTCTGGCATGACAGATGGCGCTTTCCAGAAGGTAGATGTGATGCCCGTATTTCCCGGCGGAGATCAGGCGTTACTTAAGTATGTTGCAGACAGTACACGCTATCCGAAAGATGCAAAAACCCAGGGTATCCGAGGAAAAGTAATTGTACGTTTTATGGTTAAAGCAGACGGATCAGTTTCTGATGTCAGCGTACTCAAAGGTGTCTCTCCTTCGCTGGATCAGGAAGCAATTCGTGTAGTTAAGACACTTCCGAGTTTCACTCCCGGGGAACTGTACGGGAAAACTGTACCCGTATGGTACATGATTCCAATCCAGTATTCACTAAAATAAATCATGTAACTATTTGTTGCAGAGACAGGTCTCCGACCAATCTCCAGATTATTTTAACAATATACAATTTTTGCCAGGCTGGCCCTTTCCGGGTCAGCTTTTTTTGTTTTATTGTAGTTCAAATTCCCTATTTTTGTACAGGTCAATTATGCAATTTATGGATATTGAAGAAAGAATAAAATCTTTTGCCCTTCTTGGCGAGACATTACGAAACTCGCTGAATGCCAGTTCTGTGACAAATGTTGCGAACGGTTGCGACCGTTCTCTGCTGAATATTCTTATTGACCAACAGCAAAAGCATAATCCATGGTTCACGCCGGAAAATGTAAAAATGGCAATAACAGCCATTGCTGAAGAACTCACTGAAGAGAATCTTGTCAGATGGACAATTGAATATCCAAAGCTTAAAGAGCAAAAAAATCCCATAAGAGTTGGAGTAATTATGGCAGGCAATATTCCACTTGCAGGTTTCCACGATTTTCTTTCAGTGCTTATTTCCGGAAACTCTCTCATCGCCAAAACAAGTTCAAAAGATAATGAACTGATCGCATACATAAGTGATAAACTTTGTTCCATAAACCCTCTTTTCAGAAAAAGAATTGAATTCACAGATGGAACCCTGGCAAATTTTGATGCTGTAATTGCAACAGGCAGCGATAACAGCTCAAGATATTTTGATTACTATTTTGGCAAATATCCTAATATCATCAGAAAGAACAGGAACAGTGTTGCTATTCTCGACGGAAATGAAACTGAAGATGAACTGAAAGCTCTTGGATTAGATATCTTTTCATATTTTGGTCTGGGTTGCCGGAATGTATCAAAAGTTTATTTGCCTAAGGGTTATGATTTAAAGGCAATTTCGAGACACTGGGACAGTTTCAAGGGAGTAATCAACCATTCAAAATATGCAAACAATTACGACTTCAACAAAGCTGTTTACCTGGTGAACAAGGAAGCTTTTTACGACACAGGCTATCTATTATTGAAAGAAGAGAGTAAAATTTCGTCACCGGTTTCTGTGCTTTATTATGAATATTATGAATCTCAATATGCTGTAGAACAGCAAACAGAGCTCCTAAAAGAAAAAATTCAGTGCGTGGTAGGCAAACTGAACATTCCGTATGGCAAAGCTCAGTGGCCTCATCTATGGGATTATGCCGACGGAATTGATACAATAGAATTTCTTCTAAAAAAAAATATAGCAGGAATATTGTAATCTAAAAAATATTATATTGCACCCATCGAATTAATACATATTATGGTTTATAAATTTGTAGTGTTATCAGATGAAGATGAATCATTTGTCAGGGAATTTGAATTTCTTGATACGCACACGCTAATGGATTTTCATACTCAGATTCAGGATGAATTGGAGTTTGACAAATCTCAGATGGCTTCATTTTTTATGGCAACCGACAATTGGGAAAAGGAGGAAGAATTCACTCTTTTTGATATGGGTACAGGTTCTTCAACGATGGAAGTCGCAGTTCTGGAAGATATTATTTTCCGTAAAAACCAGAAGTTGATTTATGTATTCGATTTTTTTAATGAAAGATCTCTGTTTGTTGAGTATACCGGCGAAGCAAAAGAAATTGACGGCCGTGAATATCCATCGTGCACAAATTCCAAGGGAGTGCCTCCCAAACAGGTGATTTTTGGCGGATCATCGAGGAAGCTATATAACAACATTGTTGTTTCTGTCGATGACGATGATGATGACGTTGAACCGGAAGTTGATGATCTCTTCCTCAGCGGAGATGATGAAGAAACTTTACCTGATTTCGAAAATATAGAAAACCTGAACGAGGACGAAGAATAGTCTTCCGGGGCTCCTTTTCCAATGAAGAAATTTCTTATAGTTTTGCTTGGCCCGACAGGAATCGGCAAAACGGATATTTCTATTGACATTGCCAGTCATTTTAATTGTGAAATTATTTCAGCTGACTCTAGACAATTTTTCAGGGAGATGAAAATAGGCACTGCTGTTCCATCTGAACAACAACTGGAAACAATAAAGCATCATTTTATAAGGTTCATGTCAGTAAAAGAGTATTACAGTTCGAGCCTGTTCGAAAGAGACGTGCTGGATCTTCTTCCTAAACTTTTTTCTGAAAAGAATGTAGCACTGATGTCTGGCGGTTCCGGAATGTATATCGATGCTGTTTGTTCCGGCATTGATGATATACCAGATGTTGATCCGTCTGTAAGGGAGAAATACATTGCAAGATACAGGGATGAGGGCATAGCAGGCCTGAGAGAAACCTTGAAGCTACTTGATCCTGAGCACTATTTAAAAGTTGATCTGAATAATTATAAACGGATAATAAGGGCTCTCGAGATATGTGAAACAGCTGGCCGGCCATACTCCTCCTTCCTTAAAAAACAAAAAAGGGAAAGAGATTTCGGAATAATTAAAATTGGACTCTGTCGACCGAGGGAGGATCTCTATAACAGGATTAACCAGAGAGTTGATGATATGGTCCGAATGGGTATTGAAGATGAGGCAAAAAGTCTGTTTGATTTCAGAAACCTCAATGCACTGAACAGTGTCGGGTATAAAGAATTTTTTGATGTCTTTGATGGGAAAATATCAAGGGAGAAGGCTATTGAACTTATAAAAAGGAACAGCCGCAGGTATGCAAAACGACAAATGACGTGGTGGGGAAAGGATAAAGAGATCAAATGGTTTCATCCTGGGCAGGTGAAGGAGATAATTGAATTTATTAGTCTGGTGGTTAGCCCCCCTTTAGGGGGATGGCCGCGGAGCGGCCAGGGTGCAGAACTATCAGACCAGTCTTTTTAGTTTTCTTATTGTCCCTTCAGGATCGGCTGAACTAAAAACAGAACTGCCGGCTACCAGAACATTAACACCCGATTCAATAAGTTTTGCTGCATTTACTGCATCGATTCCCCCATCTACTTCAATTAAAACATCATACCCGCCTGTATCAATCATTTTACGGAGCTCAGTTATCTTATTATAGCTCTCTTTAATGAATAATTGTCCTCCGAATCCGGGATTTACCGTCATTATAAGGACCATGTCGATATATGGAAGAATATTTTTAAGAAATAAAACGGGAATATGCGGGTTTATTGCCACACCTGCTTTCATACCAAGGTTCCGAATTTCAGTTACCGTTCTGTTCAGATGTGTACAGGCTTCATACTGAACGGTCAGATTATTGGCGCCGGCATCGCAAAACTGGCTCAGATATCTGTCAGGATCTATTATCATAAGGTGAACATCGAGAGGTTTTGCCGACACTCTCTTAACAGCTTTAATAACAGGAAATCCGAATGATATGTTTGGTACAAAAACACCATCCATGATATCGAGATGAAGCCAGTCGGCTTCACTTCTGTTTATCATAATGATTTCCTTTTCGAGATTGGAAAAATCTGCTGCAAGAAGTGATGGTGATACCAGGTGCTCCATGTTGGATTATTTTGAGCAAAGATAGAAAGAAATTCTTATCCAAGGTATGATTTCAGGATCCGGCAGCGTGTTGTAAACTGGATCCTTTTGATAGCCTTTTCCTTGATTTGCCTTACCCGTTCTCTTGTAAGACTCAACTCCTCACCTATTTCCTCCAGGGTATAGGGATGTTTCATCCCCAATCCAAAATATAACTTGAGAACCTTTGATTCACGGGGAGAAAGAGTACTAAGAGCTCTTTCTATTTCATAAGCAAGTGATTCACTGATAAGATTTTTATCGGGACTTGGAGTATCAGAGCTCTGCAGGACATCATACATATTATTATCCTCCTCCGAACTTATCGGAGCATCCATGCTGACAGTACGTCCATTGGTTTTCAGAGCATCCTTTACCTCTTCAGGTATCATCTCAAGTATTTCGGCAATCTCCTGGGATGACGGTTCCCTTTCATATTCCTGTTCAAGTCTCGCAAAAGTTCTGTTTATCCGGTTAATTGATCCAATCTTATTGACGGGAAGCCGGACAATTCTGGCTTGCTCTGCAAGGGCCTGAAGAATCGCCTGCCTGATCCACCAAACGGCATATGATATGAATTTAAAACCCCTGGTCTCATCAAAACGCTGAGCTGCCTTCATCAAACCAAGATTTCCCTCATTTATAAGATCCGGAAGGCTCATTCCCTGGTTTTGATACTGCTTTGCGACTGATACCACAAAACGAAGATTTGCTTTCACAAGTTTTCTCAAAGCTTCAGTTTCTCCCGATTTGATCCTTTTGGCAAGAAGAACCTCTTCATCAGGTGAAATAAGATCAACTCTGCCTATCTCCTGAAGATATTTATCCAGAGATGGCGTATCACGATTAGTGACTTGTTTCGTAATCTTAAGCTGACGCATCGACTGGCCAGTTTTTAGTTTTTAGAAGAAAGATCAGGCAATAGGCACAATTTTAGTAAAAAAAAACTACTAAACAACACAAAATGCTTATTTTTTTTTGGTGAGTAATAGTTTTTTAGTAAATTGCAAAGTTATTTTTCATATTGAATATCAAATTATTAATTGATTTGATAAAGTCCGTTGCATTTTTGACAGCATTTATTAGGAAATATGTTAGCAATTTTTTTTAATATTGCAGCGGTTTTTATGATATGTGAAGTAATTAAAGCATAATCCATCGGGTTCATATTCATATCTTGACCCGTGTTTCCAACAAATTCATTTTAATCTCTTATATTCCATTTATCATTACAATATGTACGACATTCTTGAGTTAAGTAAGAAACTGCTTCCTGAGTTAAAGGATATAGCAAAGGAACTTAAAATCAAAAAAGCA
>Ga0182019_10001118_pt1 | contig 13480 bp, 14 predicted proteins | sample 812E2MmetaG_FD_120483 | JGI IMG/M metagenome (GOLD analysis project Ga0182019, IMG submission 120483) | Permafrost microbial communities from Stordalen Mire, Sweden - 812E2M metaG | ecosystem: Environmental > Terrestrial > Soil > Wetlands > Permafrost | place: Sweden: Stordalen | collected...
GCCTTCCCCTGCCACCATATAGAGTATCTCCGTCGATCGGGCGTGCTCGTGTCGCGGCAGCTCGGCACCCACGGCAAACTCCAGCAAATTGACGGTCATGGCTTGACCGCCGGTCGCCTTGGGATCGAGCAGAACCTTGACCGTGCCCTTTCCCCCAAGAATCGGTAGCGCCGCTACCTCCGCCGCGGTCACCACCAGCACTTGCGCGTTCGCTTCGGGAAGCTTAGCGGTCGCCGAGTCGCGAATCACCTCGAAATCGGCGCGGCCACGTGCGTCGCTCGGGTTACGGTAGACCCGCTCTGGCCCCGGCGGCGCGAACGCCTGCAGGAAGACCGCCGTGCTCTGGCGGCCCATGTTTTCGATCACATGTGGGTAGCCGGCGGGCACGAAAGCCAGCGCACCCTCGTCCAGCTTTATGGGCGCCACCCCGGAAGGTCCCAGCAGGCGGGCATGACCCTTGAGCAGGTAGAGCACCTTGGCGCTGCGCGGGTGACGGTGCATGGCCACGCGGCTGGCCGGGCCGATGTTCAACTGGGTCAGCGCCATATTCTGCACGCGCATGTTGATCTCGTCGGCCAGCACTTTGACGGTAAACGGGGCGTCGCGTTTCGGGCCCGGCTTGGCCTTGCTCGACAAAGCAGAGCCAGCCCCGCAATCGGGCACGTCCTCCGCCCGCACCACGAACTGGCTCGCCTGCTGTTGAAACGAGAACGGAAGCACTACCCTGGCACCAGCCTCGATTCCCTCGATGGTCCAGCCCGCGGCTGCCTTCTGCACGCAGGTCGATAGCGCACTGGGCGCGGCCGGCCCGTGCGACAAGAGCTTGGTCGCGGTCACCCGCCCGGCGGGTCCAACCTCCACCTCGATCTCAACCTTGCCCGAAACATCCAGTCGGTCAGCCAGCGATTTCTCGAAGCAGCGATGCACATCGGCCCCGTGCTTCTGTAGCGCCCTTTCGATGATTTGCGCGGCCCGCTGCGCCTCACTCGCCGGTGGCTGCGCTGGACCGGCCAATGCGGAAGCTGCCAGCGTCACTGACGCGACCACCATGCATCCAAACATCGCTAGTGCCTTGTCGTGCATGCCTGTCCTCGCTTGCGCCGAAGCGCGATAGCAACCGACCGCGAGCAACTATTCCTTCTTGGCCTCGGCCGACTCGCCGGATGGCGGGGGCGCCATCTCCGGCACCGCCGCTACGGGCTCAGGCTGCGGCGGTGAAGCCGCGCTGCCGGCCGCCGAATTCGCTTCAACTACCAGCGGCTCATCCCATCCACCACGGCGGCGCATCGGCGCTGACCAGCCCTGGCCACGCCGGTGGTCGTCGTCACCGTTCCGGTGCGGACGTTGCTCGCCACCTGGCCTGGGACCTGGTGAACGGGGTGCCTGGCTGCCTGGCCCGGCCGCGCGCACTCCCTCGCCCCCAGCCGGGCCACGCGGGCGATCCGGCCGATCTCCACGCGGCGGCCGATCTCCGCGCGGTGGACGGTCGCCCGGACGACGATCGCCAGCCGGCCGATCACCCGGAGTCCGGGGTCCGCGGCCATCGAAACGTGGTCCCCGCGGCGGCGGGCCTCCCTGCTCCCGTCGGGTTGGATCTACTGGACCCCGATTGCCCCCGCGTCGCTCGTCAGGAGCGCGGGTCAACATCCAGCCTTCGCCTCCCTTGGACAGATCGCCCCGGGGCAGATCGGCGTCGCGGCCGAGGGCATCGAACCCACCTGCACGTCCACCCCTGCTGCCAAAGCCGCCTGGGCCACGGCCGCCGCCCGGACCACCGCCCGGGCCTCGGCCGCCGCCGCCGGGACCGCCTGGGCCTCGTCCACCGCCACCGCCCGGGCCTCGGCCGCCGCCGCGGCCATCCCGATCGCGACCACGCCGATCATCGCCGCGCGAGTCCGCATCGTGGCGAGACTCAGGCCGCGGCATCAGGTCGAGCACATAGTAAAAATCTCCCTTCTTCTGGGCATTGGCAGGCGGGTTGTCGCCCGACAGCACGCGCACCAAGCGCAACCCGGCCGCGCGTTTGCCGGCCACCGCAAGTGCCTCCATCAAGCGCGACAGGCGATCACCCTGGATGTGCATCGCCTCCGCCACGGCCTCAGCCTCGGGTCCGGTGCCCAGGTCGGGCGCCGCGGTTTCGACGGCTGGCTCGGGCGCAGGGGCGCTGGCTGGTTCGCCACTCGCTTCGGCCGCGGCTGGGGCGACATCCTGTGCTGCAGAAGCCGCTTCCGCCTGCGGCTCGGCCGCCAGTTCTTCCAGCGTATCTCCGGCGGGCGCGGCCTCAGCCGCGGGCTCGGCAATGGCCGCAGGCTCGGCCGGCTTTTCCTCGACTTGGGGATGCGCGGCCCGAAAAGCCTGCTGCGCCTCTGCCGCCTGCCGCAAGAGAATCCCGGAGAACTCGGTGATTGTCTTCATGAACGCGTCCTTCGCGTGATGGGGAGCCCCGTCAAGGAGGCCCGAATGAACTGCTTGGCCTTTAGTAGTGGACTTGCGGCCTCACGTCAATGGTTGCCATCATGCCTCGACCGCACGCTCGATGCGAGCGTCATCTCTTGCACCAAGCTGCGTCGCGCCTGATGGAGGGTTCACCAGAAGTTTCAAGACCCTTGATTGACGGATGCCCAGCTATTCTACGCGCACCGCGTAGTTTCGGACCTCAGTCTTTCCCGATCCGGAGGCCACCTCGTTCCCAAGCTCCAGACAGGCAACGTAGACGTTGCCATCGAGCAGACGGCTGTGCAGCAGGTAGTCGATGATTGCGCCGATGTCGAGGGGGCCATGCAGGATGGGTTTGTCGGCCACCAGGGAAATGATGGTCCAAGTGTTGGAACTAGCGCCCGAGGCATCGCCGTGGTTGTTGGAAAAGTAGATGCGGAATCGATTGCCACCAATGGTCGCAGTCGCAACCAGATTTCCGGCCGGGCCCAGCCGATTTTCGGCCAGCCAGATCATCACTTCGTGGGTTATCCCAACCTTGGTGACGGCCGGTGACGACACAGCCCAGAATTCAAACGCCAGGTCATACGAGCCTGACGCTTGCATCGATACGTCGAAGTCCACCACGAGTTTCTTTGAACCCACGCGAAAGGGGAATCCGGAATTGGGGGCGACCTCGCCGACCCAGGGACTGTGGCCGACTTGGATCTCGGGGTAGCTCGCCACGTCGGTCCCTCCTCCCCACCATTTCCAAACCCAGCCGAAAATGGGTTTGCCGTTCGATTGCTTCACAAAGATCTTCTGGCGGTGTGGCCCCCCGGAGGCATTGGCGTTCCAGCCGTTGTTGAAAATGCGATAGCGGTCGTCGACAGTGGTCTGCGCGAAGTTCTTTTCGGATTCAAACACCGTAGTCCCTTCGCCACCGGAGAGATCGAAGTCTGCCCGCGCCGAGCCATGGCAGCCAGAACCCAAGGGCAACGACGAAAAGGCGAGCAGCATGAAGGGGAAGAGGCGGCGCATGTGTATCCTCCGACAAGTATGTGGTGCAGCGTTCTGAGCGGCTCCGAAGAGTTATGAGTCGCATGCCTTCCTGCGCGTGTCAGCTTCTGCTGAACCGCGCCTTGCAGCAAGAAATGAGATGGAGGAGGCGGCGTGGGTGCATCGCTACGCCCGCTTCTTGCGTGGTGTCTCGTGCAGGTCAGCCGTGGTGACCGGTCGGCCAAAGATCACGAGGGTGGCCGGGGCTCACAGAAGCCGGCAGACTATCGGTCATGCAGTACCGCTGTTTTCCCAAGATCCCGGGAACCCCCATTTCGGCGCTGGGGTTCGGGTGCATGCGTCTGCCCACCCTAGCTGGCAATCCGGCCCGCATCGACGAAGAAGCAGCCACGCGCCTCGTGCACGCGGCCATCGACGCGGGTGTGAACTACTTCGACACGGCATGGCCCTATCACGGCCAGCAGAGTGAGCCATTCCTGGGTCGCGCCCTGCAGGGCCGGCGCCACCAGGTGCAGTTGGCGACCAAGCTGCCGGTGTGGGCGGTCGAGCAGGAGAGCGACTGGCAACGCTTCATCGACCAGCAACTGGCCAAGCTGGCAGTGGACCGGATCGATTTCTACATGCTGCACGGCCTGGCCGCCGAGCCCTGGGACAAGGTCAGGAATCTGCGCGGCCTGGCCGCCTTGGAACGCGCCAGGGCCGACGGCCGCATCGGGCACATCGGCTTTTCGTTTCATGGCGCGCCTGACGACTTCCGCGCCATCGTCGACGGCTTCGACTGGGAGTTCTGCCTGATCCAGCTCAACTACCTGGACCAGGAATACCAGGCCGGCCTGCAGGGTCTGCGCTACGCCGAAAGCCGCAAGCTGGGGGTAGTGGTCATGGAGGCTCTGCGCGGCGGGGCGCTGGCCAAGGTGCCACCAGCGGTGGAACGCATCTGGGCGCGCTCGCCCCGACGCTGGTCGCCGGCAGAATGGGCCCTGCGCTGGGTGTGGGATCTACCCGGCGTGGTCAGCGTCATCTCGGGAATGAACGCCGCCAGCCAGCTTGAAGAGAACCTGCGCGTCGCCAGCAATCCCGTGGCGCTCGATGACGACGACCGCGCGCTGGCCGACGAGGCGGCGCGCTTCTTCCACGCGCGCATGCCGGTGACCTGCACCACCTGCGGCTACTGCCTGCCCTGCCCCGCCGGCGTTGCCATCCCCGAGGTGCTGTCGACCTACAACACAGCCTCCATGTTCGAGAATCAGGCGGGCCCTCGCTTTGCCTACGACGCCTTCCTGCTCAAGGCCGGCAGCGGCGCCGACCAATGCACCGAATGCGCCGACTGCGAACCCAAGTGTCCGCAGAACATCCCCATCATAGAGATGCTGGCCAAGGCCCACGCCCACCTGACCGGACCGTAGTACCTAGAATCGTTGTGACCCCATCGGGACTTGAACTGCTCGAAGCTCATTCAGAAAAAACCCAGGCGCGACGCGGCCTTGCGCTGGTTTTCTGAAGAGTTTTCGAGAGTTCGCCGCGGTGAGGGAGCAACCGGTTCCGAACCGCGGCTTTCCGGCTAGAACCGTCGAAAAGTGGGGTGTCGTGGCAAACTGGTGGCAAGATTACTTGGCAATGGTCGTGCGACTCAACATCCCGGACGAGACCCTGCTGGCGCTCAAGCTGAGTGGCGATGCCGCTGAGCATGAGGTGCTGCTCGTCTTGGCCGTGAAGTTGTACGAAATGGGCCGCTTGTCTGGTGGCGCCGCTGCACAGCTTGCCGGCCTGCCCAAGCCGGTCTTCATGACCAAGCTGGCCGACTACGGCGTGCCCGTGTTCAAGCTGTCCGAAGCCGAGATCGCCCGAGACGCCCAGAATGCCTGACCAGCGCCCGGTCGCGATCGCTAATACTTCGCCGCTTCAGTACCTGCACCAGTGCGGCCTGTCCGATCTGTTCGCGAAGTTGTACCGGGAAGTCCTGGTGCCGCCAGCCGTAGTTCAGGAACTGGCCGCGGGTCGCACCCTTGGCTTCGACCTACCCGACCCGACCGGGTTTCCATGGCTACGCGTCGTGCGCCCGCAAAGCATGGCTATCCTGCCTGTCGTCAGCGATCTCGGCGCCGGCGAGCGTGAAGCCCTTGCGCTGGCGGCCGAAACGCCCGGCACGATCCTGATCATCGACGACGGACTTGCCCGCCGCTACGCCGAAACCCTGCGCGTTCGCTTCACCGGCACGGCCGGCGTGCTGGTGAAGGCCAAGCGACAGGGGCTGCTGGACGCCGTCGCCCCGGTTCTAGATCGCCTCGCTGCCCTGCGCTTCAGGCTGGACTCCCAGACGCGCGCGGCCGTGCTGCGGCTGGTGGGCGAGGAAAAGTGAGTCCCGCGGTGGTGGGCAACGCCATGGTCACCGTCCCTTTGCGGTGGACATGAACTCGCTCAGGCGAGAACTGGCCGATGGGTGAGACAGCCGCGGTGCCGGCTGCCGTGGCACGCGAAATCCTGGCCCGCGGCCCGCACGACGTGACCGCCGACGCCGTGGCAACCTCGACATGGATGAAACAGGCGGACGATCGCCATCCCGTCGAACGTCCTGGCCTGGGATCTCGGCGACGGTGAATCGTACGTGCTGGCGTTGGCGCTGTCTCACCCAGGAACGCCAGCCATCATCGACGACCCTGGTGACCCCATCGGGACTTGAACTGCTCGAAGCTCATTCAGAAAAAACCCAGGCGCGACGCGGCCTTGCGCTGGTTTTCTGAGTGATCTTCGACGGTTCGGCCCGGCGGGGGCAACCCGTTTCGGACCGTGGCTTTCCGGCTGAAACCGCCGAAAAGTAGGGTGTCGTGGCAAACTGGTGGCAAAGAAACGGGAGCTTCGTAGACGTGTTCTCGAAACCCGAAGCGCGCTATCCTGTCTATGTGAGTGGCGTCATGCACACCGCAAAAGAAACCGTCCGCCGGCTGCTCGAAGACCTGCCCGACAACGCCTCGCTGGAGGACATCCAGTACCATATCTACGTCCGCGAGAAGATCGAACGCGGCCTGCGCGACGTTGAAGCCGGGCGCGTTGTCGACCAAGACGAGGCCAAGCGACGGATGGCCAAGTGGCTCGGCGAGTAGGCTGGACCGAAGCCGCGCTTGAGGATGTGAGCGCAACCGCGGAGTACATCGCCCGCGATAGCGCACAGTATGCAGGCGGGTTCGTTCGCGAAGCGTTCGAGGCATCCGACACGCTGACCGAGTTCGCCAACCGTGGCCGCGTGGTCCCCGAGTTCGACGACCAGGCCATCCGAGAACTCTTCCTCGGCAGCCACATCTACCAGGTCACCACCGAAAGGGTCTTCATCATCGGCTTGGTCCACGGCGCCCGCGATCTTGCGGCGACGTGCTTGCGGGAGAAACGGACAGGTGAACGTGAGCCCTAACAAAGCCAACCACCGCCAACAGTCCTAGTCCGTCTGTGGTGTGTGCTTCGCTTTTCCGGAGGTCAGGCCGTGCTCCTGAAACCGCCGAAAAGTGGGGTGTCGTGGCAAACTGGTGGCAAAGAAAATCGAGCAAGATTGGGCGCGCTTTTGAGCGACGCTGTCCAGAAACTCTGGGGCTTCTACGTCCAGACCCTCGCCCGGCGAGCCTGGCTCGCGCGTCGGCACAGCATTCCCCATCCGCCTTGCCAAGGGTTGCAAATGCGCCTATAATGGGTTTCATATGAAACCAACATCTGTCGGAGCAGGCGCCAAGAAAACTCCACTCGGGGCTGCCAAGAAGTTTCAAGTTGTCAAGATCGGCACGGGCTCTTCCAAAGGCGTTTATAGGGTGGTGCTTTCATATATAGACAGTGCGATGGGACGCCGTTCAGCACACGACATCCCCGTCTCGCTACAAGTCAAAGCCATGGAGGCCGGCTTGCGAGAGTCCGAATTGACCGATCTGCAGACCAGTCTTGATCTCCCCTCGGAAAAGGTCTTGTCCCTGGTTGGTCTGTCCAAAGCTACCTTTCACCGTAGGAAGACAACGGGCACCAACCTGAGTCCTTTGGTTTCAGATCGCGTGGTCCGTTTCGTCATGCTGCTCAGCAAGGCGATCACGGTCTTCGGAAGCCAAGATGAGGCAAACAAATGGCTGAAGTCTCCGCAGTTCGGCCTAGGTGGAGCAGTGCCCCTGGACTTCGCAAAGAGCGAAGTTGGTGCTCGGGAGGTTGAGAAGCTTTTGGGTCGAATCGAGTACGGAGTCTATACGTGATACGTAGGGGGTGGCGGCTGGTGCCCCTACCTCAAGAGATAGCGGCCTTCGACGGCGAGGGGGCAAGACGTTACGGCGGGCGATGGAACTCGGCCGGTGTACCAATGGTCTATGCCAGCGAACACGAGTCTCTTGCCGTACTTGAGGTTAGGGTTCACATCGCGATGTCCGGTGTTTATAAGTCGTTCTCCTTTGATTTCGATGAGGGGCTGATGCGGACGCTTCCTGTCCAGCAGCTACCGAAGGACTGGCAGCGCGAACCACCGCCGGTGTCTTTGCAGCGACTTGGCGATCAGTGGGTCAAAGCAGGCGATTCGCTCATACTTGCCGTGCCGAGCGCAATCGTCCCGAACGAGCTGAACCTCCTGCTCAATCCGAGACACCCCGATTTTTCCAAGATTGATATCCACACAGCCACCGACCTCACATTGGATCGGCGCCTCTTTCACTGACCCAGGATGGGTAAGCAGGAGACGGGAAACTGCTCCAAGGTCATCCAGAAAAGACCCAGGCGCGAAGCGGCCTTGCGCTGGTTCTCTGAGTGACCTTCGACGGTTCGGCCCGGCGGGGGTGAGCCGTCGCGGACCTTGCCTTTGCGGTTGAAACCGCCGAAAAGTGGGGTGTCGTGGCAAACTGGTGGCAAAGAAAATCGTGCAAGACATCGGGCGCTCGTGCCCGTGTCAACGCACCCACGACCGTGGCAGAATAGGCACCATGACAACGATTGAGATTCGAGCCAGTGCATTGAACCTGCCCGCCCCGGAGCGTGCGGAGCTGGCGCACGACCTCATCGCCAGCCTGGACGCCGAAGACGGGGATCCGCGCGCCGATGCCCTCTGGGCCGCCGAGATTGAGCGCAGAGCGCGCGAGGTGGCGGACGGCAAGGTCGCATTGATCGACGCGGACGAAGTCCACGCCGAGATCGCCCAACGTATTCGCGCGCGGACCGTCCGATGCTTGGCCAGGATTTTCAGACCGAAGTCCGCCGGGCTGAGGCGTTGATCGCGGATCGGCCGGCCACGTGGCCGCGCTGGCCCGGGGTGGGCGTCGACGTTCGCCGGTTCAGGTTAACCCGCTTTCCGTATTGCCTGGCGTTTCAGGTGACCGGCGATGATATCGCTGTGATCGCCGTTGCTCACCAAAGCCGAGTGCCGTTCTACTGGCAGGACCGGGCGAAGAAGTGACCATCCCCGACGAGATCCTGCTGCCTCTCAACTGGAGACGATCACGGCGGGGCGCTGGAAAGCGATCGCGCTGACCGCGATCGCCGGACCAGACAACGTCTCGCGTTCCAAGCAGTTGGAACATCCCGGGGCCGCGCCTTTCACGATCGTCGTTACGCGCTTCCACGTGATCGTTTCCACACCCGACCCTGGCCCGCGTCCTTGCCGAGTGGAAGCTCGCAGGCTGGGAGCGTACCTACGGCCGGATGCCGACGCCTGACGACTTCGTCACGCCCACGCGCAACATGACCGAGCGAACGGCGCAGGAAACGCCGAAGCAGCTTCACGAGGATCTGGACTTGCTGGGCTTGCGACGAAGGCGCGGCCACGACCTGCGCCGCACGTTCATCACGCTCGCACAAGTCGACGGCGCTCGTCGAGATTTGCTCGAAACCGTCACCCACGGCCCCCGCGGGGACATCGTCAGCATCTACACCACGTTCCCCTGGCCGGCGCTCTGCGAAGAGGTCGCGAAGCTGAAGATCGGGCTACGCGAAGGAGTGCTTCTCGACGGAGAATTCGGTTCGCTTGCTACCGAGTTTGCTACAGTCCAGCGAAGGGCGCGAAATCGTTGGCAAAAAGTGGTGACCCCATCGGGACTTGAACCCGAGATTACGCCGTGAGAGGGCGCCGTCCTAACCGCTAGACCATGGGGCCAGTCGTAACTTTGAAAATGCTCTCACGCTAAGTTGTGTTCGGGGACAAGGATTCGAACCTTGATAGCCAGATCCAGAGTCTGGCGTCCTGCCATTAGACGATCCCCGAGTGCTCCACACCGAGGCGGCCCACGGCGGGAAGGAAAGTTGTAGCAGCCGCGCGGGGCGTGTCAAGACCGCAGCCGTCTTGCCGCGCCAGTTCTTGCTGGCCTGCGGGATAGATGCTATTCAGGCTCATTCCCGGCCAAGCGGTCACCGTGCAGGACATATCATGGAGATGAGTTTCTGGGCCGCGACCGATGTTGGTCGGAAGCGGGAACACAACGAGGACAACTTCCTCATCGACAAGAAGTTGTCGCTTTTCGTCGTCGCTGACGGGATGGGCGGCCACGCCTCGGGCGAGATCGCATCGCAGATCGCGGTGACCGATTTTCGCAACGCACTGGAGGCGCGCAAGGATCTGCTGGACGCGTACACGCGCCACGAGGAAGGCATCACAACGCAAGACATCCTCGCGGCCATGGAAAACGCCGCGCAACAGGCTGGGGTTGCCATCTTCGAACGCGGGCAAAAGGAACGCGAGAAGCGCGGCATGGGCACCACCCTGTCGGCTCTCTTGCTCCTGGGCGAGCGCGCGTTCATCGCCCATGTGGGCGACAGCCGGGTCTACATGGTCCGCCAGAACCAGACGGTGCAGTTGACCGAGGACCACTCGTTGGTCAACGAGCTGATCCGCCACGGCAAGGTCACGCGCGAGTCGCTGGCTGCTTCGCCCTACGCCTCGTACAAGAACGCAGTCACGCGCGCCCTCGGTGTGTACGAAACCACCCAGGTCGACACGATCGACTTGGAGGTCCTGCCGGGCGACCAGTTCCTGCTTTGCTCGGATGGACTGCACGGCTACCTGCAAGAAAAGGACGTCACCAGCTTTCTCGCCGATGGCCATGTGACCGCCATCCCGCAGAAGTTGGTGGACCACGCCAACAAGGGCGGCGGCCAGGACAACATCACCGCGGTCATTCTGCGCCTCCACCCCGACACCACGGATGCGGGCCAGACCCGGGCTCAGGAGCTCAACCGCAAGGTCGAGGTCTTGCGCCAGATGCCGCTGTTCCACCATCTCACCTACAAGGAAATCCTACGCGTTCTCTCGGTCACCCAGGTGGTTGATTTCAACGCCGGCGATGAGATTCTGCGCGAAGGCGAGCCCGGTGATGACATGTTCATCCTACTCAAGGGCAAGGTTCGGCTGCACAAGGACGGGGCCTTCGTCACCAACCTCGGACCGGGCGCGCATCTCGGCGAGATGGCGCTGGTCGACAAGCGGCCGCGCTCGGTCAGCGCAGCGGCTGAAGATCGCACGCGCGCTTTGGTGCTACGCCGCCGCGACTTCAACGACATCATCCGCAACGAGCCACGGCTGTCGGTCAAGTTGTTGTGGAGCTTCGTGCAGGTGCTGGCGCAACGCCTGCGCAAGACCACGGCCGATCTCACCGGCGCCCGGCAGGAACTTCCTGACGCTTCCGACGAGACCATGTTCGACGAGTAGCGCCGCTCATCGACAACCCCGCATACAGGTCACTGACAGGTGGCCTTGCACATCGACAGCCACCGTGACCGCACCTTCTAGATCCGTGCGCCTCACGTGCACGCCGCGCGCGGCGTATCGGGCCATGGTTGCGGAACTAGGCAGATGAAAGGTGTTGTGCCTGCCCACGGAAACCACTGCCATGCTTGGCTGCACAGCCGCCAGAAACTCATCCCCCGAGGACGTTCGGCTGCCGTGATGGGGGACCTTGACGATGTCGCTGGCTATGCCCAGGCCCGTCTCCCCCCGCGCCACCAGCTCAGCCTCGCCGTCGATCCCGATGTCTCCGGTGAACAGAATCGCGTGTCCGGCATAGCTCGCGCGCACCACCAGCGAGGCGTTGTTCGCGTCCAGTCCGGGCGGAGGGCCCACCACGTCGCCCACCCAGGGCCCCAGCGGTTCGATGCGCATGCCCTTGCTCTCGAACCGGGCCGGCACCGGCGTCGGCACGCCATGCTGATGCGCCAACGCCAGCAACTCGCCGTACCTCGGGTTGTGCCCATCGTCGCCGCTGGTCCACAACCTGCCCACCTCGAAGCGCGCCAGCACCCGCAGCAAGCCGTTCAGATGGTCTGGATGCGGATGGGAAAGGACGACCAGGTCGACCCGTGCAATGCCACGCGCGCGCAACACCGGCTCCACCACGCGGGCCCCGGTGTCGAAGGAATCATCGTAGCGGCCGCCGCCGTCGACCAGCATGACGAACCCGCGCGGTCCTTCCAGCAAGGCCGAATCCCCCTGCCCCACGTCGATGAAGGTCACGCGCATCTCATCAGCCGTCTTGCGGCGCAGGTCGCGCACCACCAGGCTGGCCGTGGCCAGCGAGCCGGCCAAGCAGGCCGACAGCAGCCAGCGCCCTCGCCGACCCGTGCCCCGTGACAGCCCGTAGAGCAAGAAACCCGCGCTCGCCACCAAGGCCGCACTTTCGAGCAAGTTTGGATAGCGAACCAAGATGACAGGCGCGAGCCGCCGAAATCCGTCGGCCCCACAAAGTGCCGTCCGCGACGCGAGACCTGCGACCCAAAGTGGTGCAGCGCCGAGCACCGGATGAATCAGTGCCAGAAGCGCGCCCACCAGACCGCAAGGCAGAACCGCCAGTTCCACCAGTGGCACCAGCACCAGATTGCCCACCGGCGCCGCCGGCGTCACCTCGCCGAAATGGTGCGCCACCAGAGGCATGGTACTCAGGCTCGCAACGCTGCTTGCCGCCAGACAGCGGCCCAGCCAGCTCACAGCCCGCCGCCACCGCCTCGCACCCCTGGGCGGAACTGCCGGCGAAAACCGCTGCGCAAAGAAACCGAGCGCGATCACCGAGGCAAACGAAAGCTGAAACGATATGTCCAGCAAAGCGAGCGGCGATTGCACCAGCAATACAAGCGCGGCGAACGCGATGCTGGCCGCGAGAGAAAATGGTCGATTGACCAGCATCGCGCCCAACGCCACCACCGCCATGAAAGCGGAGCGCAGAGTGGCGATTGCTTCGCCGGTGAGCAAGGTGTACAGCACTACCGCGGGCAGCGACAGCGCAGCGGCCAGCGCCGTGGCATTCACCCGCAAGGACCATCTGGGGACCAGCAGGGCCAGGCGGCGCAGCAGCCCGAAGACCAGCGCCGCCACCACGGCCAGGTGCAGGCCCGAAACCGACAGCACATGCGTAGCCCCCGCCGCACGAAAACCCTCTTCGACCTCGGGCGATACCTCGGTGCGCTCGCCCAGCACCATGGTGCGCACAAACGCCGCCGCAGGACCGGTGAGGCGCTGATTGATCACCCGTGCCATGGCCGAGCGCAGGCGAAAGGCCAAACGTCTGGGCTGCCATCCCGAGCCCTCCAGCCCCGACACGATCTGGATATCCGCGGCAGTCCGGACGCTGGCGAGCACGTCCACGCCTTGAGCCTGCGAGAGAAGATTCGCGTCGGGCAAGCCGGGATTGGCAAACCCGCGTGGCAGAAAGAGCCGCGCAGAAAATGCCACCTCGTCCCCTGGTGCCAGATCGGGCGCGCCCTCTACCACGGTTACCAGCGCCCTGACCTCCAGCGAAGATGCGTCGACTGAATGAACCGCCAGCAAGAACCGCGTCTTCTTGCTTTCGCCCTGCCCCGCGCCCGCCTCCGGGCCCATGACCACCTGGCCCACCACACGAACCAAGGTATCTTCCGGCACGGCGGGCGGGGCTTGACACCGCCGAACCGCATGGATGCCAAGCCCGGCCCCGGCTGCCAACCAACCTGCCGCCACTGCGGTCACCCACGAACGCCGGCCGAGTCGCCAAGCCGCCAACCCGAGCGCCGCCAGCCCAAATCCTGCCGCTACCTGGGCCTGGGCGAGAATCGCCATGGCGATTCCGCAAGCGAACGC
>Ga0182019_10001119_pt1 | contig 13478 bp, 12 predicted proteins | sample 812E2MmetaG_FD_120483 | JGI IMG/M metagenome (GOLD analysis project Ga0182019, IMG submission 120483) | Permafrost microbial communities from Stordalen Mire, Sweden - 812E2M metaG | ecosystem: Environmental > Terrestrial > Soil > Wetlands > Permafrost | place: Sweden: Stordalen | collected...
ACCGCGAACTTGCGGAACTGACCGCGAACTGTGGTAACCATCATGTGCTTGACGGCGAACTCGATCTGCGAATGGGCTGGGTCCAGCTCCCAGGTGTTCATCTCGCAACTCCTAGCGCTACGTTGGCGTCTGCCGCTCTCTGCGCTCCCGCGGGCACCGAAGCGAGGGATACCGCTGCGCCGCCGATTCGATCGCTGATGACGGCTGCCGCCGCGCGGGCGCGGTCCACGAGCTCGGGGACTCGACCCGGGGTGATTCTGTTACCCAGGCCACGGACCTCGAGCGCGGCCACGACCGAGGCGCGCTGATCGAACACGGGCACGGCGATGGCGTTCACGGATGGCTCGTGCTCGCCGAAGGCCGTCGAGAAGCCGCGCTTGCGGACGCGGGCGAGCTCCTCGAGGAGCAGATCGACCCGAACGATGGTATGCGAGGTGTAGGGTGTGAACATGACCTTCGAGAGTCGGATGACCTCGCGCTCGGGTTGATTGGCCAGGAGGACCTTGCCGGGCGCGGTCGCGTGCAACGGGGCGTTGCGGCCCGTTCGATCGCGACGTGTACCGGACGCATCCGAGTAGGCGATCGTGAGGACGCAGTCGCCCTCCAGGATATCGAGCGTGGTTGTCTCGTGGACGGTCCGGGCCAGCGATTCCAGCTCCGAGATTGCGATGGCCCGAAGGTCGAGCGACCTCTCGGCATGACGTCCCAGCCGAACGACTGCCAGTCCGAGCCTGTACTTGCCCGAGCCGTCGCTCTGCTCGACCAGTCCGCTCTTCTGGAGAGTGGAGAGCAACCGCGACGCCGTCGACTTATGGAGCCCGAGCCGGCGCGCGAGCTCGATGACCCCTGCCTCTCCCTGCATCTCGCCGAGAGCGATCAGCAGCGACGCGGCCCGATCGACTGACCGAACGGTGTTCCGGTCGAGCATCGTTTCCTCCTCGCGTCGCGACTGGCAGGGATCCTGAGTGGTTCGTGCCACGGCAGCCGAACACTGCCGACCGGCGCCTGTCGCTCAGGCAGTCTGCCGGTCGATCGACAGGTCGTCATGACGGTCCGTCATGTATGCGAATGCCCGTTCGCATGGCTGCGAGTCACGCCCGGCCCCGCTCGACTCGGGAGCAGTTCGGGAAGCACCGTGCGAGAAGCCGTGCGAACATTGTGCCCTTGATTGCACAGTCGCCTCTGACGTCAGCAGCGCCTCTGGCCGCCGCCATATTCCTGGTGACGATTGGCCTGGTCATCGTTCGACCGTGGCGTCTGATCGAGGCCAGCGCCGCCTTGTTGGGCGCGGGCGCGATGGTCCTGGCTGGGCTCGTGTCGCCGAGTGCCGCCGTGTCGGATGTCGCCGGCCATTGGAACGTCCTGTTGTTCTTCCTGGGCCTGACCGGGGCGGCGGCCGTGGCGCAGCGGAGCGGCCTCTTCGAGGCGCTGGCGGGCACTTCCGCGCGGCTGGCGGCCGGTAGTCCGCGGCGCCTGCTCATGGCGGTCGTGGCCTCGGGCGCGATCGTCGCGGCCCTCCTGTCCAACGATGCCGCGGCGCTCGTGTTGACGCCGGTCGTCTACGTGCTCGTGTCCAGGTTCGGCCTGTCGCCACTTCCGTATGTGCTCGCCTGCACCTTCGTGGCCGACGCCGCGTCTATCGCGTTCCCGGTGAGCAACCCTGTAAACGTGATCGTCAGCGATCGCCTCGGGGTCAGCTCGGCCAGCCTCGTTCCCATTCTGGTGCCGGCCGCCATCGCGTCTGTGGTCGCATTGTTCGGCTGCCTGCTCGTCATCTACCGCCGCCAGCTCCCGGCCCGCGCGCCAATCGTGCCCACCACGGAATCGTGGGCCTCGTGGACCGGCGTTCCGCGGCGGCTTCTGGTCGCCTTCGGGGTGGCGGTCGGCGCCTTCGCCGTCGCTTCGGCGCTGGACCTGCCTCTCGGGCCGACGATGGCGGCCGTTTGGCTGGTCCTGCTCGGCGTCGAGTGGACGAGCCACCGTCCCGATCGGCCGCTCGAAGGCGTCGGCTGGTCGTTGCTGGTCTTCGTGGCCTCGATGGGCGTCCTCGTGGACGGCCTGTCGTCTGCCGGCATAACCGCGTGGCTGGCGCAGATCGTCCTGGGACAGGTTCGCGACTCACCGGCCGCGGTCATGGTCGTGACCGCCTTCGCCGCGGCCGTCGGAGCGAATCTGGTCAACAACCTGCCTGCCGCTTTCGTCTTCGCCGATGCCGTCCACAGTGCCGGGCTGAGCGCCGCCAGCGCCCATGCCGCCGCTCTCGGCACGATCATCGGTGCGGATCTGGGACCTAACTTGACGCCGGTCGGATCGGTCGCCACGCTGCTGTGGTTCGTGCTTCTGCGCCAGCGTGGCCTGGAGGTGTCAACGTGGAGCTACATTCGGATCGGGCTGATCGTGACCCCGGTCACAATCCTCGCGGCGCTCGGCGTCGCGCTGCTGCTGGGAGTGCCGCGGTGAGTCGGCCGTGAGCGCCGCTCGGCGGTTTCTCGTGGCCCTGGCCGGCACCGAAGACGCGGCCCTGCCCGAGCAGGTGGCCAGGGTCGTTGGCGCCGGCGGGCCGGAGATCGAGATCATGCTCCTCCACGTTGCGGAAACCGGGCCCCGGGAGCTCACCACCCACCATCCGGCGATCCGGCGCGGGCCCTGGCCGTTGCCGAAAGAGGACCTGATCGAGCGTCGCCTGGCGGACGCGGACGAGAAGGAAGGGGCCGCTCTGCTGGCTGTCTGGCACGAGCGATTCGCGGCGACTCTGCCCGCGGCCCAGATCGGACAGCTGATCGCCCAGGGCCGCCCGGAGCAAGAGATCGTCGCCGTGGCAGTTCGACTTAGCGCCGACGCGGTCATCCTGTGCGCGCGCCCGAGGGCCGGCCCAACCGCCCCCGGGCCGGCAAGCGTGGGTCACGTGGCCCGATTCGTGCTGGACCACTCCTCGGTGCCGGTCCTGCTCATCAGGCGAACCAGCTGACCGAAGGCCGGGACGGCCGGTAATTGCTGACTCCTTTAGTGCCAGAATGCGGGCCCCGTCCATTCGGTCGCAGTGTGGCCGAGACTTGGGCAACAGCACAAGGAGGCCAGGCATGGCGGAAACCATGGCTCCGGCCGTCACCAAGTTCATCTGGATCGACCTGGCGAGCTCCGACCCCACCGCCTCCAGGCTGTTTTACGCCAGGCTATTTGGCTGGCAGGTCGAGGTGAACCCCGACCCGCAGTACGGCGGTTACGCGCTGGCGAAGATCGGCGGCAAGGACGTGGCCGGAATTGGGCCGAAGATGATGCCCGAGGCGCCGACGGCATGGTCGCTCTACGTCTGGACGTCCAACGCCGAGGAGCTGGCAAAGAAGGTTCAGACCGCGGGAGGCACGGTCATCGTCCCGCCCATGCAGGTGGGCGAGCAGGGCAAGATGGCGGTCTTCCAGGACCCCTCCGGTGCATTCATCTCGGCCTGGCAGCCGGCGATGATGGAGGGCGGATTGACTGATGGGCAGCCCGGCAGCTTCGGCTGGGCGGAGCTCAACTCACGAGGACTCGACAAGGCGGTCCCCTTCTACGGCGCCGTGTTCGGCTGGAAGACTAAGACGGGCCCGATGGGCGAGGGCGGGCCGCCTTACACCGAGTTCCTGCTCGGGGACGAAAGCATCGCCGGCGGCATGGACATGAACCCCATGGTTCCGGCCCAGGTGCCCAGCTACTGGATGATCTACTTCGCCGTTGACGACGTGGACGCTTCGTTCCGAAAGGCGATCGCGGCCGGCGCCCAGGAGATGCTGGCCCCACAGGATTTCTCGGGCGGGCGTTTCGCGATCCTGGGCGACCCTCAGGGCGCGAGCTTCGGACTGCTCAAGATGGCCCGGCGGTAGGTGGCCTAGTCCGACCGCGACTCGGCATTTCGGATCCCGCGTCGGCTGTGGTCGGGGCGCGCCCAAGGCCCTCCGGGCGCGCCCTGGCAGCGGCGCGTCACCCGTGTTCACGGCGCGGTTCCGATCTGAGCGCGTCCTGGTTGCGCCAGCGTTCGGCCGGCCGCTGATCCAGCGGCCCTCGCGCGATGGAACGTGCGGCTTTCGCTGGACGCCCGGTCCCCAGATACGGGAACATTCGCACAGGATCGGAGACGCGACGTCGACGTTCCACGTGCATCACTCGCGCCACGATCCGCCTTTGGCTTCGTTCGGCCGTCCAGGTCAGCCAGGAGAGAATCGATGAGCGTCAATTTCGTGCACGTCCCGCATCCGTACATCGCCCTGCGCAAGAAAACTGGTCCGGCGAAGACGACTGACGAGCACGTCGGGTTCAACGGCAAGGTCGCCCTCGCCCTGACCACGATCGTGGGAACGATGTGGTGCGCCTATGCCTTCGCGGTCCTCGCCCTCTTTGCCCTGCCCTCGGCCATCCAGGGAGGATCGTCCCTGCTGCTTATCCAGTGGCTGAGCCAGACGTTCATCCAGCTGGTCATGCTGTCGGTCATCATGGTCGGCCAGAACATCCTGTCCCGAGCGTCGGACAAGCGGGCCCAGATGACCTATGAGGACGCCGACGCCACGTTCCATGAGTCCGAACAGATCCAGTCGCACCTGCTCGAGCAGGACCACGCCATCAACGAGCTGCTAGACAAGATCGCGAAGCTCGAGGCGGCGCTGATCAAGGCCAAGCCAGCCTGAGAACGGGTCGCTGACCGACGAGGCCATTAAACCCGAGAGCCGAGGCGGGAGGAGGCGCCCCGGCTCTCTTGGAAGGTGAGTGGCCCGAGCTAGCCCTTGAGCGAGCCCGCCAGCAAACCGCGAACGAAGTAGCGACCGAGAATGATGAAGATCAGCAGCGTTGGCGTGGCCGCGATGAGGGCTCCGGCCATCTGCACGTTCCAGTCCGTGATCATGCTGCCCGACAGGTTGTTCAGGGCCACCGTAACCGGCCAGTTGCTCTGACTGGGGATCAGCGTCACCGCGAAGAGGAAGTCGTTCCAGACCGAGTTGAACTGCCAGATCAGGACGACGACGAACCCTGACGCCGAGAGCGGCAGCAGGATGGAGCGGTAGAGCCGAATGAACCCTGCGCCGTCGACCTTGGCCGCTTCGAGCAGCTCGGTCGGTATGCCGGCGTAGTAGTTGCGGAAGATCAGGGTCGTGATCGGAATGCCGTAGATGATGTGGACCAGGACCAACCCCTGGAGCGAACCGTACAGCCCGATCCTCGACATGACTTGGGTGAGTGGAATGAGGATGGACTGGTACGGGATGAACATGCCGAACAGGATCAACGTGAATAGCACTTCTGAGCCGCGGAACTTCCACTTGGCCAGAACGTAGCCGTTCAGGGACCCGACGATCGACGACAGGATGGCGGCAGGGATGGCCAGCATCAGGCTGTTCATGAAGTTGGGCGCGAGCGCCTTCCAGGCAGCGCCGAAGCTGCTCAGGTCGAATGAAGTGGGCAGCACCCACATCGTGTCGAGATTGATCTCACTCGAGCCCTTCAGGCTGGTCACCAGCAGAACGTAGATCGGAGTCAGGTACCAGAGCACGAAGACGAAGAGGAATGTGTAGAGCAGGAAGCGCTTGATCAGCGATCTCGTTCGACGCGCGCGTGGCCCGCGCCACATGCGCGCCAGATTCGCGGAGAAACCTCTGACAGTTGCTCGCAGGCCACGCGACCGAGTCTCTCGCAGCGAGCGCCCAATGTTCGCGAAGAAGCTGCTGACGATTGCTCGCAGGCCACGCGACCGTGCCGCTCGCAGTGAGCGAAACGCATTCTTGAAGGTGTGCGCGACGCGTGAGATCAGGCCACGCACACGAGTCACCGAGAGCGACGCGCTCTCGAACCAGCCCTCGATCAGGGCCCTCGGTCCGCGAGGGTGCCGTCGGCCACTCTCGACCGGCGCTTCCTCTTCGTCCGTGGTAACGATGACCTTGAACGGCGCGCCGTCGGGCGAGTCGAGAATGTCGGAGAGTGCGGACCGGCGTGCCGGTTTGTCCGCGGGAGTCGGCTCGCCCGTGGCGACCGGCTCGGTGGAGTTGGCTGGCTTGTGCCTGCTCCAGGGCCTCACGCCTCCACCCCCTGCCGCCGGTTCCAGACCAGGTACGGCACCACGACCACCGCGATGATCACCAGCATGACGATGGCCACGGCCGCCCCTCGACCGAACTCACCATCGCGGAACGCGGTCTGCCACATGAACAGGGCGGGTGTATCTGTGGCGAAACCGGGACCCGATCCCGACATCGCGACGGTGAGGTCGTAGATCTTCAGGCTGATATGGCCGAGGATGATCATCGCCGACAGCGTGATTGGAGTGAGCAGTGGGAAGACGACGTGGCGGAAGACTCTCCATTCGCTGGCGCCGTCGACGCGGGCCGCCTCTTTGATCTCCTCAGGTATAGCCCGCAACCCCGCCAGGTACAGAATCATCACGAAGCCCGACATCTGCCATACCGCGGCCAGAACGATTGACAGTAGAGCGACCGGAATGCCGATGTTGGGGCTTGTAACGAAACCGAGTCCGATGTCATGCAGGACCTTGCCGGCAGGGCTGTCGGGTGCCAGCTGCAGGACCTGGGGATCCGTCAACCACTTGAACGTGGCTGGATCCAACCCAAACAGCTGGTTCACGCCGTGCGGATCGGCAGCCGTTGGGCCGACGGCGGGCAGGCCCGGGGAGAGGATCCACTTCCACACGACGCCAGTCACTATGAAGCTGACCGCCATCGGGAAGACGATGATGCTTCGGAATATGCTTTCGTGCCGAATCTTGCGATCAATCAGGTTCGCCAGCAGAAGACCGATGATGAGAGACGCGCCGATGAAGAAGATCGTAAACACAACCGTGTTCCGAATATCCATGAGGAACCGGTTGTTGGCAAAGATGGACATGTAGTTGGCCAGGCCGACCGGCGAATAATCGGGTCGAAGCGTGGCCCACTTGACGGTCGAGATATAGCCCGTCCAGATGATGAGTCCGTAGACGAAGATCGCCACCGCCAAAACCGACGGCGCGATCACGAGCAACGACAGGGCTCGATCGCGTCTGATTCTCATTGGTCCGCTGCGTTCCTAGGAAGGGATAAATACGGAGGGGGCGAACGAGTCGCCCCCTCCGTAGAACAACCTTACGAGCGGGCTACTTGCAGACGCTCGCGTCCTTGCAGGCCTGCGCAAGAGCAGCCTGGAGTGTGGGCACGTCCGGGTTCGCGACGAACGACGTAACGGCCGTCTCCCAGGCGCCCTTCCAGCTCGGAGCCGCAGCGGCGCCGTGCTCGAGGCTTGGGACGATTGCGTCGGCCTTCCACTCGCCCATGGCCCACTTCTGGTACGTGCTGTACTGCTTCGCACTAGCGGGTGGGTTGCCGGCGGTGGTGTTGGCCGGGATGGAGCCCTTGTACGGGTTGAAGATGTCCTGGCCCGCGGCCGAGCCGAGGAGGGTGAGGAACAGCTTGACGCCGGCCTTATTGACCGCCTTGGTCGGCAGGCCGAAGGAGTCGGCAAGCGTGTCGTAGATCTTGTCGGTGCCGGGGGCGGCCATCCAGCCGTAGTCGGTGAAGCCCTTGTTGTCGAACTCACCGGCGGCCCAGTCGCCCATCAGGGTCATCGCGGCCTTGGGCTGTGCGCCAGCGCTGGCCGGAATGAGGTAGTCGGCGGCCTGGTCCCAGGTGAGGGTCGCGTGGTCGCTGTTGACGTAGCCCAGGACCTTCTTGTAGATGTTCAGGCCATCGGTAACCTTGGAATCGGTCCAGCTGGTCTTGCCGTTCCAGAGGCCGATGTACCCATCAGCGCCGAGGGTGCTGATGAGGATCGACTCGAGGATCATGCCCGTCGCCCAGATGCCATTGTCTCCGACGGCCAGCGGGGTGATCCCCTTGGCCTTCAGCGCGTCGGCGTCGGTGAAGAACTGGTCCCACGTCGTCGGCGGGGTCAGGCTGTTGGCCGTGAAGACGGTCTTGTTGTACCAAAGGACGTTGGCCCGATGGATGTCCAGCGGGACGCTGTAGTAGTGCACAGTGCCCGAGGAATCCTTGGCGCTCACGATGTCCAGAACGCCCTGTGGGAACTGCGTCGTCCAGCCGTTGGCGGCATAGAGATCGTCCAGGTTGTCCATGTAGCCCGGCGTGACGTACGTGTCGAGCAACTCATGGCCCATGTGGACCTGGAAGCTGTCGGGCGGATTGCCGTTCAAAACGCGGTTCTGAAGGGCCGCCTGGGCATTCGAGCCGGCGCCGCCGGCGATGGCGCTGTTGGTGACCTGCAGCGTCGGGTTATCGGTGTTGAACTTGGCGATGATGGCGTTGAAGCCACTGGCCTCGCCGCCGGTCGTCCACCATGAGACAACTTCGATCGGCGTTACGCCTGCTGCGGTGCTCGGAGCGACGCTAGCCGCGCCCGTGCTGGGAGCGGATGTGGCGGAGCTAGAACAGGCTGAAGCGACAAGAGCGACTACGGAAATCACGGCGAGAATCCGCCGCGACGGGAGCTTCACGGGTACTTCCTCCAGGGGTCGAACACGCCGATGGCACCATGCGACCGAGTCGGATGACGCTACCGGACTGGTCGGTGGGTCTGGCAGGCGCCTGGGACGCACCTTGCTTCCCCGGGCCCCGGGGGCCGCACCAGGCGATCGCCACACTCACCCAATACTGGCCTTCACTCACCTCCTCCAATGTGACCCACCACGCCTTCCGGGCGCAGGGCGGTCTGGGCGTGACCACCTGCGCATGATAAGACGCGAGCCGCCCGGGTTCTGGGGTATGGCGGGCGCCGCGGAACTGTTCCTCCGCACGCTAGCCGACGCTGATAACGTTGTCAACCACACCCGATCGAGACTCTGGCGCCTCCTCGGTCAACCTCGTTGACGGGTCGTAACTTAGGATTGACACTATGGCAACGATGTCAGAGCGTCGCCTCGTTCCTTGCGTGCCGGCCTGCGCGCCCGCACTGAGCGCCAGACTGGGGACCCGCCACGATGAGCGATGAAAAGATCGAGGCCACCGACTCGCCCACCGCAGCGAGCCCGGCTGCCCCGACCCTGTTTCGCCCCGAACTCGCGCGGTCCAGGGGAGACACGGTGGCTGGCCGGGCTGCGGGCCTCTCGAGCGGGCGTTCCGGTCAGGCCACGATGCGCGACGTCGCTCTCGCTGCCGGCGCCAGCCTGAAGACCGTCTCGCGAGTCGTGAACATGGAGCCGGGCGTCCGGCCGGAAATGCAGCAGCGCGTCGAGGAGGCGATCGTCGCCCTCGGATTCCGCCGCAACGTGGTTGCTCACAGCCTTCGCACCGGCCACCGGATCGGAAGCATCGGGCTCATCGTCGCCGACTTGATGAACCCGTTCTACTCGAGCGTGGCAAAGGCCGTGGAGACAGTGGCCGCCCGCCACAACGCGGTGATCATCATCGGCAGCTCCGGCGAAAACGCAGCCCGGGAGCGGGAACTGGTGATGAACCTGCTGCATCGCCCGGTCGACGGATTGATCGTGGTGCCCGCGGGCAGCGACCATCGCTACATGGAACCCGAGCGGCGGCGGGGCGCGCAGGTCGTCTTCCTGGATCGGGGCGGCGGTAACATCGAGGCCGACGCCGTGGTCCTGGACAACTTCGGGGGTGCGAAGGAGGCCGTCGAGCATCTGATCCTGCGAGGTCACAAGCGGGTCGGGTTCATCGGCGACTCGACCACGGTTCAGACGGCAGTAGAGAGGCTGGAAGGTTACAAGGCAGCCCTTGCCGAGGCCGACATCCCTTACGACCCCGAGCTGGTCCGGCTCGGCTCACCCGCCGTCGACATGGCTGAGACGGCCGCCGGCAAGCTGCTCGCGCTGGACGATCGGGCCACGGCCATCTTCGCAGCCAACAACCGCCAGTGCGTTGGCGTGCTGCGAGCAATTCGGGCATCGCAACGACTGACCGCGCTGGTCGGCTTCGACGACTTCGAGCTGGCCGACCTGCTGCCAATTCCCGTGTCGGTGATCGCCTACGACCCTGCCGAACTGGGCCGATCGTCGGCCGAGCTGCTCTTCGCCCGTATGGGCGGCGATACCAGGCCGCCCCAGCGGATCGTGATCCCGACCCGCCTGATCCAGCGCGGGTCGGGCGAGATGATGGCCCAGGTGCCGTAGGGTGTGGCCGGTTCGGCCATATCGCTTGCGGCCGGGCGCGGCCTGCGAGCGTGGCGAAAGGACGATAGATGGCACTCCGCTACGGAGCCCCGGAGCAGGACATCGCGCACTAGACGGGCCATCGCATGGCCAGCCCCGGGCCTCTCGACGGCAGGGCCCACGGCCCGGCCTGGGACAAGGCGCCGCGCTCGCAGCGATTCGGCGGCCCGGCCGTCGAAGTAGCCCGGCTCTAGCTCACGGGCAGCTACCCCGGGTAGCGTTTGCGGCGGGTCCGCGGCCGTCTGGCGCCGCGCAGGGCGCGATGTGTCCGCTCAGTCGACTGCTACGCTTCGGCCATGAGCGACATCCTCGGCGGATCGATCGGGCGGATCGTGCTGGCCGACAACCTGACCGTGCTGGGCTCGCTACCCGACGATTCGATCGATCTCGTCTACATCGACCCGCCGTTCAACACCGGCAAGCGGCAGACGCTGCGGCGTTTGCAGACGATCCACGACGAGGTGGCCGGCGATCGAACCGGCTTCGGCGGGCGGCGCTATCGGACGATCCAGCTGGGCGCGCAGAGCTACCTCGACGTTCACGATGACTACCTGGACTTCCTCGAGCCGCGTCTGGTCGAGATCAGGCGCGTCCTGCGCCCGACCGGCAGCCTCTACCTGCACCTCGACTATCGCGAGGTCCACTACGCCAAGGTGCTGTGCGATGCGGTCTTCGGGCGCGAATGCTTCCTCAACGAGGTGATCTGGGCCTACGACTACGGCGCCCGAACAAAGCGGCGGTGGCCGGCCAAGCACGACGACATCCTCGTCTACGTGAAGGACCCGCAGCGCTACTGGTTCGACGCGGAGGCGGTGGAGAGGATTCCGTACATGGCGCCGGGTCTCGTCGGACCGGAGAAGGCGGCACGCGGCAAGCTCCCGACGGACACGTGGTGGCAGACGATCGTGCCGCCCGGCGGCGTCGAACGGACCGGCTATCCCACCCAGAAGCCAGTGGCCGTGCTCCGACGCGTGCTGTCGGCATCGTGCCCTCCTGGGGGAGTGGTGGCGGATTTCTTCGCCGGGAGCGGCACGACCGGCGCCGCGGCGCTCGAGCTTGGCCGGCGCTTCCTGCTCGTGGATTCGAACCCCGACGCCATGGCGGTCATGCGGCGCCGGCTGGGGGCAGCGGCCGGGGTGGAGACGGTGGGGTAGTAGGGCCAGGCACCGCCGTCACCGCCTCAACGAATCCGCGGCGCCGCCTCCGCCAGTTCGAGCATGACGCCCGGATCAGTCGCCAATCGCTCCACGGCCGAGCGGGCTGAGGCGAGCCGGACGTCCACCTCGAGCAGCAGCCTGTCGAGGTCGATGCCGGCAGACGCGCCCCAGCTCGGGTCCCGCTCTATCGAAGTCGTCAGGTGCTTGCGGGCGCCTTCCAGGTTACGGGTCATCCCGATCGGGTTGCCGCGGACGGCGTGGACGTAGCCGGCCGCGAGTTTGATCAGGCCCTGGTACAGCGCTCTCTCGGCCAGGTCGGCGGTGCCCATCCAAGCCGGCTCGAGCAACTCGTGCGCCTGGAAGAAGTCGCCGCGCTCGAATGCCGCGATGCCGTCCTCGAGCGCTTCGCGGCGCCGATCCTCCGGTATCGGCCGATACGCCTTGGCCCTGTCGCCCTGCATGACCGTGCCCGTCGAGCCGCGCTCTGCGCGGCTCGACGGGCACGGGGAGGGCGCCGACGGCTCGCTCGTCAGACCAGATCCTCCAGCCGGTGGCGCGAATCGAAGCCCTCGGTCGTCTCGTGCCACCAGCCGACCTCAGCTTCGCCGAGTCGCCAGCACAGCCAGATCGGACGGCCCGAAACGAGCGCCGGAAAGTCCACGAGGCCGGTGTCGATCTGGCGCAGGCGGATGCCCCAGAAGTCGATCTGGGCGGCGCCCGCCTGCATCTGGTCGACCATGCCTTGCAGCCGCAGGCGAAGCAGGCGGGTCTCCTCGTCCACTTCGGCGCGGCGCGCTCCGGAGGGGGTGGAGGCCGCGGCCCCGGCGACGGCCCACGGCGCGTTCAGCTCCACGATCCGATCGCGCAGGGCGATCACCTCGGTTCGAAGACCGCGCAGCATGAGCAGCGTCTCCGCCAGCTCGGGCAGCCTGGCGTTGGCTCGGTCGATGTCGTAGAAGTCGGGCATGGCGGCATGGTAGCGGTGCTGCCGCCGGAGTTCATCAACCCGTTTGGGGGGCGCGCAACTCGGGACTCGGGGACTCCGCCGGCGGCTGGGGCGCGGCGCCGCTCGGAACCGGGCTAGCGCGCCTCGACCGAGGCCAGCCGCTCGCGCAGCCGGCGCAGCCGGTCGGGTCGTTCGCGGACGAAGCGTTCGATCGCCTCGAGGATGTGCCCGGTGTCCAGGTGCGCTTCCTCGATGACCTCTTCGACCGAGCCGCCCGTCCGCCAGCGGTCGTCCCAGTCCGCGCTGAGCGAGTACTCGCGCACGATCGGATCGTCGGCCCAGTCGCGCATCAGCTTGTAGGCGCCGTTGGTGATGACCATCGAGTCAAACCGATCTGCCGGCTCCACCGTGGCCGAGCGGTACGCGGCGTCCTGGCGGGCGAAGAGCTGCGGACTGATGGCGGCCACGATCTTGACGTTGAGCCCGCGCCGATCCAGCTCGGGCAGCACCTTCACGAGATTGGCCGTGCTCATCGTCCCACGCACGAAGATCGTGCCGGATTTGGGCTCTGCCTCGCGGAACGGGCGCATGACGTACGCGCCGCGCGCCGCCGCGAAATGGCTCGGCATCCCGAGCGCGGCACGGTCCGGGATCTCGATGGGTGGCCGGGTGAGGTGCAGCGCCACGATCGGCACGTCCGTGGCGAGGGCCGCGGCCAGGACCACCGGCACTTCGTTGTATTCCCAGGGATGCAGGTCGATGAGGTGGCCTTCCGGGAAGAGCTGCGTCACTCCCGGCGAGAAGATCCCGAAGTGGGTGCGCGAGTCCTCGGCCGTCTCCGGTCCCGAATGGCCGGCCACGTAGAGCACCTTGCCGACGCGCAGGTCGCAATCCTGGGCGAGCTGGCTGAAGAGTCGCAGTGGACCGTACTTGAGATAACTGAACGAGGCGTAGGTGGAGCAGGCGCCCCAGAAACCTTCGAACCGGTCGAACGGATCGGTCGCGAAGTTGACCGTCGCCAGGCCGGCCATCATGCCGGCGTTGGTGAATTCGGTGATCTCGGTCGGGAGGAGGGCGCCGCCGGGGTTCGAGTCCCGCTCGTAGTTGCCGAAGCCGGGCATCTCCCCGAACGGCTTCGCAAAGCCGGCGATATTGGTCGACTCGGCCAGGTCCGCCGAGCAGGCGATGAACAGCGGGCGGCCAAAGTCGCGTTGGGCGACGGCGTTGACGTAGGAACCCCAGG
>Ga0182019_10001120_pt1 | contig 13473 bp, 9 predicted proteins | sample 812E2MmetaG_FD_120483 | JGI IMG/M metagenome (GOLD analysis project Ga0182019, IMG submission 120483) | Permafrost microbial communities from Stordalen Mire, Sweden - 812E2M metaG | ecosystem: Environmental > Terrestrial > Soil > Wetlands > Permafrost | place: Sweden: Stordalen | collected...
CGGCCGCAAATAAAATTTCCGACCGGAACCTATAGACGTTGTATACTACGTGTGCATGTCGGCTCGACAATTGAACCCTTCCCATCTCGAACCTGTCGCGGCACCCAAGGCCGACTCGCTAGGGTTGGTTATCGACAACGCTAGTTTCGTTCCTTATTACGAGCAAATCGTGGACCGGGTGCGCAATCTGATCAAAGACGGCGTGCTTCACGAGGGAGAGATATTCTGCTCCGAAGGCGAAATTGCGCGCACGCTCGGTATCAGCAAGATGCCCGTCCGGCAGGCATTTCAGAAACTCCGCTCCGAAGGCCTGCTGATCATGGCCAAAGGGAAGCGGCCGATCATTGGATCCGGACGCGTGCCGTGGGACTTCCAGCAACTGCGCGGATTCAGCGAAGAGATGCGGCGGCGCGGGTTGCTCCCTTCGGCCAGAGTTTTGGCGCTTGAACTCGAGGACCCGGACCCTGAGACAGCGCAGGCCCTCAAACTCGCGGCCGACGAAAAGACCTACTGCTTACGGCGCCTCCGGTTCGTGAACAAGAAGCCGGTGGCCGTCGTCACCAGTCATCTGCCGGTTCGCATCTTCTCCGGAATTGAGAAACAAGACCTGGCCCGGCAGTCCCTGTACCATGTCTTCGAGAATGTTTACCGGCGGAAGCTCCATTGGGCCGAGGAAGTGATCGGCGCAGTCACCGCTGGCGAGGAGGAGGCGCGTATCTTGCAGACCTCGCCCGGGAGTGCTCTCCTCTTGATCAAGGAAACGACCTACGATGTGCAGCGCATCCCGATTGAATACAGCGTCTCGCTGTTGCGGGCCGACCGCTATACCGCCTCCGTCATATCAGTCCGTAAGACCTAGACGCCCCCACTTCACTACGCAACGGCTGTCCGTCTTGTGCCCGTGACTGCACTCAACCAGAGCGATAGCCTCGAACAGGGACGACAAAACAGAATGGGAAGGAATGAAAGTGTGACTACCCTTCCGGCCGAGTAGATGTCCTTTCCACACGCGCCGTAAATCGGTAGTATTGTCGAGCGACCGATTAGCCCCGAATCGCCTGGATGTTTCCTTCGGGATAACCGCTCTTGGCTATTTTCGGCTGGGTCAGGTGACTTCGATGAAATTGGCGACTTCGGCATTTATTGTCTTGATTGTGCTCGCGTGCTGCGTACCGTTTGTCGCGTGTGCAGATAGGCCCTATTCCATGAAGAAGGAAACTTTCGGCTCCGTACAGGGTAATTCCGTGGAGGTCTATACCCTGACCAATGCGCACGGTCTGGAGGTACGCGCCACAAACTATGGCGGCATCATCGTCTCCTTGCGCGTGCCTGACAAGCACGGCCGCTTGGACGATGTTGTTCTGGGCTTTGACAAACTCCAGGGATACCTCGACAACAAACCTTACTTTGGAGCCATTATTGGCCGTTACGCGAATCGCATCGCCGCGGCGCGCTTCACGCTGGACGGAGTGCGATATTCTCTCGCCGCCAACAATGGCCCGAATTCCCTGCACGGCGGCAACCAGGGCTTCGACAAGGCGATCTGGAAAGCTGAACCATTCGAGAATTCCAAGGGCGTCGGACTGACCTTCAACTACACCAGCAAAGATGGAGAAGAAGGCTACCCGGGAAATTTACACGTCAAGGTGACATACACGCTCGACAATCAAGACGAGCTCACTTTCGACTACGAAGCCACCACCGACAAAGCCACGCCCGTGAACCTGACGCAACATACGTACTTCAATCTGGCGGGCGAAGGCCGGGGCGACATTCTTGGGCACGAACTTAGGCTCAATGCCGACCGTTTCACTCCGGTGGACAAGACTCTCATTCCGACAGGGGAACTTCGCGCCGTGAAAAACACTCCGTTGGACTTCACCAAGCCCGCGACCATGGGTGCGCGGATCAATGAGAGTGATGAACAGCTGACCCTGGCGCATGGATACGACCACAATTTCGTGATCCGTCGATCGGGGACCGGTTTGGAGTTAGCGGCGCACGTTCACGAACCGGGGACCGGCCGCGTGCTGGAGGTCTACACGACAGAGCCCGGCGTACAGTTCTATACCGGCAATTTCCTGGATGGAACCATTACGGGTAAACAGGGACACGTCTACAAGCAGCATTTTGGATTCGCCCTGGAGACCCAACACTTTCCCGACTCGCCCAACCATCCTGAGTTTCCTTCCACGATTCTCAAGCCGGGACAAGTTTACCGGTCGCAAACGATCTACAAATTCTCTGTGGAAAAGTAGGTCAGCGAAGGTTCTTGATTTTAGTGCGCCAATGCAAAGCTTCCCTTCAGCCGAATGTCTTCGGATGAAGAGCCAACCAGCAGCAAAAACTCGCCAGGCTCCGCGTTCCAATCCTTCTTGTCGACGTCGTAGAAAGCAAACGACCGGCGAACCAGTCGGATGGCTACGTGCTTGGCCTCCTGCGGCTTCAGATTCACTCTGGCGAATCCCTTCAATTCTTTGACTGGCCGGGGAACGCTGGCATGAGGATCTCCCACGTAAAGTTCGGCGATTTCCGCGCCCTCACGGGGCCCTGTGTTCGTCACGTCAAAGGACACGGTGAGCGGCTCGTTGAGGCTTCCGTCTCGCGGCGTGACCGAGAGATTGCTGTAGGCAAACGTAGTGTAGGAAAGACCGTATCCGAAAGCGAACAGCGGCTTGATGGTCGAGCGATCAAAATGACGGTAGCCGACAAAGACTCCTTCCGAATACTGCACTCGTTTCCCGCCTTTTTCGGGATAGTAACTGTGAAGAGCAGCGTTGTCTTCCCAACGCCGCTCGAAAGAGGCCGGCAGTTTGCCGGACGGGCTGTAGTCTCCGAACAGGATCTGAGCCAGCGCCGTGCCCCCTTCCTGTCCCGGATACCAGGCATGGATCAGGCCGGGAACGCGATCGATCCATCGGCTCATGTCGACGTTTCCACCTGCGGTCAGCACTACAATCGTGTTCTTGTTTACGCCCGCAATCTGCCGGATGAGTTCATCCTGACCTGCGGGAAGCTGAAAGGTTCGATCTGCTCCTTCCGTTTCCGTCGAGGAATCGAAGCCAACACAGAGAATCACAACATCGGCCTTCTCCGCCAAAGCCTTGGCCGCCAGGGCAACCGAAAGTTCGGTCGCACTGATGCCGAAACCGACCGTGGCCGCGCCCACTCTTTCGAAATACTCGAGCCTGATCTTGTAGGGCTTGCCTGCTTCCAGCCGCCGAACATAGCTGTTCACTGTTTCCGAGTGACGCTGCCAGTCATTGATCACTTGTTCTTCATCCAAGTACAAGCGGACCCCGTCATCGGAATTGGTGTAGAAGGTGTAGTCGCCGGACTGTTGCGGAACAAAATAACCAGTCCAACGTGCGGAAAAGTGATCCACCGGGGCGTTCGCCGTGTAGCTGCCGTCGCCCCAGTGAAAATCGATGTGCGGATCGGTACGTACGAGTGCCGGTGCGCCTTCAAGGCTTTCGTTGTTGAAGTATTCACCTTTCAATCCGCCGCTTCCTCCGAGGGTCGTGACGAATCCGGAATGCTCAAACACCTCTTCCAGGGGCGGCACATCCACCCCATATAGCACGTTGGCGTTGGTGCCCAGGTAGTTGCTGATGCCCTCCAGATAGCTGACGGCGTTGAAGGGCTTGGTCAGGGAACTCCCGCCCCCGCCTATCACAGCGGGATAGGCGTCAGGGCCAATGACGGCGACAGTCTTGGCTTTCGACCTATCCAGCGGTAGAAAGTTGCCGGCATTCTTGAGCAGGACCATACCCTCCCGGGCTTCCTCCAATGCAACTTGCCGGGCTTCCTGGCTCAGCAGCGGTATATCCGAATCCATCTGTGGACGATCGAAAAAGCCAAACTTGATCGCCTTGCGCAGAATTCTTCTGACCTTGTCGTCTATGGTGGCCGTCGAAACCTTGCCTTCCTCGATCGCCGGCAGCAACTCGTCCTTGTGCATGTAGGCCGCGCTGGGCATTTCGAGATCAAGTCCGCCGTTTGCAGCGGCAACGGTGTCGTGCGTCGCGCCCCAATCCGACATCAGAATTCCATCGAAACCCCATTCTTTCTTCAGGATTTCGTTGTTGAGATGGTTATTTTGCGTCATGAATACGCCATTGACGGGATTGTATGCATCCATGACTGCCCCGACTTTCGCTTCCTTCACCGAAGCTTCAAAAGCGGGAAGGTAGATCTCACGCAATGTTCGTTCGTCCACATCGGAGCTGACTTCCAGACGTCCATACTCTTCGTTGTTTGCCGCGAAGTGTTTAACAGTAGCAATAACGCCCTGTCCCTGAATTCCCTCGATTACCGAAACCGCTATGCGCGAAGCCAGAAAGGGATCTTCCCCGAAGTACTCGAAGTTCCGGCCATTCATGGGCGCACGGTAGATATTCACGCCCGGACCAAGAATGAAGTGCACTCCCCGTGCGCGAGCGTCCTTTCCCATCATCGCGCCAACCCGTTCGGCAAGATCCAGATCCCAAGACGCGGCCAGCGCAATGCCGCCGGGATAAGCCGTGGCCGGGCCATAGTCATGCACTCCCAGGGGCCCGTCGGACATCTTCAGAGAAGGAATTCCAAGTTGTGGAATGGGGTGAGTGTAGAAGGTGTTTTCACCCCCAATCAGTTCGATCTTCTGCGCCAGTGTCATTCTGCCGAGCAGGGAGTCGGCCCTCGTCTCGACATCCGCTTGGGCCATGGGCGGGGTCTGCGCCGCGAGCCACTGCGGGGGAATAACTAGAATTAGAGAGACCGCAAAGCCAAATTTGAAACTACGCATATCAATTAACCTCAAAGCGGGAAGGAGAAATCGGCCGAACTGGAATGTCGGAAGACTACTTCTCCTCAACAATGGCGAGATCCCACGGCTTCAATAGGATCTCTTGCGATCGTGCGACCGCCTCTCCCGACAACAAGTCCGAGCCACCGCCGTATGGATAGGTGACCTTCTGCGAATCGCCGGAGTAGTTGAGATAGTAGTGAATCACTTTGCCGGCGCGGTTCGTTCCGTGTTTTACGCGCACCGTTGTTGGCAGGCTTTGATCCGGCCCGGTCACACCAGCGAGTTGAAGGACGTCGAGCAATAACTTTTCTTGAAGCTGGTCACTCAATACCGTTCCTTCATAGGTCAGCGTGCCCTTCCCGAGGCGATTCCGTGTGATCGCTGGATATTTTCCGAAGAATGGGTGGTCGTAGTAGGCAAGCGCTCCGGCGGTGTCTGGGATCAGCATTTCGGCCCATTCCGACACTTTATTGTCGTTGCCTGCGTGAAAGGGATCTCCCTTGAGCGCCAGCGGTTGGCGCATGCTGGAGAATTCCTGATAGTGAAACCCTGCGGCCTCCCGCAAGGGTCCCGGCGCCATCGTCCAGCGAACCGTATCGTTTTCGTTGGTAAATCCGCTCTTGAAACTGACCACAAGGTGACCGCCGTTGCGCACGAATTCCACCAGTTTGTTAAGGGTTGCATCGCTCGCCACGTAGAGAGGAGGCACCACGATGACCTTGTAGTCGGAAAGGTTTGTACTCTCCGGAAACACGAAGTCCACGCCCACGTTCTTACGATAGAGCGTGCCGTAGAACTGTTGCATGATCGTGTGATAGCGCACGCGATCGCTGAACTTCATGAACTCAATCCCGTAATGCGAATCGTTACTGTAGAGAATCGCGACGCTGTTAGACCGCTTGTAGTCCACAATTCGCGCGCCGATGCGCTGCAACTCATGCGCCGTGCGGCTGACTTCGGCGTAAGGACGCCCGGGCTCAAGATCATGGGTCAGCACGCCTTTCCAGTAAGTTTCCTGACCATAGTGAATTGAATGCCAGTGCCAGTACTCAACCATGTTGGCGCCGGAAGAGATGTGGGTATAGACGTCGAGGCGCATCTGGCCGTCATAAGGTGGATATTGTTCCTTGGAATCCCAACCAATGGCGTCCGCGTTTGTTTCGGTAATCAGGTAGTTGGTCTGTTTCAGCGAGCGGGTGTAGTCGCCCACGTAGGAAGAGCCCTGTCCGTCAAACTGGTCTTGCGTACCGTGGTAGGGATTTGAAGCGGCGATGTCTAAAGTGCGCGTGATCTCCATTTCGTTGACCTCCGGCCGTGGAGGACCGGCAAAGTCATGCGTCACAAACTGCTCTGGTCGCTTGTATTCATTCACAATTCCCGCTTGCCAGGCAAGGAAGTCCGTGGTGAGCCATTGCGAGTACCGCTCCCACTCCAGCTTCCATCCGGGATTGATGATGCCATCGCGCGGCGGGAGTTCTGTCCAGTCGTTGAGCCGCTGTCCCCAGTAATTCAAGCCCCAGACCTTGTTGAGTTCATCTACCGTCTTGAATTTCCTTCTGAGATAGTCGGCGAATCCGGTCTGCACATCAGGATTCGCGGCGCCACTGGAAGACGTTTCATTGTCGATCTGATAGCCAATCACAGCCGGATTGTTCTTGTAGTGCTCCAGCATCTTTCGAATGACTCGCTCGCAATAGAAACGGTAGGTTGGATTGGCGAGGTCGGCATTCTGTCGCATCCCGTAGTAGAGATGCTGCCCTCCCATGCGGGTGACGACGATTTCCGGATGTTTCCGATAAAGCCACGCCGGGATTGAGTAGGTCGGCGTGCCCAGAATGACGCGAATGCCGGCCTTGTGCATTCTCTCGATGACTCGATCCATCCACGTGTATTCGAATCTGCCTTCCTCCGGTTCCCACAATCCCCAACTCGATTCTCCAACTCTCACCACGCTGATCCCGGCCTGCTGCATGAGCTGAGCGTCTTTTTCCAGCCGCTCATACGGCATGTATTCCGGGTAGTAGGCGACGCCGTAAAGCACCGTGTCCATCTTGTTGGCCGCGAACGGCGTGGCCTGAGAAAAGGCGGCGACCGGAAACAGAATGAACAAGATCCCGATCCATTCGGCAGCGCGCATTCGTCGAGTGACCATCATGAAGTTCGCCTTCCCTCGCGATGTGAAACGGTCAAGACTGGCCGGCTTGCTCTGGAATTTTCGGTCGTTGCTTTTCCGCAACCCGGATCAGTTTGGGCAGGACGTCTCCGAACCGCGATTCGGCCTTGGGCTGTCCGAAGTCGAAATAAATCCGCCGGTAGCATTCGTACAACTGGTCATAGGTGTCCTTCGTCTCTGGCTGGGAGTTGAAAACCGTATAGCGCGGGCACACCTGCTTCTGCGCGTCCGCAATGGTCGGGAAGACCCCGGCTGCCAGGAACGCAAAAATGGCGGACCCGAGTCCAGTGACCTTGCTGCTCGGGACCAGCACGGGTTTCCCCAGAACATTGGCATAGACCTGATTGAGAACGGGATTATTTTGCGGAATCCCGCCACCGTTGATGACGCGATGGATTGGTACGCCGTGCTCGCTCATGCGGTCCAAAATTACACGAGTGTGAAACGCGGTTCCCTCGATCGAAGCAAACAGTTCGTCCTGCGCCGTATGTAGCACCTTCCAGCCGAGTGTCATGCCCCCGAGGTTTGGATTCACTAACACGGTCCTATCGCCATTGTCCCAGGTCATCCTCAGAAGCCCGGTCTGGCCTGCCTGGTAGGTCTCCAAACCTTTGCTCAATTCCGCGACCGTCGTATTTGCCCTCTCGGCGATGGCGCTGAACATCTGACCCGTAGCGGAAAGTCCGGCTTCTACGCCGGTGTACTGGGGGTGAATGCTTCCGCGCACGACCCCGCAAACTCCGGGGATTAACGCAGCCTTTCCAGCGTAGGCCATGATGCACGTGGCGGTGCCGACCACGTTGACGACGTCACCTTCCTGCGCCCCGGCCCCGATTGCGTCCCAGTGAGCATCGAAAGCGCCTACCGGAATCGGAATGCCAGCCCGCAAGCCCAGCTTCTCCGCCCACTGGGGTGCAAGTATTCCAGCAATCCTGTCTGAGGTTGCGAATTCGCCATCCAGTTTCTCGCGTATGCCGGCGAGCAGCGGGTCGACCTTGGTCAAGAAGCTCTGCGGAGGGAGGCCGCCCAGATCAGGGTTCCACAACCATTTGTGCCCCATCGCGCAAACGCTTCGCTTCAACTTCGTGGGGTCGGTGATCCCGCAAAGCGTGGCGGCAACCATGTCGCAGTGTTCAAGAGCGGTAACCAGCTTGTCGCGTTTGTCGGGATTATGCCGCAGCCAGTGCAGCAGCTTCGAGAATCCCCACTCGGAAGAGTAAACGCCGCCGCACCATTGGATCGCCGGGAGACCCTCGCGCTGCGCCATTTCGGTAATTTCGGCGGCTTCGCGTTTGGCGCGGTGGTCGCACCAGAGGTAATACTCGTCGAGGGGAACCAGACCTTCGCCGACTGGGATCACCGTGGAGCCGGTCGTATCGAGCGCAATCGACTGCACCTGATCGCCCGTGATGCCGGCTTCCTGCACGGCCTGACGAGTGGCCGCTGCCAGCGCACGCATGTGGTCATCGTGCGACTGGGTAGCGAACTCCGGATCGTCTTTCTGCCGGTGAATCGGGTATTCCGACACTGCCGAGGCCAGCATTCCGCACGTGCTGTCCACAATCGAGACGCGAACGCTGAGGGTGCCGAAGTCTACTCCCGCGACAATCGCCATTTTTTGTTCTGCCTCGTGTCAGTTTCGATGCCAGTACATGTTCCACCCGAGATAACGAGTGGTCGCCTCGTGCACGGCATCGGCAACGCTGGAGAGATTGGCAGCCACGTGGTGTTCGAAACCTTTTTCGCAGATGTAATGAAGCAGCGACTGCAGGTGCGGGATCTCGACTATGCCCGCGCCGCCGAATGTTTCCAGGGGATCGCTGGTGAAGTTTCCGTCTCCAACATACCCGCGTAGCGCGCCTGCACGATCATCGGTGGAGAAGCGGGCAAAACTCATCGCCCCCGCCTTCACCCGGCCAACGCAGGTACCAAATGTGTTCTCTTTTCCAACTGTGCCCGCAATGATGGCCTGGAAGTCCATACGTACATCCTGGAAAAAGTGCTTGGGGAGGTTGCTGCAGTGGAAACACACTGCTTTGTTGGGATCGTCTCCGTAGTTGTTGTTCCAGTCGAGCAACGCACTGGGAGTTCCGGAGGCCAGCGCGAGCGCGTGCATGCTGACGGTCCCGCAGATGTCCACCTCACAGGCGCTCGGAATCAAATCATTGCTCATCATGCTCATGATGGTGCAGGGCACGACACCGAAATACTCTTCCATGGCGGTCCAGCACTGCACGGCGCTGACGGTAACGGCAGCCTGCTCCATCCAATGCTCGATGACCCACCCGAGTTTCGCCATCTTGATGAGTGCAGCCTCGGGAATTCCACTGGTGGAAACGTATTTCTTGATTTGATCGAGCTTTGCCTGCACGTTGCTGTCGTCATCCGGCAGCTTCGCGATGCGGCCTAGAATTTCCGACAAGTCGACCGTCTCCACAGAAATCCCCTGCGCTTCGAAAATCTTCTCGCTGTAGCGGACAGTGTTGAATGCCGCGGGCCGCGCGCCGATGCTGCCCACGCGCAGATTCTTCAAGCCGTTCTTTACCCGGCAGACCCCCGCGAACCAGGCGAGATCTTTCTGGAACTCGGCAGAGTCGGGGCTGACGGTGTGAAGTGTAGTCAGAGAATATGGAATGCCGTACTGCATCAGGTTGTTGCAAGCGGACATCTTCCCGCAAAAACTGTCACGGCGAAAAGCGATCGTCATCTTCGCTGTAGAATCCGGCGTCGCCTGAATCAGTACCGGCACGTCAAGCCGTGCTAAGCGAAGCGTGTCGGCGATCGCTCGCTCGTCTCCGAAGTTTGGCAACGAAACGATTACGCCATCGATCCGGTCCTGGTTCTCCCGAAACAGCGCAGCACAACGCTTCGCTTCGTCATGCGTCTCCACCGCCCCGTGTTTGCTCTGTTCCGGGCCCATGACCACATACTCCATCCCCGCACGCTCGACCGCGTGCATCATTTCTTCCCTGCCCGTTTTTGCAAGATGATCGGGAAAAAAGCCGCGGTTGCCGATGATCAAACCCATCGTCATTTTCTTAGTGGACATGATTTCCCTCGTGTTCTGGCCAGGCAGCACACTCAGTGGCCAGTGACGCTCCGGCGACCCGGAGCAAAGTGATAGCAGTAGATCGCGCCAAACAGAAACAGCACTGCGCCCCACCAGATGTTGGCATGCAACTGGTACAGGACGACCGGATGCTCGGGCCGCCTGGTCAACTCATACAAGCCATATCCCAGGATAAGACCGCCATTCACCAGTAGCGACAACCCTATAAAGAACCAAATCGACAAAGCACCACCAGCCTTCATTCGTTACTCCTACCAGAAAATGATGTTCAAAATCACAAACACAATCGCCACAACCACCGCCCAGAAAATCGGACGATGGAAAACCGAAACCTGCTCTTCGTGCGGAATTGCAGTCAAGCCGTAGACCAGACCCGTCAATTCCGCATCCGGCTTGGGCTTCGTGACCAGGCTGACCCCAACCGTGACCAGGACGCAAATCAACCAGCACCATAGCGCCCGGAACATGTTCTGAGCCTGATCCTGGGCCCGGAGCGACAGGGCTACATATTTCACCGCGCCGGGATTGAGTTTCACCCAAGCCCACATGCCGACTGAAGACGCGGTCCCGGCAAACAGTCCCCAGAAGCCGCCCGCCGGGGTTGCCCGTTTCCACAGCATGCCCAACAGGACCGTGCCAAACAGAGGAGCGATGAAGAAGCTGAAGAGTTGCTGCACGTAGTCCATGATGCTTTGCGATTGCATCACCAGATACGCGGTCCCGATACTGACGGCCACGCCCAGCAGGGTGCACCAACGGCCCATCCTCACTTTCGATTCGTCCGAAGCGTTCTTGTCGATCAGGGCGCCGTAGATGTCGTAGGTCCAAACGGTCGCGAAGGCGCTGACATTGCCCGCCATGCCCGACATGAAACCTGCGATCAACGCAGTAATGCCGAGGCCCAGCAGGCCGGGTCCGCAGTAGCGCGCCAGCATGAGCGGCAGGACTTCGTCGTAGCCGTGCAGGCCCTGTGCTTGTCCCGCGTCCGACCACGCGAGATCGCCGGGAACGAGCCTCAACAAGTGGCCGGTATTCGGATCGCGCAGCAACGCCAGACCGAGCAAGCCGGGAAGGATGACAATGAACGGCACCATCATCTTAAAAGCCGCCCCAATGATTGGCGCCAGCTTGGCCGAGCGCAGGTCTTTCGCCGCCAGGACGCGCTGCACTACGAGGAAGTCGGTCGTCCAGTAGCCCATGGAGATCACCGCGCCCAGTCCGAAGACAATCCCGACCCAGTTGATCCCCATTGGATTGTTTCCAAAGTCGCCGAGGGTTGACCACAGGTGGGTATATGCGCCTGGGTTGGCCACGTGCTGTTCCGTGAGGTTTTGCAGGATCCGTGCCTTCAGTCCGCTCCAGCCGCCGGCTTCCACCAGCCCGAGAATCGGTATCAGCAACGCACCCGCCCAGATCAGAAAGAACTGCAGTACCTCATTGAAGATCGCCGACCGCAGGCCGCCCAGGGCCACGTAAATCGCCACCGTTATTGAGGACACCATGATGCTGAAATGAATATTCCATCCCAGTACCACCCTCATGACCACCGCCATGGCGTACATGTTGATACCGCTCATCAACACGGTCATGAAGGCGAACGAAATCGCGGATAGCGCACGGCTTCCCTCGCCGAAACGCAACTTGAGATATCCCGGAACCGAGTGCGTCCGGCAGATGTGGTAGAACGGCATCATCACCAGAGCCAGGAACAACATTGCGGGTATGGCGCCGATCCAATACCAGTGAGCCGCGAGAATGCCGTACTTGTAGGCGTTGCCCGCCCAGCCCATCAGTTCCAGCGATCCAAGATTCGCCGACAAGAACGCCAGGCCCGCAACCCAGGCCGTCATCTCACGCCCAGCGAGGAAGAAGTCGTCGCTGGTATTCGCCCGTTGTTTCAAGTACAGACCGATCGCCAGCACGAGCACAAAGTAGAAGACGATGATGACCAGATCAACGGAAGTGAGATGGACCAGCTGATTTCCAGTCAGAATTATCAGAGCAAGATTCATCGCGCCGGCCCCTGCCCGTAATAAGCACTCAGCCCATGCTTTCGCAGATGGTGCTTGTCATGGAGTTCACGCTGAAGTGGCTGGGCATCCGACCGCACTCCGAGCGTGTAGTACGCTATCTTTGCCACGTATTCCAGAATCACAGCGTTGTGTGCTGCCTCCAGGGCGTTCACACCCCAGCAAAAGGGAGCGTGTCCGGCCACCAGCGCGGCCGGTATCGCCATGGGATCGGCATGGTCAAAAATACGACAAATGGCAAGCCCGGTGTTTTTCTCATAGTCGGCAGCGACCTCATCGGTGGTGAGAGTATCGGTGACGGGCACCGGACCATGAAAGTAGTCAGCGTGCGTCGTGCCAAAACACGGGATGGGACGCCGCGCCTGCGCCCACGCGGTGGCAAATTCGGAATGGGTGTGGGCTACGCCGCCGACCGCGGGAAATTGACGATAGAGTTCAATGTGGGTCGCCAGATCGGATGAGGGACGAAGATTCCCTTCCACAGTCTTTCCATCAACGTCCGTTACCACGATTTGCTCGGGAGTCAGTTCTTCGTAGGGGACGCCGCTGGGCTTGATGGCGATGAGGCCGTCCTGCCGCGAGATGGCGCTCGCATTGCCGAAAGTGTAGAGCACCAATCCGCGGCGCATCAGCTCCAGGTTGGCCTCCAACACTTCCTCGCGCAGGCTCTGCAGCAGCATCGTGGTTCACCACCATCTCAGATTGGTGCGGGTAAACGTTTACCGGACACAGCACATTACCCAACCGTGCTGTGCCTTGTCAACGGTAATAGTAGCCTTGGGTCGGCGTTTCAACGCTTGGCTCTGCCCTTCCCGGCACTCGGCTTGGGCGCCAGCGCCGTCGACTGCCGCAACACCAGACTCGTTCGCAGATTGTACTCCGTGCCGTGAGCGACTGGCGCCTCGCGCTGTACTTCCTTGAGTAGCGCGTGAAAGGCCAACCGAGCCAGTTCCGCTTGCGACATTTGCACGGTGGTCAGCGGCGGCAATACGAACTGGGCCAGTCGTATGTCGTCAAATCCGATCAGCGACAATTCCTCGGGAATTCTGATTCCCTCCTCATAACTCTTGCGCATGACGCCGATTGCCGTCATGTCATTTGAACAAAGGACAGCCGTAGGCCGGGGATCCTTGCTGAGCAGTTCCTCGAAGGCCTTCATACCGCCCTCGATCGTATGATCGCCCTCAACCATCAGGCCCGACTCGACAGGGATCCCGATCTCCTTAAGCGACGTGAGGAACGCTTCTTTGCGGGCAGCCGCGGACTTCAAATGCAGCGGCCCACTGATAAAAGCGATGCGCTGGTGACGCAAGGCCGCCAGATGTTGCACCGCCTGGCGTATGCCGTGAAGATAGTCGATGCGGATATTGCTGACTCGTGGCCGCGCCGGCCCAACGTCGACGAACACCAG
>Ga0182019_10001122_pt1 | contig 13469 bp, 10 predicted proteins | sample 812E2MmetaG_FD_120483 | JGI IMG/M metagenome (GOLD analysis project Ga0182019, IMG submission 120483) | Permafrost microbial communities from Stordalen Mire, Sweden - 812E2M metaG | ecosystem: Environmental > Terrestrial > Soil > Wetlands > Permafrost | place: Sweden: Stordalen | collected...
CTTTTCCTTGAGGATCTTGGCCACTTCGAGGCCGGCCCGCTTTTGGCCCTCCTCGGCCTGTGCGCCGATGTGCGGCGTCGCCGTCACGTTCGGATGGTCGACGAGCGTCCAGTCCTCGGGCGGCTCCTTGTCGAAGACGTCGAGGGCGGCCGCCTTGACCTTGCCCGAATTCAGGGCGATCAGGAGGGCGGATTCGTCCACGACCCCGCCGCGGGCCGCGTTGACGATGACGACGCCGGTCTTCATCTTGGCGAACTCGTCGGGGCCGAGGATGGGCTTGGGCTGCTTGGGGACATGGAGGGAGATAACGTCCGCCCTGGCCAGGAGCTCGTCGAGCCCGACTTGAGCGACGGCGAGTTTCGTTTCGATCTTGACCGGGTCGTAGGCGATAACGGTCATCCCGAACGCGATCGCCCGCTCGGCCACGGCGAGGCCGATGCGGCCGCTGCCGATGAGGCCCAGCGTCTTCTGGTAGAGCTCGGTCCCGTGAAGGACCTTCTTCTCCCATTTGTGCTGCTTCATGCCCACGTTGCCCCGGCCGTGCTGGCGGACCGCGCCGAGCATCAGGCCGAACGTGTGCTCGGCCACGGAGATCGTCGTGGCCGCCGGCGTGTTGGCCACCTTGATCCCCTTGGCCTTGGCCGCGGCCGCGTCGACGTTGTCCAGGCCGATGCCGGCCCGGACGATGATCTCGAGGTTCGTCGATGCGTCGATCACGGGCTTGGTGATCTTCGTCGCGCTTCGGACGACGACCGCGTTGAAGCCGGGGATGGCGGCGACCAGGGCGGCTTCGTCGAGACCGGTCTTGACCGTGACCTCGAAGCCGGGGACGGCTTTGAGAAGCTCGGTCGCCTCCTTGTCCAGCGAATCGGCGATCAGGATCTTCTTCATGCCCAATTCTCCCTCAGGATGGGCTCGGCGGCCTTGACGGACGCGCCGGGCTCGACCTTGTAGCCGAGATCGGTCAATGTCATCTCCAGGGCGACGAGCGCCGTGATGACGTCGAAGCCGCCCATGTAGCCGAGGTGGGCGATCCGGAAGAACTTGCCCTTGTTCGGGTCCTGGGCGCCTTGGATGTAGGCCATGTACTTGCCCTGCATGGTCTTCACGATCTTGCCGCCCTCGATCCCGGCCGGCGTCTTGACGGCGGTGAGGATGTTGCCGGGGTGGCGGGCCAGGAGCTCGAGCCCCAGGGCCTTGACGCCCGCGCGGGTCGCGTCGCCCAGCACGCGGTGATGGGTGTACATCTTCTCGAGCCCCATCCCCAGGATGATCTCCAGGGCTTTCTTCTGCTGGATGATCAGCGAGATGGCCGGCGTCCAGGGCGTCGTCTTATCCAGGAGGTTCTTGCGCGCCTTCCGGGCGTCGAAATAGAATTTGGGGCACTTCGCGACTTCGACCAGCTTCCAGGCCTTCGGGCTGAAGCCGATGTAGGCCAGGCCGGGCGGGATCATGAAGGATTTCTGCGAGCCCGAGAGGAGGACGTCGACCTTCCAATCGTCCATGGGGCAGGGCATGACGCCCATGCCCGAGATCCCGTCCACCACGAGCACGGCGCTCGTCGCGGCTACGACTTCGGCGAAACCCTTGATGTCATACACCGCGCCGGTCGACGTTTCGGACAGCTGGCAGAACACGGCCTTGGTCTCGGGGTTGGCCTGAAGCTCGGCGGCGAGCTGCTCCTTCGTATAGTCCGCGCCCCACTCGACCACGATCTCCTTGTAGGCGATGCCGTAGGCCTTGCAGATGTTCCCCCACCGCTCGCCGAACTTCCCGGCGTTGATGGTCAGGGCCTTGTCGCCGGGCGAGAGCAGGTTGACGACGGCCGTCTCCATCGCCCCCGAGCCCGAAGAGGTCAGGACATAGACATCCTCCTTGGTCCCGAAAACGGTTTTCAGGCCCTCGGTCACGTCCATGAAGATCTTGGAAAATTCGGGCGTACGGTGGTGGATGATCGGCTCGGCCGCCGCGGCCAGGACGCTCTCGGGAACGGGCGCCGGGCCGGGGGAGAGAAGGTAGTATTTCTTGATCATGAGTCCTCCTATAAATGAGCTGGGAAACTCCCTGCGTCCAAATTAGTACGAAGCCGGAGGCGTTGTCAACCGCCTCGATTCGACTATTCCGATAAGAAAATAAATCGGCTAAAGCTGGCGGAGAAGCTCCACGAGCAGGGCCGCCCGCTCCACGAGCGACGGCAGGAGGACGTGCTCGCCGGCCGCGTGGAGGCCGTCGCCCTCGGGACCGAGCCCGTCGAGCGTCGGGATGCCCAAGCCGGCGGCGATCGACCCGTCGGAGCCTCCGCCGGTCTTGCCGCCCACGAGGACCAGGCCCATGCCGGCGGCGATGGCTTTCGCCTCCTCGAAGAGCCGGACCGAAGCCTTGGTCCGCTCCATGGGCGGTGTGAAGCTTTCGACCGAGAACTTGACCTTGGCCCCGCTGGCCCGCGGCTCGAGCCCGCGGAAGGCGTTGAGCACCTTGGTCTTGTGGATCGAGTCCCAGAACCTGATATCGGCCACCGCCCAGGCTTTCTCGGGAACGACGTTGGCCTGCTCCCCTCCGCCGATGAGGCCGACGTTGACGGAGACGTCCTTGGTCTTGAGCGCTTCGAGCTTGCGCAGATGGGCCGTGAGCTCCTCGATGGCGTTGATCCCTTTTTCGGGGCTTCCGCCGTGCGCCGAGCGCCCCGTCGTCTCGAGGCGGACGCACAACCGCCCCTTGCGCAGGATTTTCAACGCCCCGCCCGGCAGGGCCGGCTCGAGGCAGAGGACTTTGTCCGCCCGCTTGGCCTGCCGCGTGATCAGGTCACGGGCCGCGGCCGAGCCCGTCTCCTCGGCCGAATTGACGAACACCGTGATCTTCTTCGCGGTCCGGATGTTCAGGGCGCCGAGCGTCCGGAGGGCGACCGTCGCGATCACGAGACCGGCCTTCATGTCGAGCGCCCCGGGTCCGAAAATCTTCGGCCCGGAGACATAAAACGGCATTTTCGCGATACGGCCGACCGGCCAGACCGTATCGACGTGAAGGAGGACGAGGATCTCGCCGACGAGATCGCGATCGCCCTTGGCGGGATACTCGGCCAGATGGAAATCGCCGATATCCTTCTGCGGCATCCGCGTGACCCGGGCGCCCGATTTCCGGAGCTGGTCGGCCAGGAACGCCGAACAGGCGTCGACCGCCCGCTTGTCCGAAGAGGGCGATTCGAGCTGGACGAGCTCCTTGAGAAGGTTGATCATCTCGCCTTGCCGGGACTTGAAATATTGCTTGAAATCCATGGATGCTCCTGACGTGCAACTAATCTAACACAACCATCCCGAAATTCAAGTCAAGGCGGCCGGCGGGGCGCCCCGGTCGGCGCCACCCGCCGGGCACAACGGGTTGACTTGGGCGGCCGAATCGGATTAGATGTATCCGCCATGAAATGCCGCCGCTTTCTCGCCGCCGTCTTCGCGGCCCTGGTCCTGGGAGGGGCCGCCGCATCCGCCTATGAGACGCGTCCGGCGATTCTGGCCCACGCCGGATTCGGCTTTCCCGAGGAGAACAACCTCCGCGGCGGCTGGGAGACCGGCTTCGGCTTGCTCCTGCCGATCGCGCGCCATCTCGCCCTCGCCGTCGAATACGCCGAATGGAAGGATACCTCCAAGCAATCCTTCGGCAAGCTTTATAACGGGACCCTGACCCTGGCCCCGATCCAGGCCTCCCTCCAGCTCGAGTTTTACCAGAACATGTACTTCACGGCCTACGCCCTCGGGGGCGCGGCCTACATCGTCTCGCGCTTCAGGATCGGCTCCTACCCCTCGGTCCCGGACGTCACGATCGAGCAGAGAGTGGACAACGGGATCGCGCTCTTCGGCGGCCTCGGGGCCAACCTCGCCTTGTCCAAGAAGGTCGCTTTTTATTTCGAGGCGTCCTACATGCGGCGCTCGCTGCCCGCCCAGACGATCGTCCACGATGTGGCTCAGGGAGACAGCGAAACCCCCCTCACGGCGAACCTCCGCCACGTCTTCCTGAGAATGGGCCTGAAGTTCCTTTTCTGATCGCCCGTTGATTTTCCCCGGGAATTACCTTACATTCAAGGTCAGGCCCCCGATGTGGGCCGGCAGCTGAAGCCGTGAAGAAGACAATAGCCCTCGCCATCCTCGCCCTGGGCCTGGCCGTGCCCGGGGCGGTCGTCGGCCTGCAGGCGGAGATCGATGCGTCGAGGAAGGACGTGTTCGTCGGCGCCCTCGACGGGAAGGCCTGGTGCGGCCTCGTCCTCGCGGCCCAGAAAGACACGGCGTTCGCCTTCCGGTTCAGGATCGAGAAGGACGGCCGGATCGCCGACGGCGACGACCTCTTTTATATGGTCTCGGAAGTCGGGCCCCAGGCCCCGGACGGCATGTACTCCCGGATGAAATTCGACATGGGGCTCCCGATCCTCGCGGCCGACAAGAAATCCGAAACGCCCATCCTGATCAAGCCGGCGTCCCGATCGGACGCCGTCACGTTCGAATGGTCCCGCCAGGACGAGAGGACGGTGATCGGCCGCCTCCAGGCGCCGAAGTACGTCAAGGTCCATCTGACGGCCTATTTTCCCTGGGACTTCAAGGGCCGCTACAAGATGCTGGCCGACGGGCACATCCAGGGCGAGGGCAAAGCGTCCCGTTCTCCAGCGGCGCTCATCTGGACGCACCGGGCGGGAGCGGCGTCCGTCCCCGAAGGCGAGGAGATCGATCTCGCCTTCTCCCAGGACGACGACCGGAGCGTCTATTTCGTAGCGGGATTCGGCGACGATGCGGAGGCGGTCCGCAACCACATCACGCGCTACAAGAACATCAAGACGATCGACGCCTTCCTCGCCGAGGAGGACGACCGGTACCAGAAGAAGCGCACCTCCGTCGAAGGGCTCTACCCGGGCGTCGCCGAAGCGCTGACCGACAACCTGTTTTCGATGGTCCTCTACCAGCCCGGCGAGCACCGGCTGTACACGCCCGCCGGCCGGCGCTGGATTTTCGCCCGGCCTGACGGCCAGCCCGACCACTGGCAGATCTTCGCCTGGGATTCCTTTTTCAACGCGCTCGAGCTCGCCGTGGAGAGCCCGGCGCTCGCCATCGACGCGGTCCGCGCCGTCCTCGACACGCAATACCCGAACGGGAACATCCCCAACTGGCGGAGCCGGTTCGGCGGAACGCCGGACCGGTCGCAGCCGCCGGTCGGAGCGTACGTGGTGTTGAAGCTCTTTCAGCGGACGGGGAACCGCGATCTCCTGGGCACGGCGTATCCAATCCTGCGGAAATGGCATGCCTTCTGGAAAGGGCGCAAGGCGAACGGCCAGGCCCGCCGCGACGGGAACGGCGACGGGCTCCTCGAATGGGGCTCGGACCGGGAGCTCGTCGCGGACAAGGCGCCGGCATGGGAAGTCGGCGCCCCGGGCGAGACGCGCGCCCGCTGGGAGTCCGGCCAGGACGATCTTCCGAACTGGGACGATGTGCCGTACAGCGCCGACACGGGAACGCTCACCATGAACTGCGTCGACCTCAACAGCCTGTATGCTCTCGACGCCTGGTGCCTGTCCCAGATCGCCGACGTCCTCAAGCGGCCGGAGGATGCGGAGGCCTACCTGGCCGAATATGGGAAGCTGAAGGAGCTCATCAACACCGTTCTCTGGAACCCCAGGGAAGGGTTCTATTTCGACCGCCACTGGGACGGCCGCTTCTCGACCCACAAGGCCGCCTCGAACTTCTATCCGCTCCTCGCCCGCATCCCGGACGAGGGCCGGGCCCAGCTCATGATCCGCCACCTCCGGGATCCCAAGGAATTCTGGGGAGAGTACGTGCTGCCGTCGATTTCGCGCGACGACCCGGCGTTCAGCGACCCGAAGAACCCGGACCGGCAATATTGGCGGGGAACGATCTGGCCTCCGACGAATTATATGGTCTATGAGGGGCTGAAAGCCTACGGCTACGATGCCGTCGCCTCGGAGCTGGCCAAGAAGAGCCAGGCCCTATTCATGAAAGCCTGGTCGAACTTCCAGATCTGCCCGGAGAACTTCCATCCCCTCACCGGCGAGGCGGCGGGCCAGCGCTACCAGAGCTGGGGCCCGCTATTCGCCCTGACCGCGATCGAGGAATACCTCGATTTCACGCCGGGGGAGGGGTTCCGGTTCGGGATGATCGACCCCGAGCGCAAGGGACGCCTGCTCCGGGCGACGATCCAGGGCCGGAGCTATGACGTCGAGGCGTCGCGCGGCGAGATCGCTCTCCGCGAGGACGGGCGGGAGATCTTCACCATCGACGGCGGCGCGGTCGTACGCCGCTTCCTCTATCTCGAAAACGAGGTCAGCTTCGACCTGAGCGCCAAGACCTCGACGGACTACAAGATCAAGATCCAGTTCCTGAAGAAAGGAAAATACCAGCTCCTGATCGACGGGAAGATCCATCAGATCTCTTCCGGCGCGTCCCTCAAGTTCAAGGTTCCCGGCGGGGAGCACAGGATCTCGATCGAGCTCCTGGAAGAAATCAGCTGACGTCCCGCGGGGCCGCCGCCGCTCGCGATCGTCAGCGGCGGCCTGCGAGATACGCCCGCTTCAGCGTGTCGCCCCGGACCCCCTGGCGCAGGGCTTCGAGGGCGAGGATCTCCTCCGGGGGGATGTTCCCGAGGTTGACGTTCGGGCCGAACCTCAGGATGAGATCCTGTTGCTGATTCTTGAGTGGAGCCTCCCAGATCAGGACGTCGGGATCGGCCACGCCGCCCACGATGTTCTCCATCTCGTCTTCGCGCGTCCGCCCGTCCTTGTCGAAGATGCCCACGCCTTTGCCCGCCTCGCGGGCCTCGATGATGACCTTGAAGGCGCCGTGGGCAAGGTCGTCGCCGATCAGATGGTGCATCAGGGCCAGGGGAACGACGTCCGTCGGGTCCTTCTTTCCGACTTCGGTGATGACCTTGAAGCCGCGGTCCCGGCACGTTCCTATCACGGCGGCCCGCGTCGCGGGATCGACGTCGATCGTCCCGTCCGACACTTCGATCATCGTAAAGCCGAGCGATCGGGCGCGGCGGAGGTAGGCGTCCACGACGCCCTGCCAGACGGCGACTTCCAGGAACGTGCCGCCGGGCATGATGTCGATGCCCCGGGCGCGGACCTTCGCCGTCTTGGCTTTGAGGAGCTTCGCGTCGTAAAAGGCCGACGTGCCGAAGGTGAGTTTGATGACGTCGATGTAGTCGCCGGCGAGCTCGAGGAGGTCGGCGAGCTGGCGGAGGCCGAGGTTCTTGTCGATGACCATCGTCAGGCCGGAGGAGCGGGGTTTCCGACTCCGCCCGGCGACGGGCATCCGGATGACGCCGTCCCAAGCTTTGGGCGGGACGGGGGTCGGGCGGGTCTTCTTCATGGCGAACTCCTTAGGAAACCTCTCCAGCACTCGGCCGGGTTGGACAGCACGGACGAGATCGATTCGACCGTCCGGTGCCCGACGAGGAGGGCGGCGGCGTCGAGCCGCGCCGCGGCCAGGTCGGACGTGTCCAGACCGGGGACGGCGAGCCGGTCGTCTAGGACGAACGACTCGGCGATCTTCTGGCTGATGTTGTCGAAGACCGCCTTGGCCGCGGCCCGGCGGTCTTCGATCGAGGTCACGGTCAATCCGGGCCGGCCTTCCTCGATATGGGGAAACACGAGGACGACGGGGGGCGAGAGAAGGGTGTCGCGCGCGGCCTGGACGCGGCTCAGGTCGACGGCGATCTTGCGCGCCCAGATGCTTTCGCCCGTCTCCGCGGCGAAGGCGGGAGGGCAGAACCGGGGGAAATCATGGATGAGCGTTCCCAAGCGGACGTTGTCCACGAGCGATCCCTTGAACCAGGTAAGGCCGCCCCGGGCGAATTGGAAATGGACGGTTTCCGTGGAAAAGAGCTTCAGCCCTTTCCCGATCCCGCTGAGGAGATAGACGGTCTTGCCGCTGCCCGCGCCGCCGGCCACGACATACAGGCGGCCGCTCCGCTCATCGACGAGGGCGCAGGCGTGGAAGCTGTAAACCGCGTGGCGGCGCTCGAGCCGGGCCAGGAGGAACCGGTATAGAAATCCCTGGTTCCCCCAGAGGCTGAAGCGCGCATCGGACGCCGCCCGCTCGAGCTTGCGCAGGGGCCCACGGAAGACGGCGGTGTCCCCGTCGAGGAAGAACCCGGGGGCTTCGTCAGGATCGTCATGGACTTCGATCCGGCCGTCGGGGGACCGGGGGAAAGGGATTTCGGCCACGTCCCGGAAATCGGTGAGGAGAGAAGGGACATCGATCTTCAAAGGAAAGGGAGGCAGGAGGGAGCGGGCCTCGGCTTCGACGCCGACGGTCGCCTTGAGGAGCTGAACGCCGGTCCGGTATCGCATCGTCGTCCCTGCCGCGGCGCCGGCCGCGGAAGCGTATGATACCCGATTCGGATCGTGGCGACAACCGCCGGCCGGACATACCATAAACTTCAAGGTAACGTTTCCCGGGCCGCGGACGTATAAAGGATGAGGAGGGCGTGATCCCCGGCCGGAGCCGGGCATGTTTCTTGCTGTTCTGGAAGCCTGGAATCCGCGTTCAGGGGCGCGGACAAAGGGCGCGCCAATATTCTTTACGCCCTTTGTAACGAAATGAGGAGCCGGATATGAGACCCGCCTGGCCCGCTGCCGCCCTCGCGGTTTGTCTGACGATGCTTTTCGCCCGCACCGCCCCCGCCCAGACGCGGGACGAGGCCGGCCTCGAGGCGCTCAAGAAATCCGCGCCCAAGATCTACATCGACTGCTCGTCCTGCGATCTCGAGTTCATCAAGACCGAGATCACGTTCGTGAATTATGTCCGCGACCGGAACGAGGCTGAGGTGCACGTCCTCATCACCACCCAGAGCACGGCCGGAGGGGGGACCGAATACACCCTCTCGCTATCGGGACAAAACGGGTTCGCCGGCCTGGACGACACCGTGACCTATTTCGCCAAGGGCACCGACACGTCCGATGAAATCCGGCGCGGCCTGGTCAGGACGCTCGAGCTGGGCCTGATGAGCTATGTCGCCCGGCGCCCCATCGCGGGCCGGATCGCGGTGAGCTACGCCTCCGAGGAAAAGGCGGGCGCGGCCACGGCCGACCCGTGGAAATCCTGGCTGTTCAATGTCGGGGGGAGCGGCTATTTCAACGGCCAGGAGTCCACGTCGTCCCATTCCTTCGACCTCAATCTCAGCGCGAGCCGCATCACGCCCGACATCAAGCTCCGGCTCGGACTGACGGCCGGCTTCCAACGGAACCGCTACACCTATGAGGACGCGGACATCGTCAGCACCCAGGAGAGCTACGCGGCCAACGGCCTCTTCGTGAAGAGCCTGGGCGAGCATTGGTCGATGGGCGCCGCCGTCGACGCCCTGTCGTCGACCTACCAGAACATCGGCCTCAGCCTCGCCCCGGCGCCGGCCGTGGAATACGACCTTTTCCCGTATTCCCAGTCCACGCGGCGGCAGCTGCGCTTCCTCTACAAGCTCTCCGTCGCCTTCGTTCGCTACCAGGAGACGACGATCTACGACAAGCTCCGCGAGACGCTCCTCCAGGAATCGCTCGCGGTGACGCTCGACGTCAAGGAGAAGTGGGGGAGCGTCAGCACGACGCTTTCGGGATCCCACTACTTCCACGACTTCTCGAAGAACAACGTGGGCCTCGGCGCCGTCGTCCAGCTCAACATCTTCAAGGGGTTCAACGCCGTCATCGTGGGCGGGGGGCAGCGCGTCCGTGATCAGCTCGCCCTGGTCAAGGGCGACGCCTCGCTCGAGGAGATCATCCTCCGGCGCCGCCAGATGGAGACCACGTACAGCTATTATGCCATGGTGGGAGTGAGCTACACGTTCGGGTCGATCTTCACCAACGTCGTCAATCCCCGGTTCGGGTCGCTCGGCACGAGCGGCATGACCGTCATCATGAACTAGGAGCCGATCGCCATGACCCGCGCCTTCGCCGCCCCCGGTTGCCTGCCTCCGCGCCCCCGAACATGGCGCGTCTTCGCCGCCGCCGTCGCCGCAGCCTTGACCTTCGCCATGCCCGTTCGGCCCCAGGCACCGTCCGCAGGAGGGGCCGCGGCGGCGGGCGCGGGCCCCAAAGTCTTCGTGAAATCGAGCCTTGCCCTGCCGGACCTGGAAGGCGAGATCGCTTTCGCCCGCTTCGTCCAGCGCGAGGAGGATGCCCAGGTCCTCGTCGAGATCACATCGGTCGGCACGGCCGCGGGCGAGGTTTTTTCCATCGCCCTGACCGGTCGGAAGGAATTCGCCGGCAGCGACAACCTCCTGAGCTACCCCGCCGGTTCCGGAGCCGGGACCGACGCCGTCCGGAAGGACGTGGTCCGCATCCTGAAGCTCGGGCTCCTGCGCTATGCCCTCAAGACGCCGGCCGCAGGCCGGATCGGATTGGCGTTCCAGGACCAGGTCAAGCCCACGGCCGTTGCCGATCCCTGGAATTTCTGGGTCTTCAGCCTGGGCATCGACGGGTTCGTGCAGGGAGAGCAGACGTATGGGAGCCAGATGTGGTCCGGGAACGTCTCGGCCCAGCGCGTGACTCCCGAGTGGAAGATCCGGACCGCCGTCGGAGTCAATTGGCAGAAGAGCACATATGCGGTCGAGGATTTCAATTATGCGAGCTCGATGAATTCCCGGAGCTTCGACGGCGTGATCGTCCGCAGCCTGGGGGAGCATTGGTCGGTCGGCGGCTATCTCAAGGTCGAGGCATCGACGTTCGACAACTTCCAGCTGCTCGTCCAAGCCACGCCCGCGCTCGAATACGACCTCTTCCCGTATTCCGAGTCGACCCGGAGGCAGCTCCGGCTCCTCTACACCGTCGGGCCGACATTCGGCTGGTACCAGGACGAGACCATCTACGACAAGATGAAGGAGACGCTGTGGAGCCAGTCGCTGGCGGCGACGCTCGAGCTCAAGCAGTCCTGGGGCGTCCTGAGCGCGACGCTCCAAGGATCTCACTATTTCCACGATTTATCGAAGAACCGGCTTTCCCTGAGCGGCGATCTGTCGCTCCGCATCTTCAAGGGCCTGAACTTCAACATCGACGGCGGCGGCTCGCGCATACGCGACCAGCTGTCCCTGCCCAAAGGCGGAGCGACGCTCGAGGAAGTCCTCCTCCAGCGCCGGCAGCTCGCCACCACCTACAACTACTTCTTCTCCGCGGGACTCAGTCTCGCGTTCGGCTCGACGAACAGCAACGTCGTGAATCCGCGCTTCGGGTCGGCCAACGGAGGGACGTCGATCCAGATCTCGAATTGACGCTCAGCCGCCGGTCCCGCAGGGATTCCCGGCGAGATGGACGGCGGCCGCGCCGAAGAAGAGGAGGGTGGCCTTCACCGGCGAAAAACCCGCCTCGATCAGGATCGACGAAAGCTCTCTCGCCCCGTAGAACGTCCGCATCGAGCCCGCGAGATATGCGTATCCCGCCTTCGATCCGGAGAGCCGATGTCCCACCCGCCGGACGACGACGTCCGCATAGGCATGAAACAGGGCGCGGACGATCCGCAGGCGCGGCTGGCTGGTCTCCAGGTTCATGAACCGGCCTCCCGGCTTGATCACTCGCCGGAATTCGCGGAACGTCGCGGCCAGGACGTCCGGCGACAAATGGAGGTTCCGGGTCGCGAACGACACCGTCACCAGATCGACGCTCGCATCCGCCAGCGGGAGCTTCTTGACGTCGCCGAGGACGAATGACGTCAGCGCGGCCATGGCTTTCGACCGGGCGTAGGAGAGCATCGGCAGGGAGAAATCCAGGGCGACGATCCTCGTCCCCGCCGGGGCGAGCCGCGAGAGAGCCTGGGCCATCTCGCCGGTGCCGGCGCAGACATCGAGCCAGACGGCGCCGCCGCCCCTCGCCGCCCGCCGGGCGCCCCTGCGGCGCCAAACGCGATCGAGGCCCAGCGTCAGGATGCGGTTCGTATTCTCGTAGGTGTCCGCGAGCTCGGTGTAGAGCTCGCGAAGAGGCCGGCCGTCTTTTGTTTTGACATCCATGGACGATCGTATAATATACGCTTTTCGCCCGCGCTCCAAGCGGCGGCGCTCGACAAGGGAGAGAACCCGGAGTCCTCGCGGCCGTCCCGATCGGCCCGGCTCCGCGAAGGAGGAAAACGATGCGCGTCCGATGTTCCCGAAGGGATTTCCTGCGGACGGGAGCGGTCCTCGGGGCCGCGACCCTCGTCGCCCCGGGGGAGGGGCTGCGGGGACAGACCGCCGGCCAAACGGCCGGCACCGCGAAGCCCGCAGGCGCGCTCCGCGTGGTGTCGTCCGGCAACGGGCTCCGCGCCACGGACAAGGCGATGGAGCTGATGCGCCTGGGCACGGACCCGCTCGACGCGGTCATCGCCGGGGTGAACATCGTCGAGGACGACCCCAACGACATGTCCGTGGGCTACGGCGGCCTGCCGAACGAGGACGGCATCGTCGAGCTCGACGCATCGGTCATGTACGGACCGACCGCGGCCTCGGGCGCCGTGGCGGCCATCCGGAACATCAAGAACCCCTCCAAGGTCGCGAAGCTCGTCATGGAGCGGACCAAGCACTGCCTCCTGGCGGGCAATGGCGCCCTCAAGTTTGCCCTGGCCCACGGCTTCAAGAAGGAAGACCTCCTGACCGACAAGGCCCGCGAGGCGTGGCTGAAATGGAAGGAGACGATGTCCGACCAGGACAACTGGCTGCCCGCCCAGATCAAGAAGCTGCCCGAGGAGCTCCAGCCGGTCATGATGACCCACGGCACGATCAACTGCATCGCGATCAACGAGGCGGGCGTGCTGGCCGGCGTGACGACGACGAGCGGATTGTCCTATAAGCTGGCCGGCCGGGTCGGGGATTCGCCGATCATCGGCGCGGGCCTGTACGTGGACAACGAGATCGGCGCGGCCGGCTCGACCGGGCTGGGCGAAGCCAACATCCGGACGTGCGCCAGCTTCCAAGTGGTCGAGCTCATGGGGCAGGGCCTGCCGCCGGAGCAGGCTTGCCTGAAGGCCCTGGAGCGCATCGCGGACAAGGCCCGGCGCTGGCCGAAGTCGCTCGGCCTCACGGACGCCTCCGGACGGCCGACGTTCGGGCTGAACTTCTACGCCCTCAACCGGAAGGGCGAATTCGCCGGGGCGACGATGACGGGCCGCTCGAGCTACGCGGTCCATGACGGCCGGACGAACGGTTTGCGGGACTGCGCCTATCTCTTCAAGAGCTGAAGCCGAGGGGCTCACTCTTCGAGCAGGATGACCTTGTAGCCGTCCTCGCTCAGGACCTGGGCCAGCCGAAGCGAGGCGTCGCGGCTCGGGGCGATCACCCGGACGCGATAATAGGTTCGCGCCGCGGAAGCATACGGCGAAAGGACCACGTCGGCGTATTTGGCCCGAAGCCGGCGCTCGAGCTCGCGGGCATTGTCCTCATAAACGAACGAGCCCACCTGAACGGAATAGCGGGGGGAAATCCGGGACGCGGCAGGCGAGGCGACGCCGAGGATGTCCAGCCTC
>Ga0182019_10001126_pt1 | contig 13448 bp, 15 predicted proteins | sample 812E2MmetaG_FD_120483 | JGI IMG/M metagenome (GOLD analysis project Ga0182019, IMG submission 120483) | Permafrost microbial communities from Stordalen Mire, Sweden - 812E2M metaG | ecosystem: Environmental > Terrestrial > Soil > Wetlands > Permafrost | place: Sweden: Stordalen | collected...
GTGCCCGCGGACAATTATTTCCCTGATGATTTCCGGATGACTTAAAGCATTGGCGCCGGAAATAAAAAAAGTTGCTTTCACTGAATACTTATCAAGCAAATCCATAATTTGTATTGTTGTCGGCTGGGCCGGGCCATCATCAAAAGTGAGCGCGACCAAATTTTGCTCAGTATTGCCGCGGCTGGTTACGGGCAGAAAAAAATTACTCTGCGGGAAAAAAGAAGCGGTAACACACAGAAGAATATAAAAAAGGGCAACAGCGATCGCTAACAAGGGATTAATAAAAAAAACTGCCGTAGCGACAGCCAAAATAATTATTCCCGTAACTTGCGCCGGGTTCCAAAACGGCGACCTCTTTTTCATTTATTACCCCTTAAGAAACTCTAAATGCGTTGCCAATAAAATTATCGACTGCCGAATGACCGAGGGCGCATCCCGCAAGGGAGCGCATAGTAAATAAATCTTACATCACCGGTAATTACTGCCTGCAAGGTGGTAACTTACATCCAACTTGGGATTATTGAATAAGGTACTCCCACAAAGGCCCTGTTAATCCCCGTTTATAGAGTTTGGGCAAAACACGGGTTGCTTTAGCTTCACCGGCTCCGACAAGCCAATTCAAACGGCCGTTAGCGTGATTTTCCACCGTTTGCATAATCTCCTGCACGGATATGTGCGGTGACCGGTAAAATACAGGCGACAAGATATTTTGTCCGGCAGTAATTTGACCTTCCCGCAGAGCAACATCATACAAGGCGGTGTGCGGATAAATACGGATGCCGCAAAAGAAGAAAAAAACCGCCCGCTCCAAACGATCCAGGCCAATCAATGTTTCTTGAAGAGTCTGCTTGTTTTCGCCGGGACCGCCTAACAGAAAATAATGGGCAATGTGCAGACCGGCCTTCTGTGCAACGAGATGAGCAGCAAAAACATCGCGAGCGGTAAAAGGTTTATGTAAATTGGTGAGTATCGTATCAGATAAAGATTCCGTGCCGAATTCCACATGGCTCAGTCCGGCATCCGCCATTAGTTTATAATAATCAGCGGGAGGCACAGTGGGAACAAAAAAACCTCCCCACGGCACGGACACGCGGGCTCCAATAAAAGCCTCCGCAACCTGCCGGCTGTGATCATAACTGGCGTTAAAAGCGGAATCGGTGATAAAAATATATTTAGCGCCGGCATCCTGCAATTCACGGGCGCTACGAGCTATTTCGCGGGCCGGAAAAAACCGCATCCGGCCGCCTTCAATATGAGGATAAGTGCAGTAACTGCAGTGAAAGGGGCAACCCCTTTTTGTTTGCAGGTTAAGCATACCACCGTAAGACAGATAAAATTGTGTATGCGAACTTTCCGGATCAAAACGTCTTTTGATTGCGCCGTCCCATGGTTCATAAGCAATACCGGTGGTTTCTTTCGTTACAATACCAGGGATTGATTTAACGTCCGCATTTTTTTCCAGTGCTTCCAGGAGCAAGGAAAACCTTTCACCTTCGCCGGCAATACCGTAATCGGCATCCAGCGCCTGCATGAACTCTACGGGGAAAATAGTAAAACCACTACCGCCTAGAATTATCCTGGCCGCTGAATTTATCCTTATCTGGTGTATTAAATTCTGGTATTCGGACAGAAAGCCCCGGCAGTTGATTACATCCGTGTTATCAATATTTCTGATCGATACTCCGACAAAATCGGGAGAAAACTCTCGAATCAGTGTTCCCAACTCATCGGATCTGGTAAAATTGTTCAAATCTACAATTTTGGTTTGATAACGGGAATCCAAAGAACCGGCTACGTAATCCAGGCCCAGCGGATATACCGGATAGGGTATTCTCAAAGTGTTTGCCGAAATTAGCAGTACTTTCATAATAGGAATAAAAATTTCATCACGGGTATTAAACCCTCCGCTGCGCGGGATTGTTCAACTTACCAATTCCGCTGCGCTTCGCTTTCGGAATTGGAGTTTCAACAATAAAGCGCTAACGGATCATTATTTTTGCGTAAGCGTAATACCAATTCGCTTTCTTTGGCTAACTTTGTTGGCTGCGGCATCGGTTTCCTCAACGTATTAAAATATACGCCTCGTCACCTCCTCCTTGCCACCTCGTTATCCTTTGAAATCGAAATGGTATACAAATTAAGATTAACCTTTTTGTCGTTGATTCTTGAAAATATGCGTGGCCAGCGCGCGCACAGACGCAAAAACTTTGATGCCCAGCTCTTTGCTTTCAATTTTAACGCCATAGTCTTTTTCAATCATCATCACCAGTTCAAGAACATCAATTGAATCAATTCCCATATCACCCCCGACAAGCGTAGAATCATCTTTAATGTCTTCAGGTTCAACGTCAATTAGCCCGAGTGTCGCAATAATTTTAATTTTAAGTTCACCGATCAATTCTTCAAGGTTATTCATTTAACACCTCTATTTTTTTCGCATCTACAAACACGCTTCAGTTTTTTGTTGTGTCTTTTTCCGAACCTTCTTGCGGCAAAGGCCTGATTGTTTTAGCCTCATCACCGAGAATTTTTTCCAGTATAACCCGCACAGTCCAACTGCTAAACGCCTTTCCATATTTAGGTCCGGCAAGATACAGACCCAACATCAAAAGCAGCCAGGAAAAACCATAAATCAAAGGAATTCCGATAACCCCAAACGTTGGGTTTTTCAGCCAGGCGGAAATTCCCCCTACTATAAATACGGCCGGTATACCAAGAATATAACTAATAGTAATCAAAATAAGACCGGCAATTACGGATGCTGTGAGTTTTTCTTTAAAAATACTCAGATCAGCATGCTCATTTATTGCCGTTCTGCAAAATTCTTTTTGAGCAAAATAAAGCGCCGTTTTTTTTATTATACTCAAAATATTTCCTGTAAAAAAATATACGCTGAATATTTTTTAATGGCAATTTTAAACAGATCCCGGCGGATAGTTTTAATGACCTTATTAATTACCTTTCCATGATTCCACCGACAGAATTTTTCGACCGCAGTGGATAATCCCTGTAAGCAATATCCCTAAAAACTCCTGTCCGCGCCTGAGTAACAGTAGCAATCAATTCATCATCCACATAGATCCGGCCATCACCGATCCCCAGGCTTGCGCCTGATTCTTTCAATCGCGAATAACGCCTAATGTCGACTTCGTAACGGACACACTTATTGAAGGGGCGAATCTGACCATTGAAGGTAACACCTGAACAACCAAGAGCCCGTCCAGAACCCAAAGCGCCGCGGCAGATACAATAGAAACCAAGTAATTGCCAGATGGCATCGACACAAAGGCAACCCGGTTGCACGGGGTCTCCCGGCATGTGACATTGAAAATACCATGCGTTCATTCGAATATCCTGTTCTGCAATCACTCTGCCCAGTTTACCATCGTTTTCAATCAATAATATGCGATCAAGCATGAGGAAGGGAGGAGCCGGAAGCCTTGCATCAAAACCCGCGGGAGGATCAGTTACCAGTGTCCCATAAGCAAAAGCCAGCAGTTCTTCTAAATCAAAATGATCACGTCCTAAAAATTCCTGATATTTCATAATTATTTTTTCTCTTTCCGTGGATTTGGGATACGATAATATAATGATCTCCGGATTAAAGTTTATTATTGAAACTCCAATTCCGAAAGCGAAGCGTAGCGGAATTGGTAAGTTGAACAATCCCACGCAGCGGAGGGTTTAACACCTCGCAACTTGCTGCGGAATCTGTTTCCAAAGCTTGCTTTGGTCTTCACACCCGTGATTCCAGTATTGGTTTGAATGCCCCGGGCTCCAATACTTACTGCGGTTGCGAATTGCAAGACCGGAATTTACTTCTATTTTAAATTAATTATAAGAAAAGGTCTCTTTTGTCAAAAGAAAAAAATATTCCGGAAACGCACGGAATCAATATGGGTCTCATTAGTTCCACTTAGCTTCGCACGTGGGATACCACGGATATCTGCGATATCCTCCGCCTACGGCGGGATAATTCCATTTGCGCTTCAAATTTCGTTTCACTCATTTTCAGCGAATGTCATTAATTCGACTAACGCCTTAAACTTCACTGCGTTCGCTTTACCACGGCGCTTTGCGCCCGATATAATTCGTCCAACAAATTTCAGCGCGCTTCGCTTCTGAAACTTGGGACTCATTATCAGCGAGTCTCAAATCCCACGTCACTGCGCTCCTGGGATAGTTCGACCAACGCCTCAAACTTCACTGCGTTCGTTTTCAGCGAGTCTCATTAAAATTTAATGGCGCTAGCGGAAAAATTACGCTATAAGACTTTTCTATTGAAAAACTTACATGAGGATAATAATAATGAACAGAGCCGCCCTTCATAAAATTAGTTATGGTCTATATATCGTCACCTCAGGGCAAGACGGAAAATTCAACGGCCAGGTTGCCAACTCCATGTTTCAGGTTACATCGAATCCGGCAACAGTGGCCATCAGCATTAATAAAGAAAATTACACACATGGATTAATTAAATCCAGCCGCAAATTTGTTGTTTCCATTCTGGCGGAAGCGGCACCGATGAACTTTATCGGCCTTTTCGGCTTTAAGAGCGGGCGCGATGTAAATAAACTGCAAAATATAAAGACAAAAACAGGAATGACTAAAGTACCCATCGTTTTAAAAAATACAGTTGCCTATATTGAAGTGGAATTGGAAAAAGAATTAGATTGCGGCACGCATACTATCTTTGTCGGCAATATTGTTGATGGTGATGTAATCAGCAATGAAGAGCCCATGACTTACGCCTATTACCAGCAGGTCAAGGGCGGTAAATCACCGAAAACTGCTCCTACTTATGTAAAAGATGAACCGGCGGCAACTCCCCTGGCCGCCGCCCGCTATGTTTGCAGTGTCTGCGGCTATATTTACGATCCAGTCTTGGGCGACCCGGATAGCGGTATTGCTCCCGGAACAAAATTTGAAGATTTGCCGGAATCATGGACATGCCCTGTCTGCGGCGCGGACAAATCGAAGTTTGAAAAAGAATAGTCACGGGTTTAATATCCCGCAGCTTGCTGCGGGATATTAAACCCTCCGCTTTGCGGGATAATTCGACCTCCAAGCTTCAGTGCACTATGTTTCTGAAGCTTGGGTCTCATTACAACTTACTAATTCCGCTGCGCTGCGCTTTCGTAATTGGAGTTTCAAGAATAATGCTCAAACAGTTCAGTTATAAGCAAGCAACATGTTATCAAAAGAAGTCCTAAGGAGGATACCAAACCATGAAAACAAGAATGTTCTCCAGGCTATTGCTTGGCCTCAGTATTGTCCTGACCGTCTTTGCCGCCCAGCAGGCCCAGGCCGCTCTCGGCGAATCCGTTGACTCGGTCGCATCGGACCAGAAGGCCATCTCGGCCGTGCGGAGAGCCATGAAAACTTCCACGGGATATACCGTCCATGAAATCAAATCTGAAACAATAACAGTCCGGGAGTATGTGTCGCCATCAGGCGTCGTTTTTGGTATCGCCTGGAATGGACTGACCCATCCCGATCTGACACCGCTTCTTGGATCCTATTTTTCTGAGTATCAGAAAGCCATGACTCATAACCACAGACAGCCGGGCCGCCGGCACGTCACAGTAAAAACAGACGGTGTCGTTGTGGAGAAATGGGGACATATGCGCAACCTGCAGGGCCGTGCTTACGCGCCGGCATTGATACCGCAAGGAGTGAGCGTCGATGAAATTAAATAAACTGCTGTTTTTTGTTTTGATACCTTTATTGATAATGAGCTGTAGCGGCGGCGGAACAAGCGCTCCAGCCGTAACGCTTTCTTCTATTACAATAACGCCGGCAAGCCCAAGCATTGCTCCGGGTGCAACCGAACAATTCACTGCCACAGGAACGTATTCAAACGGCACGAAACAAGATCTAACAACTTCCGTAGCGTGGAGTTCCTCCGATACAACAGACGCGCCGATCGGCAACACAGGTCTGGTTACTACTTCGTCCAGTGCAGGTACAATAAAAATCACAATTACGGCTTCGTCAGGAAGCATTTCCGGCTCCGCTACGTTAGCTGTAATCGCATCTTTCGAAATAACACCAACAAACTCGAACATTCCCTTGGGAGCAACACAACAATTCACTGCCACTGCAACATTCTCGGATTCTTCGACACAAGACATCACAACTTCCGTAGTCTGGAGTTCTTCTATTCCAACAGTCGCAGCATTCAGCAATATAGCAGGCTATAATGGACTGGCTACCTCGTTTGCCACAGGTCAGACATCGATCACTGCCAGTTTGACTGGGGGCGCTGTTTCTCCTTCCTCTCCAGTACTGACGGTGGATTCATCAAATATAAATAATGTGCTTACCGTGACTGTGAATGGCGGCGTGGCACCAGGGGGTTATCCCAACGAACCGTGCGTCAGCGTTACGATTTGCTCTCCCGGCACCTCGAACTGTCAGACCATCGATAATATCCTGTTGGATACGGGAGCTTCCGGTCTACGGATATTCAAATCGCTCCTGACAGTCTCCCTAACACAGGTGGCCAGCGGTTCAGGTTCGCTAACAGAATGCATCCAATATTCTGATAATTCAGCGGACTGGGGACCAGTTCAGTTGGCAGACATCATTTTGGGAAACGAACCAGCTGTTAGAGTACCCATCCAGATCATTGATTCCACTTTTAGTGGTTATAATTCATGCAGTCTAAACGGCCAGTACATCCTCGACACGAGTCCGTCAATAACCGGATACAACGGAATTCTCGGTGTCGGTCTCTTTACTGAGGACTGCGGTTCGGAATGCACAAGTGTTGCGAATAATGGGATGTACTATTCCTGCAACGGTTCATCGTGTACTGGAACAGAAGTCTCTCTCAACAACCAGGTCCAAAACCCGGTTTCGCTCCTTCTACTTGATAATAATGGCGTGATTGTACAACTTCCGAGTATTCCTCTTGGAGGACTACTCTCGGTTAACGGCATTCTTATCCTCGGCATTGGTACGCGGTCAAATAACATCCCTTCCGGAGTTACTATGTATCCTGCCGATCCGAATTCTGCCAATTTGACTTACGGAGATTTCACAACAGTTTTTAACGGAAAGACGTATAGCGATAGTTTCATTGACAGCGGCTCAAACGGGTTATTTTTTGATCAGGGTTCGATAAGCGCCCTTACAACCTGTGATAGCGACTGGTTCTGCGCTTCTCCCACACTAAGTTTATCCGCAACTACAAAAGGCTATACAGGATCACCGAGCGGCACTGTTTCATTCCAGATAGGCGATGCTGATACCCTTCTTTATCAGACATCCAATAATGTGTTCATTGAACTAGGCGGGCCGGATACATCGTTTGACTGGGGGCTCCCGTTTTTCCTGGGAAGAAGTGTGTATGTGGGGATTGATGGGCAGACGTCCAGCCTGGGCACAGGCCCCTATTGGGCGTATTAGGCGAAGAGACCGGGCCGACCTGACTCGCCGGACTGGGGGAAGCAACAGGATAAAAAGATACAGGAGGCAAATATGGACGAAATATTTATAAAAAAAGTGCGGGCTTCGGCAGTGGCGGAATGGTGGACCGTGTTAATCGCCTATTGTATCCTGCTGATTCAATGGCTTGCTTATTTGCTGATTATGCCCAGACAGCCGGCAGGAATGCTTAGCTTATGGGGTGAAGGCGTTACCTGGCCGGAAATCCGTACTATCTGGCTGTGGGCAATGGTGGCCTATAAGCTCGGTCTTGCAATGCTGATGTTTGTCGTCATCTGGCTGACACTTTGGGCAAGAAAACTGACAAAATAATCCTTGTTTTTTTAATAACCTGTTGAGATAATCACCCCCCCCCCAAACCTGTTCAGGGTTTTGATCACTTAGAAATGAAGGGTGAAAAACGAGAATTTTGAAATAAAAAATAGGAATGAATCGTTATGTACGAAAAAAGGAAAGCGAAACGACTGGAGGAGAAGAGCGAGATTACCATAACTATCGTCTCCGGAGGGAAAAAATCTCCTGAAGAAAAAATTATGTATAACCAAAGCAATGATATCTCTGTCCTCGGCGCCAGAATTAAGGCCAATATTTTTTTGCCCATCGATACCCTCCTCAAGATAGATTTCACATTAAAAAATCCGCACCAAATGATGATATCAACCCTCGGAAAAGTAAAATGGATCAAAAGCCTCTTTGCGAATGAATCCCATGAGGCGGCCATGGAATTCGTCCATACACCCAGCGACGTGACACAACAACTGGCGATTTACATCTCGTATAAACAAAATATTAAAGATCTTAATCCGGTTTAAGCATACTTGTCTAATATGAATAACCTTCTTCTTATTTTTATTTTGGTCTTAGTGATAACAGCAACCATCAGCGTTATCTACGCGATGTGGCGTGGCCGCAGGGGTGAACAAAAATTGATCAGTATTATACATGGCTCCCCTATTCCTTTTTTTGTGTTATCCAGAGATCATAAAATAATTTACTGGAACAGGGCCCTACAGGCGTTGAGTAACATCAAACCCAGCGAAATCCTCGGCACTAATCAGCAGTGGCGCGCATTTTATAAAACACAGCGTCCCTGCCTGGCTGATCTGATTCTGGATAACAAAACCGATCAAATTAGTGAATTATACTCAGGAAAGTTGAGCAAATCAAAACTACTGGTAGATGCTTATGAAGTGACAGAATTTTTTCCCGATATGGGCGAAAAGGGAACATGGTTTCGTATCACTTCGGCAGGACTTAGAGATTCCAGCGGAAATTTATTCGGCGCTATGGAGACTCTGGAAGATATTACCGAACAAAAAGTGGCTCAGGATGAGCTTCTCCAGCGAACAAAACTGGAATCGTTGGGCATATTCGCCGACGGCGTGGCCAAGGATTTTGACAGTCTCCTCTCCGCGATTCTACGCAATGTTTTTATGGCAAAAATATCAGCTGTCGATGAAGATAAAATCATGGAGGACGGGCTGGCAGTGGCGGAACGGGCCGGTCTGCAAGCCAAGGAACTAGCTCACCGACTGACTGCATTTGCTCAGGGTGTTCATCCTGTTCGCAAATTGGAAAATCTGGGACCTCTTTTGACAGAGGCCGCCCAAAACGTCTTTAAAGGTTCTCCTGTTTCCTGTAATATTTCCATAGCCCAAGACCTGTGGCCTTGCGAAGTTGATGCCGCCCAGATCAGGCAGGTGTTAGAAAATGTTTTGATTAATGCCAAAGAGGCCATGCCCGATGGCGGCATTGTGGAGCTTATCGCCGAAAACACAACAATCGGGACAAATATCAGGTCAGTGGAACAAGGAAATTACGTCCGGATTATCATTAATGATCATGGCAAGGGAATTCCCCGGGAAAATCTTTCCCGGATATTTGATCCCTATTTTACAACAAAAAAGAAGAAGGAACGTGGCGGCATCGGCCTGGGGCTGGCCATCAGCGATTCCATCATCAAATACCATAATGGCTTGATTTCGGTCGAATCCATTGTTGATTCAGGAACTGCATTTTCCATCTATCTGGCCGCGAAACTGACCAACGGCACTTGATCTTAATTTGACTTGTGGCGTTTTTTGGGCATCTCAGACGCGATGTTCCGGTACTAACAGAAAAAATCAGTTCATAGAAATGCTTGCCATATTTTTCTTTTTCTTTTAAAATGACAACATAATACAGATAAAATATTTTGAATTCACAGGGAGGTGTTGGGTTATGCAGAGAGCGAGCGATCTTTTGAAGAACAAAGCAAAGCAGTTATGGACAATTTCGCCGGAGTCTTCGGTACTTGACGCCCTGAAACTCATGGCGGAAAAAGAAATCGGGGCATTGATGGTCGTTGATAAAAAAGATAAGGTTGTGGGCATAATCACGGAACGTGATTATGCGAGAAAAATCATTTTGAAGGGCAAAACTTCCATAAAAACCAGTGTAAAAGAGATTATGACACCTTCTAATAAAATGTACACGGTAAAGCCTGATACTCCGGTAGAGGACTGCATGGTGCTGATGACCGGGAAACACATAAGGCATGTGCCCGTTTTCGACGGAGGTAAATTTGTTGGACTCATCTCCATTGGAGACGTTGTAAAATCAACTATCTCCCAGAAGGATATTCTGATTGATCACCTGAGCGATTATATTGGCGGGAAGTATTAAGCATGATATCACACTAGTTATACAATTAAAGATGATGATATTGAGGCGGCAAGGAAGAGGCGATTAGGTGTATGTGCACAACGCCATAATGGCGTAGCTCACCGGTAAGGAAAGGATCTTTTTTATTGTGCCCCCTTGGGGGTTGCACTCCTGGAAGTACAAACGTTCCCGAAGCCGACGACGCCCCAGGCACGTGTGACCTCGCATGCACCCACGTGACCTTTAGGTTATTCAGGATATCAGGTTATGCGCCCGGCTACGTTGCCAATAAAAAATAGCGCTTTGATTTAGAACCGTATTAGATTATTTATTTTAAGGGCGGGACCATCATGATCCTGCCCTTTTTTATTGAAATATTTTATGTCAAAGGTATTCTTATCATTTTTAAATGCCATATAATTATTTACGGCATAGGACACCACAAGAAAAAGGCCCCATAACCTTTCAGTAGTCATGGAGCCTTAAGTCTTTTCAGAATTCTGAAACTGTTACAAACTTAATTTTTCTTCATCGCTTTGATAACAGCCTGAACTCTGCGGTTCTTCTGCTTCCCTTCCTCGGTGCTATTGCTGGCAATCGGCTTAGTCAGTCCATAACCGACAGCGGTTAGGCGGGACGCCTTGATCCCGAAATTGTTGATCAGGTATTGCCGAACGCTGTTTGCGCGCTCCTCAGATAGTTTTTGATTGTATGCCGCTGTGTTGGTATTGTCGGTATGGCCTTCAATCACAGCGGTAGTTTTAGGATACGTTTTCATGAAATCGGCTACCTTCTTAATTTCATCTCTATATTTATCTTTGACAACGGCCTTGTCGGTATCGAATTCCACATTAAGTACGATGGTGACAAGGGTGGGGGGACATGTGGCACAGTCGTTAATCCTCTTATCCACAACCAATTCCGGTAAACCACCGGCCCTTGTTTCCGCCTGCACTGCCGTGACAAAAGCTACCAACATTATAACAAAAACTAACATTCCAATTTTTTTCATAATACCCTCCTTTCGTTCCAACTTTAATAAATTGATTTTTTTGAAAAACAATTTATACATTAAGAATGTCGGCATCTCAAATACTTTTTTTAAAAGTACTAAAATAAATCGTTAATGTCAATGGTATTTTTATGGTTTGAATAACATATAATTATAAAAAACCCTATTCCCATATAAAAAAATTTTCACGATATATCGAGACGGTTGACCTTCACATAACATTGATCCAATCCGTTTACAGTGTTGGATATAAGTTCGAACCTTTGCCATAAAGACGATAGAGTGTTTTTTCCAACATTACTGGTTGAAATCTAGTATTTTCACAAGGGTGACGTTTTACTGACTAAACTAGGAAGTAATGCTTTAATGAGTTTACTTTTACCCATGATTTTACCTTAAAGAGCTTTCCATGATTCTTCTCTATAAGGTTGAGCGAGTTTATTAACTTGACCTGTGCGATTATTGATCTTAGCTGTCTCGGGAGCATCTATAATATATAGCCTAACCTTGAGTTTGGTTTGCTCAGGTGTTGTTAAATGAATTGTATCACCATCCGAAACCTTAGTGACTGTTCCGGTGACTGTGCGGAAAGAGAAATAAAAGTAAAATATCTGTTTATTTCTCAATTAAGAATCCCGCAGTAAACTGCGGGATTCTTAATTATTGTTAAGTTATTAGAAGCGGAAAATTTACTTCTCGATTAGATAATCGACTGCTGCTTCTACGCGACGGTTCTGCTGACGCCCTTCCTTCGTTTTATTGCTGGCAATCGGTTTTTCCTCACCGAATCCCTGTGCCTTTAAACGATTTGCGTCAATACCGCCTTTTTCGACCATGTATTTCTTTACAGAGTCAGCCCGTTCCTGGGAAAGTTTTTTATTGTACTCAGCGGTACCCACACTATCCGTATGTCCTTCGATTACGACGTTAAGATCGGGATATTGTTTCATCACTCCAGCCAGATTATCGATGTCTTGATAGTAACCTTTCTTAATGATTGATTTATCAAAATCGAATTCGACATTAAGTGTCTGTCTGCCTTTTTCAATAATGACGGGTTTGGGAGTTGGTTCAGGAGGAGGAACCACAACCGGAGCAGGAGCTGGTGGAGGCGGAACTTCCACCTTTTGTTCTACCACAGGGGGGAGGACAAGGACCGGCACAGTCTTTAATACTATCATCCACAATCAAGGCGGGTGAACCACCGGCCCTGACTTCTGCCTGTGCTGCCGTGACGAAAGACATCATCATTACAATAAACACTAACATTACAATCTTTTTCATAGCACTCTCCTTTCGTTCCAACTTTAATAAATTGATTTTTCGGGGGAAATTTACGCTTTAAATATATCGGCCTTCAATAAATATTGCCTGCATTTTAGTACTAAATAAATCTTTTATGTCAATGACATTCTTGTCACGTTTTAATGCCATATAATTATTTCACCCTATAATCGCCAAGTAAAAATATCACCCCCTGATAGCTAACAGCATTAAAAGTTACGCCTTAATTCAAAAGGTCAGAGGTTAAATATAGTGAAGCCCCCTCCGGCAGGAGCCGGAGGCTCCCCAAAATAACGCGACCTCCCGCGGATTACCCCGCATTCATCCCCCGGCTGGAGCTGGGGAATTCCAAGTAAACGATGTTCTAGTTGTACAATTCGCGGGATTCCAAACAGCGGGATTGAAAATACTTTTAAAATATAAGGTACTTAATGCGTTTGTCAGATATTATAAGATGAATAAATTTTTTTATTAAAAACTGACTCACTACCTAGAAACGAAAATACTTGACAACTGCTCCCCCAACGATATAAAAGCGACCAATTGAATCGGGGAATTAATGATTTTTAAAATTGTCAATCATGATGGTTATTTCCCATTGCCCATCTTCTTTTTTCCGGGCGAGCCAGCTTAAGTCAGGCTGTTATAGTGGAGCCCCCTCCAGCAGAGAGCCGAAGGCTCCCTAATAATTTTGAAGAATAACTTCTGAAAAGCCTGTCTGAACGATTGAGCTTTTAAGAAGATAAAGATATAAACCCCGCAGTAAACTGCGGGATAATTCGACCTTCAAGCTTCAGTCGCAGATGACCTTCAGGTTATGCACTTTGTTTCTGAAGCTTGGGTCTCATTAAGGAGCTTGCAAAATGAAGGATGTAGTCATTGTTTCAGCGTGTAGAACGGCTATAGGAACATTAGGAGGTACATTAAAGAACATGATCGGAGCCCGCATTGCGGCTGTCGTCATGAAGGAGGCTATTGGGCGCGCCGGAATAGACCCGGTCATGATTGATGATGTTCGCTTCGGCTGTTGTGTTGAAAACTGTAATACACTTAACAC
>Ga0182019_10001127_pt1 | contig 13448 bp, 14 predicted proteins | sample 812E2MmetaG_FD_120483 | JGI IMG/M metagenome (GOLD analysis project Ga0182019, IMG submission 120483) | Permafrost microbial communities from Stordalen Mire, Sweden - 812E2M metaG | ecosystem: Environmental > Terrestrial > Soil > Wetlands > Permafrost | place: Sweden: Stordalen | collected...
AGATGGACAACGTCACCGGCGAAACTGAGAAAAAGCGCGGCAGAACGCATGACCGACTGCTGCTTTGGGGTGCTGGCTTTGTGGTGGCAACGTTCGGCACCGCAGCATTTTGGCTGGCTGACAGCCACCACATCAGCCCTGCTTGGCCGGTGGGAGCGCTTGCAGCGATCAGCTTCTTCATTCGACAATTTAGATTGCTGACTTTCGCCCTATTCGCAGTGGCTTGGCTGCTGGTGCATGTCTTCATATTTCTATTTGCCATGGGTTCTCTGGGTTTGTTTTTCTATTTGCCATTCCTAGTTGCGGAGCTGTGGATCGGGTTTATGGCGGCGATTTGGTTGTTCGGACCTCCGTCTGGTCAGCCCAACCAAGGTCAGCATTCATGACCGAGCTTGCGTTTGACTTCGCCACGCCCAATCTGCGTTAATCACTCTTCGCCATCATCCGCAACGTTGAGGAGGAATCATGCGCGAAGTGATCGCCACCGGCCAGGCCCCGCAAGCCATCGGTCCATACTCGCAAGCTATTCGAGCCCAGGGTTTGATCTTCACCTCCGGACAAGTTGCCATCGACCCGGCCACCCAGCAAGTCATCGCAGGAGACATAAGCAAGCAGACCGACCGCGTGCTCAAGAATCTCGCCGCCATTTTGCAGGCCTCGGGCAGTACGCTGGAAAAAGTTCTCCGCTGCACCGTCTTCCTCAAGAACATGGGAGACTTCGCCGCCATGAACGAAGTCTACGGCCGCTACTTCAAGCAGTCGCCGCCCGCGCGATCCACGGTGGAAGTAGCCCGCCTGCCAAAAGACGTCCTGGTAGAAATTGACGTGATCGCGCTAGCTTGACCGCGCGTGTAACGAAACGTGGAAGGTCGTAGAGAAAAGAAAGGGGAATTATGAAGACACTAATTTTTGTGGTCACACTGCTCACGCTGGCCGGACTGATTGCCGCTCAGACCGCTCCCGCCAAGAAGGCAGCGGCGAAGCCAGCCACCAGCACACCCACCAAGGTCACCGGCGCCCCCACCAAGACCGCCAGTGGTCTCGAATACTGGGACATCAAGGTTGGCACCGGAGCGGTCGCCCAAAGCGGCCAGAACGTCAAGGTCGATTACACCGGATGGCTAACCAACGGCAAAAAGTTCGACAGCTCGGTCGGCACGGGCAAACCATTTGACTTCATGCTGGGCGCCAGCCAGGTCATCAAGGGCTGGGACGAGGGTGTAGCCGGCATGAAGGTAGGTGGCAAGCGCCAACTCCGCATTCCGCCCGACCTCGCCTATGGAGCAGCCGGTTATCCGCCGGTAATTCCAGCCAACTCAACCCTGATCTTCGATGTCCAATTAGTGGACGTGAAGTAGCCAGTGTGGCCGCGGGCGCCCCGCCCGCGAAAGCTGGCGGATACACGAAGGCCCGCAGGACTAGAGAATCCGCGGGCCTCGCGAAAGCTACGCCTTAACCACTTTGCCGCTGCGCAGACAGGAAGTGCAAACGCGGATGTGCTTGGTAGCGGGTCCCACCTTGGCGTGAACCGGTCGCAGATTGACGTTCCAGCGCCGCTTACTCACATTGTGGGCGTGGCTGATGGTATTTCCGAACTGCGGCCCCTTGCCGCAGATATCACAAACTCGTGCCATAACTATGAAGTCCTTCCAGGCCTGTTGCCGAAACATTGATTTTACAGGAATGCGCCAGATTTCGCCAAGGCAGTAGCTCCAACGCTCCAACGCTCCAACCGTCTACCAGACCGAGATTTGTATCAGGCTATCGCTGGAGCGATACCGCCAGATTCCTCAAAGCCAGACGCCCCCTTTTAGGGGCTACGCAGTGCCTGCTAGGCCGCCTTGCCCATGACCGGCTGCGCGCAGTAGCTGCACCGCCGCGCGTCGATTGGAATCTCGCTGAGGCATTCCGGACACTTCTTGGTCGTCGGATCTGCCGGCGCCGGATCCTTGCGGGTCCGCGCGATCAGGGCATTGATCGGCGTCACGACAAAGAAATAAACCGCACCTGCGACCAGCAAAAAGCTGACTACCGCGGTGATAAAATCGCCGATCGGAAACACGGTACTTCTGATGGCGAAAGAGATGCCCGTAAAATCCGGCTTGCCTGCCACGAGGGCAATGATGGGATTGATAATGTCCTTAACCAGGGCGGTGACGATGGCCCCGAAGGCGCCGCCAATCACCACGCCCACTGCCAGATCCACCACATTACCGCGCAAAATAAACTGCTTAAAGCCAGATAGCATTACGGTTTCCTCCGCATACTAGAATGGTCGCCAATGTAAATGCCCAACCCCTCTTGGTCAAGTTGAACATGCCCGGAGTGGTTTTGAAAGAGTGCAGAGACCCGCACAACAGGTGATTAGCGAGGTCTATATCATTCGAAGATATCGTTGATCACGAAGTCGTCAGCTATGCCGGCTTTCAGGGCGTTCCACTGTTGGCTTCCCGATCGGTTCAGCTTGTACATAGCCTCCAGCGTGCGCAGGACATTAACGTGGGTCACGCCCTTCCCTTCGCTGTATTCACCATGTCTTATGTGAGCCCCAGCTAGAATCGTGACGATGCGATTGCTTTTCTTTGGATCCTTGTCCGCCGGATCGGTCACCCCGCCCATCAGCGGAGACTGGCTGGTCTCGTCGAAAGTAAGGATCAGCAAGCTATTGTGCTGCTTCGCCCAGTTGTAGTAGCCATCGATGTGCTCCCGCAGCCACTTGTCGCCCGCCGTGATGGCTGACCGAGTCGGACCGTTGTGCATGTCATGGACAAGATTCGGGATGACAAAGGAAACAGTAGGCAGCGCATTGAAATCAGCGGGAAAGTCTTGCGGGAATCGCAGGTTTGACGAATCGGCCACCGCCTTCCCACGCGGCACATTGGAGAAGCTGACCCAGGGAGCGTGTTTGCGGGCATAAAGACCGTGCTCCGTGTCCAGTGAGCCGATCTCCGCCAGATCTTCGGAATATCCTTTAAAAGAACGGCCTGCGCGGATCAACTCCGCTCCCAAATTGCTGGTTGCAAAATCATGGTCCGGGATTTTGTCGATGAATCCGACGTGCTGATTGCTGCCCGAAAAGATCCAGAAATAGTTCCCCTCGCTGTGGTGCTCCTCGGCATAAAATTTGGTGAGGCTCGCTCCCTTTTTCTTCAGTACGTCGTTGATATATGAGGCGTTCTTATTGCCTATAATCTGCTCGTAATTCTTATTTTCCTCCACCACGATAACAATGTGGTCGTACACGGGGAGGCCCACAGCCCACTGCAGTGGCAGAGGAATGTTCTCCTGCAAGGCAACCGCCGGCCTCGCGGACAGAATACTGATACTGGGTAATAAGAGCGCCAGAACAAGCGCCAGGATTGTCGGGGCGAAACTCCTCGGCTTGGTTTCGATTCGCGCCATTTTGGCAGGTCCGTCAGGCGCGAGAGTAATCGCCTCGTCAGTGTTGCAGCTAGGCAGTTGGGCTCTGCTCAGATCCGCATCGGCATCACAATATACCGGTACTTGTAATCTTCGCCTTCCGCTGGACGAAGTTGGCCGGCCGACTGGGCATCCTTCAGTTCCAGTTTCACGTCGCACGATCCGGTCGCTTTGATGAAGTCCATCAGATATTGCGCGTTGAATCCGATCGCCATGGGCTCACCATCGTAGGCAACCTCGATGGAATCCTCTGACTCGCCTGTCTCGGTTGACGATGCGGAAAGCTTCAACTCGCCCTTCTCTAGACGCAACCGCACTGCGCGCGATCGTTCGTCGGCGAACTGCGCCACGCGCGCGATCGCCGCTCCCAGTTCTTCGCCATGCAGCGCGATCGACTTGGAGATGTCCTTTGGCAGCACCGCCTCGTAGTTGGGAAATTGCCCCGTAAGCTGGCGCGACGTCAGCAAACGCGGGCCCACGCGGAAGAACAGCGTGGACTCATCCTTCGCGAAGTCGATGGTCTCAACATCCGAATCGAGCAGTGATTTCAACTCGTCCATCGCCTTTTTCGGAATCAGCGTTTTCATCTCGCCGGAAACGCCTTCAAACTTCTCTCCCGCGCGCTCCACGTGTGCCAGGCGATGCCCGTCGGTCGCAACCATGGTGATCGACTCCGGCTTCAGCACCATCAGCGCCCCATTCAGCGTGTAGCGCGATTCCTCGCTGGCGATGGCAAAGCCCGTCTTGGCAATCATCGACCGCAACACAGCCGCTGGAATCTTGATCGTTCCAGTTACGGGAAAGACCGGCAAACCCGGAAAATTAGACTTCGCCATGCCAACCATTTTCGTGTTGGACCGTCCGCAGCGAATGCTGACCCAATGATTCTCCAGCAGCCTGATGGTGATATCGGCATCGGGCAGCAGTTTCACGTAATCGTAAAGTTTGCGTGCCGGAATCGTGCATGCGCCTTCTTTTTTCACCTTCGCGTTGCACGACGTGCGCAGGCTTAGATCGAGATCGGTCGCCGTTAACGACAATCTGTCGCCCGCGGCCTCGAAAAGATAGTTGGAGAGAATGGGAATCGTGGTCTTGCGCTCCACCACGCCCTGAGTGGCTGTCAGTTCGCGAAGTAGCTCAAATTTACTGACCGTTATTTCCATGGTCATTGTGGCAACGGCAGGGGCGACTTCCACCGGCATATTGGGTCTCCCGACTCTAGAACCGGTTTGGGCAGGACACAGGCTTTAGCTGTGCCGATAAACCCGGCCCATTATTCTGGGCTTTAGCCCCTGAGCGTCTAAACGCTCAAAAGCTGTGAAACCAGCTCTACTTCTGTTCTCTTCTTATATCAAATACAAAAGCAAGAAAACCAGTAGTAACCGTAGGCGCTTCGGAGAAGTGGAAAACCGGTCCAGGTCCCTGCGGTTCAATTGCTTCCACATCCACCCCTCATGTGAACAATCGCTTCCCGTCGCAGCGGAGGCCATCGCATCCCACGGTCCACCGTCAAGTTTCTATCCCGTCTCCCACAGTTTCCACAAACACTCCACAGCTAGAAAACAGGAAGAATAGCCTAAAGAGTGGAAAAACCGGCGGAAACCGACACTTACGCGCCTAACTGCTCAGTCAGTTTATTGAGCAACCTGTTCAAATCCTTGTCGTTCTTGCGAACCCCTTCAATCTTGTCCACTGAATGCAACACCGTGGTGTGGTGCTTGCCGCCGAACTGACGCCCAATTTCAGGCAGCGAAGCCTCCGTCAAATGCTTCGCCAGGTACATCGCAATCTGCCGGGGATATACAATCGATCGCGAATTATTCTTCGCCTTGATTTCCACCAACCGCAGCCCGAATTGCTCGGCCACCGCCTTCTGAATAGACTCAATCGTCACCTTGCGCGCCTGCGAATCAATAAAATTCTTCAACACCTGCTGCGTGTAGGGGAGTGTAATTTCCGCACCGATGAGCGACGAATGCGCCACCAGGCGGATCAGCGCTCCTTCCAGTTCGCGCACGTTCGAGCGGATGTTCGACGCGATAAACAACGCCACATCCGTAGGCAGCGTGACCCGCTCCTGCTCCGCCTTCTTCTGCAGGATGGCGACTTTAGTCTCCAGATCCGGCGGCTGAATATCGGCAATCAGGCCCCACTCAAAGCGGCTGCGCAAGCGATCTTCAAACTCCGCCAACTCCTTCGGCGGACGGTCGCTCGCGATCACGATCTGCTTCATCGACTCGTGCAGCGCGTTAAACGTGTGGAAGAATTCTTCCTGCGTCCGCTCTTTCTGCGCCAAAAACTGGATGTCGTCAATCAGCAGCACGTCCATCGTCCGGAATTTGTCGCGGAAGCTGATCATCTTGTCGTAGCGCAACGAGTTGATCATCTCGTTGGTGAACTTCTCGCTCGACACGTAGCAGATTGCCGCCTGCGGCGTCCGCCGCTTGATCTCATGCCCGATCGCCTGCATCAGGTGCGTCTTGCCCATCCCGACGCCGCCATACAGGAACAGCGGGTTGTAGGCCTTCGATGGGCGCTCCGCCACCGCCTGGCAAGCCGCGTGGGCGAACTGGTTCCCGCTGCCGATCACGAACGCGTCAAACGTATAGCGCGGATTCAGTTGCGCGGCGCTGTCCCAATCGAACCGCCCCTGCGCCGGATGCAAGCCCGGCGCCGCCTGCGGACCCGAATTTGGACTCGGAGCCGACAGCCCGCCATTATGCCGGATCGGCGTGTTCGAAGGATCGTCATCAGCAGTTACGAATTTCACGTCCTCGTATCCCAGCCCGAGATTGTCTACCGCCTCCTGAATCAGATCCGCGTACTTGTCGCCGACGTGTCGGAACTCCGCGGTAGGAACGCGTACGAACAATACCCCATTGCTGGCGTGGCTGTAGCGGGTGGGTTTCAACCAGGTGTCGTAGGAGTGCCGGTTGACTTTCTTTTCCAGGGCGTCAAGGATGCGCGCCCAGGGATTCGGAATGATGGCGGAACTGGAGAGAGACATTTTTTATCAGAATATCGAAAACGCCGGCGTAAAAGCGTCCGGGAAAAACCAGTCTTTGAAATTTGAGTTCTTCTTTTACTGCAGAGCAGTCTATTGTTTTGCAGTACGGATTGTCTGTGAAAATTATTACGAGACGAACCGCATACTAGCATAAAAAAATCGCCGCGTCGGTGCGCTGCAAGAAAAAAATTCCGCGCGCGTCCGCAACCGAATCCCGATTCTATTGGGCTGTCAAGTGTCGAGAATCTAACTGCCGCAAAAATTGTGCAATAGATTTCAACTCGACTGTATAGAGGGGGCTTGCCCCGTTTGCCGCCGGGCAAATCAGAAGCTACGCGCGCGGACGCTACAAAATCTCCCGCCGCTCGCGACGCACAGGAGGCGTCGTCTTGTAACTCCCCGGATACACCACCACCGACCTTCGTCCGCCCTCGCCGTCACTCTCCGTGCGCAAGTCTTTTTCCTCGCGCAGCGCTAAATGCACAATCCGCCGCTCGCGCGACGACATCGGTCCGAACCGGTAAGGCTCGCTGGTCCGTCGCACCTTCTCCGCCGCCACCCGCGCCGCCAGTTGCAACTCGTCGATCCGCAGAGCCCGGAAATTCTTGCAGTCGAACCAGATCTTCTCGTGCTCGTTGCCCTGCAGGTGCAGAATCTCCGAAGCCAGCAGCTCAAACGACCGCAGCAACTCTCCGCCCCGATCCAGCAACAGCGCCGAATCCGGCCCGGCAAACTCAACCAGAATTTCCGGATGCTCCCATTCGCGATTCTGTGCGATCGGCGGATCCACCGTGATCCGGTACTTCAGCTTGAAGCCGCCATTAGAGATGACAGCCTGCAGAAATTCCCCAATCTGTTTAGCAGCAGCGACTTTGTCTGTGATCGGCATAAGTTAAGTTCAGCTCGTGGCTCTCGGCTGTTAGCTCTTAGCCAAAAGCGAACAGCCGACAGCTCATTTCTCTTTCTTCCGCGCCCGCTTCTCCATCATCTCGCGCATCTCTCTGCCCAGCGACGTACGATTCATCACCGACTGCTGCACGATCCCGATCAGCTGCCCCGCCGACCAATACAATCCCAGCCCGGCCGGCAGATTCCAGCTCATGATACCGAGCATGCCCGGCATCATGATGTTCATCATCTTCTGTTGCGCGGGATCCATGCCCGCCTGCGGCGTCATCCGCTGCATGATCAGCATGGTCACGATAATCGCAACCGGCAAAATGTGCCAAGGATCGGGCGCCGAAAGATCGTGCACCCACATCCACGGTGCATGCCGTAGATCCATCGCCACGTTGAGCATCCGGTAGTACGCAAACAGAAAAGGCATCTGAATCAACAGCGGCAGACATCCCCCCGCAGGATTCACGCCTTCCTTCTTATACAGCGCCGAAATCTCTTCGTTCATCTCGGCCTTTTTCGGATCACGCAGACTATATTTCTTATATTTTTCCTGGATCGATTTAATCTGCGGCGCTACGCGCTGCATCTTCAGCATCGACTTCATCTGCGAAAGCCGCAGCGGCAGCAGCGCCAAATTAATGACCAGCGTCTGCAGCAGGATCGCCCAGCCCCAGTTTCCAACAATGTGGTTGTACATCCACTTCAGCCACAGAAACAGTGGCCGCGCGATAATCCCCAGCCAGCCAAAGTCGATGATCGCCCGTAGATCCGGTTCTGCCCCCGTGATGCCCGGCACCGCCACCGATTCCAGATCCGCCAGCGCCTTCGGTCCCACATACAGCCGCTCATCGGTCGAGCCCTTCAAGCTGCCGACTGCCGCGCCCAGCACGTCCACCTTGTCCATCTGCTTCGTATCGGACCCGCCATGTGGAATCTCAAGCGCGTTGTGCAGCGTTACCATCGCCGCGTTCTGCGGATCAAGCGGCACAAATACTGCCGCGAAATACTGGTCCGATAATCCCGCCCAGTGGAACGGTCCCGGCAGCGTCCCGTTCCCGCTGATCTTCTTGATCGCCAGCCGCTCGACCTTGCTGTCGTACTGATAAACGATCTGCCCAGTGGCGTACTGCGCTCCAGTCGTATCGCCCCCGAACCCCGCCGGCCACATCGGAAACGCCGTGACCTGCGCCCCCTTCAGATAGACCGCCGTCTTCACTCCAACCACATAGCTGCTGCGATCAAACGTGAAGCTCTTCTCTACCGAGACATCGCCGTCGGAGTAGGCAAATCTTATTTCGTCCGGAGCGGGTGCCCCATCCTTCCGCGCACTTTGCGGAAGGGGGAGTGTCGCATAGAGCACCGAGTTCAGCTTATTCCGAAGCCCCTCGTCATACGACCACAACGTCAGCGGATATCCATACTTCTCCGCCGCCGCGGCATTCACCAGCTCCAACTGACCGCCCTTATCGTCGGTATATTTCTTAAGCACCCAGGACTTAACCCGCCCGCCACGATTAGTGAACACGATCCGGTAGACATCGTTCTCAATCACCGTCTCCGCTTCACTAACTGCCAGCACCGGAGCCGATGCCGCTTTCACACCGGCGGTAGCATTCGACGTCGAACCTTGCGCTTGCGTAGGAAGTTGGGTTGGGGTCTGCGAAGTAGCCTGCGCCTGCTTCTGCACCGCCGCCTGCGAACTCTCCGGCTTAGCCGGAGGCTGCGGCCCATACTTCTTCAATAGCGGCTGGAACAGCATGATGACCAGGAAGGTCAGCGCAAATACCACCAACAGCCTGCGCTCCATCCCGGGTTCTTGTTGCGGGTTATTAAATTCAGCCAATTCGGTAACTCATCTTTTCTAAGTTAGGGGAGCTCCGATTAATCCGGTTCCCGGATCGCTTTGAAGGGGCATGGCTTCAGCCATGCCGTGAGAAGCCACCACACCAGCGGCTTTAGCCGCCGCCGGACGCTCGTTCTTTACCACCGAATCCAAACCACCCGCAGCCAATGGATGGCACCGAAACAAACGCCAAGCCGCCATCGCTCCGCCCCGCAACACGCCGAACCGCTCGACCGCTTCCATCGCGTATTCCGAACAAGTAGGGACGTACCGGCACGAAGCGGGAAACGCCGGAGAAATCCACCGCTTATAACCTCGCAGCAACCGCAGCGCGACCGACTTCATTTCGCCACCAGCTTTTTCGCGATCACTTCCAGCGCCCGCCCCACTTCTTCGAGCACCAGAGAAAATTCCAAGGTCAGCACCGACTTTTTAGGATTGATCACCACATCCACCGCGCTCGTCAGCACCGAACGCCGCTGCCGCACTGCTTCGCGCAGCCGCCGCTTGATCCGGTTCCGATCCACCGCGCCACCCAGAACTTTGCCCACCGTGAATCCGATGCGTGCACTTCCGCCTGGCGAAGCACCCTCAGCCTGTCGCAGATAGAACACAGTCATGTGCGAGGAAAAGTGCCGCCGTCCCTGTTTATAGACGCGATCAAAGTCGGAGTGTTTCAGCAGCCGCCCTAAACGCGAAAAGCCGCGCGGAAAACCCGCTCCCGCCTTCGACGCGGGCTGCTCTACACTCCGATCAGGAGCGTCAGCGCTCACCAGCTCAAAATCCTGCACAATAGTTAGTAATAAGTGACGGCCTTTGCTGTCCGTGGTTGGGAAAACTAATCGCGGAAACCCGGCGCCACTGATACGCGCTTGCGCCCCTTGGCCCGGCGGCGCGACAGCACTGCGGCTCCGCTCTTGGTCTTCATGCGAGTCCGGAACCCGTGCTTCTTCGAGCGCTTGCGCTTGTTGGGTTGAAATGTACGTTTCGGCATCGAAAATCCTTGCTCCTGATTGAACCACTAGCCTAAAGGCAAACCGTAAGTATAAATGACGCGCACCAAATGCGGCAAACGCGTCCCCCTTGTCCTCACACCAAGACCATGCCATCCCACCGCCAGGAACTTCTGGCTATACTCGATTCATGAAGATGACCGGGTTCCCTCTCTCCACCACCGATTGGGCTCAGGTGGCTCCTTCCGAGCATGCCGGAGAGACCGGCATGGCCCTTTGGCGAACGCAAAACTTCGGCGAGATTCGCGTTCGCATGGTCGAATACTCGCCCGGCTACTCGGCAGATCATTGGTGTTCCAAAGGACACGTTCTTCTCTGTTTAGAAGGCGAACTACAAACCACGCTCGCCGACGGCAAGAGCTTCACCCTGACTCCCGGCAAGAGTTACCAGGTTGCCGACGGAGAATCCTCACATCGCTCGTCAGCCAAGACGGGAGCCAAGCTTTTCATAGTCGACTGACGAAGTCGATTAACATAGTCGACTGACACAGCCGGCTAACACGAATGACTGGTCACGATCCACGACCACTGCTGTTAAATGAAGATGAACCTCGACGACACTATAGTCGCCATAGCCACCCCGCCAGGCCGCGGAGGCATCGGTGTAGTCCGCCTGGCCGGCCCCGAAGCCCGAGCCATAGCCGAGACCATGCTCCGCAGAAATCGCGATTTGGAACCCAACCGAGCCCAACGTTGCGATCTAATCGACAAGTGTGGCGCGGGCGCCCCCGCCCGCGAAACTGCCGACATCGTCCAGACTAACGTAGGGGTCGACGGCCCCATCCGTCCAACGGAGCGAAACTCCGTCCCTCCCGACACCACCCCAACTGAAGCCCGCATCGACGAAGCGGTAGTCACCTACTTCGCCAAGCCCCACTCCTACACCACCGACGACGTCATAGAAATCTCCGCCCACGGATCCCCCGTAGTTCTCCGCCACATCGTCGAACTCTCGCTTGCCCAGGGTGCCCGCTTGGCCGAGCCTGGAGAATTCACCATGCGCGCCTTTCTCAACGGACGCCTCGACCTGACCCAAGCCGAAGCCGTCCGCGATCTGATCGACTCGCAAACCTTGTTCCAAGCGAAAGTAGCCGCTCAGCAACTGGAAGGCGCGCTCTCCAATCGCCTGAAGCCCATCAAGCAAAAACTAATCGACCTCATCGCCCTGCTGGAAGCCGGCATCGACTTCGCCGAAGACGATATCTCCGTTGCCCCTGATGCCACCATCCTAGAGCGCATCGCACTAGTCAGAACTGCACTAGAGCAACTGGCCGCCTCCTTCACCTATGGCAAGATCGTTCACCAGGGACTGACGCTGGCCATAGTAGGCCGTCCCAACGTAGGCAAGTCGAGCCTCTTCAATCGCCTGGTAGAACGCGAGCGCGCCATCGTTACCGCCCAGCCCGGCACCACCCGCGACCTGGTCAGCGAAACCGTAGCCATCGGTGGAATTCCTGTTGAACTAGTGGACACCGCCGGCATCCGGCAAGCCCCAGACGATGCCGAAGCCGAAAGCCTGGGCATAAAAAAATCGATGGAAGCCCTGGCCGATGCCGACTTAGTACTTGTAGTAATCGACAGAACTCAGCCGCTAAACGAAGAAGACTATGCATTACTAAACCAGGTAGAGTCCCGCCCAGCGATAGTAGTTGAAAACAAATCCGACCTGGAGAGTTGGTGTGGGGACGGGCGCCTCGCCCGTCCAAGCCGAGCGGGCCTCGGCAGGCTTTCGCCGCGACCTACCACCGAACCGTGTAGCGCGGACACTCCTGTCCGCGAAGCCCCGCAGGGGCAGGCAGCGCTCACCCGCATCGCCACCTCCGCCAAAACCGGCGAAGGCATCCCCGCCTTGCGCGCCGCCATCCTGAATCACGTAGCCGGAGACTTCACGACAACGCAGGAGACCGGTTTCCTAACCAGCGTCCGTCACCAAGGATTAGTCAACGACGCCCTAACCGCGCTCGCCGCCGCCACCAACGCCGTAGCCACCCGAGTTCCCCACGAGATGCTTCTGCTCGATCTCTACGCAGCTCTCCGCCCCCTCGACGAAATCACCGGTGCCACCACCACCGACGACATCCTCAACCTGATCTTCAGCACCTTCTGCATCGGAAAGTGAAGTGAATTCGCTCGTGGAGCGACGGGCGTCTCGCCCGTCCCGACGCCGGGATCATGTCACCCAGATGAAAGGGCAGCCCAAGCGGGCTGCCCTTTGAGATTTGTGCTCTGCCGATTTACTTCGCTGCCTTCGCGGGTCCAGCGAGTGTGTACTCGCCGCTGCATGTATAGCTCGTGCCACCATCAGTCCCGGCGCTGTACTGGCACGTGCCCGTCGCCTTAATGCCTTTCATCTTGCCCGTGCCGCTCGTCGCCTGATAAGTGCCTTTACCGGACTGCACCGCGCCATCTTTCACGGCCACAGACATTTGATAGTTGTAGATAGCTTTGTCACCGCTGTCATATGTCTCGACGAAGACGCCCCAGGCCTTGAGGTGGTTTGCCGTAACCTCGCGGTGCTCCGAAAACGCGCCCTCTTTGCTCATCGCGCCCCCGAGTTCTCCCTTCGTGACGCACTTCCCTTGCGCGATCATGAAAGCGTGGCCCGGCTGGTCACCGGCAGGGACAGTCTGCTCGACGTCGGGCTTGGCGCATGTGCCGGAAATGGTGTTCTTCGTTTGCGCCGAGGTGGCCACCGCAAAAGCCAATAACGCACAGCCGCACAGAATCTTGATGATCCTCATTTTTCTCTCCAATGTGAGCGTTCGATTTGGCCGTTTCAAGCGCGGCAGGAATCTCCGCCTGTTTGACAAGTAAGTTCGACAAGCAAGATCCACCGCACTCGGATTTTTTTTGGACTTCCCGACCGTCGGTAAACCTACACCCAACCCCGTCCGCATGCAACTGCTCCAGCCAGTTTCTTGAGTGCAGAATTAGTGCAAAGTTTCGGTACCGCGGCAGTTGAACGGATTTCAATTCCCGGGAAGTTCTGCAACTACGCCAGCTCTCGCTGCTTCGCGCTCGACGATCTCCTGAAACTTCCGCTGCACGTCTTCAGACAGCGCCGGCTTCCGGTACGCGCTCACCAGTTCGCCAACCCGTCTACGCGCTCGCGTGAAGATGTCGGTTGGGGCCTCCGAGCCGCGCGCGCTGCGGTCAATCACGGAGGAAGGCAGATACTGCTCCTGCCGAAAAAGCGCGCGCGTTTCTTTCAACTTCAAAAATTCTCCCGAGAGCCCCGTTTGCGCGAACATGCCCGTGGCCAGAG
>Ga0182019_10001128_pt1 | contig 13440 bp, 11 predicted proteins | sample 812E2MmetaG_FD_120483 | JGI IMG/M metagenome (GOLD analysis project Ga0182019, IMG submission 120483) | Permafrost microbial communities from Stordalen Mire, Sweden - 812E2M metaG | ecosystem: Environmental > Terrestrial > Soil > Wetlands > Permafrost | place: Sweden: Stordalen | collected...
CGATGAGCGCAGGCACCCTCAGCGCCCGCCACAGCTCGGAGATGCGCTGACTCCACATCGCCACCAGGATGGCCTTGTGGCGGTCGCGGGTGAGCCACGGCGAGATGGTGCGATCGGCGCGGATGTCGAAGTTCGCCAGCGATCCCTCGAGTCCTTCCGCCGGCCAATCCGCATGGTTCGTGCGGAAGTAGCCTTCCACGGTGTCCAGCGGCACACCGGCCAGCGGCGGTGGGGCCAGCCGGTCCCAGCACACGTCCCAGGTCGGGAACGCGTCGCGCAGGTCAGTCAGACCACCGTCGACCAGCACGATGCCACGCACCAGCTCCGGATACCGGACGGCGAAATCGAGGACGACACTGGCCCCCCACGACTGCCCGGCCACGATCGGACGTTCGAAACCGGGGCCAAGCCGTCCGATCAGGGCCCTCAGGTCTGCGGAAATCGTGGCGAAGTCGTAGCCCGAGTCGGGTTTGTCGGAGTGGCCGTGACCGCGGAGATCCACCGCGACAGAGTTCCGGCCCGCGGCGGCGAGACGGGCGGCAACGCCGTCCCACAGCCGTGCATTCGAGGCGAGGCCGTGGACGAGCAGAAATGGGGCCGCCGACGCACGCACCCGGCCGGACTGAGTGGCCGCCGCGTCAGAAGCCGTCGGGCGCCACCGCAGGACCCGCAGCTCGAGCCCGTCGGCAACACCAATGCGCCCGTCGGCCGGATTCTCTGTCCCATCCATCTTCGTCTCCTGCCGCCCATGCTAGTCCGCGGCGCAAGTCTGAACCCACGGCCGGGCTGCAGATCCGGTAGCCCGACCGAGTCCCGGCGGACGAACCACGAGGCCCAAGCCGATGACCCCTACAATTCGGCAACGATGAACCACTCGAAGACCCGATCGCTCGGACTCGCCGTCGCGGCCGCGGTCGCCGCCGCCATTTTCGCCGGCTGCGGCCTCTTCTCGAGCACGCCCGTCCCGACGGCCGCTCCGAACGGCTCATCGACGGCGACGACGACGATCTCGGAAGAGACCGCCACACCCGCTCCTACTTCGCAGATCGTCAGGTCCGTGCTGCTGGTGGCTCAGGTCGGCGAGCCGCAGGACTGGACGCCGGCGGGCCTCGCCTGGCACGGCATCAAGACGGCCGCGACCAAGATTGGCGCTACGACCACGCTCATCGAACCGGCGTCGAACACGGACTTTGCGGCCGACCTCGATCGGGCCGCGGGACCCAGCGCCGCGGTCGTCGTGACGCTTGGGCCGGACGCCGCTGCGGCCGTCCTGGTCGCGGCCAAAGCACACCCGGCGACCCAATTCCTGGAGCTGGATGTGGCCGTGCCGGACACAGCGCCGGCCAACGTTCACGGACTGAACTTCGACGAGGCCGAGGCGGGCTATCTCGCCGGCTACGTCGCCGCGTCAATTGCGACCGCGGGCCAGATCGGCATGGTCGGCGACACGGCCGCTGACGTGGCCTCGGCCAACTACGCCGCGGGTCTCAAGGCCGGGGCCGCGCAGGCCGGCTCGAGCGCCGAAGTCACAATTGCGTATGCAGGCACAGCCGACTCGCCGGCCAAGGGCCGGACCGCGGCCGGGGTCCTGGCGAAGGCCGGCGACCGAGTGGTCGCGGCCGTGCCGAGTCTCTCCGGGATCGGCGCGTTGCGGCAGGCGTGCGGTGCCGGCCTTCAGCTCGTCGGCCTCGACATCGACGTCTGGTAGAACGTGCCCGACGTGCAATCGTGCGTGATCGCCAGCGTCTTGAAGCGCTACGACGTCGCCGCCGCCTCGGCCATATCCACGATCGCCTCGGGCAAGACGCTCCCCCGCCTGTCGACCGGTAGCGTCGGCAGCGGCGGCGTCGCCCTGAGCGACTTCCACGTCGATCTTCCGGCCGGCTTCAAGGCCAGGCTCGACGCGGTCGTCGGCGCGCTGTCGAACCGTCCGGCGCCGTCGACCGCTCCGGCCGCGGGTTCGCCGTCGGCTTCGCCCGGCACATGACCACCTCCGGCCCTGCCGGTGATGGCGCCCCGCTCCTCGACGATTCGGGTATCGCCGAACTGCTCCGGACAGCGCGCCGCATTGCCGTCGTCGGTGCTTCGTCGAATCCGGCGCGGCCGTCTCACGGTGTCTTCCGCACCCTCCTGGCCGCGGGCTACGACTGCGTGCCGGTCAACCCGCGAGAGGTCGCGGTGCTGGGAGTCCCCGCCGTCGCCACTCTGGCCGAGGCGGCGCTGGGCGGCCGGATCGACATCGTCGACGTCTTCCGCCGGGCCGAGCTGACCGAAGAGGTCGCGCGCGAGGCCGTCGCAGCTGGAGCCCGTGCCCTCTGGCTCCAGCTCGGCATCGTCAATTGGGAGAGCGCCCGCATCGCCGCCGAAGGCGGCCTTGCCGTTGTGATGGACCGCTGCACGGCGATTGAACTGAGGCATCTGCCCCGCCCCTGAGAGTCCGTCGAAACGCAAGACGCCGACCCGAAGGCCGGCGTCTTGCGTGCTGCCTGAGATGTTCTTGTTGGGCGTCGCACTAGTCGAACTGAGTGTCGACCCGAGCGATCGAGCGCATTCTGGCACCGCGGGGCCAGTCCGCCGCTGACCCACCAAGGCAATCGGCCCACTCACCTTCGACCCAGGGTTGGGCCGTGCGTGCGACGTAGTTCCGGGTTGCGCCGATTTCGGCCGTAGTCGGCGACCGCAGCCTGAGGCTGTCGCCGGATCACCGCCCAGCTCCGCTACATCGTGCCGCGACGGACGCTCGTGAGGGCCTGGGTCTCCCGCCATGTTTGGACCCGGTCGCCGCCCAATCCCTTGGCCCGGTACAGCGCCGCATCGGTCGCCCGTACCAGCTCCTCGGCCGTCTGCGCGTCCCGCGGAGCATCCCCGATTCCCACGCTGGCCGTGACTCCGCGCCCCCCATCCGAGCCGAGTGCGGAGATCGCCAGGCGAACGCGTTCGGCGATCTGACGGGCGCTCTCCGCGTCTGTTCTCGGCAGCAGCAGGGCGAATTCGTCGCCGCCGTATCGGAAACACAGGTCGCCGTCGCGGACCGATGCGACGAGGGCGCGACCCGTCTCCTGGAGCAAGGCGTCGCCGACCGGATGCCCGTTGACGTCGTTGAAGTGCTTGAAGCCGTCGAGGTCGAGCATTACCAGCACCAGCGGCCGGCCGGCCGGGTCGGCGATCAGGGCCGCGAGGCGTTCGTCGAACGCACCCCGGTTGCGGAGCCCCGTCAGGGCGTCCGTCTCGGCGCGAGCGGCCACGACCTTCAGTGTCTCGGCGTTTCGGAGGGCAATCGAAGCCTGGCCCGCAAACAACCGCGCGACCTCGAATTCCTCGGCGCTGAAATGCGCCTCGCGCTCGCCCATCCGTCCGACATTCAGGGTGCCGGCCACTGCACCGCCTACCAGGAGTGGGACAACGATCAGCGACTCGTGGTCGTCGGGCGTGCCGGGAATCGTGGCCGCTCGTGAGTCGGCCAGGACGTCGTTGACGCATTGGGCCGTCCCGTTCGCAACGACCCAGCCGGTGATGCCGGTGTTGATCGGGAATTTCGATCCGACGATCAGTTCTGCGAATCGGTCGCGAGCCAGAACAGGCATGAGGACACCTTCGGCCGCATCGACTCGATAGATCGTGAGGTTGTCGTACGACAGGACGGCCTTGAGCGAGTCGGCGATCAGCTCGAATACGCCGCTGGGGTCCATGTTCGAGAGCAATCGCTCACTGACCTCGAGCAACCGGCGCTGATTCCGGAGCACGCGACGCGCTCGATCATCGGCTCTCCACCAGCGATCCCCTACCCACCACAGCAACCCATAGGCGAACGCCAGCATGACTGCCGTCTCGAGGAATTGCAGCTCGCCGTCGTCCGAAACAATGGCTACGCCGATCAGACTGGCCCCGAACGCAACAGCCAGCACGGTCAGGAGCAGGCGGCCGCTCGCAGCAGGCAGCGCCATGACGGCGCCGGCAAGGGGCAGGATGACTGCCCCGTCCAAACCCGACCTGAGCAAAGCCGCGACGGCAAGGCCGAGCCCAATGAGCATCGCCCCGGCCGCCAGGAGGGAGCTCGTGGCGAAACCACGGCGGAGGAACAGCAGGGCGAACACAAGAGCCCCCGCCAGAATCGCGGCGATGACGAGCTTGCCGGTACGGTCAGCTTCAGGCCCGCTCAGCGCCTCGACCACGAACATGGTGATCGAGGCGGCTGCGCATGCAGCAGCCAGACCGGCGAAGCGCTGGTCATGCCTCGATCCAAGGTCGGAAAGTCGTTCGCTCACGTCGCTCACGAACGCGGCTCCGCTCCGCCCGAGCCGGCCTCCACCTCTGAGGCCTCTCCCCGGTCGGCGCCGGGCCTCATCCCGCGTCAAGCATGGCACATCTGAGTGCCCGTGAACGAGGTTTGTTCAGTCGCGCCGGGACGTTCAGCCGGCCCTCGCGGTCGCCCTGCCTAGTGGACCGCGAACCCGACGACGAGCAGCACGAACCCCGCGGCCAGGATCAGCCCACCAATTTGGGCCCGGCGGCGCAGCTGCTGGGCCATGATCGTCGCCGCGCTCGGCCCATCGTCGCGCAGGCGCGTGCCGCGCCAGCCCTCGTAGCGGGCCAGGTTCGCTTCCTGGGCCTTGAGTTCCTGATACCGGCCCCACGGCCCCCTGGCGCGTTGGTAGCCGATGACGATCAAAACGACCCCGAGCCCCCAGCAGACCAGATTCACCACGCCCATCGTCGATCTCCGCCCTACTCGACCGCTTCCAGCCGCTCCTTGAGGGCAGTCTGGACCATCGCCGCATTGGCCTGGCCGCGGGTCGCCTTCATGACCTGCCCGACGAGGAACCCAACGGCCGCGCCCTTGCCGGCTCGATAGTCGGCGACGGCTGCGGGATTGGCCGCCAGCACCTGGTCGATCGCCGCTCCGAGCGCCCCGGCATCCGAGATCTGGCGGAAACCGCGCGCCTCGACGATCGCGGCGACCGAGCCGCCCGACGCATAGTGCTCGGCGAGAACCTCCTTGGCGTTGGTGCCGGAGATCGCGCCGTCGGTGACGAGCTTGACCAGCACCGCGAGCTGCGCCGGATCGACCGAACCGCCGCCGCCCTCGCCTTTGGCCAGACGCATGAACTCGCCGGTCACCCAGTTGGCGATGAGCTTGGCCGGCACGCCGGCACCGGCGGCCAGCGAGCCCTCGAACAGCGCCGTTGCCGCGGCATCGTTGACCAGCACCTCGGTGTCGTACGACGAGAGCCCGAATTCGGTTCGATAGCGAGCCCGCCGGACGGCAGGCAGCTCGGGAATCCGGCCCTCGATCTCGGCCAGCCATTCGGGCGTCGTCAGCAGCGGCGGAAGGTCAGGCTCGGGAAAGTAGCGGTAGTCGTTTTCCTCTTCCTTTGGCCGCATGTGATAAGTCGACTGGCTCGGGTCGTCCCAGCCGCGCGTCTCCATGTTGACCGCCCCGCCGTCGTCGATCACCTGAGCCTGACGCTCGATCTCGTAGGCAATGGCCCGCTCGACGGCCTTCATCGAGTTCATGTTCTTGACCTCGACGCGCGTTCCGAATGCCTCGCGGCCGATCGGGCGGATCGAGACGTTGGCCTCGACGCGCATCTGGCCGTTCTCCATCTCGGCGTCCGACGCGCCGATGGTCTTCATCAGCAGCCGGAGTTCCTCGGCGTAGCGGCGGGCCTGCTCGCCGGTCCGGATGTCCGGCTCGGTGACGATCTCCATCAGCGGCATGCCCGATCGGTTGTAGTCGATCAGCGACACCCGCCGCCCGTCCAGCTCCTGGTGGATCAACCGGCCCGTGTCCTCTTCGAGATGGGCGCGCCGGATCCGGACGGTGAACGAACCGCCACTCGTGTCGAATGTCAGCCGGCCGTTGGCCGCCAGCGGCAGCTGGTACTGGCTGATCTGATAACCCTTGGGAATGTCGGGATAGAAGTAGTTCTTGCGATCCCAGCGAGTGGCCGGCGGGGTCGTCGCCTCGATGGCGAAGCCGGCGGCGATGACCCACTCCACGGCCGACTTGTTGATCGTCGGCAGGGTTCCGGGCAGGCCGAGGCAAACCGGGCAGGTATGGGTGTTCGGCGCTGCTCCATCGATGTCGGTGGAGCAGCCGCAGAACATCTTGCTGGCGGTCTTGAGCTGGCAGTGAATCTCGATGCCGATGACGGCCTCGTAGCGTGCCAGCGCGCCCTTGCCTGCCATTGCCGGCGCGGCGTCAGCCATTGGCGGCCCGGCGCCGCTTCACGAAGCGCTCGATACGCACGAGGGCTTCCTTTAGTTCGGCCTCGCTCGTGGCATAGCAGCAGCGGACGTGGCCCTCGCCGGCCTCGCCGAAGGCGGTTCCGGGAACGACCGCGACCGACTCCTCGCGAATGAGCTGCTCGGCGAACTGATCGCTCGTGAGGCCGGTGGAAGTGATCTGCGGGAAGGCGTAGAAGGCGCCGCGCGGTTCGAAGGTGCGCAGGCCGATGGCGTTGAGCCCGTCCACCAGCAGCCGGCGGCGACGGTCGTAGTGGCCCAGCATCCGGGCGATGTCCGGCTCGCCGGTCTTGAGCGCCTCGAGGGCCGCGTCCTGGGCCATCGTCGGAGCCGACATGATCACGTATTGGTGGACCTTGAGAATTCCTTCGAGGATCTCCGAGGGAGCACAGACGTAGCCGATGCGCCAGCCGGTCATGGCATAGGCCTTTGAGAAGCTACCCATCGTGACCGTTCGGCGGCGCATGCCCGGCAGAGCGGCCATGGCCCGCATCTGGTAGCCGTTGTAAACCAGCCGGTCGTAGATCTCGTCGGTGTAGACGAGCAGGTCGTGACGGACGGCGATGCGGGCAATGTCGTCCTGCACGTCCGGCGGCAGAACGGCGCCGGTCGGGTTGCACGGGTAGTTGAGCAACATGGCCTTGGTCCGCGGCGTGATGGCGGCCTCAACCTTGGCCGGGTCCAGCGCGAAGTCCTCGTCCAGAGTGGTGTTGACGCCCACCGGCACGCCCCCGGCGAAGATGATCGCGGGTCGGTAGCTCACGTACGACGGCTCGTGGGTGATCACTTCGTCACCCGGGTCGAGGGTGGCCCGTACCGCCACGTCGAGCGCTTCGGACCCGCCGACGGTGATGAGGATCTCCTCGGTCGGGTCGTACTTGACGCCGTACAGGCGCTCCAGGTGGTGCGAGAGGGCCCGGCGCAGTTCGATCGTGCCGTAGTTGCTGGCGTAGTGGGTGTGGCCCGAGGCGAGGCTGTGGCGTCCGGCCTCGACGACCTGGGGCGGGGTGTCGAAGTCCGGCTCCCCTACTCCGAGGCTGATGACGTCGGTCATGGTGGCGAGGATGTCGAAGAAGCGGCGGATGCCGGAGCGCGGAACTTCGTCAACGCGCCGAGCCAGGACTCGCGTCGAGAGCGGCGGCCGTTCCGGCTCGGCCTCGGAATTGAGGATCGAGGGATCGGTAGTCAGGCGTGTGGACTTGGTCGGTGTGGTCATCGTTGGGTCCTTTCGGACTGGCCGCCAGCCCCGGCGGATGCGGCCGTCAGCCGCGCCATCCGCTCGATCGGGCCAGGCGTAGTGGGATCGTCGGTCAACTCAAGTTCGGCGGGCTCCAACGCCCGCCAGGGTGCTCTGGCCGTGATCCCTTCGTACGCGCGGGCCAGACGAAGCATCGACAGCTCACTCCAAGGCGCTCCGATTATCTGGAGCCCAACGGGCAAGCCGTCCGACAGACCGGCCGGGATCGACATCCCGGGCAAGCCCGCCATGTTTATCGGGAGCGTGCAGGCATCGACGAGGTACATCGCCACCGGATCCTGCAGCTTGGCGCCGAGCGGGAACGCCGTCATGGGGCTGGTCGGCGCGCAAATCGCGTCGAACCCGGCCGCCCAGACCGCGTCGAAATCGCCCTTGATGAGCGTCCGCACCTTCTGCGCCTTGAGGTAATACGCATCGTAGTAGCCGGCCGACAGGGCGTAGGTACCGAGCATGATGCGACGCTTGGCCTCAGCCCCGAAACCGGCGCCGCGGGTCCGGAGATAGTCGTCGATGAACTCGCCGGAACTGCGGTCGCTGTGCCCGAACCGGACGCCGTCGAAGCGTGCGAGGTTCGAGCTGGCCTCGGCCGGGGCGATGATGTAGTAGGTGGCAAGGCCGTACTCGGTGTGCGGCAGCGAGACTTCCTCGACCTTCGCGCCGGCCGATTCCATCGCCGCAACGGCCTCGCGGATGCGCGCGGCGACGCCCGCCTCGATGCCGGCGACGAAGTACTCCTTCGGCAGCGCGATGCGACGGCCCTTGAGATATGAGGCGGCTTCGTCGTCGCCGGCCGGAAGGCTCAGCAGTTCCGCGGGGACGGGCTCGGGGGCGCTCGTGGCGTCGCGCGGGTCGTGGCCCGATACGGCGTGGAGCAGCGCCGCGGCGTCGCGGGCGTCACGCCCGAACGGCCCGATCTGGTCCAGGCTGCTGGCGAAGGCCACGATGCCGTATCTGCTGACGCGGCCGTATGTGGGCTTCATCCCGACGACACCGCACATCGACCCGGGCTGCCGGATGCTGCCGCCCGTGTCCGTGCCGATGGCTACCGGAGCGTGGAACGCCGCGACGGCGGCCGCCGATCCGCCCGAACTGCCGCCCGGGACACGGGTCAGGTCCCACGGGTTGGCCGTCGGGCCATAGGCGGAATGCTCGGTGGAGGAGCCCATCGCGAACTCGTCCATGTTGGTCTTGCCAATGATCACGGCCCCGGCCTCGCGGAGGCGGGCCGTGACGGTCGAGTCGAACGGGGCGAGGTAGCCCTTCAGAATCGCCGAACCGGCCGTGGCCTGGCCGCCCTTGACCGAGACCAGATCCTTTAGCCCGATCGGGATGCCGCACATGGGGTGAAGCCGGGCCAGCGCCGAGGCGCCGGCGAGCCGCGCTTCGGCGATCCGCTTGTCGGCGGCATCGGCCTGAGCCAGCGCTTCGTCGCGGTAGATGACCAGCCACGCATGGAGGGCCCGGTTCTGCCGCTCGGCCGCGGCCAGATGGGCTTCGGTCAGGGCGCGAGACGTGGTCTCCCCTCCGCGTAGCAGCGCGGCCATCTCATGGGCGTGGAGCCGGGTGGGATCCGTCATGGCTAGGCGCCGCCCCCGCCGCCCAGAATCGCAGGCACGACGAAGTGGCCGGTGTCGCTGCGCTCGGGGGCGTTCGTCAGCGCTTCGTCCACGCTCAGTGACGGCTGCACGACATCCTCGCGCAGGATGTTGGCCAGCTCGATTACCTGGGCCGTCGGCGGAATGTGCTCGGTGTCGAGCGTCTGCAGCACCGCGTACTGGTCGAGAATGTGGTTCAGCTGGCCTTCCAGGCGCGCCATTTCCTCCTCGGTCAAACCGAGGCGGGCGAGAAACGCAACGTGCTCGACATCGGCACGGGTGAGGCTGGCCATGCCGGGGATGATACCGGACCGGACCTCACCGGAGTGAACAGAGCCTCAGACGTCAGCGAGTCGCCTCATCCGGCTGCGGACGCCTGAACCTCAGCGGCTGCCTCGGCGGCTGCGGTCTCGGCCGCGGATTCGACCACGACCTCCCGCTCGTTATGGGCGGTGTAGTCCGGCACTCGGCGCTCGTACGAACCGGTCATCAACGGCGAGCTGATCATGAAGTCCGCCGAGGCCCGGTCGCACGCCACGGGGATGTTCCACACGACCGCGATGCGCAGCAAGGACTTCACGTCGGTGTCGTGCGGCTGCGGCTCGAGCGGGTCCCAGAAGAAGATCAGCATATCGATCATGCCGTCGGCGATCATGGCGCCGATCTGGAGATCGCCGCCCAGCGGCCCCGACTGGAGCTGCTCCACGGGGAGGTCCAAATCCTTGATGAGCAGCAGTCCGGTGGTACCCGTGGCAACGAGGTCGTGTGCCTCGAGCATGCCCCGGTTGAACCTGGCCCATTCGATCAGATCTTGTTTCTTGTTGTCGTGGGCCACGAGCCCAATGCGCTTCCGCGGCGCAAGTTCGATGCTTTTCATCGCCCAAGGATGACAGAAGGTTGTTAACAGCGGGTTTGCGGCGGGTTCTGCCGCGGACACGGTCCTGACCGGCCGACGACCTATTCGCCCGCCAGCAGCCTGCGAAAGCCCTCCTCGTCGAGCACCGGGACGCCGAGTTCCGTGGCTTTGGCGAGTTTCGAGCCGGCATTCTCGCCGGCCACCACGTACGAGGTGTTCTTCGACACGGAGCCCGCGGCCCTGCCGCCGGCGGCGCGGATCGCCTCCTCGGCAGCGGGGCGGTCCCAGCCCGTGAGTGTGCCGGTCACGACCACGGTCTTGCCGGCGAGATGGCCGGCGTCGCCGCTACTGTCGCCGACTGCGCCACTGCCGGCGCCACTCCCCGTGCCACTCCCCGGAGCCACTCGTCTGGCGGGCGGCTCGGCAACGACGCCGGCGGTTACCAGGTCCTCGAGCACGCCCGCCGTTTCGGGCGCGGCGAAGTATCCGGCGACGGCGGCAGCCACCACCGGCCCGATGCCCGGCACTTCCCTCAACTCCTCGGCGGTGACGCCGGGAAGCTGCCGCGCCACGACCGCAGTCCACTCCCCGGCATCGGTTCCCTCGGCCGGCCATCGGGAAGCGATCCAGTTGGCCAGGTCTATGGCAGTGGATTCGCCGACCTGGGGAATGCCCAAAGCGTTGAGGATTCGGGCAAGCGGCCGGCGGCGCGACTTTTCGATCGAAGCCTTGAGGTTCTCGGCGCTCTTGAGGGCAAACCGGTCCAGGCCGGCCATATCATCGATCGTTAGCCGGTAGAAGTCGCCGCGCGTCTTGACCAGGCCGCGCTCGAGCAGCTGCTCCAGAACGGCCCAGCCGGCCCCTTCGATGTCCATCCCGCCGCGGCCGGCGAAGTGGGCGAACTCCTGGGAGAGCCGTGCCGGGCAGCGGTTGTTCGGGCAGTAGTGGCGGACCGCGCCCTCGTCACGGACGATCGCAGTGCCGCAAACCGGACACGCGCCGGGCATCTCGAAGGGCCGCTCCGAACCGTCGCGTCGCTCCGGAATCGAACGGACGACCTCCGGAATAACGTCTCCGGCCTTCTGCAGAACGACCCAATCGCCGATCCGCAGATCCTTGCGCCGGACCTCGTCAAGGTTATGGAGCGTCGCCCGGGCAACCGTCGAACCGGCGACTTTCGCCGGCCGCATATGGGCCACCGGAGTCAGAGTCCCCGTCCGCCCGACGTACGGCACGATGTCCTCGAGCACCGTTTCGACCTGTTCGGGCGGGAACTTGTAGGCGATCGCCCAGCGCGGCGCCCGGGCCACCATGCCGAGCCGCTCCTGCTGATCGTAGCGGTCGACTTTGACGACGACGCCGTCCGTCTCGTAAGGCAGGCCGTGGCGTCTGTCGCGCCACTCTTCCAGGAACCGGCACACGCCGTCGATGTCGAGGCCTTCGGCGCGATCGGGATTGACCGGCAAGCCCAGGGCGGCCAGCCGGCCGAGAGCTTCGGACTGGCTGGCGACGGAGGCATTGCCCGCCGGGCCATCCTCGAGTAACTGGTACGTCCAGCTCGACAGCCGCCGCTCCGCAGTCACCTTCGAATCGATCTGGCGCAGCGACCCCGCGCCGCTGTTGCGTGGATTGGCGTACGTCGGCAGACCGGCCTCCTCGCGCGCGGCGTTGATCCGGGCAAATTCGGCCTTGGGCATGTAGACCTCGCCGCGGACCTCGACCGTGGCGGATTCGCGCAACCGCTCAGGCAGCACCTCGATGGTCCTCAGATTGGCGGTCACGTCCTCGCCCGTGGTGCCGTCGCCGCGGGTCGCGCCCTGGATGAAGCGGCCGCGCTCGTAGCGCAGCGAAATCGCCAGCCCGTCGATCTTGAGTTCGGCCACGTAGCGCAATTCGGGAGCAGGCTCGGGTGCGGCGGGCAGACCAAGGCCGCGTCGAACGCGGGAGTCGAAGGCGCGCAGCTCGTCCTCGTCGAAGACGTTGCCGAGGGACAGCATCGGCCGCCGATGGACGACCTCGCCGAATGTGCTGCTGGGCGCCGCACCGACGTGCTGGGTCGGCGAGTCCGGCGTGACCAGCGCGGGGAACGCAGTCTCGATGGCGTTCAGTTCGCGCATCAACCGGTCGTATTCCGCGTCGCTCAATTCCGGCGCGTCCGCGACGTAGTACAGCTCGTTGGCACGGCGGATTAGGGGGACCAATTCGTCGAGACGTAGGCGCGCCGCCGCTTCACCCATCTTCCGGGCGGCCTCGACGGCCTCGGGCGCAACGGGCAACCCGACCGGAAGTTCGCCGGCCTGGTCTGCCGGCTTATCGACCGATTCGCTCACCGACCACCCTCCATTCGAGAATCGCCTTCGAGCCGATTCTCGCCGATCCGCAGCCGGGCGCGCACAGCTCTTGCGCCAGGCGGCTCAGGCGCCTGAGGTTCGCTGACGCTCCAGCAGCGTTGGAGCGGGAACGGAGTGAGCGGGGCCGGTGCCGTCGTCGGAGATGCGCCGGTGTCGGTTCAGGGGGGTGTTGCGGACGTACTCCATCACTTCGCTGAAGCGCGCCGTCGCGAGACCTACTACGGAGTCGCCGGCGCCGTAGTACAGGCTCAGGGTGTCGGTGGTTTCGTCGAGTACCCAGCCGTTTGGGAATATCACCTTGTCCACGTCGCCCACCGACTCGTAAGACGTGACCGGAGCCATGACCCACTCGTCGGAGCGGCGCAGAACCACTTCGGGATGCTCCAGATCGAGCAACGCCAGACCGACGCGGTAGATCGGGCCCGAAGCGGTGGTATGGGCACCGTGATACATGACCAGCCAGCCGTCGAGAGTTTCCAGGGGCGGCGGCCCGAGCCCGATCTTGCCGGCATCCCACCAGGCTCCTTCTCGGGCCTCGAGCAAGACCGAATGGTCGCCCCAGTGCCGCAGGTCGGGCGAATATGAAACCCAGATATGGGCCGGGCCGTTGATCGGCGCGGGCCGGTGGATCATCATCCAGCGCCCGTCGAACCGCCGCGATAAGAGCGCCGCGTCCTTGTCGTCGGGAGGCATGACGGGACCAAGCCGGCGGACCTCGACGAAGTCCTTCGTCATGGCCAGCGAAACAAGCGGGCCGCGGCCGCTGTAGGCGGTATATGTGATCGCCCACTCTTCGCGCTCGGGCAGATAGACGAGTCGGGGGTCTTCGCAACCCCAGACTTCCTCGGGATGGTCGAAGTCGGGGGCCAGCAACGGCCGATCGTCGACCTGCCAGTCGCCGACGCCGTCCTTGCTGCGCGCAACGTGAAGATGGGAGATGCCCCGCAGATCCTCGACTCGAATGAGCAGGACCGTCTCGTCCCCGACGCGGGCCGCACCGGGGTTGAACGTCGTATTGGCCGGGTACGGAAGCTGCTCGGCCGTGAAGATCGGGTTGGACGGATGCCTCACGAAGAGGTTCCTGCCGCTCCTCTCGGTCATCCTCGGGCTCGGGTCACGGACACAGCCGGCAAG
>Ga0182019_10001132_pt1 | contig 13424 bp, 14 predicted proteins | sample 812E2MmetaG_FD_120483 | JGI IMG/M metagenome (GOLD analysis project Ga0182019, IMG submission 120483) | Permafrost microbial communities from Stordalen Mire, Sweden - 812E2M metaG | ecosystem: Environmental > Terrestrial > Soil > Wetlands > Permafrost | place: Sweden: Stordalen | collected...
GAGGCCGCCCAGCTTCGACATCCGGGTTTCCCCGGTCATGAAGAGGATCGAGCCGCCGCCCATGAAAAGCAGTCCCTTGTAGAGGATGTGGGCGAAGGCGTGGGCGCAGGCGCCGTTGATCGCCAGGGCCGTGCCGATGCCGACGCCGGCCACCATGTAGCCGACCTGGCTGACAATGTGGTAGGCGAAGAGCCGGCGGACATCATTCTCAATGATGGCGTAAACAACGCCGTAAAGCGACATGATCACGCCCAGCCACACGAGCAGTTCCATCCCGGCGAATCCGCGGCAAAGCGCATAGACGGCGGTCTTGGTCGTGAAGGCGCTGAGAAAGACGGAGCCGTTGAACGTGCCCGCCGGGTAGGCATCGGGCAGCCAGGCATGCAAGGGAGGCACGGCGGCGTTGAGAAGGAACCCGCCCAGGATGAGGTAGCCTGCGGTCGTGGTGTTGTGCACGTCAAACGCGGTAAACGCCGTGCTGCCGGTCGCCTTCACGTGGAGGACAATGCCGGCGAGCAGCGACAGGCCCCCCGCGACGTGCACAAGCAGGTAGCGGAAGCCGGCGGCGGTGGACTCCGGGGTGCGGCGGAACCAGATGAGGAAGACCGAAGCGAACGCCATCACCTCCCAGAAAAGGAAGAGGGTGAGCAGGTCGCCCGCGAAGATGGCCCCGAGCGAACCGGCCACATAGGTCCAGGCGGCGATGTGCTGGGCGTCCTCCTCGACGTGCAGGCCGTAAAGCGTGCCGATGCAGCACATCCCGCTCATGATCACCGCAAAGACGAGGCTCAGCGAGTCGACCCGGCCGAAGACGAGCGTCCACTGGAGGAACGGGACATGCCAGAATTCCCCCCGGGGGATCATGAACATCATGAGCACGACCCCGAACGCCAGCGCGGGAACCGCCAGGAGGAAGGCTTTCTTCAGGCGCGCTGGCACCAGCGGGAGCAGGACGCAGCCGAGCAGCAGGACCAGCGCGGGATGAATCCAGTGATTACTCATCGTAGTAATCCTCGCGGGTCGAAATGCCGAGATGGCCGTACGCCTTGGCGATGAGCACGAGCACCAGGCAGCCGAGGAGGCCGAAGCCCGCCCAGAACCCGGGGATATGCTCCGCCGCCGTGTGGGCGTGTTCCTTTTCGACGACGGCCGGGACCGCGTCGAGCAGCACGAGCAGCACCAAGACCGCGATGCCCACCCGCACCACCGTCTTCAGGCGGTCGCGCAGAAAATCGATGAGCCGGAGGAGTTTCATGGCAGGACGGCCTGGGCAAAGTGCATGATGAGGTCGGGGAAGACGCCGATGACCACCGAGATGACGGCGGTGAGGCAGAGGGGGATCAGCATCGCGAGCGGCGCCTCCCCGTGGTGATGCGAGGCCTCCTCGGCGGAAGGCGGCCCGAAGAAACCTCGGTAGACCACCGGCACGAAATAGGCCGCGTTGAGCAGGGAGCTCGCCAGCAGCACGACAACGATGCCGATGGACCCGGCGTCGAGGGCGCCCACGAGCAGGTAAAGCTTGGAGAGGAAGCCGCCGACCGGCGGCACGCCGATCATGCTCAGCGCGGCGAGGGCAAAGGCGCCGAAGGTGAAGGGCATCGCCCGGCCCAGCCCGCTCATCTCGGAGATATTCTTCTTCTGGGTGGCCACGTAGATCGCGCCGGCGCAGAAGAAGAGTGTGATCTTCGAGAAAGCGTGCGCCGCGATGTGGAACAGGCCTCCGGCGACGGCGGTGGGGGTCAGCAGGGCCACGCCGAGAATGATGTAGGAAAGCTGGCTGACGGTGGAGTAGGCCAGCCGCGCCTTCAGGTTGTCCTTGCTCAGCGCGACGATCGATCCGACGAGGATGGTGATGGAAACGAAGTAGGCGGTGGGCAGACCCAGATGGAGGCGGTCCATCAGGTCCACACCGAAGACATAAAGCATGACCCGCACGGTGGAGAACACGCCGACCTTCACGACGGCGACGGCATGGAGCAGCGCGCTGACGGGCGTCGGGGCGACCATCGCGCCGGGCAGCCAGTGGTGCAGCGGCATGATGCCGTTCTTGGCGAAGCCGAGGAGGCAACAGATGTAGAGGGCGACGATGACGCCGTTGTGGACGTTGGCGGGGAGGATGCCCACATGCGCGTTGGTGGCGAAATCGAGCGTGCCCGAGAGGACATAGATCAGCACCATCGCCGGGAGAATGAGCCCCTTGGCGGTGGTCGTCAGGTAGACGAGGTATTTCTTTCCCCCTTCGTAGCCCTCCTCATCCTGGTGATGGGCGACCAGCGGATAAGTAGTGATGCTCACGATCTCGTAGAAGAGATACAGGGTGAGGAGATTGTCAGCGAACGCGCAGCCGATGGCGCCGAAGAGGGCGAGGGCAAAGCAGGTGTTGAAGCGGGTCTGGGCGTGTTCCCCGAGGGCGCGCATGTAGCCCGCCGAGTAGAACACCGCCAGAATCCACAGGAACGAGGCGGTGAGCGCGAAGATCATCGACAGCGCGTCGGCCCGCAGGGAGATACTCAGCCCCGGCAGGAGCTGAAAGAGCGTGAAATGCAGGGTCTTCCCGGCGCGCACGCAGGGCACCATCGACGCGACGACCAGAAACAGCGTGACGGCCGCGAGGAAGGAGCAGGTTTCACGCAGGTTGATCTTCCTGCCCGTGGCCATGACCAGGCCCGCGCCGACGAGCGGAGCGAGGACCGCGAACAGGAGACGGATGTCCGAGGGTATTTCCATGGAGCTATCCATTGAGTTCGGACAGCTCCTGGGAGTGGATGGAGCGGTAGTTGCGGTAGACCGCGATGATGATGCTCAGCGCGATGGCGACCTCGGCAGCGGCTAGTCCCATGATAAAGAGCACGAAGATCTGCCCGACGGCCGGGTTGGGCGCCATGAAACGGTTCACGGTCATAAAATTCAGCGCGGCGGCCGAGAAGATCAGTTCGCCCGAGATGAGCATGCCGATGAGGGTGCGGCGCCGGATGAGCCCGTAGATCCCGGCGGAAAGCAGGAAGGCCGCCAGGGCGAGATAGACGCCGGGCTGGTCGGGCAGATGGGCGAGGTTCATGAGGGGGTCCTTCCGCCGCGGGCGATGACAAGGGCGCCGAGGATGGCGACGAGCAGCACGAGTGAGATCAGCTCAAAGGGCAGGCTGTACGTGGTGAGCAGCGCGATGCCGATGGCCTGGACCGAACCGTCAGCGGCCGGCGCCGGCGCCGGCCAGCGGCCCTGCAGGCTCAGCCGGGAAACGCCCCAGAAGATCGCCAAGCTCACAAGCAGCGCAATTCCGCCCCACCACCGTTCCCGGCCACGCTGCTCCGCCGGCGCGACTTCGTCGGGTTCGGAGAGCATGACACCAAAAATGATGGTCACACAGACGGCGCCGATATAAATGAGAATTTCCATCAGCGCGAGGAACGGGCTGTTCAGGAAATAGTAGAGTCCGGCCAGGCCCAGACAGCAGAGCGCGAGCCCGGCGACGCTGCGGATAATGCGGCGGCTCAGCACTGCAATCAGCGCGCCGGCCACGGTGGTGGTGACGATGAAGCCGAAGATCGCGGCGATCAGCCAGGCGGAGACGGGGAAAGTGCTCATGGCGTCTTCGGATCCTGAGGCTGAGGCACAATGGCGGGGGCCGCGGCGGTCCCGGCCGCCGGCGGTGGCTGGGTCTGCGCCCAGACCTGCCTCCGCTCCGCCAGCTGTTTGACCATGTCCATCCGGCTGAAATCGTCCCGGCTCAGGCTGACCACGTTGTAGACCTTGGAGAACTGGATGGCGTCGAACGGGCAGGCCTCGATGCAGGCGCCGCACAGGCTGCAAGTGGTGAAGTTGAGCAGGTACTCGGTGACCGACTTGGTCTTCTGCCCTTCGAGCTTGGCGCCGTCCACGGCGATGCATTCGCTCGGGCAGGCCCGCTCGCACAGTTTGCAGGCCGTGCAGAGGGATTTGCCGGTCTCCGGATCGAGCGTCAGCTCGATGTGCCCGCGGAAGCGCGCCGGCATCGGGAGGGTCTGGCGCGGGTATTGAACGGTGATGTTAGGCTTGAGAAACTGGCCCAGCGTGATGCGCATGCCCGTGAGCAGGCTCATGAACCCGCGGTAGACTTCCTGGAAGGCTGCTATCATGCTCATGGGTTCAGAATAGTTGGTGCAGCAGCAGGGGCAGTCTGAGCAGGGCGCCGGTTAGCATGAGCGTGAACAGCGAGACGGGAATAAGGATCTTCCACGAGAGGTTCAGCAGACCGTAGAACTGGGTGCGCGGAAAGGTCCACCGGATCCAGATCACGATGAAGATAAGCAGGTACATCTTCGCGAAGAACCAGAGCAGGCCCCAGGCGCCGCCGGAGAGCACGCCAATCGGACTCTGCCAGCCGCCGAGGAAGAGGATGGTGCCGACCGAGCAGCTGACCACGATGTTGGCGTATTCCCCCATGAAGAAAAGGCCCCAGCTGAAGCCGGCGTACTCGGTGAACGCGCCAGCGATCAGCTCGCTCTCGGCCTCGGCCATGTCGAACGGCGCGCGGTTGGTCTCGGCCAGCATGCAGATGAAGAAGATGACAAAGGTCATCGGCATGAGGGGGTTGGTCAGGGTCCAGATCCCCTTGAGAATATTCCAATGCCAGAAGCCGCCAGCCTGCTGCCCGACGATCTCCTGCAGGTTCATGGTGCCCGTGACCATCAGCATGGTGATCACGACGAGCAGCATCGGAATCTCGTAGGCGATGTTCTGGGAGACGATGCGCGCAGCGGAGATCACGGCGTACTTGTTGCGCGAGGCCCAGCCGCCGAGCATGATCGCGAAGACGCTGATCGACCCGAAGGAGAACACCATCAGCAGGCCGACGTTGATGCTGCGGCCGTAGACCGACTCGGCGTAGGGGATGGTCGCGAGGCACATGAACGCCGGGACGAGCATGATCGCGGGGGCCAGCCGGAAGAGGAGGCCGTCGGTGCCGGGCGGAACGATGGTCTGCTTCACAATCAGCTTCACGCCGTCGACGATGGGCTGGAGGAGGCCGGCGGGGCCGACCTCGTTGGGACCGGGCCGGCGCTGGAACCAGCCGGCGCCCTTGCGTTCGGCGAGCACGAGGTAGGCCGCGTTGAGACCCACGAAGGCCAGGAACGCGACGAGGTAGATGATCAGTCGCGTGAAGGCTTGGCCGGGCCCAGTTAGGAAATAATCAAGCATCGCGGAAAGGTGGCGGCAGCTAGCGGTCGATGTCGGGAATGACGAGGTCGAGGCTGCCCAGCATGGCCAGCGCGTCCGGCAGGATCATGCCCTTGCTGGCCTCCTCGAACGGGCTGAGGTTGGCGAAGCACGGCGTCCGGAGCTTGACCCGGTAGGGGGTGTCCTTGCCGTCGCTGACGATCCGCACCATGAAGCGGCCGCGCCCGGCTTCGACCGCGTAGCAATAATCGCCGGCGGGCAGTTTGAGCACGCGCGGGACCTTGCCCATGACCGGGCCGGCGGGAATCTGATCGAGCGCCTGCTCGATGATGCGGAGGCTCTGTTCCATCTCGTCCATGCGCACGAGATAGCGCGCCATCGAGTCCCCGGCCGGATAATGCGGGATGGCGAACTCAAACCGCGGATAGATCGAATACGGCTCGGCCCGGCGGACGTCGTAGGGCACGCCCGCGCCGCGCAACACCGGCCCGGTGACGCCATAGCGGCGGCACATTTCGGCATCTATGATGCCGATGCCCTCAAGGCGCTTGCGCAGGATGATGTTGTCCGTGACGAGGGCGCGGTACATCTTCAGGCGTCCGCGCATGTACGGCACGAAATCGCGGGCGCCCTGGAGGAAGTAATCGTCGACGTCGTTGCACAGGCCGCCGAAACGGTAGTAGCAGTAGGTAAGCCGGGCGCCGCAGATGTGCTCCATCAGGTCGAGGATGCGCTCGCGGTCGTCGAAGGCATAGAGGATCGGTGTGAGGCCGCCGAGGTCCATAATCCACGCGCCCCAGCCGACGAGGTGGCTGGCAATGCGCTGGAGTTCGGAGGTAATCACGCGGATGTACTCGGCGCGGAGCGGCACCTCGATCCTGGCGCCGCGCTCGACCGCGCCGACAAAGGCGTGGGTGTAGTGCATTGCCGCGAGGTAATCGATGCGGCTCGTGTTGGGGAGGAACTTGGCGTACGTGCGGTTCTCGCCCATCTTCTCGTGCATCCGGTGGATGTAGCCGATGACCGGCTCGGCGCGGGTGATCCACTCCCCGTCCATCGTCATCTTGATCCGCAAGACTCCGTGCGCGGCCGGATGCTGCGGCCCGAGGTTGAGAACGAAGCTCTCCTCGGGAGGAGCGGACAGGACGCCGCCGCCGGCGTAGGTGATTTCCTTGGGCGGGATCACGGCTGGTAATCCTTGCGCAGCGGATGGAAGGTGGCGTCCTCCGGCAGCAGGAAGGGCGTCAGGTTCGGGTGCCCGACGAAACGAATGCCGAAGAAATCGTGGGTTTCGCGCTCGTGCCAGTTGGCGCCGGGAAAAACCAGGGAGATCGTGGGAATCTCGGGATGGTCCCGCGGCACGCGGGCGCGCACCGCCACGCGGAGGCTGACCGCGAAATGCAGGTAGTCGTAGACGACCTCCATTTGTCCCTCGGCAAGCCAGTCGACGCCCGTGATCGTGTCGATGGAGAACCCGTGGCGGTTGAGCAACTCCGCCGCGGCCACGACTTGGCCGGGCGCGACCGTGACATCGAGGTTGACGCCCCGCACCGCGAAATCGACGACCTGCACGGGAGGCGGCGGGTTGGCGGGAGCCGCCGGGGCGGTCGGAACCGGGCCGATCAACCGGGTGAACTCCTGGGAAAGCTGTTCGAGCGTCGGGTTCATTCCTTGAGCTTGGCGACCGGGAAGCGCCGCTTGCCGGTCAGTTTCTCCTCCAGCTTCAGGATGCCCTCGATCAGCGCCTCGGGACGCGGCGGACAGCCGGGGACATAGACGTCGACCGGGAAGAGTTTGTCGACCCCCTCGACCACGGCGTACTGACCGGGATAGACAAAGGGACCGCCGGAAATGGCGCAATTTCCCATCGCGATGACCCATTTCGGTTCGAGCATCTGGTCGTAAAGGGTCTTGATCGCCGGCGTCATCTTCTTGTTCACCGTACCGGCCACGATCATGACGTCCGCCTGGCGCGGCGAAGGGCGGAAGACCTCGGCGCCAAACCGTGAGAGGTCGAACCGGGCCATCCCGGCCGCCATCATCTCGATCGCGCAGCAGGCCAGCCCGAAGGTCAAGGGCCACAGGGAGTTGGCGCGGCTGAGCTGGAGCAGGTCGTCAAGCTTGGCGAAACGGACAATCTGCGAACATTCCGGCGGTACCGGGGAGTCGGGGGTTGGCGGGGCGTTTACCGGCGTTTCCACGTGAAGACTCCTTTCCTCCAGGCGTAGACGATGACGAGGGACAGAACGCCCACGAAGATCATCAGTTCCACGAAGTCGCCGATCCCAAGCCGCTGATTGTAGACGAGGGCCACGGGAAACAGGAAGAGGACGTCGACCGCGAACGCTACGAATACCAGGGCGTAAAGGTAGTAGACCGCGGTGTAACGAATCCATGCGTCCCCAATGGGTTCCATTCCGCATTCGATAGACTGGCCGGTCCGGCCAGCCGTCTGGCGGGTGCGGGTCGGAGCCAGCAGATAGACCAGCACGAACGGCACCGTGCCAAAGGCCAGACCCCCCAGGAGAAAGGCGAAAACATAGATCAGGTCATCCGCCAGCACGCCGTTCATGATGTGATCAGGGATAACCCTCCAGGCAATGAGGCACGATGCTGCATGCTCCATAATCGCATGGAAAGCACGGCGGTGCAGCGCACGCTTTGGCGAGCTTTGCGCATTTCTTGCAACCTCAAATCATGCGCAATACCGGGCGATCGATTAGATTCATTACTGCTGGCCGCGCCCTACATTCGGCGGGTCTTGTCATGGTTCAGCGCCCGCCCTTGATCCCGCTCGCCAGGAGGGTCTCAAAACAGGGTTCGACGGTCTCGCGCGACACGATGTTGACCTCGACGTGCTGGAAGCCGGCCTTCTTGAGGAACCCGTGCAGAATGCTTTCCTTGAAGCCAAGCCACACGTCAGCATAGAGCTCACGAGCCCGTTCGAAGGCGTGCTCTTTTAGATCGAGCACCGTGAGCTGCCCGCCCGGGCGCAGGATGCGGAAGGCCTCGTCAACCGCCGCCTGCGGGTGGCTGGCGTGGTGCAGGGCCTGGCTGAGAATGGCGAGGTCGACCGATTTGTCGGGCAGGGGAACGTTCTCGATGTCGCCTAGCTTGTAGGCGAGATTGGCCAGGCCGTTCTTCCGGGCCAGTTCGGTGCCGACCTCGACCATGCGCGGCGAGTTGTCGATGCACCAGACGCGCTCTGCGCGGTGCGCAATGAGCTGGGAGATCAGGCCCTCGCCGGCACCCAGATCAGCCACGACGATCGGCGGCACAAAGCGCAGCGCCAGGTGGCCGATGGCCTCCCAGGAGCGGCCCGGGCAGTAGCCTTTGCCGAGCCGCCCCGCAATGAGGGTGAAGTACTGTTCGGCAACGCGGCGCCGCTTCTGGAGGATGTGGTCGAGATTGTCGCGGTCCTCGGAGAACTCGGGCGCGTCCGTCACGGCCTCACCCGCGGCCTTGAGCAGCGCGAGCTGTCGCGGGGGGAGGCCGGCGCGCAGCGAATAAAACGCCTTCTTGCCTTCCCGGCGGTCGGCGACGAACCCAGCCTGCCGCAACTGCGCGAGCTGGGAGGAAATGCGCGACTGCGCCATGCCGAGGATCTCCTGCAACTCGGCAACCGAGAGCTCCTCCTTCATGAGCAGAGCCAGCAGTCGCAGCCGCGTGGGATCGGAAAGAAGCTTCAGGGTATCGAGGGAGGAGTTCAAGGCGGGGAGCAGTTGAAGCGGGAGGGCGGGGGAGCGCCGCCGATCCTCAACCCATGCCGGCGCGGGGCGGAGGCGTCAATTCTCTGCTAGCCGGTTTCAATACAGCCAGCCCCGGAGCGATAGCGAGAGTTGCCACAGGCCAATCACGGCGATGATGCCGCCGGCAATGATGTTGATCCAGCGCAGCGTGCCGTCGTCGAGGTGGCGCCGGAAGGTGCCGGCCAGCATCGTAAGCGTCAGCCACCAGAGCGACGATCCAACAAAGACACCGCCAATGAGTTCAAGTGCGTCCAGGGAATGGTCCGGCTGCCAGCCTAGGCCGAGGCTCGCAAACACCCCGGTAAAAACGATGATCAGCATGGGGTTCGCCAGCGTGTAAAAATAGGTAGACACGAACGCGTCGCGCAACCGGCTGACATGCACGACGGCGGCCTGCCTGCGCGGCGGCGGCCGGGTCCGCATCGTGTGCAGGCCGAGCGCAACCAGGAACAGCCCGCCGAAAAGTTGCAGCGACGGCCGATGGTCGATGAGGAAGCTGGTGACCGCCGTCAGCCCGACGGCGGCGATCGCGGCGTAGGTCGCGTCGGCCGCGGCCGCGCCCAGCCCCGACACGAAACCCACGCGACGGCCGTCGGCCAGCGAACGGCGCAGGCAGAGCAGATTGATCGGTCCGACCGGGGCCGCCAGGGAGAAGCCGATCACCAGACCTTTCAACAAATGGTCCATGGGCGGGAAATCTGGGTGGACGCGGTTCCGCTCATTGGGCGGGCCAGCTTGGATCGTGCGGGGCAAGCGCTGGGCTCCGGCCAGCCGGCGAGGAGGTGCGCCCGCAGGCCCGGCGTCAGCGGCCGGCCGCCGGCAGTGTGTCGACGTAGCGGCTGATGCCCGTCACGGCATAATCGTGCTCGGTCCCGCCGGACTTCACCTTCACGTGGTCACCGGGTTTCTTGCCAAGGAGCGCCAGGCCGAGCGGTGTCTTGTAGGAGATGATGCGGTTTTCGGGATCGCCGTCCCACAGGCCCAGAACCGTGTAGCGAACGGCCGTGCCCGTGGCCCCTTCCCGCAATTCGACCACGCTGCCCACGCTGATCTGGTCGGTGCTGGCGTCGGTGAAATCGGTGATGCGGGCGCGCCCGAGGTCCCGCTCGAGCTGCGACTTCTGGGCCATGAGCAGCTGCTGGTCCTGCTTGGCCATCTTGTATTCCGCGTTTTCCCGCAGGTCGCCGTGCTCGCGCGCGGACGCGATGGCGCGGGAATTCTCCGGGATCCGCTTGGTGACGATGAAATCGTATTCCACGCGCTTGCGGTCGTAGCTCTCGCGTGACACCAGCAACTGCTCGCTGGGCGTGTCGCTCTCGCCGGAAACCAGCGACTGGATGGAGGGGAAGATCTTGATGAAGCGGGCGAGCAGGGATTTTTTGGTCAGTTCCTCGAAGCCCTGGTTGAGCAGAAGGGTGTTGGCCAGATCGCGGGCGGTCTCCGGGTCGGCCGTGGCCAGCAGGTCGGAGATCAGGTCGGGGTCGTCGCTGAGGATCTCGGCGAGCGGAATGCGGCGCGCCCCGGCGGACTGCAGCGCCTCGTAGTCAATGGCAAAGAAAATGGCGCTGAACAGGCGCGGCGTGATCAGGTCGTTGAGCAGCTTGGCGAATTTCTTGGACTGGCGGTTCTTCACCACCCACAGCAGCACCGGCGCCCGGAGGTTCTGCTCGGTCTGCCAGCGCTTGAGGATCGCGGCGAGCTCCTCAGCGTGGCCGTTTTCGACCAGGAAGTTGATGCATTCGGTGGTGAACTTGCCCTGGCTGGTCTTGAGCAGCAGGAAGGCGAGATCCTTCCACTCGAGGGGGTGCGCGTCCTTGATGAGCTCAAGGAAGCGCGTTTGGAAATTAACCGGGATTTTCTCGGCGATGTCCGGCAGGCGGCGGGTGTCCGCCACGAGTTCACCCATGCTCGGCTGGAGCGTGGCAATGTCCGCTCCGAGCACCTTGGCCAGCTCGTCGCGAACCGCGGCGCCGAAGAGCCGCTCCGCGGGGTGGAGCTGGTTGCTGTCCTTGATCGCGGCGGCGAGCTCGTTGAGCACCGGGAGCAGGTCGGCGGCGGTCTTCTTGGCGGCGACGGTGATCAGTTCCACGGCCAGCTGGATGCGGCGCCGCGCCGAGCGGGTGTTATTGAACTGCTCGATGATTTCATCCTCGGCCGCGACCGGCTCGTCGCGCAGCACATAGCATTCGGTCTTCTTGGCGGGAACGGCGATCCGCGGATCCTTGGCCACCAGTTTCTTGGTGACGGACCACCATTTCTTGAACTTCTCCTCGCCGAGGACCTGCTGGAGGATGATCTCGAGATCGATGGCGGTGGTGGCCTTGTTGGGAAAGGCGGCGAGCGTTTCGACCACCAGTTGGACCGGTTTCTCGTCGATCAGCTGGGCGATCCTTTCCGGCTCGGTTTCCTTCCGCACGAGCAGATGCTTGGCGGGCAGGATGTCGAGGGTGCCCACGCAGAACGCCGGATCCATCCGGTGCTTGGCCTTGCCCTTGAAGTCGATGAGCAGTTTCTGGTCCGTCTCATCATATTCCTGAATCTGGCCGAACCCCCAGCTCCGGTGGACGCAATAGGCGCCGGGATCCATGGCCTCAAGTTTGGCTTTGGCCGCCTTGAGCGACGGGTTTTTGGCGATGAGCGCTTGAACGGCTTCGGAATTCATAATTGCGTGTGGCGTGCGGGAAACGATGAGTTGAGTCGAGAATGGGATGGAATGTCAAACTGTGTATCTTAAGGTTGCGGGCATGAAGCCGTTGCCTGATCGATTCTCAGCCGGCGCCTGGGCCAGCGCAGCCGCGGTGCTCGAGCGCTGGCTGGCGCGGCGCGGACGACTGGATGCGTTGCTTGAGGAGGCCGGGCGGAAATGGCCGGTGGGCGGCCCGGGGCTGCCTTTGGCGGTGACCGGTCAGGAAGCAGCCCAGGCCTCCGGTCCGGCCACCTCTTTAGTCGCAGCCCTCGCAGCCCGGCAGGAGCGGGCGCGCTGCCAGCATCTGCTGTACGGTGCAGTGCGGCATCTGGGACGGATCAACGCGGCCCTTGAAACGGTGATTTCGCAACCGCCGCGGGCGCGGTTGCAGGCCGTGCTGTTGTTGGCGGGCTTTGAGTTGCTGGAAGCGGGCGCCGAGCCCTCCGGGGAGGGGCAGGCGGCGAAGATTGTCCACCATGCGGTTGGGCAGGCGAAGACGCTCCTCAGCCCGCCGGAAGCGCGGCTCGTCAACGCAGTGCTCCGCAAGCTGCCGGCCACTCCCGGATTCCACGCCGCAACTCCGGCGCCCGCCGCCGGCGCGGCGGAGCTGGCGCGGTTCTTCTCCCATCCTGAATGGCTCATCAGACGCTGGCTGGCGCAATTCGGGGCGGACGCCACCCAACGGTTACTGCGGTGGAATCAGACGCCTCCACCAGTCTATGCCCGCTGGCGCTCCGCGGCCACCCCACCGCCAATCCCGGCGCCGGCTGATGGCCCGACGGACCGCGGCGGAACCGTCGGGGCGGGGGGCGTGGTCGCCGGGATCCAGCCGCCGGCGTTTCTCCAGCCGACCTCGTGGGCGGGTGTCTATGTGGTGCCAGCCGGCAACTGGCCGGAGATCGAGCGGTTACTGGCGGGCGGTGCGCTCTACCTGCAGGACCCGGCTACGATGATCGCCCCGGAATTGCTCGACCCAAAGGCGGGGGAAACGGTGGTCGACCTCTGTGCAGCGCCGGGCGGCAAAAGCCTGGTTTTGGCGGACTTGCTGGAGGAGCGGGGCCGCCGCGCCGGTCTTGGAACCGGGGCGGGCACGGTGGTCGCGGTTGACCTGCCCGACGTCCGCCGGATCGGACGCCTCAAGGAAAACCTCGCCAGGGCGCGCACGACCGGGGTGATCCTGGTGCAGGCCGACGTGCTCCAGCTCTCCAGCCGGCTGCTCAAGGAACACCATCTGCCGGGAGCTTTCTCTGCGATCCTGCTCGATGTGCCCTGCTCCAACACGGGCGTCATGCGCCATCGCGTGGATGTGAAATGGCGGTTGCGGGAGGCCGATATTGCGAAGCACGCCGGGCAGCAGCTCGCGCTGCTCAGCGCGGCGGCGCGATTCGTGGCGCCGGGGGGCCGGCTGGTCTACAGCACATGCAGTCTGGAATCTGAGGAAAACGAGGAGGTGGTGGAGGCCTTTCTCCGCGGGGCGGGGGGGCGGTTCAGCCTTGAGCAAACACGCCACCGCCGTCCGTGGGAGGACGATTGCGACGGGGCCGGCGCGTTCTTGCTTCGCAAGAACGCGCAATTGAAGACTTAAGATTCAAAAGCGAAGACGATGCCCTGGCATCACCCTGGTTCTTCGATCTTCGGTCTTGAATCTTGAATCGGTCTTCGAGCTTATTCACGGAACAAGCTCGAAGACCGGCAGCGTCACCTGCTGCTCCTCGTTTCCATTGATGAACGTGTAGGTGATGCGCTGGCCCGTCCGGATCAACTCGGCATAACGCTGGAAAGGCCAGGCCGACACCGGTTCGTCGTTAATCCGCGTGCACAGGTCGCCGGCC
>Ga0182019_10001134_pt1 | contig 13410 bp, 11 predicted proteins | sample 812E2MmetaG_FD_120483 | JGI IMG/M metagenome (GOLD analysis project Ga0182019, IMG submission 120483) | Permafrost microbial communities from Stordalen Mire, Sweden - 812E2M metaG | ecosystem: Environmental > Terrestrial > Soil > Wetlands > Permafrost | place: Sweden: Stordalen | collected...
GCTCAGCGTCGGGCCGAGGACGCGGCCGGCGATTGGGTGCAGTCTTCGCAGAACCGACGCAAGCCACGCGGGTAGAGCCTGTCGGGGGATTCCGGTGCGCCCGAGAGGCCGGCCCGCGGATCGCGTGTCGCGTGTGCGAGAGTGGGGGTAACACGCCCACGCAAGTCGCCCAGGTAGGCCGCGCCACGCTGGTCGCCAGTGCCCACGCTACCGCTCACGCGCACGCTGGCCGACCTACGCGAAGCGCGCGGGGTGGGTGGGCAGTCCGTCCCGACGCCCCCGCAAGCGGGAGGGTCGGGGCGGCGCAACCGCCGGGTGCTACTTCTCGCTCGGGTTAATGAGTCGGAACTCAGTGCGACGGTTGGTGGCTCGCCCTGAGCTGGTCTTGTTGTCGGCGATGGGCCGCGTGGGACCATAGCCGATAGACTGCAAGCGCGTCGACGCAATCCCGCGTTGGACGAAGTAGGTCTTCACCGAATCAGCGCGACGCTGCGACAGGTCGCGGTTGTAGTCCGCCTTGCCCCGGCTGTCGGTGTGCCCGGAAATCTCCAGATTCACGTCGGGATAGTCTTGCAGGACCTTCACCGCTCGGTCGAGGAGAACGTAGGAACCAGCTAGGATTTCCGACGAGCCGGTCTTGAAGTTGATGCCCTCGATCACGCCGGTGAACTTCTTCACCTCGGCCGGCACCTCGTCGGGACAACCGTCCTCGTCCTGGTAGTTGTTGAAGGTTTCGGGCTCGTTGGGGCACTTGTCACGGACATCGGGGATGCCGTCGCCGTCATTGTCGGGATCCGGGCAACCATCCTCGTCCTGGAACCCGTCTTTGTCCTCCGGCTCATTCGGGCACTTGTCGAGAACGTCGGGGATGCCGTCGCCGTCGTTGTCGGGATCCGGGCAGCCGTCCTCGTCCTGGAACCCGTCCTTGTCCTCCGGCTCATTCGGGCACTTGTCGAGAGCGTCGGGGATGCCGTCGCCGTCGTTGTCGAGATCCGGGCAGCCGTCCTCGTCCTGGAATCCGTCGAAGTCCTCGGGCTGGTCCGGGCACTTGTCGAGGTTGTCGGGGATGCCATCGCCATCCCGGTCCCCGCTGCTCTCTTTGATCACCGTAACTTGCATCCTCTCGATTTCGCCGAAGTTGAGGAATAGGGAGCCGAGTACCTCGAAGTCAGGCCCGTCGTAGGGAGCGCGATCGCCTTTGGGAAGGACCGGGTCCAGCGAGGTCCAGGGGGCCATGATTCGCCCGTCGAGGCGCAGCCCAGTCCACGGGGTGAACCCAAGCTTGAACCCGAGCCCGGCATGCAAGAATCCGTAGGTATCGGCTCCCACGACGTTCGTGGAGGTCAGCCCGCCGTAGCCGGCCAAAATGAAGGGCTGGAACACATAGCTGTCAGTGAGATTCAAGATCACGCTGCCGCGATACCCGAGAACCCACATCGACGTCCCGCCCTTTCGCGTCTCGATGTCGGGCGTGGCGTCGACCTCGGCTTCTAGCCCGATCCAACGGTTGAAGTGCAGGCCGAGCCGGCCGCCGAAAGTCCCGCCCACCAGATTGGGCGAACCATTCGTCCAAGCCGTCGGATCGTTCTCTATGCCCGGGTAGCTTCCCAGCGCGTGCTTGGAGTTGAAGAAGTGAACCCCGCCAAACACGCCGAAGTCGAAGCGGAACTCCGCTGGTCCCGCCGCTTTGCTTAGGACAACATCCTTGGTCTCAGCAGCCACGCTTGGCTCGCCCGTCAGCAGAACAAAGGCGCCCAGGGCGAGCGCGCCAGTACGAAGCCATCGTTGCGGGGAAATGTTCATGGGGACAACCTCCGGCTGGTATCGCAGGGACCGACGATGTGTACGCCCTAGCCCACCGAGACAGAGGCAGCATAAGGGAATTGTTGGTTCTTGGCTAGGAGCCTGTTGAACCAGCGAGCGTCACGCGCCGCCGTGCAGCGGAAGACAAATCGAGAAGCGTCTCCCTTGGCGAGCAGCGCCCTGCACGTCGATCCAGTCGCCGTGGGCCGCTGAAACACAGTCGCGGCTAGGACGGCAGGAGCGACCGCGCGAGCGACAAGAGCTCTTCGGGACGGAAGGGTTTGGAGAGCAATCTGGCCGAGCCCAGGCGCTCGACCTGCGTGCGCAAGTGATCATCGCCGAACGCGGTCACCACGATGATGGGCATGGTCAAGCCTGCGTTGCGTGCGGCCAGCGAAACCTGAAACCCCGTCATCCACGGCATGCGCACGTCTGTGATGAGCAGATCCACCGGCTTCTCGTCCGTCAGGAGCATAATCAGATCTCCCCCGCTGGCAGCCTCCGCTACCTCCGCACCCAGGCTTTCGATCAGCTCACGAAGCGCCGCGCGCATGTCATCGTTGTCCTCGGCGATGACCACGCGGCGACTTCTGGTCTCTTGGCTCATTAACGGTCCTCCTCCGAGTTCAGTGTGCACCCCTCACCACCTTTCGCCGGTAATCCTACAACATGGAGACGCCGTGTCCACGGCGCTTTTTGCGCTTGTAGGATCGGCCGGAATTTCCATCCCACCGCTGCTTGTCGTGAGATTCCGCTTCCCTCGCCGCCGCCTCGCATTATAGAAAACTCTGACCCTTCGGCGGTCGACCGCCAGCGCACGGCCCGGCCGTCGCTGGAAATGCGTCTCCTGGTTTCGCGCAGGAATCGCGTTCTGTGGCAGCGGGCAAACACGAACTTCATGGCATTATGGCGGTCGAGCCATGGGGCGAAACCTCAAGAACGCTCGACCCGCAGGCCGAGCCCGCGCCGCGCGACCGACTGGCCCGTCCGCGAGAGAGCCTGTCGATATATCAAATTTGGACGCCGCCGAGGCTTCGGCTCGATCCTGGCTCGCGCCACTCTGTGCCTCTGTCGCGTTGCTGGCTCTCTATGTTGCTACCTTGGCTCCTACGGTAGTTGGCGGCGACAGTGGTGAGCTGACCGCTGCGGCGGTTACCGGAGGCGTTCCCCATCCACCGGGTTATCCCGTCTTCGCCTTGCTGGCCCGGCTGTTCGCGGCCTTGCCCTTCGGCCCTTCCATCGCCTGGCGCGTGAACCTTCTGTCCTCCGTGTCCACCGCGGCAGCGGCCGGCCTGCTGTGCGCGACCGTTCAGCTGTGGACCGCAAGCGCCGCAGCGGGCGTGCTGGCCGCAGGGCTGTTTGGCACCGACCCTCTGGTCTGGCACCACGCCACCGCCGCCGAGGTGTTTGGGCTGAACGCCATGTTCGGGGCCCTTGCCCTCTTCCTGTGGTTACGCATCGAACGTGCGCCGGCGCGACGCCTGGTCTTTGCCCTGGCTTTCGCCTGCGGCCTAGGCATGGGCAACCACCACACCTTCATGTTCATTGGGGCGCCTGTTCTTCTGCGCTCGCTTTGGGTCGCGCGACGTGAGCTGCGCGCTTCCGGGGTAGGGTTGGCCATTCTCAGCGGCTTGCTGGGTCTTCTGCCCTACGCCTATCTTGCCATCGCGTTCCGGTCGGCAGCGGCGGTGTCCTGGGGCGACCAGAGCACGTTCGACGGTCTGCTGGGCCACTTCCTGCGCCGCGACTATGGGACCTTCAGCCTGGGCAAAGCAAACAACAAGACCGATGCGTTCATCGAGACTGGCACGTTTTTCCCCACCCTCTACTTGATGTTGGGCGCCTCGCTGCGACGCCTGTTCGGACTAGGGCCGCTCCTGGCTGTGGCCGCGTATGCCTTGGCTCCACGGAAACGAGCAGACCGCGCCCAGGCCCGGGTCCTACTTGCTCTTCTGCTCGGCTACGCCCTGGTGTTTTGTGCCATGTCCAACATGTCCACGGGCAAGGCGCTCTACCGGACCGTACTGTCCCGCTTCTTCATTCAATCGGACCTGCTCATGGCCCTGGCTGCTGGAATCGGCTGGGCCTGGCTCTTCCGCCGGCTGCCGGCGCACGCTGCCTCCGCTTCTCGGGTGTCGCGGTTATCCCTGGCCGGCGCGAGCCTGGTCTTCCTGGCCAGCGCACTTGTCAACCTCGGCGCGAGTCAGCGTAGCAACACGGTGTTTCGCGACTTCGTCTCTGTCGCCTTTGCCTCGCTGCCACAAGACGCCATCGTGGTCACCATGGGCGATCACCTTACTGGGGCAGTCTTCTATTTCCACGAAGTCGAGAGGTTGCGACCCGACGTGATCCACCTTGACCAGCAGCTGTTGGGCTTCCGCTGGTACTGCGACCGCGTGCTGCGCCACCACCCTGATCTGAACATCCCGGCCGGCGTGTACCTGCCTGGAGGGTTCAACATCAAGCAACTCATGGACGCTAACCGTAGCCGTCCCTTGCTAGTACTGGATCGACTGGGAGCCTGGGACGAAAGCTGGAAGAGTGGCTACAAGCTGGCCAGTGCCGGCCTCACCCATCCCTTGGTTCCTGCCGAGCGCTTTCCCAGCTTCGAGCAGTGGGCCGAGCGCGACCGCCGGGCCATGGACAGCTATGATCCCAGGGCAGCTCTGCTTTCTCCCTCCGGCTCGTGGGAGCAAATGTTGGGCGAGCTGGCGCTCAACACGCAGGCCTCGCGGGCTCACCTGGCGCTGGTCTACAGTCACGATGCGGGCAATACAGAGGCACCTGCCCGCATGGCGGTGAATCTGCTCGAGGATATCGTGCGCCGGGTAGGCGGCTCGCTTGCGCTCGGCATCCCAGCCGAGCCGGGCGTCCCGACCCTTGACCTCAACGCCAGCGTCCTCAAGAATCTCGGCATCGGCTACGAGATCCTGTCGCACTACGATCCAGCCTTTGTCTCACGCACGGTCAAGGCGTGGGAATCGTTCATTGCCAAAGCCCCAGCGACGGATTCTGACCTCCCAGCGGCGCGCGCCTACGTAGAACGGGCTCACGTAGCTGCGCAGCATTGAGGACGAAAGCACCAAACGGTTTGTCGACCGTCACAAAACGCTGGCGAGTCACTTTCGTGCCACCCCGCACCGCGTCGCGAGATGCGCTGTGCTACTCTAGCGCCATCCGCACCTTGCAGACGCAGCGGCACTTGACCATGAGCGATATGACACCATATCTTTGAATCTGGTACCGAACGGTATGCAAGGGGGCTTTTCGCGCCCTGAGATTGACGCCACACAAACAAGGAGAACGAGCGACCGATGAAAAAGTCCGATCTGGTGGACCTGGTGGCCCAACGGCAGACCCTGCCGCGGCCTCAGGTTGAAGCAACTATTGATTGCCTGTTGGATGCCTTGGCCGAAGGCCTGGCCAAGGGAGAGAGAATAGACTTCCGGGGGTTCGGCGCCTTCGCTGTTCGTGAGTCAGCGGCGCGCAGCGGGCGCAATCCACGCACCGGGGAGACCATCCAGATTGCGGCCCGTCGGACGCCAACTTTCAAAGTGGGGAAGGAGCTCCGCGACCGCGTGAACGGTGAACGCCCGGCCGCGCAGTAGCACTGGGATTTCGAGGAACGCAGTTCATGGGAACTCGCCTTTTCGTAGGCAACCTCTCCTACAACGTCACCGAGCTGGAGCTGAAGGAGGCCTTCACCAGCGAGGGCATAGAGGTCCGCAGTGTCCGTTTGGCCTGCGAGCGCGAAACCGGCCGCCCACGCGGTTTCGCTTTTGTTGAAACTGCAACTGACGATGGTGCCAAGCAATCCATCGAAAAACTCGGCGGCCGCCTCGTGCAAGGCCGTGCATTGATTGTCGAGGAAGCCCAGGCCAGGCCAGCGCCGGGTGGACCGCGGCCCGGTGGCCCGGGCGGCGTGCCTCCCCGCTTTGGTAATCCGCGGCCCCTGGGCGGGCCCCCAAGCCCCGGCGGCGGAGCCCCTCGCTTTTCGGGACCCGCGGGTGCCTCACCCGGATTACAACGGAACTTCGGCCCTCCACGCCCGCCCACCGACAGCGCGGGAGGCCATGACCGCGCCAGTGGCAAGGTTGAAGGCCGGCGCGAACGTCCCGAAAAGAAGCGCTCATCGCGACCCAAGCCTGAGGAGCGCGAGCGCGGCAACTGGCGCTGGAAAGGCGTCCTCGACGAGGACTAGCGAGTCAACCAGTTTGCCGGACCGAGTGAAATTGCGCAGGTGCGAGCGGCCCAAGGCGCGAGGAGGGAGAATACTCGACGTATTTGACCGACGAGCAACGCAGGGACGCGACGCAAATGCGCGATTTCACGACGGGAGGCAAACTGGTTGGCTCGCCAAGCAGCGGGGTCACGATCGAGACTGACCTTGTTCTTGCGGATGGTTGCGAGGCGCCTCGGGAGATCATCCCGTTGCGCCTGCGCGTGCCTCCTGAGTGCGATGGTTGGCGGCTCGACCATTTCCTCCAGCACCGCATCCGCCGCCTGTCGCGCGCGAAGATCCGTACCATCATCGAGCAACAGGTCCGGCTAGCGGACGGACGACGACCGCGACCGGCACTCGGCGTGCGGGCGGGCGAAACCATCATCGTCGACCGTCCCGCCCCGGTTGAGCCCGAAGTGCCTCGCCACTTCGACATTCTGGCCGAAGACGAAACCTTTCTCGCGCTCGACAAGCCGTCCGGACTGCCCATGCACACCACGGCCAAGTTCTGGAAGAACACGCTGGTCGCGCTGCTGCGCGAGCGCTTTCCCAGCGAGGCACTGCAGATCTGCCACCGCCTGGATCGGGAGACTTCGGGTGTGCTGCTGGTGGCCCGCGGGCGGGTGGCGGCCTCGTTCTTGAAGCGCGCGTTCGCCGAGCGGCTGGTAAAGAAGAATTACTTGGCCCTGGTGCATGGCGTGCCGGCAGAGCCTGAGGGAGTGATCGATCGGCCGATGCGGCTGCTCGACACGAGAACGCGCATCATGATGGGCGTCGCATCCGATGGTTTGCCCGCGCTGACGCGTTTCCGGGTAGTGCGACGCTTTGCCGAGCACGCGCTGGTCGAGGCCTTGCCCGAAACTGGCCGACAGCACCAGATTCGTGTTCACCTGGCCTCCATCGGTCATCCCGTGGTGGGTGACAAACTCTATGGCGCCAGCGAGCAGGCCTTCATGGACTACTGCGATGGCGGGCTGACCCCTGAGCTGCTGGCGGCCTTCGACGGCCTATCCCGCCAGGCTCTGCACGCGGCCCGCCTGTGCTTCCCGCACCCGCGCACGCACGAGCCCGTCACCATCGAAAGTCCGCTGCCAGGGGATCTGGTCGCGTACATGAAGGAACTCTAGCTACTCGATGCCCGCGAGCGGGCCGTGCTGAGCGAAGAGACCATCGACGCGCGCGGTGACCTGCGGATCCTCCACCAGCAGGGGCGCATGCTGGGGCTTGCGGCGGGCGTCGATCACCAGTGATCCACGACAGCCCCAGTGTTTGTTGAACGTGGCCGCTTCGATGCCGCCCACATCGGCGGCCGGATTCGACCGCGAAAATGTCACCCAGAGAAAGTTCTCCAGGTTGCGGCTGCAGAACTCGCTGTCGTCGACAAGAATCAGTAGCGGGAAAGCGCACAAGGGTTCGTCGGCGCGAAAGGCGGCGCAGAACGCGGCAAAATCCGCCGCCAAACCCTCGGGGTTCGGCGTGTAGACCGGCGCGCGCACCGCCAGCACACCAGGCAAGCACAGGCGTGCGTCGGCAAAACCGTCCGGCAGGTGCAGGCCGGGCGGCAGTACCGTCGGCAGCGAGCGCCGGGGCTGCCCCACAGCGGCTACCACCAGCTTGGATCCCCGGTGCAGGCCTGTGCCCGAGTAGTCGAGCGTGTCGATCGTGGTCTGCGTCTGGAAATGCAGATCGCGGCGCCAGTCGACCCGGGCCAGCACATGCTGCAGAAACGCGCTGACGTCACGCACGTCCAGCCGCGGATCGTCCTGCACCGCCGCCATGAACAGGTACTTGGCCAGGGAGAGCTGGCCCTGTCCCAGGATGGCATTGGCTTGGGTGAGCAGTTCCTGCGGCGCTTGGCGCTCGTCGAAGGGCACATAGCGCTCGTTGCCCAGGGCGAGCAGCAGTGGGTGCACACCGGCAGCGTCCACCGCGTGCACCGCGCGCACGCCAGGAAGGACCGACGAAACCAGGGGACCCGTAATCTCGTGAATGAGGGAGGCGAGAACGCTGTCCTCCTGGGGCGGCCGGCCGACCACGGTGAAAGGCCAGATCGCCTCCGCGCGGTGATAGATCCGGCGCACGCGCAGCACGGGAAAATCGTGGGCCAAACTGTAGTACCCCAGGTGATCGCCAAACGGCCCTTCGGGCTTGCGGAGTACCGGATCAACTTCGGCAAGCAGGCAGAAGTCGGCATCCGCGTGCACCGGCAAAGGCCAGCCCTTCTGCTCCGCCAGTCGCACACGCCTGCCGCCAAGCGCGCCGGCAAACGCCAGCTCGGACATGCCTTCGGGCAATGGCATGACCGCGGCCAGAGCCATGGCCGGCGGGCCGCCCACGTACACGTTCACCCGCAGAACCTCGCCGCGCTGGATGGCGGCCGCGTGGTGTACGCCGATGCCACGGTGGATCTGGTAGTGCAGGCCCATCTCGCGATTCGGTTCGTACTGACCTCCGGAAAGTTGGATGCGATACATGCCCAGGTTGCTATGGGCAGGCCCGGGGCGCGCTGGATCCTCAGTGTAGACCTGGGGCAGCGTGATGAAGGCCCCGCCGTCGTCTGGCCAGCACTTGAGTTGCGGCAGATCCCTGACCTCGACCTGTCCGGCGAAGACCGGACCGCCCGCTACGCGCCTAGGACGCGTACGCAACAGCGTGAAGGGTACGCCTGCGTAGCGCAGCGGGCTCCGCCAGGCGGCGCCCGGATCAGCCAATAGTTCGACCAGGCGGCGGAGCTTGTCCAGGCTGTCGCGAAAGATGAAGCGCGCGCGCTCCATGGTCCCGAACATGTTGCTGACCATGGGAAATCGGCAACCTTTGACTCGCGCGAAGTAGAGAGCCGGGCCGCGGGCGCGGAACACGCGGCGCTGGATCTCGGCCGCCTCTAGCTGCGCATCGACCTCGACCTCCACGCGGCGGAGTTGGCCAGTCCGCTCCAGGTCATCGACGCAATCCCTGAGCGAGGCGTAGGACATGCGATGCGAGCTAGTTCATCCCACAGCCGGGTCGGCCTCGGCCCTGACAGGAATCACAGGCGCTGGGCTCGCGCGCTGGCTGGCTACTGCCCACGGCTACCACGGACAGGATCCGCTCCAGGTCAGCGGACTGGCAGGCCGGGCAGGCGGGCACGTCAGCGCCGAAGATCAGCGCCTCGAACTGCTTGGAACACTTGCGACACACGTACTCGTAGAGCGGCAAGACTTCCTCCTTTGCGGCAAGCCTAGCATGGCGCCGGAGAAAACCTTCTCCGGTTGAAAGCGGTCTGAGATTCAGTCGAGCGGCTCCTCGCATTCGGCGCGAACTATGTCCTCCAAGCTCTCGCGGCGAGCGACCAGGGTGGCGCGACCTGCATCCCACAGCACCTGGGGCACCCGACCGATTGACACGTAGTTCGAGCTCATGGCCGAGCCGTAGGCGCCCGCGTCGTGGAGCACCAGCAAGTCGCCCGGGTCGGGGCGAGGCAAGAGGCGCGGCAAGAGCAACTCCTTTTCATCGCGCGTGAAAACATCGCCACTTTCGCAGAGTGGCCCGGCCACTATCAGCGGCTCGGGTGTCCGGCTGGCGCCAGGCCCCACCACCGAGATGTGATGGTACGAGCCATACATGGCCGGCCGAACCAGGTCGCAAAACCCTGCATCCACCATGACGAACTGGTGGCCGGGACCCTTGGGGTTGGTGCGGGTGCTCTTGATGTCGTGAACCCGGCACACCAGAGCGCCTGCGCCGGCCACCGCGTAGCGACCGGGCTCGATCTCGACCCGAATCGGGCGGCCCGCGGCCCGGACGAAGCGACCGACCGCATCCGCAAGCACTGGCCGGTACCAAGAGAGATCATAAGCTGGCTCGTTCGGCCGGTAGGGGTGAGGAATGCCGCCGCCGAAGTTCACGCCAGCCACGTCGGGGAATTCGGGCAGGATCGCCTCGAAGAAGTCCACCAGTTTGCGCATGTTCTGGTCGAACTCGCGCGGCTGAGGGCCGGTGCCGACATGCGCATGGAGAGCCACGATGGTCAGCCCGGCCGCGGTGGCTGCCTGGCGCAATTGCTTGAGGTCCTCGTACCACACCCCATGCTTGGAAGAGGGACCGCCAGTGTCGCATGCCTGAACATGGCCGTGGCCGAAACCGGGGTTGGCACGCACGGCAACCGGGCCACGGTAGCCGACGGCTGCAAGCTGCCGGAGCATGCCCGGAGATCCCAAGTTGGGCAGGATGTGATGCTGCTGCAGGACCTCCAGCGCGTTGTCGCGGAATACGTCGGCAGTGAGCATGATCCGGGGCGGGTCAGTCCCGCCGGGAAATCCAGCGCGCATGGCGCGCAGCACTTCGTTGCCGCTCACGGCGTCGATCCACAGACCTGCCTTGCGGACCAGCTCCAGCACCTGCCGGACCGAATTCGCCTTCATCGCATAACGCGCCACGACCTGCGATCCCGCAGACAGATCCTGCAGGCGGTGAAGGTTTCCCCGCAGGATTTCTGCGTCGAGAAGATAGAAGGGCGTGCCCACGCGAGCCGCGAGCTGACTCAAGGGGTAGGTGTCGAGATTCATCGGCGGCATGAGTCTAGCCGAAATCTGGCGCTTCATCGCTGACGCGATAGGACAACCAGACCTCTGCTCGAATCGCGTGCGACGCATTGATTAACCTGCGCGCCTCACCTAAACTGGCGTGGTCGTGGGACGCAACCGCGTGGGTTCGGGCGAGCTTGCCTCGGCCGAGCCTGCCGCGGGAGATGCGGAATTCAACTTGGGCTCCGCATCGTGTATCCGTCTCGACAGCGAGGCATAACTTGTCTGAGCATTTTCGACGAACTGATCCCCGATACGCGCGCCGCCTAGAAGTGGAGGTCCTCATCGGCGAAGACCGACAGGTCGCGGCCACTCGCAACATCTCATTAGGAGGCGTGTTCCTGGAAACCACAGCACCGCTTCCTCTGCAGACCAGGGTGCAGATCCGCTTCCATATTCCCACGCAGTCTGAGCCCATCGAAGTGGGCGGCGAGGTCCGCTGGGTTGAGCCCGGCGGAGCGGAGCAGCTTCCCGGCATGGGCATCCGCTTCCAGGGCCTACGCGCCCGCGAGGTTTGGGCGCTCAATCGGTTTTTCCAGGGCTGAGGGCTGATCAAGAAGCCATCACGCCGCTGCCGCAAAATGCAGCGCAAAGGTGGTGCCCTTGCCCACCTCGCTCGACACCTCGATTGTCCCCTTGTGGTCCTCCACGATGCGTGCAGTGATGGCAAGCCCCAAGCCGGTGCCGTCAACTCGGCGTGAGAAGAACGGCTCGAATATGTGATCCAGATCCTCGCGGGGAATCCCTATGCCGGTGTCGCTCACCGAGAGAACGGCCTCGGCCGAGCCATTGGTTCGATCGCGACGCGAAACCGAGAGCCGTACGCAGCCGCCCCGTGGCATGGCGGCAACGGCGTTGCGCAGGAGGTTCCACAGCACCTGCCGCAACTGTCCGGACGCGCCCTCGATGGCCACCCCCGGCTCCGCGTCCACGACGACTCGGACCTCGGCAGACCGACGCTCCTGCTCGAACACCTTGGCGATCTCAGTCACCACCTCGCCCAGATCCAGGCGCTGGCGGTCCTCGGTACGCGGGCGAGCGTAGTCGAGCAGACCCGAGATGAGGCCGTTGACCCGGTCCACCTCGCGCACGGCGATGTCGATGAGCTGTCGAGCTTCCGCATCTGTGCCGGGCTGCTTACGCAGGACTTCGACCGATCCGGAGATGCTAGCTAGGGGATTGCGAATCTCGTGCGCAATATTGGCCGCCAGCCGGCCAATGCCGGCCAAGCGCTCCGACCGCCGCACGGCTCCCTCCATGCTGCGCAGCTCGGTCAGATCCTGAAAATGGATTACGCGGCCCACGGTCTGGCCTGTGTGATCGGACAGCGGGGTGGCGGAAACCCCCAGGCATCGAGGCGATCCATTTGCGTGCAGGGCTTCCACCTCCTGCCGAATCACCCGGCCGACAGATAGATCCTCGGCCATCGCAGCGACCATGCCCGGAATCAATACATCAAGCCGTTGCCCCAAGGGCGCTGGTGGCTTGATGCCTAGGATCTCGCAGGCTGCATCGTTCATCGAAGTGATGGATCCGTCCAGGGTCGTGGTCACGAGTCCCGAGGACAGGCAGCGGATGGTGTTCTCGTGCAGAGACGCCAAGTCGCCAGCGATCCGCTCGTGCCGGGCCAGGCGCTCACGCGCCTCGCGGGTCTTGGCGTGCAAGGTCATGCCCAGTGCCGCCACCGAGACCACCCCCGCCAGATAGACGACCAAGCGGAATACCAGCTCTTCCAGGGTTAGGTCCCAGGGAAAAACCGTTTGCCCGGTTATGGGTGGCAGGATGCGCAGGTAGCCGAGGAGCGAGATTCCGACGAAGAGCAAGGCACTCGCGGTGGCCACGTTGCCCGGCGAGAAGCGCTTGGGCAGAAGGCTCACCGCTACCACGTCGACCAGGTAGAGGAACGTGTATCCGCTCTGCGCGCCACCGGTGGCGTGGACCAGCAGGGTGACCAACACCAGATCAACGCCGATTTGGATATCGGCAAAGCGAACCGGATCCTGGATGCGGCCAAGCCCGAGGGCGTAGGCCAGGGTGGCCACGTAGGTCGTTGCCAGCAGGGCGAACACGAACCGCCCGAAGGGCCCTGAGAGGGTGTCCGAGCTTCCCAGGGTGAGAGCCAAAATGACCACAGACAACATGAGCACGGTCGCCAGCGCCGTGCGCACGAGCATCAAGTAGGTGACAGTTCGCAGCGCCTCAGGGCGGCCTTGCTCACCCGGTGCGACGTCGGCCTTGCCCCGCACTGCCGCGGCACCCAAGGGGATAGTCTCGGGCGTGGCGCGGGCTTCGATCTCACCCATGCGGTGGCTAGCCACTCTTGATGTTGCCGGCCATCTCGAAGATCGGCAAGTACATGGCGATAACCAAGCCGCCGATGACGGCGCCCAGGAACACCATGAGCAAAGGCTCGATCATCCGGGTCATGGAGGCCACCGCCACGTCCACTTCCTCTTCGTAGAAGTCGGCGATCTTGGACAGCATGGCGTCGAGCGCGCCGGTCTGCTCGCCGACGCTGATCATCTGCACCACCATGGGCGGCATGAGACCGGTTTCCATGAGCGGCGTGGCCAGATCCTTGCCTTCCGACACCCGCGCGCGCACGAACATGATGCCGTCATGTACGACCACGTTTCCGGCGGTCTTGGCCACAATCTCCATGGAATCGAGAATGGGAACGCCAGAGGCCAGTAGGGTTCCCATGGTGCGGGCGAAGCGCGCCACCACGGTCTTGCGCAGCACCATACCGAAGATGGGCAACTTGAGTAGCATGCTGTCGAAGGCCAGACGCCCCTTGCGCGTGCGGAGAAGCAGTTTGATCCC
>Ga0182019_10001136_pt1 | contig 13389 bp, 10 predicted proteins | sample 812E2MmetaG_FD_120483 | JGI IMG/M metagenome (GOLD analysis project Ga0182019, IMG submission 120483) | Permafrost microbial communities from Stordalen Mire, Sweden - 812E2M metaG | ecosystem: Environmental > Terrestrial > Soil > Wetlands > Permafrost | place: Sweden: Stordalen | collected...
GACGTCCTTCCACGGCCGGCGCGTGACCACCTCGTCGACGACGGCCCACATCGTCCCGAGGAAAAGGAATCCCGCGAACACGACATAATAGACGCTGTAGTTGCGCTCCTCTATGGGGCGCGGTGCGCGCTTTGTGAACACGCCTTTCTCCTTGAGATGCACTTCAGATATTAAACCAGGGGGTGACGAGAATGTACTTGATGTTCAGCGTCAGCCGGAGTATGATCTTGACCGGGAGGGCCGTCATGATGAGAAACAGCCCGGCAACGATCGAGTAACGGAGGGGCCCGAGCTTCTTCATCACGTCGGTCCCCCGCTTCCAGAAATAGAAAATGAACGCGAGACTGAACCAGGCGAGTATCGTGACGGTCCCGATCGCCATCGCGGCGGGGTTCAGTGAATCATCCACCCTGTGCGTCGGCACGCCGAACAGCTCGGACCAGTCCACGTTCGTCAGAGCGACAACACGGTGGGTGTCCCATTCATCCCACGGCATAAAGAGGTTCCATCCCGGACCGCGGAAAAACGTTCCGAGGACGATAAGAGAGACCCAGAGGACAAGAAAACCGAAGCAGAACGTGAGAATGGCGAACCGGCGCTCACGGAAGGTGTAGTAGCCGTTCCCCTTCAGGTTGATGTCGATGTAGGGGATCGCGCAGAGCCCCAGGATGATGAGAGTGGGGATTGTTACCCCCGCAATCCATGGATCGAAATAGACAAGGATCTCCTGCAGCCCCAGGAAGTACCACGGGGCCTTCGACGGATTGGGCGTGAGCGACGGATTCGCAGGCGCCTCGAGCGGGGCGTTCAGCGTGATGGACCAGACGGTGAGGATCGCCATGACGAGGAGCGCGGCAAGGAATTCCACTTTGACCAGGTACGGCCAGACCTGGACTTTGTCGGAGAGCATGGCTTCGTCGGGCGACCCCTGAGCGTCGTTCTTCAACGCCTTCGAGAACGAGTGCCAGGTGTAAAAGACCGTCAGGACCAGCATGAGCACGATCGGGACGTTGTCGGGCTTGGAGAGTATCGAAATCAGGTGGTGCATCGTCGGTGCGTCTTTCTGTTTGTCTCTTGTGGCGTCAGTTCTTCTTCGCGTCCGGATCGGGTCCCGAGATGCCGCCGTCTTTCCTGATGCGCCAGAAATGGACGATCATGAGCGTGGACCCGACGAGCGGGAGGAATATGCAATGGAGAACGTAAAACCGGAGCAGCGTCGGGGGTCCGACCTGCGTCCCCCCCAGCAGGACGAACCGGACGTCGTTGTTGATCTTCATTCCGAGCTCGGGGCCGAACGGCCCCTCGCTCCCCAACAATGGTGTCGCCCTCGCCATGTTTGTCCCGACCGTCACCGCCCAGATTGCAAGCTGGTCCCAGGGAAGCAGGTAGCCGGTAAAACTCAGGAAGAGGGTCAGCGTCAGGAGAATGACGCCGATCACCCAGTTGAACTGGCGCGGGGCCTTGTACGATCCGGTGAGGAACACGCGGAACATATGAAGCATCACCGTGATGACCATCGCATGCGCCGCCCACCGGTGCATGTTCCGCATCAGCGGCCCGAAAGCGACATCGTTCATAAGATATTTCATGTCATCGTATGCGTACTCGGCGGCCGGGCGGTAATAAAACATGAGTATGACGCCCGTGACAGTCAGAACAATAAAAAGAAGGAATGTGATCCCGCCCATCCCCCAGGTGAACCCGATATTTGTGGCATGCCTGGTTATGCGAACCGGGTGGAGGTGGAGAAACACGTTGTCGACGATCTGGAGCGCCCTGTTACGCTGTGTGTCCTGGTAGTTGTGGCGGAAGACGGATTTATAGACTTCCGTCTTCTGCATCTTCTCGCGCAGCGTGTCGAGTATGCCGAGCATGGTACCGGTCTCCTCCTGTCTAGCCGTTGTACTTCAGAAATGCCCCGGGTTTCGACCACTCCCCTTTTTCATACAGGAACTTGATATTCCGGTCCACGAGGATCTGGCCGTCGTCGTCCAGCGTAATCTTGAGGCGCTCCAGCGGGCGGGGTGTCGGGCCCTCGAAATTGACCCCGTCCTTGTGATACCCGCTCCCGTGACACGGGCACTTGAACTTGTTCTCTGACGGGAGCCAGCGGGGCGTGCATCCCAGATGTGTACAGATCGCCGAGAGCGCGTAAAAGCCCTCTGTTTCCCTGACGATCCACACCCTGAAATCATCCTTGTACTTTTCGTTCACTTCTCCCACAACGAAATCTTCGGGAAATCCTGCCTTGAACGCGGATGGTGCCTCGTAGAGGACGCGCGGTACCATGAGCCGGAGCGCCCCGATTGTCGCCGTCCCGATGAACGAAAGAACAGCAAACCATCCCGCGACGTTCAGGAAGCTCTTGCGGTTCATCCGCCAGATCCCCCTGTCGTTTTCCGGCGGCTTGTCCTGCCTGGGCTTCCTCACCTCCTGGACAGGCGGCCCCGGCGCCGGGGGCTGCACGCCGGGAGCGGGGACAGGAGCGGCCGGGGGCTGGACGCGCATGTTCTGGTCATCGGCCATGGTAAAGCCTCTGCGTAAGGGGAGACGGACATGCCATCGGCGATGGAAAGTCAGCCGGCGATTTCAGGATGTAAAAAAGAGAAGGGTGTGCAATGTCATTGGGGGCGTCGCACGCGGCAAGAGTATGCAGGGTGAAGAACGGTACACAATGCAACATTGATGACCAACAGAGCCAAATGTTAATGATTGCGACGCCGCAGGAGCGTATTTGAATGAACTTGTGAGCAAATGTACACAAGTTTAATCGAAAAGTCAACAAGTAATGCGGATAACTTCATGTAGTCTCTCTGAAACGCCGATAACTGTAAAGATATTCAACGGCGATTGCTTCTCCTGAATGATTCAGGTATATTTGAAGCCGATCGAACCACAGGTCCGAAAACCCCCTGGAACCCCAATCATGGAATGGATCGACTACAGGACGCTCCCCCCGGCCGCAGGTGGATTCTCCGAACTTTTTTTTGACTACGTGTACGAGTACGAAAGAGTGCGACAGTTTTTTCCGTCGAACTTCAGGGAGAACGACTCGTTTGAATCGGTGATCAAAGGGATCGATGGCGGGCATGTCGACCGGCGCACCCTCGGAGAAGTCCTCACTGAGCAGAATTCCACGGGGGCGGAATCCCCAAGGACCGGGGAGAACATACGGCTCCTCGGGAAAGAAGGAACGTACGCGGTTGTCACCGGGCAACAGGTCGGACTTTTCGGCGGACCGCTCTACACGCTGTACAAGGCGATCACTGCGATTGCGCTCGCACAGAAACTGACGATGAAATTCCCCGGAAAGAATTTCGTTCCGGTCTTCTGGATCGAAGGAGAGGACCACGACTTCCAGGAGATGAATCACATCTCGGTCCTCGACCAGGAAAACTTGCCCCTCCGGATCGAATACCTCCCGGGGGGGATCATGCCCGAGAAGAATGTCGGAGCCGTCGGAGAGATGGTATTCGACGAGACAATCCGGACTACGATCGACCGGCTGGAATCGTCACTGGCAAGGACCGAGTATACTCCCCCGCTTGTCGCCGCACTGAGGGAGTGTTACGCTCCGGGCGCCACGTTCAACCGGGCATTCCAGGCATGGTTGAACCGGATGCTCCCTGGAACCGGACTCGTGTTCCTTACCCCCAACCACCCCCGATTGAAGAAGTTGCTCTCCCCCCTCTTTACGAGAGAACTCCAGGAGTTCCCGCGATTTTCCCAGATGGTCATCTCAAGAAGTGCTGAACTGGAAAGGAGATACCATGCTCAGGTCAAACCAAAATCGATCAATCTTTTCCTCTTTCACAAGGGGGGGCGTTATCTGATAGAGCCCCGGGAAAGCGATTTCAGTCTCAAAGGGACGAGGGCATTTTTCACGAAAGAACAGCTCCTGCAGATTGCCGCCGAAACCCCGGAGCAACTCAGCCCCAACGTCGTGCTCCGCCCCCTCTGCCAGGACATACTCCTTCCGACTATCAGTTATGTCGGAGGTCCTTCAGAAATCGCCTACCATGCACAACTGCAGCCGCTGTACGAGGACCTGGGGATCCCGCAACCGGTCATATACCCGCGGGCGAGCCTCTCGCTCGTGCAGACGAACCTCCTGCGCGCGATGGAAAAGTACGGGCTCGAGCTCCCGGAATTCCTGGGAGATATAGGGAAGGTCACTGCAAAAGTCGTGGAACAGATATCGGAGATCAAGCTGGATGCGCTCTTCGCAAACGTCACGAAGACGCTGCACGAAGGGCTCGGCGAGCTGAAATTCGGCCTGAACGAAATCGACCCGACGCTTCTCGGCGCGCTCGAGAGCGTCTCATCCAAGATCGACGTGAATATCGGCGTGCTCAGGGAGAAGTCGGTCGCGGCCCAGAAGAGGCGGAACGAAACGGCAGTACGTCAGATAGAAAAAGCGGCATCAGGGCTCCTCCCGGCCGGGAGCCTCCAGGAGAGAGAGCTGAGCCCTGTGTACTACATGAACAAGTACGGGGAGGGGCTCGGTGCGTGGCTCGCGGACAGGATCGACATCACGGGCTTCAAGCACCAGATACTCCAACCGTAGCCCGGCCCTGAGCGCGCCTCCCCCCCCTGCCTGCGCCCTTACACGCCAACCTGCTTTTCGGGCACAGGCCGGATCCAGTCCCCGAAATTGATAAGCTCTTCCATCCTGCACGACCAGACGAGCTTGTTGTCATACACCGTGATGTCCGGACAGCCATCACACATGCTCAGAGCCCCGTTCTGCATCATGTCCGCGGGTTGTATGATCATGACGGACTGCATATGCAGCTTTGAGAACGCTTTCCAGGGAGCACGCACGACGTCCCGCAGGTATCTCCCTGCCGTCCGCGCGAGACCCCCGTCCAGCGGCGAGAGGGCGAGCATCGATTTGGCGCGTCCCAGCGTCCGGGGATGCGTGTAGGCGAGGTACGAACCTTTCGTCAGGTGATGGAGCGTTTGCGAGAGCTCCATGAGCTTCGGGCCTGCGTATCCATAGATCTTCTTTTTCGTTCCGATCCGGAGCGTCACGAGCCATTTGAAGTGATCGGGACGCTCGGTTCCGTTCAGATAGGCGCAGGGCTGGAAGCCGGGATACCTGGTCCTGATCGTGTCCACGATGTCGTTCGAGAGTATGGAGATCTTCCGGTCTTCGTCGATCGCATACGCGATCGGCGTCATGTCGATCTCGCTCCCCCCCACCATATATTTGAATCCCTTCTTCACCGGCGCAGCCCGGTAGGCGATGAACACGAGTATGTGGACGATGTCGATGTGCTCCTGCCCCCAGGCAAGTATCGCGGGGACGTCCTTCAGTGTGTGCTCGTACACCGTGGCGTTGAATGCGCAGGAGATGCCGCCGGCTTCAGCAAGCATCCGGGCGTACTTCAGCCTCAGATCGTTGAGCTCCACCTCTGTCTTCCCCTTCATGTGGGGGCGGTTCTGTCCGCTGTCGATATGGAACGTGAATCCTTTGACTCCCGCCTTCTTGAGCGCGCGGAGCTTTTCCACCGTCAGGAGCTGTCCGTTGGTGTTGATAATGGGCTTATCCCCGTCCGCGGCGACCATCGCAACGATCTCCTCGATCTGCGGGTGCGTCAGCGGATCCCCGCCGGCGATTGAGACTCCGTCCGTCTTGCGCAGGCGTTTAAACGTGTCGAGCTCGGCCCGCACCTGCGCGAGCGTCTTGTGCCCGTTCGGCTCGTTCTTCCTGTAACAACCGTCGCAGTAGAGATTGCACTGACTCGTCGGCTCCAGCCAGCTGATGGCGTTGTCCGGGAGCGTCCAGGGGAGCCTGTAGAGTTCATTGTGGTTGAGCGGTTGTTCCATTCGTCCTCCGGAGGTTGTTCGCAGGTGTTAACAAGACGCATAAAAAAATGCCCGTCCACTGAGATCGTAGAAACGGGCAAGGGAATGAACATGACGGACTACACGAAAGCGGCAGCCTCTGCTCCAGCACATCAACATATCAATCTACACAATCCCGGGACTTTAGCAAGCGCAGTAAGCACAAAGTCCATCCCAGGTCATTGCGCGTGGCGGCGCTGTAAGCGCCACCACGAACCAATCTGCACCGGGGTCTTCATTGCCTCGCAATGACGGACTGCACTCGCGATGACGGGGAGTCAGGGGACCGGAAAAAAGGCGCGGTGGAGCGCCTGAGCCGTCCGCCGGATGTCCTTCCCGTCGACGACGAACGTGACATTGATCTCCGAAGCGCCGAGGGAAATCATGCTTACCGGGATATCCTCCCTGTCCAGCACCGAGAATACGCCCGCGACGATCCCCCGCGTCTTCTTCAGGCCTTCCCCCACTACGCAGAATATCGCCTTATCATGTTCCTCTTCCACCTCCGCGATCTTCTTCAGCTCTCCGGAGATCGCATCCAGGTTCGAGCGTGAATCGACGGTGAGCGAGAGGCTCACCTCGGACGTCGCGATGACATCCACGCTTGTATCGTGCGACGCGAAGACCTCGAAGACGCGGGCGAGGAAGCCGTGCATCATCAGCATCCGGGTGGATGTGATCGTGATAACCGTGATTCCCTCCTTGTACGCGATCGACTTGACGACCCCGTCCCCGGTCTCTCCGCCCCCCCCGGCGACGATCACCGTCCCGGGGACGTCGGGCCTCTTCGAGTTGAGAACGCGGACCGGGATGTTCTTCTGGACCGCGGGAAGGATTGTGGCGGGGTGAAGAACCTTTGCCCCGAAGTAGGCCAGCTCCGCCGCCTCGCGGAATGTCATCTCTTCGATCACGCGCGCTTCCGGAATCACGGAAGGATCGGATGTCATGACACCGTCCACGTCCGTCCAGATCTGGATCTCCTCCGCATCGAGAGCCGCACCGAAGATTGCCGCCGAATAGTCGGACCCGCCCCTGCCGATCGTCGTCGGGATCCGCTGTGCCGTGGCCCCGATGAACCCCTGCGTCAGGACCACCTGGCCGCTCTCGAGCCGCGGAGCGATAATCTCCCGCGCCCGCCGGTTGATCTCCGCGAAGAGCGGGGCCGCTTTTGTGTAGTCGGCGTTCGTGATCATCACCTCCTGGGCGTTCACGAGAACGCACGGCATTCCCTCCTGTCGCATGTGATGGAAAAGGAGGAGCGTCGAGAGGCGCTCCCCGAATCCCGCGAACGTGTCGAGCGACCTGTCCGTCAGCTCCCCCAGGATCGCGATGCTCTTGACGAGGTCCCGCAGCTCGTCCACAAGTGCGTCGACCTGCGACTGGACGGTGAAGAGGACTTCCCCCGCGAAGAGGTCGTGGGCGATCTTCCTGTGTCGCAGCCTCAGCTCTTCCAGGCGGTCAAGGGCTTTCTCTTTTCCCGCTTCGCGCGCACTCCGCGCAAGTGCGATCAGGGCGTTCGTTACCCCGGCACACGCCGAAGCCACCACAAGAGGGCGGCGGACCAGGTGCTGCCGGACGATCGACGCCACGTTCCGCATCGCGTGCGAGTCTTCAACCGACGTGCCGCCGAACTTCATGACGATCATGATTTCCTCCCCCTCGGCACCGCATTCCAGATCCGGGACATCAGCCACACGCCCGCCAGAGCAAACGGGATCGGCGCCCAGTGCCAGGCTCCCCAGCCCCACCGTGTGGTGACGTAGCCGACCCCCATCCCGACGAACGCGCCGGCGAGGTACTGCATCCCGTCGAACATTCCCGCAGCGGTCGCCGCCGCCTTTTTCCCCCCGAAATCCATGGAGGCCGCCCCGCCGATCATCCCGTGCGCCCCGTTGACGCAGAACGAGAGCGCGACAAGACAGCACGCAGCAGCCATCGGTCCGAAGTTGAACATATCCGACAGGCCGAACAGCGCGAGCACGGCGGCCATTCCGAGGAACCCGAAGAGAATAACCGGCGCTCTCCTCCCCGAAAATCTCCGGTCGGAGGTGATGCCGAAAATAAATCCCCCGGCGATCCCGGCAAGCGCGATCCCCCATGTTGCCACGATGTAGGGCGCGTAGGTGGCAAAGGAGGAGGAGCGGGCGCCGTGGAAATCCACGAAGTACTTCGGCCACCACGCATCCACGACACTGCGCCGCACGAAGCCGATCATCATGGAGCCCAGCGCGATCGTCCATGTCACCCGCGACCCGAACACCCGCGCGAGGACGTACTTCAGAGAAGAGGGGGACCCGTCATCCCCGCTCTCGTCTCCGGTATCAAAACCGGTGAATCCCGCCTCCGCGGGAGAGTTCTCCATCCAGATATAGTTGACGCCAAACATGACCGCAACGCAAGCACCGGGAATCCAGAATGCATACTGCCACGGAAGCACGAGGAGTATCAGAGGAACCCCCTGGAATGCCAGGAGGAGTCCCATCCTGATCAGCACCCCGAAAATGCCGGAAAAAGTCCCGCGTTCACGGACCTGAAACCACTGGGCGTTTACCTTGACGATCGAAAGCGCGCCGAACGATTGGAAGTACCCGTTGATCCCCCAGACTACCGCCATCAGCGTGAGGAGGAGCCCCCCCGACATACCGAACGACATCACTGCGGGGGCCACCACGTGGCGGGCGGTCCCCGTCCCTTCCCATACTGCGGGGCTTACGACAGCAAGTCCCGCAAGCCCGAAAAGGATGTTAGCCACGACGACCCCCGCGGCGCCAAAGAGAAAGGCCTTCTTCCCCCCCACCCGGTCCGCGAGGGGACCGTTGAGGACCACGGAGAGCCCGTAGACGAGCGGCATGATCGTCTCGAAGACGCCGAGCTCCGTGTTCTTCCAGCCGAATATCTCCGCCAGCACCGGCGCGACCGCCGTGTAGTTGTACCGTGTGGCGTAGAAAAACGCATAAAGGATGCCGAGCGCCATCCAGTTGACAACGCGACGGCGGCGGAAGCCGTCGCCGGGTAATTGCATGCCGTCAGGTGAGCCGTCCATGGGTGTGTGTTCCGCGCACAGTTCTGTGGGATGATCAGCGGTTCGCCGGGAGGCGGTTCCCCCACAGCCTCTCCGTCACGCGAGCAAGCTCCGCGGCAATCAGTTGAGGGTCGCTGGTCTTCTCGGGCTCATTCTCGAACACCGCGTACGGCATCCGGAAATCCTTCACCCGGATGTACGCCGGATCCCGTGAGGCGATAGACTCCCAGTCGTTTGTCCTGTAATAGTATTCCATCTTTTCGTCGGGAAGCGAATGGTACAGGATGGAGTGCTCCTCCCCCCTGCGCGCGCGGCGGCGGTTCTTCCTGACGGATTCCTCGTACGACACGCGGATGTAGATGAGTGCGGCCCGGGAGAGGATCTCCTCATGAAGGCATTCGAGGGCATGGGCAATGCCCCGCTCCCCCCCCCGGGCGAACTCGATCAACGTCGTCTTCCCGGTGTGATACGAAGGGTCGCGTGCGATCTTTTTCCGGTACTCGAGATTGATCCTCTCGAGATACAGGTCCCACACGAATTCGTCCTTGAACCAGTATTTCTCGTCGGTCCAGAGCCGCGGGCGGCCGGCCCGGGTGAGTATGTCGTCGGTTTCAAACGTTTCCCACACGTAGAGGAAATCGTCAAGTTCCTCGAAATCGCCGATGCGAAATCTCTCGAGCCGCGCCCGCGGATTGCTGTTCTTCAGGAAATCGATGACCTCCGATTTCCCGGCGGCGGGCCGGCCTGTCAGTATCAGGATGGGGAAGTTGCCCTGTTCCATGGGATGCTCCGGCTGTCGGTTAAGGAACCTGTTCGATGAGGTCCGAGACGCGCGGAACGATCTCTTTCCGCGCCCGGACAATTTTCTCCACCGCCTCGAACACCGTCGACCCGAGGTACAGGGGGACCGCGATCTCCTCACCCAGGTACTTTTTCCCCTCCCCGACGAAGAAATCGCTCGCCGCACACGGATAAGAGCGCTTTTCGTCCAGCGGCTTCCCTCCGACTTCAATCGACGTGAACTCGACACTCCCGTCCGGACGCTTTCTCCACCGGCCGGACATCCCTGCAATCTGTATCCCGGGTTTCTTCGCGATGTTGTACACCATGATGGACCGCAGCTGTCTTCCCGTCAACTGGAACGTGGTGAGTATGTTCCTGAACGGGAGCACTTCGAAGAGTGTCTTCTTTGTCAGTGGGCCCGCAACGACGTCGCGCCGGATTCCGCCGTTGTTCATGAAGCCCACTTCGGCCCCCGCAGCTTCGCGCTGCGCGTCTGCAAGGAAAGTCCCGATCGCGCTCTGTGTTTCGCTCCGCATCCAATTCCCCTTGAGCGTGCATATCACCTTGTCGTATTCCCCGTCGATTTCCCGCTGCATCGAATCAGCGATGACCGACACGGATGACGGCGGGCGTTTCTCGCGCGTCCAGAGGGGAATCAGGTTTCCGTCGTACTGCGTGACACGTCCCCCTTTCACCGTGATATTGAGCTCCCCCAGATTCTCCGTGTTTGACCCCGTCTGCACGATCAGCACGCCGTCCACCAGCTTCGGGTGGCGCAGCCGCGTATGCGAATGCCCGCCGACGATGATGGCAAGCCCGTGGACGCCCGCGGCGAGCTGGGAATCCTCCTCCACCCCCTGGTGCGTCAGCGCGATGATGATGTCCGTCTTTGGCTTCAGCTCGTCGATGAACTTCTGGGCGGTTTCCACGGGCGGAAGGACCCTGAGACCGGTCAGGTTATTCTGGTTGACGAGGTCGTACAGCTCCTGCGAGATAAGCCCGACGATCCCGAGCCTGAGTCCTCCCCGTTCGACTATCGCGTACGGGACGTTCCCGACAGGATACCGGCCGAGCGAGTCGACGAGGTTCGCACAGAGGGTCGGGAAATTCACAATGCGGACGATCGCGCGCAGGTTGTCCTGTGAGACATCGAAGTCGTGGTTCCCCGGGCACCATGCATCGTACCCGATAGAGTCCATCATGGCGAAGAGGGCCCCCCCCTTCGCCCCGCCGTAGGTGCGCTCGGTGATCGGATTGCCGGTCATGACATCCCCGGCGTCGAGCATGAGCGTCGAGGGCTTCGACGCACGGATGCTGTCGGCGATGAACTTGAGCTCGGCGAACCCGCCGACGAGCGGCCGGGGGGTCGATTTCACCCAGTATGCCTCGTGCGGCATGAACGAGGCGTGCATGTCGTTTGTATGGAGGATCGTGAGCGTTTCTACCTGGCCGCAGCCCCACATTGCCGTCAGGCAGGCGATAACGACCGGCAGGAGGCTTTTTCTGATCAGAGCGTGCATGGGGATTCTCCGGGTTGAACGGAACATGCGATGGAGAGGAATATACAAAGAATGCGTGAATTCCGAAACTTGGAAATTCAACGGAGGATTTGTATTTTTGGACAGCTGACCTCAACGAACACGGCACGCCATGATCGCACTCGAAAGCCTCACGCTCCGGAGCATACTCAGGCAGAGCACCCGGCGGTTCAAGGACAGGGTTGCTCTTTCCACAGTGGACGGTGCTTCCATTCTCTACGGCCGTTTCGGCGAGCGCGTGGAGGAACTCTCACGCCTCCTGCACGACCGGGGGGTCATCCCCGGGGACAGGGTCGCCATTCTTTCGGAGAACAAGCCGAACTGGGGGATCGCCTTCTTCGCCATCACGACGATGGGGGCAATCGCCGTTCCCATTCTCACCGACTTCCATCCGAACGAGATCCACGGCATACTCCGTCACTCGGAGTCAAAGGCTCTTTTCGTGTCGAAGAAGTTCATCGGCGTCCTGGAAGAAAAGGAGTTCACGCACCTCATAGCGCGCATTATGATTGACGACCTGTCGATCATCCCCCCCGAGGCGTCACCCGACCACGTGAAGCAGTTCCTCGATCAGGGGATCAGGGAGATCTCCCGGCTGAAGGAGGTCGCCTTGCGCGTGACCGGGAAGATCGCCCCGGAGGTGCGTGAGGAGGACACCGCTGCCCTCATCTATACTTCCGGCACCACCGGCCACTCAAAAGGGGTGATGCTCACACACAAGAACATCGCCTCCGACGTGCTCGCATGCTCCCAGCTCGTGGATATCAATGAGGACGACAGGCTCCTGTCGATACTCCCGCTCTCCCACAGCTATGAGTGTACGCTCGGCCTGATACTCCCGGTGATGGTGGGGGCATCAGTCTACTACCTTGACAAACCGCCGTCGGCCGGAGTCCTGATGCCGGCGATGACAAAGGTCCGTCCCACCGTCATGCTCTCGGTCCCTCTGATCATCGAGAAAATCTATAAGGGAAGGATCCACCCGCAGCTCACGGGTAACCCGGTCATTCGCGGGCTTTACAAGATACCTCTGATCCGGAAGCGGCTTCACGCCGCCGCAGGGAGAAAACTTCTCGCCTCGTTCGGCGGCAAGCTCCGGATCTTTACGATCGGGGGCGCACCTCTCGCCCCGGAAGTCGAGCTCTTCCTCAGGGAGGCCCGGTTCCCCTATGCGATAGGATACGGGCTGACGGAGACCTCCCCCCTTGTCGCCGGATCGGCTCCGGACGCAACGAAGTTCCGGTCGATCGGGTTCCCGGTCTCCGGGGCCCGGATAAAGATCGACAGCCCCGACGCAACGACCGGAGAAGGGGAGATTCTCATCAAGGGACCGATGGTGATGAAAGGATACTACAGGGATCCGAAACGGACTGCCGATGTGATGACGCCTGATGGGTGGTTGCGGACGGGAGACCTGGGGATCTTTGACAGCAACGGCTACCTGTACATCAAGGGGAGACTCAAGAACCTGATCCTCGGGCCGAGCGGGAAGAACATATACCCGGAGGAGATCGAATCGACGATCAACGAATTCGACATCGTCGTCGAATCCCTCGTTTTTCAGGAGGACAATCAGCTCGCTGCACGCGTCCACCTGAACTACGAAGAGATCGACAGGCTCTTTTCGCGCCTGCATCTGACGGAATCGCAGGTCCGGGAAAAGATGCGCTCGCTCCTCGACGACCTCCGGAGGCAGATCAACGGAAAGCTCGCGTCGTTTTCGAGAATACAGAAACTTGTCGAGCAGCGGGAGCCGTTCGAAAAAACGCCGACGCAAAAGATCAAGCGCCACCTCTACGTCTGATCCCCCCCGGGCCCGGCGACTGCGGCGCGATCGTTGCTCGCGCCACCGCAGGCGCCATCGTTGTGTCAGCGGAGGTCCGTTCCCGCCAGGAGATCCCTGATCTTCTGGAGACGCGGGCGGTCGATAGCCGTCCGGACGGGGAGCGCCGCCCCCGTCTCCAGAGCCCTCCGGGCCTCCTCCTTCCTTCCCATGTCGATGTAGAGGATCCCCAGCTCATAGTGATGCCGCATGATACCGGGGGCGATCGCAATCGCCTTTTTGAGAGCCGATTCGGCCTCACTGTACCCGCCGCGGGGGACGGAGCCTACGAACAGGGAAGCAAGTGCACGCTCCAGCCATCCGACGTTCCCCACCGCCCTGTAAAACGAACCGAGAATCGACCAGGCGGCATC
>Ga0182019_10001137_pt1 | contig 13388 bp, 10 predicted proteins | sample 812E2MmetaG_FD_120483 | JGI IMG/M metagenome (GOLD analysis project Ga0182019, IMG submission 120483) | Permafrost microbial communities from Stordalen Mire, Sweden - 812E2M metaG | ecosystem: Environmental > Terrestrial > Soil > Wetlands > Permafrost | place: Sweden: Stordalen | collected...
CTGATCGCCCCTATTGAACTTGCAACCGGTAAAAAAGCCTACTTCGTCGGGAAGCCAAATCCTCTTATGATGCGTATAGCTCGCAGGATGCTTGGTTTAAGGACAGAAGAGGTGATTGTTATCGGCGATAGAATGGATACCGATGTAAGGTGCGGATTAGAATCGGAAATTGATACTCTCTTAGTTTTAAGCGGAATAACAAAAAGGGAGGATATAGACAAATACCCATATCGTCCTCAATATGTACTTAATGGGATTATCGACCTTGTTTAACAGGTTTTCTCATGAAACAAAAATCAAATTTCAGGAAAGAACGTAAGGAAGTAGCCCGTTTCATGCGCCGTCTTTACCGGCAGGGACTTACTACCACATCCGGAGGGAATATCAGTCTTCGGCTTTCAGATGACATTGTAATAATAACCCCGTCGGCAACTGACAAGGGCCGTATGAAATGGAAAGAGGTGGGAATTATGAATCTCCTGGGGGAAAATCTTACTCCCGATCTTAAACCGTCAATCGAATTTGCGCTTCATCTTGGAATCTATAAGAAGAACAGTAACGTTTCAGCAATTGTACATGCACACCCGGTTTTTGCAACATCATTTACCGCGACTAAGTGTAAAATAGATACCGATCTTACAGCCGAGGCAAGAGCTATATGCGGTATTCCCCGATTTGTACCCTATGCATTGATGGGTACCCGGGAACTTGCAGATGTCGTGTCTCAGGAGGCTGCCGAAGCCGATGTAATGCTGCTTGAAAACCATGGAATACTTACGACTGGACCAACACTTTTAAGCGCTTTCGATAAGATTGAAGTGCTCGAGAATGCCGCAAAAATTTCACTTATCGTTGAAATAACAGGAAAAAAGAGGGTGCTGAGCACACCCAGGCTTCGGGAAATTGAAAGAATGTTCAGATGATAAGAGGTGTGCTTTTCGACATGGACGGCGTACTTGCCGACTCCGAACCTTTCATCTGCCAGGCCGCTATTATGATGTTTGCCGAAACCGGGCTTACGGTAATACCTGATGATTTCAAGTCTTTTGTGGGTACCGGTGAAAACAGGTACATAGGCGGCGTGGCTGAAAAATACGGACTTAAAATTGACATCGAAAAGGCAAAAGCCAGAACTTATGAAATATACCTTTCGATAATCCATGGAAAACTAAAACCTCTGCCCGGGGCAATTGCTTTTATCAGGAAGTGTCGCGATACCGGGCTTAAAACGGCCTTAGCCACAAGCGCGGATGTTATAAAAATGGAAGCTAACCTGAAGGAAATAGGATTATCCTCTTCAGCCTTCGACGCGACAATCAACGGACTTGATGTCGGAAAAAAGAAACCTTTTCCCGATATTTACATTAAAGCGGCTGAAAGGATTGGCCTGAAACCGGAGGAGTGTCTCGTTGTCGAGGATGCTGTGAGCGGAATAAAAGCTGCAAAATCAGCAGGATGCAGATGCCTTGCAGTAACAACATCTTTTAACAGGTCGAAACTTTCTGAGGCTGACTGGATTTGCAATTCTCTTGAAGAAGTTCCGGAAGAGGCGCTTAATTGGTAAAAAGCTTTTAAAAGAAATCCCAAAAACCATTTCAACAAAAATTTCAAATAGTGAATAAAAACTTTATTTCTGACTTTCCCTGGATCGATGAGATGAAAAACAGGATGAACGGCGTCCCTGTTCCGGAATTCCGTGAGGTGAACGGACATATTCATACTCCATATTCATTCAGTGCTTTTGAAAGGCTCGAAACTGCCTTCAATATGGCGAAAGAGGAAGAGATTGCCGTACTCGGGATAAATGATTTTTTTGTAGCTGATGGTTTTGAGGCATTCAAACTGGGATGCCTGAGAAATGACATATTTCCTCTCTTCAACATTGAATTCATCGGGTTGCTTAAGAAAGAGCAGAAGAAAGGGATCAGGATCAACGATCCCAATAACCCCGGAAGGATCTATTTCAGCGGCAAAGGACTGGACTATCCTTTCAATCCCGGCTTCACGCAGAAGCTTATGCTTAACAGGGCGATCAGAGAAAGCCAGGAACAGATCAAAGCAATGATATCAAAGATTAATGGCCTTATCGGAGAAATAAATCCATCTCTTAAAATAACTTATGAGGAGGTCAGGGACAGGTTTGCAGAGGAGCTTGTGCGTGAGCGCCATCTTGCCAAAGCTATCAGGATCCTTGCAGCCGAAAATTATCCTGAGTCAGAAGAACAACTTAAGTTCATTGAATCGTTGTACGGAGGCAAGAAATCCAAATCAGGAATTCAGAATCCTGCAGCTCTCGAGAATGAGATAAGGTCAAATCTTCTTAAGGCCGGAGGAGCTGCATTTGTCAGAGAGAAAGAAAGCTCCTTTATTGAGCTTAAAAAGTTAATAAAGATAATTCATGAGGCCGGCGGAATCCCCTGTTATCCTGTCCTGCTCGATGATCCTTCAGGCAAATTCACCGAGTTTGAAGCTGATAAAGACAAACTATTGTCATCTCTCTCAGCCCTCGGTATAGGATGCATTGAACTTATCCCCGGGAGAAATGAATTTTCCAGACTTAAAAGCTTTGTTGAATTTTTTGACAAAAATGGCTTTGTTATATTGTTCGGGACAGAGCATAATACACCGGAAATGGTACCGCTCACTGTCACTGCAAGAGGAAATGAGACGCTCGATGATTCATTGAAAAAAATTGCATGGGACGGCGCATGCGTGATTGCAGCTCACCAGTATCTCAGAGCTCACCGCAGGCAGGGATATGTTCTTTCTGACGGAACTCTGAGCAACGATCAGAAACAAGACCTTTCAAAGCTTGGCAGATTGGTAATTGAGTATTATTTAAACAGGAAACAATATGAACCAGGAAATTAAAGATCTTCTTGAAATATCCAGATTTTATGGCACCGATAAAGACTTCGTCATTGCAGGTGGTGGTAATTCATCATTCAAGGATGAAGAGACGATATGGGTTAAGGCAAGTGGCCAGCCTCTGGCGGCCCTTACCGAAGACGGGATTGTTGCACTCAGCAGGGAGAAGCTTCATGAAATTTCCGGCAGAACATATTCCGAAGACCCGGCTGAAAGAGAAGATCAGGTTAAAACCGACCTCTATAAAAGCATACTCGACCCATCACAGAACAAGAGACCTTCAGTCGAAACATCTCTCCATGAGATTATACGATACAAATTCGTCGTTCACCTCCATCCTACTCTGGTCAATGGGATTCTGTGCAGCAGGAATGCAAAAAACCTGACACTCCAGCTCTTCGGCGATCGTGTGCTTTTTGTGCCATATGCTGATCCGGGTTATATACTTTTCAAAAAACTTGAATCAGAGATTATCGAATACAGGAAGAAATTCGGGGAAGATCCTAAAATCATCTTTCTCGAAAATCATGGTGTCTTTGCAGGTGCCGAGACAACGGAGGAGATAAGGAACATTTACAACGAAATTATTTCTACAATTGAAAAGCGTGTCCCGCAGATATCTGACATTGAGAAGCTTCCCTATAACCCGATCATGAACAAGGTTCTTCCTGCAATCAGGATGATGCTATCGGACGATAAGCCGAAGGTGATCCGGTATCGTCATAACACGCTTATAGCAAAATATTATTCAGCCCAGATTGAATTCCATAAGATATCTCTTCCGCTCATACCAGATATTATCGTCTATTGTAAATCACGATACCTATACATTGAGCACTCTTCGACGGCAGAGAAGATCCTTGACTCACTCAGAAATCAGCTGCCGAGATTTCAGAATGAGTACGGATTTCTTCCCAAAATTCTGATTATTAAAGACATGGGTATATTTGCCATCGATGATAATTATGCGGCATCTGAATCAGCTCTTGACGTATTCGAGGATTTGATTAAAATAAGCCATTATGCACTCCAGTGCGGCGGAATTAAGTTTCTCACACCTGATCAGGTAGAATTCATCGATAAGTGGGAGGTTGAAAATTACAGAAGAAAAGTAGCAAAGCCTGCAGGAGGTGAAAACAGGATGGCTAACAGGATTGCAATAATAACAGGCGGAGCTCAGGGGTTTGGTGCCGGAATAGCAGAATCGCTCTATAAGCTCAGTATGAATTTGGTGGTAGCCGATATTAATGAAGAATCAGGACAGGCATTTGTTGCAAAACTTAACAGTACTAAGACTACCGGGAGAGCAATATTCATTAAAACAGACGTATCGGACCCGGCCTCAGTAAAAGCTCTTGTTGCATCCACAGTCAGCGATTTCGGCGGACTCGACCTCATGGTAAGCAATGCCGGTATACTCAGAGCCGGCAGCCTTGATGAAATTGATCCTGATGATTTTTCAAAAACAACAGCTATCAATTATAATGGTTATTTCCATTGCGCAAAGTATTCATCTGAGGTGATGAAACTGCAGAACCAGGAGAAACCTGACTATTTCACGGATATCGTTCAGATAAACTCCAAGTCAGGGCTTCAGGGCAGTAACCATAACTTTGCATATGCAGGTTCCAAATTTGGTGGCATAGGCCTTACTCAGTCTTTTGCACTTGAGCTTGCAACATTCAAAATCAAGGTAAATGCGATATGTCCGGGCAATTTTTATGAGGGTCCCCTCTGGTCCGATCCTCATAAGGGACTCTTCGTCCAGTACCTGCAAACTGGGAAAGTGCCCGGTGCAAAAACAATTGAGGATGTGAAGAAGTACTACGAAGACCAGGCTCCTATGAAACGAGGCTGCAGACTCGAAGATGTTGTAAAGGCCCTTCTCTATATTATTGACCAGGAGTACGAGACAGGTCAGGCCTTCCCTGTGACCGGAGGACAGGTGATGCTGGGATAGGCAACCGGTGACCGGTTACCGGTTACGGGTGTCAGGCATCAGGTATATGAAAGGATGAATCTATGAAAACAAAAGCAGTAAGGATATATGGCAAGAAAGATCTTCGCCTTGAGGAATTTGAGCTTCCGGATATGAAGGATGACGAGATTCTTGCCCATGTAATTTCCGACAGCATTTGCATGTCGTCTCACAAGGCAGCACTCCAGGGCGCCGACCATAAGCGCGTTCCTAAAGATATTGATGTCAACCCCACAATTATAGGCCATGAGTTTGCCGGTACAATCATGAAAGTCGGTAAAAAATGGCAGAAAAAGTTCCGCCCGGGACAGAAATTCTCCATACAGCCTGCAATGGCACAGACCGGTTCGCTTGATGCCCCGGGTTACTCATTCAGGTATATCGGCGGCGATGCAACGCATATTATAATCCCTGATATTGTAATGGATACCGACTGCCTCCTTCAATATAATGGTGAAGCATTTTTCCCTGCTTCTCTGTCAGAACCCATGTCGTGCATTGTCGGGGCATTCCATGCCAGTTATCATATTCCGCCAGGAACTTATAATCATGAAATGGGCATCCGCAGGAATGGCAAGATGGCATTGCTTGCCGGCGTTGGACCAATGGGCCTTGGAGCAATAGATTATGCGCTCCATAGCGACAGGAGACCGGCTCTTCTCGTAGTAACGGATATAGATGACAACAGGCTCTCCCGGGCTGCATGCATCTTCACTCCGGAGCATGCTGCAAAACAGGGAATCAAGCTCATATATGTGAACACAGGAAAAATGAACGACCCTGTAAAACATTTAAGGGAGTTATCGGAAGAAACCGGCTTTGATGATGTCTTCGTATTTGCGCCGCTAAAACCCGTGGTTGAACAGGCTGATGCAATTCTCGGATTCGACGGATGCCTGAATTTCTTTGCAGGTCCGACGAACCCTCAATTCAGGGCTGAATTCAATTTCTACAATGTCCATTATGCATTTACACATATTGTCGGAACTTCAGGCGGCAATACCGATGATATGCGCGAATCGCTAAAGCTGATGGATGAAGGGAGGATCAATCCGGCGGTAATGATAACACATGTGGGAGGGCTTGATGCAGTAATCGATACCACGCTTAACCTTCCGCAGATACCTGGAGGCAAGAAGCTTATATATACCAATGTTTCAATGCCGCTGATTTCTCTTAACAAGCTTGAAGAGGCAGGTAAAAAAGACCCTTTCTGTACCGGGCTTCACAAGATAGTAGCAAAGAATGATTATATCTGGTCGCTCGAAGCAGAAAAGTACCTTCTGGCAAATGCAAGGGAAATATAATTATCATAGCTCAGGCAAACTTCTGTCGCAAAATCGACGGCCATAGAAATAATCTCCGACCACTCCTTTTCATTCAGATTTTTTAATTGATCAGGAGTAATATTTTTATTATAAATCGAAGTGATCATCCCAGCGTTGAAATTATCTCCAGCGCCAATGGTGCTTATTGTAGTTATTTTCTTAACAGGAAATCTTCCGGAAAAGTAGGGGGTAAACACAAATACTCCTTCGGTATTAGCACTGTATACGAGAATAGGACAATATATCTTTACGATTGAGTAGGCTTCATCTGCGTTGCGGGCTCCGAAAATATTTTTGAAATCTGTATCTGAACCTCGCACTAGTCCAGCCATCTTCATGTTTTCGATTATCAGGGGTTTTAGCGAATCCAGATTATCCAGGTGTGACTTCCTGAAATTCGGATCGTAAATAATCAGGGCCCCTTTGTAACCCGCACCTGATACCAATAGCCTGAATCTGTCACGTATCTCCGGCCAAATTGAATAAAATGACCCGCATAAAAGAATGTCCCCTTTTCCGACCATAGGGTATGCCGTATCTGACTTCCCGGGGTGATGATTTTTATAGAAAGTATATGAGGCATCATTATTCTCATCGAGGAAGGCAAGAGCAAGAGTCGTATTTCCGTCACTATAACGATTTACAAAAGAGGTATCAACTCCATTTTCAACTAGAAATTTTGCTATCAGGTCTCCAACTTTGTCCACTGCGAATTCACTAATAAATGAAACTGGCAATCCGGCACGACCCATAGAAACGACGCTGTTTAGCATCGATCCGCCTGCCTTCCCGGCCTGCGGCGATCCATCCTTAAATATAATATCGAAAACCGTCTCTCCTATCCCATAGATTTTTCTCATAAACAAGTTATATTTGATAAGCTAAAATAAGAAATAATCATGAAAGCGATGATGCTCACTGGTATCCGACAGATGGAGATGAAGGAGGTTCCTGACCCTGTTATTGCCGGTACAAAAGACGTTAAGATAAAAATGAAGGTCCTCGGTATTTGCGGATCGGATGTGCATTATTATACCCGGGGAAAGATCGGTTCGCAGGAAGTCATATACCCTTTCACGGTAGGTCATGAAGGTTCGGGAGTGGTTGTTGAAACCGGATCTGCTGTTAAGAAAGTTAAGCCAGGTGATATAATTGCAATTGAACCTGCAATACCCTGCTGGAAGTGTGACCAATGCAAATCGGGAAGATATCATACATGCCGCAAGCTCAAATACCTGGGCTGTCCTGGACAGGCAGAGGGATGCCTCTCTGAATACATTGTGATGCCTGAGGAAAGCTGTTTCCCACTTCCAGGGAAACTTACAGCCGATCAGGGAGCAATTTCGGAACCACTGTCGATAGGAGTCTATTCAGTGAAACAATCCGGGAATATCAAAGGAGCAAAAATTGCCATCCTTGGCTTCGGGCCTATCGGTATGAGTGTCGCTCTTGCTGCCAGGGCAGAAGGAGCCGGGAAAATATATGTAACCGATAAAATAGACGAGCGCCTGGAAATAGCTTCGAAAATAAGTGTAACATGTACACTTAATCCGGAAAAAGAGAATATCGTCGAAGAGATCAGACAGAAAGAACCTCTTGGGCTCGATGTTGTTTTTGAGTGCTGCGGTCAGCAGCAGGCGCTCGACCAGGCCGTCGACATCGTGAAACCAGGAGGGAAAATAATGGTTGTAGGGATTCCTGAATTCGACAGGTGGTCTTTAAATGTTGAAGATACTCGCCGAAGGGAAATATCGCTGCATTTTGTGCGAAGGCAGGTCGATTGTGTCGAAGTGGCTCTTGAGCTTATGGAAAGCGGCAAGATCAATATTGGCAATATGATCACTCACAGGTTCCCTTTTGACAAGGCTAAGGAGGCTTTCGACCTTGTAGCTGCCTACGGCGATGGAGTTATGAAAGCAATGATAGATTTCTGATTTATAAATATATTCTTATTCCGGTATCTAAAAGAAGTTAATCTATTTCAGGTAATCGCTGATAAAAGCCTCCCTTGGCTTATATACTGTCTCTTCCCATATTTTGGACTTTGATCTTTGAAGAGCCTGTGACTGATGGCCACGGTAAGGAACGGGATAAATGGTCTTTTTGCCCTTTGACTGGTTTATAGCAGCAAAAACTGAGGCTGGAGGGCATGTAAGATCTATCATTCCTATCTCTGCAAATATCTTGGCTTTGGATCCTCTCAGTAAATTCGCATTATCAAAATAGGGCAGAGCTTTCTGCATTTCTTCCTTTGATGCGTCAGTCTCGAATGGCTGCGGCCAGCCTCCTCTTCTTCCTGCAAAAGCACCCATAAAATCGCACATTGCAGGTACTATGGCTACTACAGCACTCACTCTGTGATCAAGACCGGCTGCAGCAAGAGCCTGCCCCCCACCCTGGCTTTCTCCAATCACCAATATTCTTTTGCCATCCCATTCCGGTTGCCTTGTCAGAAACTCAATAGTTCGCAAGAGTCGCAGGTACATTCCCCTGAAATAAAAATCATCCCGACTGGTCACTCCCTGCAGATAATAGTTCTTAAGTTCTCCGACTTCGAGCCCGGCATAATAACTCTCCGGCTGGCCGTCAAGCATCCCGTGTGCATTAAGGTCAAAGCAGATGGCTCCCTTTTTGGCATATTCGATGGCATTTCGCGGTTCTGACCTGCACCATGAACCTTTGACTCCTGCAGCTTTCACCAGCAGAACTGCAGGAAGGGATCCGGGAGCTGCCTGAACCGGTTTTGCGTAATAACCATGTACCGGTTTTGGTCCGGTACAGTTAATTTCAATATCAGCACATAAAAAGCCGCTTACAGCATCCTTGTCTGTAACAGGAACCGATTTAATTTCAAAAGGCAATGCCTGCAAGGCTTTCCTCTGTCCGTCCCAGTAAGAAATAAAATCTTTCGGGCATGCAGCTCCCGGCTTAAGCTTCATGGGATCGACCAGTATCCCAATGCTTGAAATTGATCCTTTCGCTCTAACTTCAACAATTACAGAGCAGGGATCTCCGAAGGAACCGGAATAAACCAGTGTGCTGTCTTTGCCAACTGGTAACGTTTTATCTTCAAGCTTCTGACTGTTGTTTTTCAAAACCATGACATAAAGTGAATCGCCTGCCTGACTTTCCGGGAAAGCATAAACAGATATCTTCTCTCCTTTTTTATATATCCCGGCCTTTTTCGTTTGTTTCAATAGGATTTCCTGAAACTGTGCCGATGCCGATAATCCTGTAAATATCAGGATAATAGAAGAAACAAGGATGATTCTTTTCATGGTTAAGAATGAATTAAGGAATATTGATCCAGTAACAAAAATATAAAATTTGAAATTAGCGTGAAATTGTATTGATTCTCGCTTTCGAATTAATTATAACACTATAAAAAGTTTCAAAATAATATTCTAATTTAGTTCATTATAGATTCTAATTAATAATGATGGATAAAATACTTGTAATCGGCAGTTCCAATACCGACATGGTTATAAAGACTGAAAAGATGCCAGCTCCCGGGGAGACAATTCTCGGCGGGACCTTCCTTATGAATCCGGGGGGTAAGGGAGCAAACCAGGCAGTTGCTGCAGCCCGTCTTGGAGGAAAGGTCACCTTTATAACGAAGAGAGGCAATGATCTCTTCGGCAACCAGGCAGTAGGTCTATTTATGAGAGAAGGAATTGATACTCAGTATATAATAAAAGATAAGGAACTGCCTTCGGGAGTAGCCCTGATAACTGTCGATGCGGCTGGTGAAAACAGCATTGTAGTGGCGCCTGGTTCAAATGGCAATCTGCTGCCTGAGGATGTTTCTTTGAAACTTATGAAAACAGGGAAATGCGCTATCCTGCTTCTTCAACTCGAGATACCGGTAAAAACAGTGGAGTACGCTATCCATAAAGCTTCGGAATATGGTATCAAAGTGATACTTAATCCCGCTCCAGCCACCAGTCTCCCGGAGGATCTCTTTAAGAATATTTGGATGATCACTCCAAATGAGACGGAAGCGGAGATGTTGACCGGGATCAGAGTTCATGATGTGCCGTCAGCCGATAATGCAGCAGAATCATTTATGAAGAAAGGGGTTAAGAATGTCATAATAACGCTTGGTTCTGTCGGTGCATTTATAAGGTCGGATAAGTTTACCGGCATGATTCCGGCCATCAAGGTTCATGCAGTCGATACTACGGCAGCCGGTGATATATTCAACGGAGCTCTGGCAGTAGCCATTGCTGAAGGGAATAATCTGGAGGAGGCTGTCCTGTTTGCAAACAAAGCTGCTGCAATTTCAGTCACAAGGCTTGGCGCCCAGGCTTCTGCACCATATAGAAAGGAGATTTAGTAAATAATTCCGATAATATTATGAGACAGGTAATAATTGCTATATCGTTTTTAATGCTAACCCTCACCGGGTGCAATAATAATTCCACCATACAAAAGAATCCGGTAAAGATCATATTTGATACCGACATGGGACCCGATTATGACGATGTCGGTGCGCTCGCATTCCTTCACGCGATGGCCGACAGCGGAAAAGCTGAGATACTTGCCACCGTTGCTTCCAATAAGAACGAACTGGTTGTTCCTTCAATTGATGTCCTCAACACATATTTCGGCAGACCCGATATTCCGACAGGCTCACCTAAAACGGCAGGTGCAGATTTGGGCGCTGCACAGCACTGGCCCGATTCTATTGTCATAAAATATCCTCACAGGATAAAATCAACTTCAGAAGCTCCCGATGCGGTTACTGTTTACAGGAAGGTTCTGAATGCCCAGCCTGATAAAAGTGTAACAATTGTCACTGTCGGCTTTCTTACCAATCTCAGCAATCTCCTTAAATCGCAGCCCGATGGGATCAGCGGCCTATCAGGAAGGGAACTCATCGAAAAGAAGGTAAAGAAGCTTGTTTCCATGGCAGGATGGTTTCCAAAAGGCCGGGAATTCAACATTTTTATCGATTCTGCTTCATCGAAATATGTTTTTGAAAACTGGCCTGGCAACATAATCTTTACGGGATTCGAAATCGGGAGCAACATTAAAACCGGACTGAAACTTGTTGCCTCCGGCATTTCCAACAGTCCTGTGAAGGATGTCTTCAGAATTAGCCTGCCGCTTTCGCAGGAGGACAAATACGGCAGGATGAGCTGGGACGAGACAGCAGCACTTATCGCCGTTTACGGAACTGAGAAATTTTTCAGTACTGTTCACGGCACTATCAAAGTAAATTCTGATGGCAGCAATACATGGGATGATAACCCGGCCGGGAAACACTCTTACGTGATAATGAAAGCGCCAGCAAATGAGATTGCAGATTTTATTGAAGCACGTATGATGCATGTCCCGATTCCTCATTCATCTTTAGCCAAGACAGATGAATTCCTTATAATAGATACTGACGTATTAAGGGACAAAATTGCCGGCGGCTGGGCTGGCAAGATGATCGGTGTTACCTATGGAGCTCCTACCGAGTTTCATGCATTGCAGAAAATTTATAATGATTCTATCAGGTGGAAACCTTCCGATATAAAAGGGAGCCTCTGGCAGGATGATCTCTACGTGCAGCTTACATTCCTTATGTCGATGGACCGGTTCGGGGTTAATGCTCCTGTAAAGAAATTCCAGGAGATGTTCGCCAAAGCCGGATACCCGCTCTGGCACGCCAACATGCAGGCGCGCAAAAATTATTACGACAGTATTTTTGCTCCATTATCCGGAAAACCAGAGTATAACTTCCACGCCGACGACATAGATTTCCAGATAGAGGCCGACTATATTGGTTTCATGTGCCCGGGAATGCCCGTGAAAGCTTCAGCAATTGCCGACAGGATAGGGCATATAATGAATTATGGTGACGGAGTATATGGTGGGATATTTGTTTCTGCGCTTTATTCGCAGGCTTTTTTTGAAAATGATATTAATCTTATAATCGGGAATGCGCTGAAATCGATTCCGGAGGAGAGTGATTACTCCAGGACAATCAGAGATGTCATTAAGCTGCATAAGCATTATCCGGATGACTGGAAATCGGCCTGGAAAGAGCTCGAAGCAAAATGGGGAGATGTTGATATCTGTGGTGCCGGCGATCCGTTCAATATCGATGCCAAGCTGAATGGCGCATATATTGTAATGGGTCTTCTCTACGGCAACGGAGATCCGATGAAAACACTGGAAATAACAACACGATGCGGTCAGGATTCCGATTGCAATCCATCCAATGCACTTGCAGTGCTGGGTGTCTTGAAAGGTTTCAGCAATCTTCCGGAGAACATGAGAAAAGGGGTCGAAGCTATAAGCGATTCAGTCTTTATCAATACTAATTATTCATTCAGCAAAGCAGTTGAGAGCACATATAATTATGCTCTCGGATTTATAAAGGAGAGCGGAGGAATAGTCTCCGGAAAGAAGATACAGATTAAAGTCCGGCAACCGGTTTCCCCGGATATTGAAGTTTCATTTCCCAATCTTGTTTTCGACAGTAGAATCTCTGTATTTGACAAGGCTGCTATTAAACGAACGGGCAAATGGAAGAACCAGGATGTGCCAGCCGGTAAAAATGCAAAATGGATTGTTTCCGGGGAAAAAAACGATGAGCTTCAGATAACTTTTGAGGGATCAGGCATTTCCATCACCGGCAATTGGGTGGCTGATGGAGGTAAAGCGGATATTTATCTGGATGGCGCTCTTCACCGGACTATTGATACGTATTATAATTTCAGCAACCAGCAGCACCAGGATGTCAGCATCTGGCATGCCTTCGGCCTGAAACCGGGAACACACACCGTAAAAATAGTTGTGAAGGGCGAGAAGAGACCTGAATCAGCCGGAACGAATATTTATATTTCCGAAGCACTTATATTTAAAACTGAACCAAAAAAGAGTGATAACTATAAATTTTCATTTGAAAAATAACAAATAAATATTTAAAATTCACTTTGTGAGCCTTTGAGCCTTATTGTCTATGTGGCAAAAGAATGCCACTAAGGCACAAAGACCCAAAGAATCGCCAAGTAACTAAACCTGATCCCATTATGTTTATTCCGCAATCCTACTCACTTGCAGTCGTTCTCTGCATCGTCACTATGCTCTGCTGGGGCTCATGGGGAAACACCCAGAAGCTGGCCGGTAAATCATGGCGCTTTGAACTCTTTTACTGGGACTATGTTTTCGGAATAGTCCTCTTCTCTCTTCTGCTCGGATTTACCCTTGGAAGCCATGGA
>Ga0182019_10001138_pt1 | contig 13379 bp, 8 predicted proteins | sample 812E2MmetaG_FD_120483 | JGI IMG/M metagenome (GOLD analysis project Ga0182019, IMG submission 120483) | Permafrost microbial communities from Stordalen Mire, Sweden - 812E2M metaG | ecosystem: Environmental > Terrestrial > Soil > Wetlands > Permafrost | place: Sweden: Stordalen | collected...
GGCCAGCGCGGCCCGGCAAAACGCCTTCGCGCTCTTCGTCGTGGCCAAGAGCGCAGGCGAGGAGAGAGTGCGCGGAACCACCCGGGTCCCGGTCAAGTGCAGCCTCACCTGGCGTCTCTTTGGGGCCGGCGCGCAAGCCGCACAGGGGCCGGCCGTGGCTCGCGCCGACGAGGAGTATGGCTTTGGCGCGGACGAGACGGCGGCGCGCAACGCTTGCCTCGAGCGCGCCGCGGCCACGGTCGCCCGTGGGGTCGCCGCCAGCCTGCGCACGCCGGTGACGAGCGCGCCGTTCGTGACCTTGCAACTCGACATCGCGGACGTGGGTGTCATTCCCGTCGTGTTGCAGGCCCTCAAGCGCCTGGGCTCCGTGACCGCCAGCGAAGTGCGGCAGGTTTCGGCCAACCAGGCGGAGATCCGCGCGTTCACCCGCATCGGCGGTCCCATGCTCTTGCAAGCGCTCGGCCGTGAGCTGGGCGGAAAGCTCCTCCTCGTGCCCACGCGGACCGCCAGCGAAGTGGTCGCCGTGAAGGTGCAAGGGCCGGACACGCCATTGCCCTCGCCGGAAGAGAAGCGGTGAAATGATGAAAGCCCTGTCCCTCCTTGTCGCCGTCGTTGGATTCTGTATCGGGTGCGCCACCATGAAGCCCGAGGAAGCGGGCACCCTCACCATCGAGTGCAACGTGCCCGAGGCTGCGGTCCTGCTCGACGACGCGGTGGTCGGCCGCGCCGGTGAGCTGAAGAAGAGCGCCAAGAGCCTCCGCCCCGGCTTCTACCGTGTCGAGATCCGCCACCCCGGCTACTACTCGTATTTCACCGAGATCAACGTCGCCGAAGGCGGCGCCGCCGCGGTGAAGGCGGACCTGCATCCGCTGCTTGACTAACCCCGGCCTCTCCCCTTTGGGGAGAGGCCGCCGAGCGGAGCTCGGCGGGTGAGGGGACTCGCCGGGCGCGGCCGCCTACTTCGAGCGCCGCTGTCTGTCCCAGCGCAGGAAGCGCAGGTTGATGTGGCGTCGCTCGGCGAGCTCCGCGGCCTTGTGCATGAGTAAGCGGATCCCGTCCCGGACGTTGTCGTGATAGAGGAGATTGATGAGCCCGCTCGATAGGTTGCCGGGCTGGGGCTCGCTGCGAACCATCGCCGCGTCCGAACACAGCCGACGGCCGAGCCGCTCGCGCAGCCCGGCTGGTGGCAGTCCGCTGATGGGCGCGTCGAGGAGGCGGACCGCCATCTTGAACGCGAAGGTCAACGCGCTGACGGCCCCCAGGCGGCGGGCATCGCTCCATAATTGCTGCCAGTCGATCTTGGCCTGCCAGCGACGGGCGATCTCTGCGATGTCCACCAGCCACTTGAGCCCAGCCCGGAACCGGTGCGTCGCTAGGTGGAGGCTCACGGACAGCAGCAGATCCGTGGGCGAGAGGCCCGGCAGTTCCCCGTCCACCGTGCGCACGCGCCTCGAGCGGGTGAACCATTCGGCGAGCACCGACTGGAAGTCGAAGAAACCGTAGGTTGGCTGCCAGTGCAGCTCGAACATCACCTGCCGCTTGCCCGTGGGTTTCACCAGCGTGACGTGGTGGTAGTAGTCGTGCTGGGCAGGGACGTAGCCGGTTTCCTCGAACCCCCTTTCCCGCAATATGCCCAGCACCTGCTCGAACCGGTCCGGCCGGCAAAGCAGATCGACGTCGCACATGGAACGGAAGCCGGGGTTCGCATAGATCCCGGCCCCGACGAGCGCGATCCCCTTGAGTGGAATCAGCAGCACGCCTCGTGCGCTCGCCTGTGCGCACACCGCGACGGTTTCGCGCAGGAGCCTGCGGTTTTCCACCTCGATGTGCAGGCCGGCCATGGCCAGGTTGTGTTGCGCGCCGCCGAGCCCGAGTTGGCGCAGGTTGCTTTCCACCAGCCCGGCGATCCCGCCGCGCACGGCAAGGCTGGCGACCTGGGTCCAGTCGATCCCTGTCTGCCCACGCAGGAAGCTCGTGTCTTTGTCGCCGAGCTCCTGGCGGGCCAGCCGCAGCAACGCGCGCTCCTCGGCCGTCAGCTCGCTTGGCGTTCCACTTGCCACGCGCCGAACAGACTGCGAACCCGCTGCCGAGTCAAGACACGGCAGGGCAGGGCCCCACTTCACGCCTCGCCCCGTCGGGCTGAGATGCCGACCCGCCAAGGCCCAGATTGCGCACTGCCTTTCTTGCCACAGCCGCGGCAGCGGCCGAATCGCCTCGCCCCGCAACGCGGGGAAGCGGCATGGGCTCAAGCCGAAGGAGCTCGACCGCATGGCGGGTGCCTTCGAGCACGCGGACGTCGTGCGGGCTGGGAAGTAGTCACGGCCGTGGCCGATGGTGATCCGTCCGGCAAACGCTGTGGGTGGATGTCGTCTATCGGGGCGCCGACGTGCGGAGGGGCCCAACCGACGTCCGAAAGCCGACGGTCTGGCGGCATCGGTGGCGGCCAGACGCCGTTTTGGGGATGGCCCCGAGCTTGCTTTCCTTCGGTCCGGGTTGACCGCCTCCCGAGCCTGCCTCTTCCCGAGCCGCGTTTGGGTTTCTCCTTCTCAGGAATGCGTCACGGGAAGAGGCCGGGCCGGGCAAATCCACTCGCAGGAGGGACACTATGCAGGCTGAACGTCGTGAACTTGATTTGGACGAGACCGCGCTAGGCGCGAATGACCTCGATATCATCGAGGAGGGCGACGAGACAGAATTCCTTGCGTGCGAGCAGTCTTCGGGCATGCACGAAGCCCTGCGCTTCCGCCGCTTCGGCGTCGATGCCACGAGCGCGCAGGCAGTGCCCGCTGGCGCATCGCGTGGTCGGGTGCTCGTGGTCGACGACGATGGCGCGTTCGCCCTCACCTGCGCTCGCATGCTCGACGCCTCTGGCTACGCGGTCCGTGTCGCCAACGATGGCGAGTCGGCGATCGGGCTGGCCGCCAAGGAACATTTCGATGCCATGGTGACGGACATCAATCTGCCCGACCAGAATGGCATGCAGGTCTTGCAGGGCGTCCGCAGGACCGATCCCGACATGCCGATCATCCTGGTCACGGGCCAGCCCGATCTGGAGATCGCCCGGGCGGCACTGGAGTGGGACGCGGTCAACTACCTCACCAAACCGGTGTCGGCCACGCAGCTCGAGCGTGAGCTCGAGCGCGCCTTGCACCGGCGGCGGACGACGACTCGGATGCGCATCGTCGACGACCAGGTGAAGGAACAGGAAGGCGCGAGCCAGCGATTCACCCGGGCGTTGCAGGGTCTGTGGATGGCCTTCCAGCCGATCATCTCGTGGTCGCGCAAGAGCATCGTGGGGTATCAGGCGGTCATACAAAGCACCGAGGCATCCTTGACCACGTCAGCCGACCTGGTGAATGCCGCGCGAGAGCTCAGTCAGATCAGTGTGCTGGGCCAGCGCGTTCGTGCCCGGGTTGCCGCTCTCATGAGCAGCGACTACGAGCCGGAAACCATGTTCGTGGGCCTGCAGCCGGCGGAGCTCTTCGACGAGGAGCTCTACGACCCGCGCGCACCCTTGGCCGCCTTCGCGCAGCAGATCTGCTTCGAGATCAACCAGACGCCCACGCAGGCCGAGGTGCCCGAGTTCCGCGCCCACGTGGCGAGGCTGCGCGCGCTCGGGTACCGCATCGCCATCGGCGACATCGGTGCCGGTGACTCGGGCCTGGCCGGCCTGGCGCTGGCCGAGCCCGACGCGGTCAAGCTGGACATGTCGGTGTTTCGCACCACGGAGAGCTTGCGGGTCAAGCGAACGCTCATCCGCGCGGTGGTGCGTCTGTGCGAGGATCTAGAATCGTCGCTGATAGCCACGGGGGTGGACAGCGAAGACGAGCGCACCATCTTCACCGGTTTCGGCGGTGATCTGATGCAGGGCCTCCGGTTCGCCGAGCCCGCTTTCCCGTTCCCAACTCCTCGCTTCTAGGGGACTTGTCTTGATCCTCGACCCAAAGCAGTCCGTGTCCGCATCCGGCACCGGTGTCCTTGGCGAGGCCGCCGACGTCCAGCGCCGCCGCATCCTGGCCGCCGCGGCCAGCCTGCGACTCTACGGCTCACTGCTCTTCCTTGTCGTCTCGGCCATCATGTGGCAGCTCTCCGGCGACCCCGAGTGGGGCAGGCAAATCCCGATCCTTGTCGCCTACGGCACACTGGCCGCGATCACCTTCGCGACGCAGGGTCGGGCCGCGATGCTGCGGCTGGCGTGGGTGCAGCCCGTGCTGGACGTGGGCTTCATCTACGCCGTGCTTCGCACCGCCCTCCTGATCGAAACCATGAGCCCCCAGACGATCGCCGGTCTTAGCGTGGGAGTGTTCGTCCTGCCCATCGCCGTGGGCGGGCTCGCCTTCCGCACTCGTTGTCTGGTCCTGGTGACCCTGCTGGCAACCGCGTGCGAGCTGTCGCTCATGCGGCAGGCCGATCTGGGCTTCTTGCCGATGTTGACCGCGGTCGCGATGTTGCTACTCGCCGCGGCCAGTAGCAAGCTGGCGCGCGAGACCGCCGAGGCCGAGGTCGCCCGGCGGATGCTGGCCGAGACGCGCGTCCAGTGCGAGAAACTGGGCCACCTGCAGCAGGAAAAGGACAGCCTGGTACGAGTCATCGTCCACGACATGCGCTCCCCGGTGGGCACCACCATGCTGTCGCTTGAGTACCTAGAGCTGGAGATGCGGCGCCATCCGGTCAGCAAGACCTGGCAGGAAGCTGTCGAAGAGGCCCTGGGCGGTTCGGGTGACGTGTCCGAGATGATCGCGCAGATCCTCGACACGACGAAACTGGAGGACGGGCACATCAAATTGAATCTCGTGACGCTCGACGCGCGCGAGCTTCTCGACCAAGCCCGCGCCAGCACCGTCACGCACGCGCGCAGCAAGGCCATCGCCATCGAAGTGGAGGCGGAGAATGCCCTGCCGGTCGTGGCGGATGCGCCGCTTTTCCTCCGGCTGCTGCAAAGCCTGCTCACGACCACGATTCGCCGCACACCAAGGGGAGGCCGCATCCTGCTCGAGGCCACCCGGCGCGCCAGCGAGGTGTTTGTCGCGGTTCACAGCACGGCCACGGCGATCCCGCCCGAGCAGCGTGAAACCACCTTCGACAAGTTCCAGCCTGGCGATCAGGGCGCGCGACGCCTGTCGGGCTGGGGACAGGGGCTCTATTTCTGCCGGAAGGCCGCCGAGGCGCACGGGGGAACTCTGGCCGTCGAAACCTGCGAGGACTGGCCGTCGTCTTTCGTTATCCGCATGCCGACGAAGACAGCGGAAGGCCAGGTGGGCGTCAAGACCACGCAAGCACGCCAAAATCCCGCAATAGCCGCGTGAGGGGAAGGGCCGCGCTAGCGGCCGGATCGCCTCGCCCCGCGCAGCGGGTGAGGGAGCGGCCGACCGCGATTGCCGGCGAGTCAGGGTGAACCAGGGTCACTTCAAGGCGTCGAGTCGACGGTTGCGTGACGCCAGTTCCGCCTCCAGGCGGCGCAGGCGCAGATGCGTCTTGATGCGCGCGAGCAGCTCCTCCGCCAGGAACGGCTTGGAAACGAAGTCCACCCCGCCGGCGCGGAAGCCCTCGACCTTGTCGTCGCTGCCCTGCAGGCCACTGATGAAGACGACGGGAATGTCGCGTAGCCGCGCGTTCTGCTTGAAGCAGCGGCAGATCTCCACCCCGGACATCTCCGGCATGCGCATGTCCAGCAGGACGAGATCGGGCGGATCCGCCTCCGCCGCCTTGATGGCCAGCTTGCCGCTGGTGACCGGTCGAGACACCAGGCCGCCGTGCTTTAAGACCGCGGTCAGGAGGCGCAGGTTGTCGACGGAATCGTCCACGACGAGGATCTTGCTGCCCTCTGCGTCGATCTCCACGCTCTTATCGTGGGTTGCACTGATTGCCGCTTGGCCAATATTGTCGTGGACGGCATGGGGAAGCTCTCGTGGCGCGTCCGCGGCAACGGGTTGATTCTCGTTGTCGTCCGGGACCGCCTGCCAGTTGGTGCCGGAGGTGGTGAGCGTGCCGTCCAGCACCGCCCGGATCTTTCGCGTCAGATCGACCTCGGTGAACGGTTTGGCGAGGAACTGCGTCCCCGTGTCCAGCACGCCGTGGTGAAGGATCGCATCGTCGGTGTAGCCCGACATGTAGAGGATCTTGAGTGCCGGCCCGGCCTTCGTCAGCCGCTCGGCCAGGAGTCTCCCATTCATCCGCGGCATCACCACGTCGGTCAACAGGAGATCGATGCGGCCCGCGTGCCGCTCATAGGTGGCGAGCGCCTGCTCCCCGTCCGCGGCGGATAGCACCGTGTAGCCGGCGTTTTCAAGGAGCCTTGCGGTGAGCTGGCGCAGGGCCTCCTCGTCCTCGACCACGAGGATGGTTTCGTCTCCCGTTGCCCGGAGCGGGATCGGCCGAGGCTTGGCGGCCGCCGTCGCGACGGCCGAAAGCTTGCGCGGCAGGTAGAGCTTGAACGTCGTTCCCCGGCCGAGCTCGCTGTCGACGCAGATGCTGCCGCCGCTCTGCTTGACGATGCCGTAGGCCGTCGACAGCCCGAGGCCGGTTCCCCTTCCGGCGGACTTGGTGGTGAAGAACGGCTCAAACAGGCGAGAGAGCGTTTGCTCGTCCATGCCAATTCCCGTGTCGGTGACCGCGACCATGACATAGGGGCCCGCCGCCACCTCCTCGTGCCGTGCCGCGTATTCCGCGTCCAGTTGCACGTTCTTGGTCTCGATCGTCAACCTGCCCCCCTCGGGCATGGCGTCGCGCGCGTTGACGGCCAGGTTCATGATCACCTGCCCGAGCTGGCCGGGGTCGGCCTTGATCAGTCCGAGGTCGGGCGCCGGAAGACGCACCAGCTCGATGTCCTCGCCGATGATCTGGCGCAGCATCTTCTCCATCTCGGCGAGAACCTGGTTGAGGTCGAGCACCTCCGGCTGCAACACTTGCTTGCGGCCGAACGCGAGGAGCTGGCGTGTGAGCGAGGCAGCGCGATCGCTCGCCTTCAACACCTGCCCGAGATGGTCCGCCAGCGGTTCCCCCTCGCGCAGGTCGGCGAGGCACATCTGGGTGAACCCCCGGATGACGTTCAGGCAGTTGTTGAAGTCGTGCGCCACGCCGCCGGCCAGTCGTCCGATGCTCTCCATCTTCTGGGACTGAAGTAGCTGCGCTTCGAGCTGTTCCCGCTTTGTCTCCGCCTGTTTGCGCTCGGTGATGTCAGACAGAACTCCGCGTAGGCCGGTGATCCGGTCCCCCTCGATGATCGGACGGCTGGAGGAATGGACCCAGCGGATGCGGCCATCCTTGGCCCGGCAGCGAAACTCGGATGGCTCCCGGCGACCGCCGAGAGTAGCGCGCATTTTCTGTTGCAGCCCCGGCAGGTCGTCCAGGAGGATGAACGCGGAGAACGGCCTCCCCACCAACTCCTCGGGCGCGTAGCCCGACATAGCGAAGATCGACGGGCTGACGTAGCTCAAGACGCCTTCATCAGTGACGGTGAACACCACGTCGTTGAGGCTCTCGATCATCTCACGGTACTTCGTCTCGCTCTCGCGCAGGGCGGCATCGCTCAGCTTCTGATCCTCCAGAGCGCTGAGCAGCGCCAGGCGGGAACGCTCGGCCTGTTCCAGGTTCCGGCGCAGTTCTTCCTCCACGCGCTGGCGCCGCACGATCTCGGCTTCCAGTCGTGTGGTGGTCTGGTAGAGCATGACCGCTTCCTCTTCGAGGGCGAGCCTCGCCCGGCGCAGGGCCAGGTGGGTCGCGACCCGGGACAGGAGCTCCTCATTCCGGAAGGGCTTCGTGAGGTAGTCCGCGGCGCCCGCCTGCAGGCCGGCCACCCCCTCCTCCACGTCGGCGATCGCGCTGATCAGGATGATGGGAATGTGCCGCGTGTTCTCGCCCGCCTTGAGCCGCCGGCACACCTCGATCCCGTCCATCCCGTTCATCTGGACGTTGAGCAGGATCAGATCCGGCGGGCTCGCCGCCACCGCCGCCAGCGCCAGCTCGCCACTGTCGGCGGCGCGCACCAGGTAACCTTCGGGAGTCAGCAGCGCGACCAGCACAGCGAGCACCGAGGGTGTGTCGTCGACCGCCAGGATGGTGGGGGGGTCGGTCATCTTCCCTCCTGGCTCGGCTCTCTCGGCGCAGGGGTCGCCGGCTCACCTTCCTGGCTGGGATAACGCGCGGGGCGGCCGGCGCGGCGGCACAGCTCGTTGACCTCGCGTTTGAGCTCCTGCACGCGGTCCTCGCGACCCAGCATCACGCCCTGCCAGCGCTGCAGTTCATCGAGCTGGCTTCCGATCTTCTCGTCCGCCAGCTTGCGGTCGCTGATGTCGGCCGCGACGATCAGGCATTCTTGCCCGTCCTCCGTGGCGGTGCCGCCAAGTCCCAGAGTGAACGGCGTGGCCCCTTCCGCCTGCAACACGACCTCGCAGGCCTCCTTGGATTGGCTGCCCCACACCTTCGCGAGGAACGCATGGAAGACCGGGCGGCTTTGGGCGGCGAGCAGAAGCCCGAAACGTCTGCCGATCAGCCGGGCGCGTTCTAGCCCGAGCAGGCGTGCCCCGGTGAGGTTCACCCGCCGGATGATGCCGTCACGGTCCAGGGTCAGGAAGCCGACCGGCGCGGATTCGTACAGGCTGGTGTAGCGGGCGAGCGATTCCTCCAGGTCCTTCCGGGTTCGTTGCAGTTCCTCGTTCTGCAGCTCCAGCTCGATCTCGTGGACCTGCAGCTCGTGGAGCAGGCGAGCGGGATCCGTGGCCGCGGCAGCCGTGCCGCGGCGAGCCGCGGGAAGCTCCTTTTCGGCCCGGAGGCGCAACTCGCGCGAATGATCCGTGTCAGGTTTCTTCCTCGTCATGGGCCTCCCCTCTGCTCCGCCTGCTTTCCCCGCAGCGTCGCCTCCAGGAGTTTGGCGGCGGTGATATCGACGAAGGTGATCACGACCCCGTCGATGCGGTTGTCCATCCTTCGGTAGGGCATGATGCGCATCAAGAACCAGCGCCCGTCCGTGGTCGTGACCTGGGTCTCCTTGAACACCAGGGTCTGTAGCACCGCGCGCGCGTCGGCGGCCAGCTCGGGGTAGACGAGATCCGAGGCCAGGTCGGTGATCGGCCGATCGATGTCGCCCGGGATGAGCTTGATGATCCTGGTCGTCTGGGCGGTGAAGCGCCGCACCTTCAGTTCGGCGTCCAGGAACAGGGTGGCGATGTCGGTGCTCTCGAGCAGATTGCGCATGTCATCGTTGGCGAGCGACAGATCTTCCACCTTGGCCTGCAGCTCGTGGTTGAGCGTCTGCAGCTCCTCGTTCATCGACTGCATCTCCTCCTTGGAGGTGGTTAGCTCCTCGTTCGTGCTCTGTAGTTCCTCGTTCGTCGATTGCAGCTCCTCGTTGGCCGACTTCAATTCCTCTTTCGAGGTCTGCATCTGCTCGCGCGTGGTTTGCAGCTCCTCGCGCGCATGGCGCCGCTCCAACTCCAGACTGGCCTGCGCCGCGGGGGCCGGCCGTCCCTTGCCCGGCCGCCCGACGGCGGGAGGCACGGCCACGTCCGTGAACGCGATCATCACGATGCCGCGCAGCCCCTCGGGTTCCACGAGCGGCTCGATGGTGACGTCCACGGTCTGCCCGGCGGCGCTGCCCTCCAGCTTCACGCCAGCCCGGACAACGGACCGTCCCTCGCGCAGCGCCTTCTGAAACAAGCTGCCCAGCTCCTGGCGCAACCCCTCGGCCGCCATCGCGTGGATGTTCCAGTTGGCCTTCCCCGCTGTCGGCTCCAGGTACTTGCCGGTGCGTCCGCTGACATAGAGGATGTCCCCCTCGCCGTTGGTCAGCACCGCGGCCGGCGAAAAGCGTTGCAGGAGGAATCGATCGGCAAGTGCCGGCAGGTTGGCCGCCGGGGTTTTCGGGGTGGCTTCGGGCGTGGCCGGGCGGGCGCGGCGCGAGATGGGAAACTCGACCGCCTCGGTCCCCGCGAGGGCCTCGATCCGGCGGTAGACGCGTGCCTTGCCGTCCACCGGGGAAAAGAGCTCGGCGGCCGTGCCCAGCGTCTCCGCGCTGCCCAGGAAGAGGATCCCGTCGGGATTGAGGCTGTAGTGAAACAGGGGCAGCAGTCTCTTCTGCAGCTCGGGCGTCAGATAGATGAGGAGATTGCGGCAAGAGAGCAGGTCGAGTTTGGTGAACGGCGGATCCATGATGAGGTTCTGCGTGGCGAAGATCACCATCTCGCGGATCTCCGGGCCCACGCGCCAGCCGTGCTCGTCCTCGACGAAGAACCGGCGCAGGCGCTCCGGCGAGACGTCGCCCGCGATGCTCGCGGGATAGTGTGCTTGGCGCGCCCGTTCGATGGCGTCCCTAGCGAGGTCGGTGGCGAAGATCTGGAGGGATGGGTTCCGGGCCGGCCGCAACTCCGCGAGCGCCTCCTTGAACGCGATGGCCAGCGAGTATGCCTCCTCGCCGGTCGAGCATCCCGGCACCCAGGCGCGCAGCGCGCCTACGGACGGGCGCTCCGACAGCAAGGCGGGCAGGGCCTTCTTGGTCAGTTGCTCCCAGGCGAGTGGATCGCGGAAGAAGCTGGTCACGCCGATGAGCAGCTCGTTGAAGAGCAGCATCGTCTCCTGGGGGCTGTCCCGCAGATAGCTCACGTAGCCGGCGATGTTGTCGATCTGGTGCAGACCCATGCGCCGCTCGATGCGACGGTAGATGGTGCTGCGCTTGTACTGGGAAAAATCGTTGCCGGTCTGCCCGCGCAGCAGGATGCAGATCTTCTCGATCGCACTCTGCGTCTTCGAGGCGAGGCTCACGTCGGGTTGGGCACCCAGCGGGACGTGATCGAGGTAGGTGAGGATCTTGCCGGCCAGTTCCTCGGCCGGAGCCACGACATCGGCCAGCCCGGCATCGATCGCGCTGCGAGGCATGGCGTCGAACTTGGCCGAGGCCGGCGCCTGCACGAACACGGCGCCCGCCTGCTCCTTGATGCCGCGCAGGCCGAGCGTGCCGTCCGAGCCCATGCCCGAGAGGATCACACCGATACTCCGGTCGCGCAGATCAGCGGCCAGGGAGCGGAAGAAGAAGTCGATGGGCAGGCGCAGCCCGCGCGGCGCCGCCGGCGGCAGCAGGTGCAGCACCCCGTGCAGGATGGACAGGTCCTTGTTGGGGGGAATCACGTACACGTGATCGGGCTTGACCTTCAGGCGATCCCTGACCTGGACGACCTTCATGGCGGTGGCGCGCGAGAGCAGCTCCACCATCATGTCCTTGTGGGTGGGGTCGAGGTGCTGGACCACGACGAAGGCCAGCCCGGTCCGCTCCGGCACGTGACGCAGGAACTGCTCCAGGGCTTCCAGTCCGCCGGCCGAGGCGCCGATACCGACGATGGGGAAGGCCGTGCCCGCCGCTGTTCCGGATGGGCGAGACGGCGCCGGTTCGCGCACCTTCGCCACCTTCGCTTGCCGCGTGGACCGCTTTCCCTTCACGATTCTCTCCCTGCTCTATGTCCATCCGGTGCGGTTCGTGCTTCCGTCCCCACCCCACTAACCCCACGCAAGGAAGGAACACGATCACCGTACACCGCAACCGGGTATCGATTGTGCATCCCGCCAAGAGAAAGTTCAAGAAACGGCGGCTCTCTTCGCTGGTCCCAGGCGGGTGCGACCCAGGTCGAGGGCATGTGTCGAAGAAGATCCTGCAGAACGCCGCCCGCAAGGCGTTCCCTCTCCCAGGTTGATTTTTCTCTCGCGTTCCTGCCGCGTTCCCTCTTCCCTTGCGTTCCCTCTCCCAGGTTGGCGTTCCCTCTCCCAGGTTGATTTGCCTCGCGTTCCCTCTCCCAGGTTGATTTTCCCAAGCAACTTTTCAGGTCGCGTGCCGATAGGTCGGCATGCCTCTCCCACGCGAAGTCCTGCCTGGCCGTACCTACATGATCACACGCCGCTGCACCCAGCGGCAGTTCCTCCTCCGGCCTGATTCGGCCACAAACAACGCCTTCGTCTACTGCCTGGCCGTCGCGGTCCAGCGAACCGGTGTTCGCGCCATCTTCACCGCCGCCGAATCCAACCACCACCATACGGGTATCTACGACCCGCTCGGCACCTACCCGGATTTCATCGAGCACTTCCACAAGCTCCTCGCGAAATGCATGAACTCCCTCCGCGGCCGGTGGGAGAACTTCTGGTCCTCCGAGCAAACCAGCGTCCTGCGCCTTGTGGACCCCGCCGACGTCTTGGACAAGATGGTCTATGCTCTGACCAACCCCGTGAAGGACAACCTGGTTGCCACGGTCAACGAGTGGCCCGGCGTCAACGCGTTCGACACCATCGCCGGCGGCGGCAGCATCACCGCCGCGCGACCGGCACACTTCTTCCGCGAGGACGGCCCCATGCCCGCCACCGTCACTTTGACCTTCGATCGCCCACCCGGATTCGAGGGCATGTCGCACGAGGAATTCGCGGGCATGCTACGAAACCGCGTCGGGGCCGCCGAGACCGAGGCTGAAGCCAAAAGACTGGCGACCGGTGCTCGTGTCCTGGGAAGGCAGGCCATCCTCGACCAGGACTGGAGCGGCAGTCCGAGCAGCCACGAGCCTCGACGCGAGCTCAACCCTCGCGTGGCCGCCAAGAACAAGTGGAGCCGCATCGAGGCGCTGCAACGGAACAATGAATTCGGCAACGGCTACCGCAAGGCCTTCGAGGCATTTCGCAACGGCATCAGGGACGTCCTGTTCCCAGCCGGCACCTACTGGCTCCGCCGCTTCGCCGCAGCGATATGTGAACCCTGGCCTGCCGACGGCACCGCCGCGCCTGCCTGAGACTGGCCTGGGCAAGGAAATCGTCCGCTTCGTGCTGAAGCGAAGGTCGACGTCTGGCCTGATAAGGGCGGCATTCGAGCCGCCCGGCGCGCAACGTGTCCGCGGCGCACCGACGCGGCGGAACGCCTCCTGCCTGACGGGCTTTGGGGCGTGGATCCACCGAACGCGCCCGCTGCGTTCGCCCGCCGACTCCTTCGCTAGGCGCCTCTCGCGGAGCAACCTGGGAGGGGAGTTCTTCGGAAGCGTCTCTCGCGGAGCAACCTGGGAGGGGAGTTCCGGAGCAACCTGGGAGGGGAGTTTCGGACAGAGGATGTCCACCTACTGCATCGCCTGAGCGCGCGCCTCAAGAGGCCACGCGGGGTCGTGGGGGTGGCGTCGGGGGGGGTGTCAGTGAATTCCAGGAAAGCTGGTGAAAGACGTCCGTGATCGGCCGCAATCGAGGTGGCCTTGGCCTTCAGAAAAACTTCAGGAGAATGCTGGCACCACCCTCGCGGAATGAAGTAGCGCTGAGTTCCTAAGGCCAATTGCAGAGATGCGTCTTGGTCTTGACGCACGTGCATACCCCATTGGTGTAGATCCAGGGCGCGGGGCACAGTTGGCAGGAACCGTTGTGCTCAGCATACA
>Ga0182019_10001141_pt1 | contig 13347 bp, 12 predicted proteins | sample 812E2MmetaG_FD_120483 | JGI IMG/M metagenome (GOLD analysis project Ga0182019, IMG submission 120483) | Permafrost microbial communities from Stordalen Mire, Sweden - 812E2M metaG | ecosystem: Environmental > Terrestrial > Soil > Wetlands > Permafrost | place: Sweden: Stordalen | collected...
GAACTTATCATCCACGCCGGACTGGGTGATCTTGAAGCCAAATACTACGTCGCCGTTTGCATCTTTTTCAAAGGTGTAGTCGATCTTGTAGGTGGGGAGGGCGGTGCCGAAGACGAATTCGTTGAAGAACCAGTCGAGACGATGATTACCCTCCAGGTCCATGTCCGGGGTCATGTGTTTCTCCATCACGGCTTTGAAGTCTTCGGTGGTCGCTGCTTTGCCGGAATAAGCTTTTACAAAATCCTGCATGGCTTCCTTGAAATTCTGGTCACCGGTTTTGCGGTCCCACAGCATCATGCGGATCATGTGGAGAATGTACGCACCCTTGGGGTAGATGAGGCGGCGGGTCACGTCGAACCCCGTACGCGAGTTACTGGCCCGGTACCCCATGGTCACCGGGCCCGCGTCAATGGCGCGGAAACCCTGGGCATTTCGTTCCAGCAACAGCTCACGCTCGTCGTTCCAGAACTCGATAAATTTCTTGGGATTCTTCTCGATCATGCTGACATAGAGTGATGCGGACATGTCGGAGAAGCCTTCGCTCATCCACTGGTCGCGGCCGGAAGAGAAGCCAACGGTGTGTCCCCACCACTGGTGGGCGACTTCGTGGGCGGTAACAACTTTCCAGTAGCCGCGATCGGCATGATCGAGCCCCAGAGAATGGCGCACCGTCGTATCAAAGTAATAGCAGATCGGAATCCAGACCAGTTCCGGCCACGATTGGCCGTAGTTGCACGCCGTTTGCTGGGTCAATTGCATGTGCTTGAAGAGGGACGGGCCGAAATAATCGGTATAGAGTTGAAGCGCCATTTCACCTTCGGCCAGAGCTTTCTTGTTCAGCGAGGTGGTGCTCATGGAACCCAGCGCCACGGGCGCTCCCATATGAGAGCCTTGCGAGGGCAAATCATCGTTGACAACATGCTGCAGTGACTTCACCCAGTCGGGAGACTCTTCGTTGGCATAGGACTGGACGAAGTATTCCGGCTTGGTGAGTTTAGCTTCCTCGACCTTGAACCTGCCGAAGCTGAATCCGGCCACGGTCTGCGGGTTTTCACTTTTCCATACGGTTACATTCTGGCCGCCCTCATTACTCTCGGAGACGAGTATGCCGGTGGCCGCCATCTTCATACCTTTGGGAATACGGAGAGTCATGTCATAGAGCGCATACTCTCCCAAACCTCCATCGGGATCGTTGGGGTACCAATCGTCGCGTGCGACCGGATAGTAGTTTCCGCTGCCTTCGTTTGTAACCGCGTCTTTCCCTTCATAGGTTGTGGTGACGGAAAACTTCTCACCTTCGGCCATCGCTTTGGGCAAGATAACGGCGAAGTTGCCATCCTCGTTTTTGTCCTCCTGAATGAAGGACAGGGCCTGCCCGTTGGCGGTTACGCTCTGCACGCGTAGGGAGCGAAACAAGTCGAAGCCTACGACCCGCAATCCTTTCCGCCGCACGAGAATGTCGGTAGTGGCTTTACCCAGCAACTTGCCACTCTTTTCGAACGTTGCATCCAGTTTCTGGTGTTCAATGTGGATGGGATGGCCGATGGCGCCTTGAGGATACTGGCCGGAGGCGGAGAAAGACGCCCAGTCGCCCCTCTTGTTTTCCTCGTAGGTTGTGAAGCTGACCTGTTCCGAGTTGGAGTCGGGATCAATCTCGTAAAGCTCCTTGTCGCTATAGCGCTTGCCATGGATGAAGGCGACGAACAGTCCCCCGGGCTCCGGGCTCAGCACACCCTGCAGAATGCGAGCTTCCAGGTTGTTCTTGAATTTGTGGCGCGTCGTATTCTGACTATCCTTCAGTAAGCCGGCATCGCAACCGCTGGACGTGGGGCTGCCGCCCTTCTTGATTTCGTCATAGGTAGAGTCTGTAAAGCGCAGGACCGCCTGACTGAAGTTCTCGCTGAACTGGTCCTCTTTTGTTAGCAGCTTCAAACTCCTGCGCTCGGATTCGAGGGCCGGGGCGAGGACAAAGTTGCCGTCACCGCTAAACACCGCTCCGGTGACCTTGCCTTGGACCGGCGTCACAAAGCACACTGTCCCCGACCGCAGATGGAACGTGCCCGCGTCCCGCTTTAAATCAAAGTTGCTGATGCTCACCGCCTCGCCTCCGAGAGTCAGGCTACGAAGTTGCTGGTAAGTGGGATCGGAGTTAGGAGCAGTGGCCGGACTATCGGCAGCATAAAGAGGAAGAAACGAGACGAGCAGAATGGCGGCAGACAAGATACCAGAAGCCATGGCCCAGAGAGCCTCCTCTATGAAAGAGCACTGGAAGTATGCACGATTCGCTGGTGCGTGGAAAGGATGTAGATCACGGATAGTGGGTCAAGTTGCGGAGCATTAGCCACCCAGGGCACGAGGGAAAGCTCTGAGGACGGACGGCTTCGTGATCATAGTCAGCGAGGAAAGACGGGTAGTTACTGCGAGGACTCCAGCGGACTCAGTCACCAACTAAACCCCCCGCCCAAGCGGAGTTTGGACGGGGCACCCTCGTGAGTTCAGGAGGGAGGGGAAGGACCCTACGCTTTTGCGTAATAGGCGGCGTTTTTTTCCAGAAACTCTTTCTTGTCATCCGGTAGTTCCTCGGCGACAAAGATCGAATCCGAGGTACATGCCGGAACGCATGCTCCGCAATCGATGCAACCCTCGGGGTCAACATAGAGCTGGGTCGCCGTTTCAAACTGGGGCTCGTCTTTCTTGGGGTGGATGCAGTCGGTGGGGCAGACGTCCACGCAAAGTTCGTCTTTGATGCAGCTGTCGGTGATTACATAGGCCATGATTGCTTCTCCTGAGCTGTTGCCGGAAGTAGTTTCAGTCCTACGTTAGTCAGTGAAGTCTGTCTTGGCGGTGACCTGGATCACAGGGCAGAGTGGATTGATCACACAGAACAGTGATGGGCATCACAGGCGGGAAGAGCGGTAGTGCGGTATAAAGTCTGCAATTGCAATCCTGAGTAGAAGCAAAGAATTGCCCGGCCTCACCCCACGACCCCACACAGCCGCCACCCAAGCGGCGGGCCGGGCAATATCAACCGCGCGAATCTCGCTTCTTGGATTCGGCTAAACCTTCAAGAATTCTGGGTTTATTCCGATAAGCAAGTGAGGGCCACTGTGTCTGTGACCCTCCCACGAAAATGCTCGCGGTGATTGTGGTGTGAGCGGTGATGGCTGGGGCGGTCTGCGCTCAACAAGCGCATAATGCAATTGCGGTGCGGTCATCCGTAATGCCGAGAGATTTGGCGGCTTCACGCTTCTGGAAGCGCTCCACCATTGCGCTGGTGGCGCTGGACGAAGCAGCCAAGGCGGCGGACAGCTACGTAACGCGGCGAAATATGGATGGCGGGGGCGAAGAACACAATCCGCTGGCGCGTCCGTTTGTGCGCACGACGCCGGTGCAGGTGGCGGCTACGGCGGCATTGCTTGGATCTGAAATCGCTGCCGCTTACTGGTTGCATCGGAGACACCATGACAGGATGGGGCGCGCAGTGTTGATTGGTGGCGCGGTTATGAATGGACTGGGAGCGACGTCTAGTTTTAAGCACCGAGTGGCGAATTGGTGAAAGGTGGGCTCTGCCGGTAGGGGATGGCGTTCGGCCCGACGAAAGACCCCCTCCCGACCAGAGCACCCTAGCTGGTTTCGGATGAGCGGAACGCTCCGGGCTATGGGCCCTTTCTCTCCATCATGTATGACTTTTTATAGCCTACGTAGTTTTCGGCGTAGCGCAGGATTGTTGCCTGGTCGTTTTCATCCAGGTGGCGGCGGAATTTTCCAGGAGAGTCCATCCAGAGGGAATTTGGCTCTACGATCGTTTTCTCTGGGATCAGGGTACCGGCGGCAATGATGGAGCCGGATCCGATGACGGAGCCGTTGAGGATGATGGAGCCCATCCCGATGAGGCAGCGTGCTTCGATGGTGCAGCCGTGGAGGATTACGTTGTGGCCCACGGTGACGTAGTCGCCGACATAGACGCCGTATTGCTCTTTCATGCCGTGGAGGATGGAGTTGTCCTGAATGTTGGAATAGTGGCCGACGCGGATCTGGTGGACGTCGCCGCGGAGGACGGCGTTCATCCAGACGCTGGAGTGTTCGCCTAGAATGACGTCGCCGATGAGTTGGGCGGAGTCGTCTATATAGCTGGTGTTGGGGAACTGGGGAGTGACGCCTTTGTAGGAGCGGATCATGGGTTTATCAGATGCTGGCGGCGCTTTGCCGGGCTCGCGGCTTCGCAAAATACACGTGGTGCGGTTTCCTCGGCGAAGTCAAGATACCATGCTTTGCTCAGCCGCAGAAACCTAACCCATTCACCACCAAGGAGACGAAGTAGCACGAAGGAAATCCTTGGGATAGGCAGGCTGTGGTCTGGTGTTGGGGAATCAGATGTGGGGAAATATATTACCAGCGGCCAGTGAGGCGTCTTTGTGATTAAATTCAGGGCGTATGGATCCTCTTGAAGTTCCTGCTGAAGACTTCCGGCGTCTGGCGGCAAACGTCGCGGAGCTGGCCGCTGAATACATTTCTACATTGGACGCTCGCCGCACTTTTCCTATGACCACAGGTGCGGAAGTCGAACGTCTGTTTGCGCTGGAGTTGCCGGAGCAGGCGATGGGCCACCGGGCCTTGGATGCGCTCGGGGATGTAATCGCGCAGTCGCGGGCGCAAAACGGAAGGTTCTTCGGATATGTGCAAGGTCCGGGAGAGCCGGTGGCGGCGCTAGGCGATCTGCTGGCCTCGATCTTGAATCAGAACATGACGGCGTGGCGGTCTTCACCGGGGGGCGTAACTATCGAGCGCACGGTGGTTCGGTGGCTAGCGGAGGCGGTGGGCTGCCGGGGATTCCTGGGAACGCTTACGGGCGGAGGATCTGCCGCGAACCTGATGGGATTGACGATGGCGCGTGAGGCGAAGACTCCGGCCAACGAGCGCGGACTTCGCAGCGCGGCTGCGGGCAGGATTTATGCCTCCGAACAAGTGCACATGGCTGTACCGAAGGCGGTGGCGATGCTGGGCATCGGCCGGGAAAACCTGCGGATTGTGGCGTGCGACCCTTCCTACCGGATGATTCCGTCGCAACTGGAGCAGGCCATACGGCATGACCAGGCGGAGGGCACGATCCCGATCGCTGTGGTTGCTTCGGCGGGCACGGTGAATACGGGGGCGATTGATCGGCTGCGAGAAATTGCGGAAATCGCTCATGCGCACGGCGCATGGATGCACGTGGACGGAGCTTATGGAGCGCTGGCTGCGATTGCCGTGCCGGAAAAATTCGATGGGCTGGAGCTGGCGGATTCGCTTTCGCTTGATCCGCACAAATGGCTTTATCAGCCGCTCGATTGCGGATGTCTGCTGTATCGCGATATCGGCATTGCGCGCCGGACATTTGCTTATACGGGGGACTATGCCAAGCAGCTCAGCAGCGATCCGGTGGAAGGTTTTGCATTTTTCGAGGAGTCGATTGAACTTTCGCGGCGCTGCCGCGCGCTGAAGCTCTGGCTCTCGCTGCGTTATCACGGGCTCGCGGCTTTTCGGGCAGCGATCCGGAAAGACCTCGACTTTGCGCAGCGGCTGGCGACGGAGGTCGCGAGGTCTCCCGCGCTTGAACTACTGGCCCCGGTGGAACTGAGCGCGGTCTGCTTCCGCCACCTTTTGGGTAAGGACGCTTCCGAGGAAGAGCGCAATCGCTTCAATTTAGCTTTGCTCAAGCGCATTGTGGCGCGCGGCCGGGTCTATCTGTCGAATGCCGTGTTGCACGGAAAATTCTGCCTGCGCGCCTGTATTGTGAACCATCTCACCAGAGAAACGGACATTGATGCGGTGGTCCCCGAGGTGCTGGCGGCAGGTCGCGAGTGAAAACAGCGCACGCGTCCACACATCCGACGCTCCCGCCCGGGCGCGCGAATCACACGGATATGTGATCAACATCACTGAACCCCTGTGACCATCCAAGGGAAACTCGCTCCCCAATCACTGTGGGGGGTGCCATGGCAGTGGCGCAATCGGTCCCGGCTGAAGCGAACTGGATACCAAGCACATGTGGTATGTGTCTGCATGGCTGCGGGATCCTGGTGCAGGTTCGTGATGGAGTCGCACTCAAGATCGAGGGCGATCCAACGAATCCCGACAATTTAGGCAAACTGTGCCCCAAGGGCAATGCGGGGCTGTCGCGTTTGTACGATTCGACGCGCGTGCTCAAGCCGATGAAGCGAACAAATCCGCTGAAGGGGCCCGGCGTGGATCCGAAATGGGTGGATATCTCGTGGGACGAAGCCTACGGCATCGTCGCCCGCGAACTGGGCAAGGTGCGGGCGGACGACCCGCGCAAACTTCTCTGCGCGATCGGCGACTTCCAGCGCATTGTGCTTTGGGGATGGCCGGCCGTGTTTGGCTCGCCGAACTTCTTTACGTCTTTAGGGAACTACTGTGGTGGTTCGTACCATCCGGTGAACGGATCGGTGGACGGGTCGTTTGCGGCGATCAATGACTACGATCGGTGCAATTACTGGATACAGATTGGTTCTGGAGACGGTTTTTCATCGCACCTGCACCTTTCGGGGAGTGCGAAGCGGATGGCCGACGCTCGCATGCGGGGAATGAGGGTGGTAACGCTTGACCCGCGGATGTCGGTGGCAGCGGCCAAGGCGGACGAGTGGATTCCGACGCTGCCCGGTACCGACCGCGCATTTGTTCTGGGCATGGCGCACGTGCTCATCCATGAACTCCAGCGGTATGACCGCAAGTTTCTCCGCGACCGCACGAATGCGCCTTACCTGGTCCAGGACAATGGATACCTGCTGCGCGACGAGGAGGGGCGTGCCATGGTTTGGGACACGCGACTTGCCGCCGCGCAACCGTGGAATGCGGTGGCTCCGGCTGACATTGCGCTGGAGGGAACGTACGAATTTGCGGGCAGGCGTGTGCGCACAGGGTTTCAGGTGTGGGCGGATGTGTTGCGGGACCACACGCCGGAACGCATGTCGGAGATCTGCACCGTTCCAGCGGAGACGATGCGGCGAATTGCGCGCGAGTTTGTGGAGGCGGCGCAGATTGGCGCTACGGTCGAGATCGAAGGCAAGACCTATCCCTTCCGTCCGGCGGCGCTCAATTACTATCGCGGCTCGCAATCTCACGCGAACGGGCTTTTCGACAATCTCACCTATAAGTTGTTCAACATGCTGGTGGGCAACATTGATGTTCCGGGAGGACATCTGGGCGTGCCGCTTGACCATCGCGGGTTCTTCATTCACGAGGGCGACGATGGCGTGCTGAAGCCGGAGCCGCACCAGTTGCATCCCGCGCCTCCGTTCAAGTATCCGCCGGATTCCACGCATCTGATGGAGTGGTTTCCGATCGGCTTCGACGCGGGGCAGCTCAACACCGAGACGCTGCTGGAGCCGGAACGCTTCGGTCTGAATTACTCGCCCGAAGCCATGATGTTGTATCACTCGAATCCGCTTTGGAATATGCCCGAGACGGACAAGGTGGAGAAGATCATGGCGCGGATGAAGTTTGTGGTGGCCATTGATATCCAGCGGACGGAATCGACCGAGTGGGCGGATGTCTTTCTGCCCGACCATACTTATCTCGAATCGTATCTGCTGAACTGCCTGGAGCCGCCGGCGGTGACGGGGCACTCACTGCGGCAGCCGGTGGTTAAACCGGTTGGAGATACCCAGGACGCGTATGAAATTCTGACCGAGCTTGCTGAGCGCATGGGGTTCCGTGATGACTGGAACGACCTGCTTAACATCGTCTGCGGTTTTACAGCAAAGCCGCAGTACTTGCTTGATCCGGAGAAACGCTATGGCGTGGAAGAACTGTGGGACCGCTATGGGCGCTCGATCTACGGAGACAACAAGGGGCTGGAGTGGTTCAAAGAGCACGGGCACGCGGTTCGTTACCGGACGCCGGAAGAGACTTACGTGCCTTATGGGAAGCTGCGCATCCCGTTCTACTTTGAGTTCATTCAACGGGTGGGCGCCGAGATGCGGGAGAAGTTCGAGCAGGTAGGGATGAAGAACTGGCCGCTGGATAATTATCAGCCGCTGCCGTTCTGGAAGAACTCGCAGGTGATCGAGGACGGCAAGGCGGGATACCAGTTTTACGCCATCACCTTTAAAGAGAGCTTGCACACGTTTGCGGATACGGTGGTGATGCCGTGGTTGTCGGAAGTGAGCGAGAAAGAAGCGGTGCACGGTGGCATCCTGATAAACCCGGTTACGGCAGAGAAGCTTGGAATCCAAACCGGGACCTGGATACGGTTGACATCGCCCGCGGGCAGCATCGAGGGGCAGGCTCAGGTGGTGGAAGGAATTCATCCCGAAGTGTTTGGGGTGAGCAATGCGATCACGCGGCACTTCGTTACCAACGATCGTCAGAAGAAAAAAGGTAGCCATTTTAACCGGCTGCTGACGGGGTCGATGCTCTACACGGACAGCGCTACCGGCGGGCTGGAATCGAGCGCCCGGGTTCGGGTGGAGCGAATCTGATGCCGGCGGCCAATATTTCCGCGCTGGGAGCCACGCGCAAGATGCTGGGCTTCAGCCGGCGCAGGATGGAATTCGAGCGCGCTACGGTTGCCGACCTGTTGCGCGCACTCGACACGGTGGACGGTCGCAGCCTCTATGACAACCTGGTGTGTGAGGGCAGGCTGCGGGGCGATTTTGCGATTGTGGTGAACGGTCTGAGTCTGAAGTCCGATCAACTGAACAAGCCTCTGCAGGGCGGGGAAGAGGTCGTCACGATGGCGATCCTGCGGCATCTGCACGGGGGTTAACGGAGAACTCATGGCAAGACTCGGGATGGTGATCGATCTGAAGCGCTGCATCGGATGCAATGCCTGCACACTGGCCTGCAAACAGGAGAACGGCACGCCAGAAGGTGTGCACTACGCGCGCGTGATCACGCGCGAGGTCGGCACCTATCCGAAAACCCGGCGCACCTTTCTGCCCGTACTGTGCAATCACTGCGACGACGCACCCTGTGCGCAGGCCTGTCCTTCGGGAGCTACCTGGATTCGCAACGACGGTTTGGTGCTGGTGGATCGCGAGAAGTGCATCGGGTGCCGCGCTTGTGCAGTGGCGTGTCCTTATATGAACCGGCACTTCATTGAAAAAGGTATGCTGCAGCACGGCTATGGCAGCGACGGGCTGAGCCCGTACGAAGCGGTGAAGTTCCTGGAGTTCGAAGAGGGCACGAACACGAAGTGCACGCTCTGCGCACATCGCGTGGACCAGGGGTTGGAGCCGGCGTGCGTGGTTACGTGTCCCACGGACGCGAGAATTTTCGGGGACCTGGAACCGGAGGATGGCAAGCTGCAGAAGCTGGTTCGCGAGCGCAAGGGTTGGACACTTCTGCCCGAATGCAATACCAAGCCGAGCGTGTTTTATCTGGATGAGTAGGGTGACACGGCAGTTTCGGAGTACGGTGGAGCGAAGAAAATGACGACACAGTCGATCACGATTGCTGAGCACCGGTTCGGATACGGCTACTACCGGCAGGTCTGGTGGAACTGGCTGATCGGCACTGCCTTCTTCTGCGGCGGACTGGGGGCGGGCCTCTTCCTGATTTCGCTGGGTACTGACTACCGACTGGGAATGATTTTGGGTTATCTGATCGTGGTGGTCGGAAAGAATACGGCGCACCTGTTGTATCTGGGACGACCGGAGCGCTTCTGGCGCGCTGCGCTGCGGCCGGATCGATCCTGGATTGCGCGCGGCATCTGGGCCTGCGGACTATTCGCGTTGAGTGGCGCGATCCTGCTGCTGCCGATGTTTCTAGGCGCGGCGTGGCAAGTTTCGGGCGAAATAGCCGATGCGGCCAAAATGGTGGCCATCTGCTCCGCCCTTGTCATTATGTTCTACGACGGCTTCGTGATGAACCAGTCGGCGGCTATTCCGTTCTGGAATACTCAGCTTCTGCCGTTGTTGATTCTCATGTATGCCACACTGGGCGGCGTCACGCTCACCATCACGTTGGGCGCTCTGCGTAACTATGACAGCCGGGAGATGGCATGGCTGGAAAAGGCCGAGCCTTATCTGCTGATTGCGAACTTCTTGTTGCTTTGCGTATATCTGCTGCGCATGTCGCTGTGGACACCGGCCGCACGGGAAACGGTTCGCATGTGGGTGAAGGGCAGATATGCCCGCGTTTTTTTCGGACTGATTGTCGCGGTCGGATTGATTGCGACTTTGACGCTCTCCCTGGTGCAACAACAGTGGCAGGTGCGCGGACTGTCGCTGGTGATTGCCGGATGTGAGTTGACGGGAGACTTCTCCCTGCTCATGCTGATGCTAAAGTCGGGATTATTCGCTCCGCAGACGGCGCGGGCGTTTGGGGCGCGCGGGAATGGAAGCTAGTTGGCTTTCGACCTACGACGCGTGCCAGCGTGACGCGGTGTAAAGGGAACGGAAATCCGCCATGCTGGCCCAGGAGTGCCTCTCCGTGGCACACATTAGCCATTCACGAAGTTAGGGACGGAGACTAAGGTCGAATTGAGCAGTTTTCGGGGGAGGGCTGTTCGACGGAAGCGTCCGATGACTCATTGAGTCATGGGACGCTTTTGTTTTTTGTTTTTCAGCCGACGGTGAAATGGTGAGTATCCATTAATGAAGTAGCTATCTGTTTGACGCAATCACACATCAACTACCTGGCAGCCCGGGTTTGACGCAGAAAAGCTACAACTTTGGTTAGTGAATCGTTGGCAGCATCTGCGTTCCATTCCATATAGCCTGGATACGCGTTGATCGCCGGGAGCCTGAAGGTGGGAGAGTCTGGCGACCCAATTATTCCGAAGGCAAGTAGAACCGGCGGGTCAAGCCGATGCATCGCATTCTAAGGATGCTTGGGGAGGTTTCCTTGAGACAATTTGGTTCTGCCTTTGCAGTCGTCGTGCTGCTTTTAGTCGCCTTGGGATGCGGAAGCGGAAGCAGTTCACGTCAGCTTCAATCCATGAACATCAGTCCTGCAACCGCTAACGGCCAGGTGCAGTTTGTCGCCACTGGTCACTACAATAAGGCTCCGCTCACCACGATCACGGCTCAGTATCTGGGGGATGCCGCCTCCGGCAAGAGTACATCCTCGGTGTTAAACCAGGAGGTGCAATAGAATTCGACGCCGACGCGCACTAGGGGACTCCGAGAATAATTCCGTTCTACTCATCTATTGATCGGCGCCCACGAGTTGGACGGCGTCAATTTCATTCCACCCGGGGACGACATTGGTTGCGAGCGTAACTTTAACGCGGTCGGTCTTGAAGGTGGTCTTGGGAAATTTCACCATGAGATAGTTCAATTCAGTCGTGGGATCGTTGCCTTGCCAGACGGCGTGGGCTCCGCCCTGGTCATCGTAAACTTCAATTTTGATCACCGCCCCCGAGCCGCAGGACTCGCGAACGCGCACCTCCGTGGCGTGCACTGGTCGGGGATATTTCAAGTCCAGCCACTCAATACCGCCATCCTGGGTTTTTGCTGTCCAGGCGCTTCCATTGTCTCCGTAGTTGTCAACATTGGGCGCTCCGGTCGCCTGATTGGCCGACCAACTGTCTGTTCCTTGGGCGTCATTGTAGGTGGAAGAGGCGGTGGCCTGAACCGCCCACTGGCCGTTAGGCTCCTTCTTTATCTCATCTTGTTTCAACGCCCATTCGGCGGCAGCCATCTTGGCGGTTGTTTCAGTGGATGAGCCAGCGTCCGCCGCGCCGGGTGCAGCGGCAGGAGCGCCAGCATTTGGCGTGCTAGCGGCGTTCGTGGCTGCAGCCGGCTTGGTTGTGGAGGTCTCATGTGTGCTGTCGCTTTTCTTGCAGCCGCACAGGAACACAAGCGGAAGAAAGCAGCAAATCAGTTTGGGATCGGTTCTCATGGGACGCTCCTGATCAGACTGATGAAATCTTAGCACCCAAGGTATCGGCAGTTCGCAAGCACCGAAAGGTTTCGAGATTGGAATGTTTCAAGGTCCAGCAGAGCACCGCTCCGAATCGCACGCCAGTAATTCGACTTGCGCTGGCTAGGTATCCAGCCGCGCGGTTTTGTACAATGTTCGAACAGGACGCGCTGCACGTGTTCTAAATTTGACGAAAGGCAGTGCGGCATGAAGGGCCAGGGAGCACCGTGACGCAAATTCTCACCGAAAGTCGGTTTAGGCTTGATCGGCAAATTTCTGATCTATGAACGGCCACAGGCAATCGGGCGGCCACTGGAAGGTAGCCTTGGGTCTGGTGGCCAGGAGATCAGGATGTCTGGGTTCGTCTGGGGGCAGGTCTGGATCACGCGAGGGATCGTGAAATGGTGTTCTGTTCATCATGCGCGGGACCCCGTCAAAAAAAGCGGTGGCGCAGCGATTCCCGTACGCTGCGCCACCGAGGGGGAACTGGCGGAAAAATGGGGGAAGGGCCGCGTCAGTTCCATCACAATCTCCTCATCCGAGCAAATCTACAGTTGTCAGGTATTTGGTGTCTGTTCAAAATTGCTCAGTTTGAAATTGAGGGATGGTTGCCTTTGGGGTTAATTGGATGACGATGAGGTTGGGATCAAGGCCGCGAGCAGATATCGAGGGGCAGGGCGCTGCAGCCTCGCTGATGAATCGGGGTGATTCGCGATGAGGGCGGCCGATTTCCGCAAGATGGCCCTGAGCCTGGAAGGGGCAGTGGAAGGCTCACACATGGGGGCGGCGGACTTCCGCGTGGGAGGCAGGATCTTTGCCACGCTTGCCTCCGAAGGCGAGGGCTACGGAAACCTGCTGCTTACACCGGAGCAGCAGGCGGAATTTGTCGGGGAGTTGCCGGAGGTGTTCCTGCCCATTCATGGGGGATGGGGAAGGATGGGAATGACGCACATTCGCTTGGCGCAAGCGAGCGAAGCCGTACTGGCAGGCGCTCTGCGCGCGGCCTGGATGGTGCGGGTGGAAAAGAATGCGGGTACGAATACGAAGAAGAAGCGTGCTCCGAAGCGCGGGTGAGCGAACCATGAACTCCAGATATTCCGTCATCCGCTTTGATGCTTCATCATCGGGGTCCAGCGAGGTAGGCCAGTCCACTGCGGCACAGGCCACTCACTAGGAGGTACGCTGAAGTCATGCACATCATCATCTGGGAGTTCACGGTTCGAGAGGAACACATTCAGGAATTCATCTTCGCATATGACTCCCACGGAGATTGGGCAAACCTGTTCCTGCGCGCGGAAGGCTATCTAGGTACCCAACTGCTGCGCTCTGCTCACGAGCCCAACATCTTTCTGACCGTTGATCGCTGGCAAGACGCCACTTGCTTCGAGATTTTTCAGCAGCGATTCGATGCAGAATATAGAAAACTGGACGCCCAGCTTGAGGGCTACAGTTCGTCAGAAAAGAAGGTGGGAGTCTTCA
>Ga0182019_10001143_pt1 | contig 13336 bp, 7 predicted proteins | sample 812E2MmetaG_FD_120483 | JGI IMG/M metagenome (GOLD analysis project Ga0182019, IMG submission 120483) | Permafrost microbial communities from Stordalen Mire, Sweden - 812E2M metaG | ecosystem: Environmental > Terrestrial > Soil > Wetlands > Permafrost | place: Sweden: Stordalen | collected...
AGGATTCCATCCACAAGACTGGCGAACTCCGTCTTGGTGGGGAGGTTGGTGAACTTGACCATGTAGCGGTCGGTGCCCACCTCCACATTCGACACGTTCGTGTAATTCGCCTTGGATTTTCCGATGCCGTGCACGAGCATGGAGAAAAAATTCAGCTTCTCCTGCAAAATGGCCCGGCGCGTCCCCTGGGATGTGATGAAAGTCTGTTCGCTACCGGTGTCCAGGATGAATTGGTAGCCCAGGGTCTGATTAATGGAAACCCTGGCCGCGGGACGCAGCCCCATAATGAAGAGATTGGGATCGCCGGCTGGCTTCGTTCCGCCCTTCCGGTCCCAATCGAGAATCCGGTTCTTATAATCCAGTTGAAGCCGGCCCTGGCGCAGCAGATGGTAACCCAGCCCGAAATCCACCTTGAAGGCGCCGAAGGCCAGATCGGAGTCGGAAAAGACCATGGCCGGAACATGGCGCACGGTCATGCCGCCGACGGTCAGGGAATCGAGAAAAACGAGATGGATGGGAATGAGCCTGCCGTGCAGTCCGTAGCCCGACGATTTCCGCTCGTCCGGAAGGGCGATGCCCAGGATCCGGGCCATGGACTGGGATAAAAACGTCAGGCTCGCCCCGCTGTCCACGATGGCCTGAACGGTGGATCCGTTCGGAAGGGTGACGGGCACCTGCGGAATCTTGACCTCCGCATACGTGAACGGAAGGCGGACGGCGTCCCGCGAATATTCATAGAGGGTGTCGGGGCAATCCCGAAGGAAGGTCCGGAACCCGCCATCGGTGTGATACCCCCAATTCGAAGCGTCCTCGGCATACCGGTGGGCGGTGTGAAAATCATTCATGAAATAATGGAGGAGGGCCATGGTCCAGCACAGTTTTCCATAGGTGGGCACCGTGTGCGGAAGCTCCTTGAGGGCAGCCTCTCCGTACGCGCGAGCGCGCGCAAAATCGCCGCGATACAACGCGATGCGGCACAACGCCATCTGCACCGAGGCGTGCCGGCGGTATTCCTCGGGCTGCCGGACCAGGAACTGTTCCACCTCCAGGTCATACCCGTCGTCCAGGGCCTGGTCGTAATTGGTGAAATTCAGGCCCGGGGGGCGGCGCTCCTCCCGCACCTCATGCAGCTTCACCTCCCGGTGAAAGGTGACGGCGCACCCCGCCGCCAGAAACAAAAGGAATCCCCACAGCAGCACTCCGCTGGGGGGTAACTTGGGAGCATGCACTTTTACCAGTCGCATGAATCCCCTTCCCGGCGTTCCCGCCTTCCCGCAAAAAGGGGACAGTCCCGGCCCCCTGATCTCCTGCGCGTTAGGCCCGACGAGAGGTCACAATGACCGCGCAGGATTTCGCCCCCACTCAATCGGTACAGTCCCTCTTTTTGCCGCCTCATCGTTCGGCCTCCCCCACCATGGGGACGAAGCGCACCGGAAGCATGTTCTCCGTCGTGGTGCCGTTCTCCCCCTTGCGCACAAGAATGAGCTCCTGCGTGTATTTTCCGATGGGCACCACAAGACGGCCTCCCACTTTCAACTGGTCCACCAGGGGCTGAGGGATTTTTTCCGGGGCCGCCGTCACAATGACGGCGTCGAACGGGGCCGCCGCCAGATAACCGCGATACCCGTCCCCCACCAGCACGTGGACCCCGGCGTAGCCCAACTCACGCAGACGGTCCCGCGCCTGTTCCGCCAGCGCCGGCAGGATCTCGATGGTATAAACGTCGGCCCCCATTTCGGCGAGGACCGCCGCCTGATATCCCGATCCCGTTCCGATTTCCAGCACCTTGCAGCCGGGTTTGATTTCCAGCATCTGGGTCATCAGCGCCACGATGTAAGGCTGGGAAATGGTCTGTCCCTCCCCGATGGGCAGGGGGTAGTCCTCATAGGCTTCCCGGCGGTATTGTTCGGGCATGAACAGATGCCGCGGGACCTTGCGCAGAGCGGCCAGAACGGCGGAATCGCTGATGCCCCTGTGCATGACCTGATTGCGGACCATCGCCTCCCGGAGGGCGTCGTATTGCCGTTCCATGGCTTTCACCTCCGCCGGGGCGGGCCCCCGACAACTCAGAAGAACAAGCAGGACTGCGCCAAGCGTTTTCACAATCCTTTCCAATGAATAATTCTACCATTGATCATGGAGCCGATCGCATGAAAGGTCGCCGGGTCATGGAGAATATCGGAATCAAAAACCGTCAGGTCGGCGAACCCTCCCTCCCGGATGATTCCACGGGCATCCTCCTCTCTGAGGGATACGGCCTGGGCGTAGGTGTAGGCTTTCAGCGCATCGAAGGGCGTCACGGCTTCGGACGGGCGCGATGTGCTTGCGCGAAAGCCCTGGCCGGGATCGGGAGATTCCACCGGACAATCGGAGCCGAACAGGAGAAGGAGGCGCCGTTCCAGAAGCGTCTTCCACGGATAGCGGAGCAGCTTCCGGTCCCCGATGCGGCTCTCCAGCCAGGGGGAATCGGACACAAAGTGATAGGGCTGGACGCTCGCCGTCACGCCGAGGCTTTTCATCAGAAGGAGATCCTCGGGCCGCAGGAGCTGGATGTGCTCGATCCTGAATCCCCTCCCGCGCCCCTCGCCGCCGGCGAAGGCCTTGAGGACGAGATGCACGGCCTCGTCCCCGATGGCATGGACCGCCAGCATGAAATGGTGCCGGGAGCATTCCCGCGCCAGGGCTTCCAGTTCCGCCGGAGGAGTGACCAGATAGCCGCGATGCCCCGGCCGGTCCGCGTAATCCTGCGAAAGATAGGCGCCGCGGCTTCCCAGGGCGCCGTCCATGTAGGCCTTCACCGTCTGCACGCGGATCCAGGGATCCGCGTACGGCCCGCGCGCGAACCAGGTCTTGAGGAGGGCGGGGTTGTTGTCCAGCATGACGTTGACGCGGACCTTCAACCGGCCCTCCTGTTCGAGGCTGAACAGCGCCTCCAGCGTGGCGGCTTCCATCCCCGCGTCCCCGATGGCCGTCAGCCCCACCGAGGCCAGCTCGTCCATGGCGCGGAGGAGGAGGGCCTTGCGTTCCTCAACCGTGGGCTTGGGAACAGCGGGCAGGAAAAGATCCTCGGCATTGTCAATGAAGATGCCCGTGGGGCGTCCCGAGGCGTCTTTCACGATTTCGCCACCCGCCGGACTTGGTGTGGCCGTTGTGATCCCGGCCCGTCTCATGGCTTCGCGGTTGGCGAGCAGGGCATGCCCGTCCACCCGATGCAGAAGAACGGGATGGCGGGGCACGGCGTCGCTGAGAGGGCCCTCTTCCGGAAATCGCGCGCCCGGCCACAGATTTTGGTCCCACCCCTGTCCGATGATCCAGCGCCCCTCGGGGAGGGCGGCGGCCTTTTGGCGGACCTTTTCCACCACACCCGCATAGGAGGCGATGCCCCGGAGATCCACCTCCTCCAGGGCCTGCCCGAGGGCCAGAAGATGGCCGTGGGCGTCGGAAAAGCCGGGGGTCAGCCAGGCGCCGCCGGCATCCAGGACCTTCGCGTTGTCATCGGGCTCGATGGTGGGCGCAATGCGTTCGATATAGGGCCCGCGGATCCGCAGATCCGCCTTCCGCCACGTTCCGGCCGGCGTGAGAATCCGGCCGTTCTTTACGATGATGGACGGAGGGCCCGAGCAGGCCGCTCCAAGGACAAGCAACAGGACGCCGATGATCCTATTCATGTCCATACTATAGTGAAAAATTGATTTTTGCGCAATGTTACAATGGTGCCCATGCAGGAAATCCTGAAAAGGGTCCGGACGGCCTTCCCCTTAGACGCCGCACCCTATGCGCACGTCAGCCCCGCCTTGCTGGGCTTGATGCTGTCAGCGGGCCTTGATCGCGAGGGCCCGCCGATCCTCCTTCTGGTCCCTTCCGAGGAGGAGGGGCGCACCCTGGCGCGGGCGCTTCAGACCTTCCATGCCCCCTTCCAGGCGCGCCTGTATCCCTCCTATCCCGTCATGCCGTATGATTTCATGCCCCTTCCGCCGAGCGTGGCCTGCCAGGCCATGGAGGCCCTCCACGCGTGGAAAACCGGATCGGCGCGCCTTCTCATTCTGGCGGCCGGTCATCTGCCTTATCCGTTTCCCGCCGTTCACCCGCTGTCGCTCCGGATCGGACAAACGCTGGATCGCGAGGAGTTTTTGCGGCGCCTGACGGAACTGGGGTATCTGAAAACCTCGGTGGTGGGGGAAAAGGCGGAGGTGGCGGCGCGGGGATTCATCGTGGATGTCTTCTCCCCACAGATTGATCTTCCCATCCGGATTGAAATGGACGGCGATGCGGTGGCCGGATTGCGGACGTTTGATCCCTCCGACCAGCGCTCGAAGGAAAGCCTTGAGCAGGCGGTTCTGCTCCCCATCCGCTTTTTCCAGGTGGAGGATGCCGAAGCGGCTCAACGGTTTTTCCGGGAACGCGTGCGCGGCCGCGGAGGGGAGAAGCTTCTGGAGGAAGCCCTGCAATCGGGCTCTTTTCAATCCCTGGAATTCTTCCTTGCGGGGCGGGCCTTGCCGCTCGCCGCGGAACTGGGCATGGCCCTCGACTGGGAGCGCATCCGGACGCAGTGGGGGGAACGGTTCGACGTGCTGGCCTCCGAAGGACGGGAGACGGCGGAAAGCGGTTATTTCGATCTGCCGGCGTCGGAATTCTTCCTGTCGCCGGACGAAGAGGCCTACCGTCCGAAGATCCGCTTCAGCCGCCTGGCCGGCGGGGGCGGCGGGGAACGGATCATCCGCCAGCGCGGCGTGGGGATCGTCCCCGGCAACCTGCCCATGTTCGCGGCCGAATACCGGGCCCTCCTCAACGACGGATTCGAGATCGTCGTATGGTGCAAGCACGCCTCCCACCGCAAGGCCCTGTCGGCGGTCCTGGAGGAGCAGAATCTGCCCCTTCCCCGCTTCGAAGAGGGTCCCCTCGAGGAACATCTGGTCCTCGAGGAGCTTTCGCTGGCCCTGCTGTCGTCGCTGCGCATCATGGGACAGCCGCCTTCCCCGCCGAAGATCCCCTCGCTGCGCACCCTGCTGCCGGAACTGGATGACTTCAAGATCGGCGAGCGGATCGTCCAGGCCGAGCACGGCATCGGCCTTTACCAGGGCCTTCAGGAGGTGGGCGGGGAGGAATTCGTGAGGGTCCGCTTCGCGGACGGGGACATTTACATCCCCATGCACCGCATTGATACCCTCTCGCGCTACCGCGCCCCCAGCGGGGAGCTTCCCGCCCTGGACAGGATCGGAAGCAACGCCTTCCACCGCCGAAAGCGCAATACCAAGAAGGCCCTCCGCAACATGGTGGGCGAACTGCTGAACCTTTACGCCATGCGCAAGATCTCCCCCGGCCACGCCTTCACGCCCGCCACCACCATGCAGCAGGACCTGGAGGACGGCTTTCCCTTCGAGGAGACGCCGGATCAGGTCCGCACCTGGGAGGAGGTGCGCGCGGACATGGAACACGCCGTCCCCATGGACCGCCTGGTCTGCGGGGATGTGGGCTTCGGCAAGACCGAGATCGCCATCCGGGCGGCCTTCAAGGCGGCGCAGGACGGGTTCCAGGCGGCCATCCTCTGCCCCACCACCCTGCTGGCGTTCCAGCACTACCGCACCTTTTCCGCGCGTCTGGTCCCCTTTCCCGTGGAAGTGGCCTGGCTGTCCCGTTTCATTCCCAAGGCCGGCCAAAAGACGGTTGTGGAGAGGGTGAAGGCGGGACGGACGGACATCCTCATCGGCACGCACCGCCTTCTCTCCCCCGATGTGGAGTTCGCGCGTCTCGGCCTTTTGATCATTGACGAGGAGCAGCGGTTCGGCGTGGCGCAAAAGGAGAGGATCCGGCAGCTCAAGAAAACGGTGGACACGCTCACCCTCACGGCCACCCCCATTCCCCGCACCTTCAACATGGCGCTTCTGGGGTTGAAGGACATGAGCCTGATCCTGACCCCGCCGCAGGGGCGGTTTTCCGTGGATACCACCATCGTCCCTTATAATCCCGTCTTTCTGCGCGACGCCATCCGGTTCGAGCTTCAGCGGGATGGGCAGGTCTTCTTTCTGCACAACCGCGTGGACACCCTCGGCGAGGTGGCCTCTTTTCTCTCCGATCTGGTGCCCGAGGCCCGGATCACGGCCACGCATGGACAGATGGCGGAGCAGGTCCTGGAAAAACACATGATGGCCTTCATCCGGGGGGAGGCGAATCTCCTGTTGACCACGACCATCATTGAAAACGGCATTGACATTCCCCGCGCCAACACGCTCATCGTCAACAACGCCCACGCCTTCGGCCTGGCCCAGTTGTATCAGCTCCGGGGACGCGTCGGACGCTCCGACCGTCAGGCGTTCTGCTATCTGATCGTTCCCTCGGTGGATGCCATATCGCCGGGAGCCCTCGACCGTCTCCGCGCCCTGGAGGAATTCACGGCCCTCGGCGCCGGCTTCCGCGTCGCGGCCAAGGATCTCGAGATCCGCGGCGCGGGGGACCTGCTGGGGGGCGAACAGTCCGGCAACATTGACGCCCTCGGGTACGATCTCTACATGCGCCTCCTGGAACGGACCGTGCAGGAGATGAAGGGCGAGCCCGATCTTCAGCGGGAGGTGGAACTCCATCTCGACGTCCATATCCGGATTCCGGAGGACTATGTTCCGCAGGAGGAACTGCGGCTCAAGGTCTACCGCCAACTGCTCACCTCCCCCCCCGAGCAATTGGAGGCGTCCCTGCGGGATCAATTCGGCCCCCCGCCGCCTGAAATGATGGCCCTTCTCTCCGCGTCCCGCATCCGGCGATCCATGCGGCGTCTGGGCATCCGGGAGATCCACAAACAGCGGGATCTCCTGGTGTTCCACATTGATCCCACCACCCCGATCGCGCTGGAACAATGGATTGACGTGGCGCGGAGGTTTCCGCAAAGCCATTTCACACCCGACGGCGCCCTCAAGATCCGACGGGACATCGGGGGGGAACATCTGGTATATTGGTTGGACGATTTATTGAATACCTTATGAAACGCGCCCTTTTTCCGCTTCTGGCCGTCCTCCTTTCCTGCGGCCGCTCCCCCTCCGTGGAAGCGGGCAGGATTGCTGCCGCCGGGGAGCGCCGGTTTGAGTTGTCCGCCTTCGAGGAGTTCCTCATCCAGCAGGTGGGGCGGGAGCCGTATTACAGTTCCCCCCAGGTCTTGAGCGCCCTTTTGGACACCTACATCAAGGAGGCGGTGCTGGAAGAGGAAGCGCACCGCAGGGGATTGGGGGGCACGTCCCAGGCCGAGGCGATTCAGCGCCTCCTGAAAGAGGAATGCGCCCGCCTGTCCGATCCGGGCGAAGCACAGATCCGCGCCTATTATGACCGAACGGAAAAGGATTATTCCACGCCGGTCCAATATGTGTTCCGCGAGATTTTCGTGACCGATTCCGGGGACGCGGCCGCGGTGTACGCGAAAGTCAAAGCGGGCCGCGATTTCGCGGAACTGGCCAAGGCCCATTCGGAAACCGCCAACAAGGATTGGGGCGGCCGGGTGGGCCCCCTTGCGCTGGAGGACATCCCCGATGAAATCGCCCTGGCTTTAAAAAATCTCAGGCCCGGGCAGGTGTCGTCGCTGTTGCCCGTGTCGGGGGGTTCCATGATCCTGAAGCTCGAGCGCATCCTCCCCCCCGCGCACCCGGGGTTCGCGGAGGTGCGGGACCTGATCCGCGTCCATTTGCGGGAGGAGGCCTGCCAGCAGGTCAAAGAGGCGCTCGAAAAAGAATTGATTCTAAAGGAGCACGTATGGATCTATTCCGAAAATCTGCCGTTTGCCTACTCTGGGGAATTGCCGCTCTGGTCCCGAAAAATGTAGAAGCCAAAAAAGTCTGGATTGACGGCATCCTGGTGCGCGTCAACGACCAGGTCCTCACCCTGTCGCAGTTTGAAAAGCGGCTGGCCCGGGAACAGAAGCAGATGGATCCGAGCGCCGCCATGAGCATGGACAAGACCGCCAAGGAGGCGTTCCTGAAGGAGGTCGTCGAGGAGATGCTCGTCCTGATGCGGGCCAAGGAGTTGGACTATACGGTGTCCAAGTCCGACCTGGACCATGCCCTGGACCTCCTCCGGGAGCGGAACAAGCTGCCGGACATTGACACGCTGTATGTCATGGCCGAACAATCGGGGATCTCCAAGGAGGACCTCCTCGATCAGATGCGGCACCAGATCCTGATGGAGCGCGTGATGCAGGCCGAGGTGTTCCCGCAAAAGGACATCACCGAATGGGAATTGCAGGAGTACTACAAGCAGATCGAAAAGGATTTCCTCCTCCCCGAGCGCTTCCATCTCAAGGTCCTGGCCCTTCTCAATCCCGCGACGCGGGCCGCCAGGACCGCGGAGATCAAAAAGGCACTCGCCGCCGGAGTTCCCTTCGACAGCTTGGTGGAGCAATATTCCGAACTTCCGGTCAAATCCAACGGAGGAGACATCGGGATGATCTCACCCTCCGACCTCACCCCCCAGGCGCGGGATGCGCTCAAGGACTTGAAACCCGGCGAGATCTCGCCCCCCGTGGAGATGCGCGGCGGGCTGTACTTCTGCAATCTCATCGAGGTGATCCCCGCCCATCCGCGCCCTTTCGCGGAGGTCAAGGAGCAGGTCATGGACCGCATGAACAGGGACAAATACAAGGACAAGGTTCAGGAGTACCTGGACAACCTCAAGAAGCGGTACCATGTCGTCACCAATTCCCAGATGCTGGAGGAACCCCGCTGATGTCCGAACCCACCCGCGTCCAGGATCTGAAGGCCGGCGTTCTTGTGGAGGGAACCTTTCTCGTCACGCAGAAGGAAATCCGCCAGAAAAAAAGCGGCGGTGATTATCTTTACCTGACCCTGCGGGACAAGACCGGCAGCGTCACCGCGTTCATGTGGGACGGCTTTGAGTCCCTGGCGGGCGGCCTCGCCCCGGGCGGCTACCTCCGCATCCACGGGCTCGTGCAGAAATACAACAACCGGGTGCAACTGGTCCTGCGCAAGGCCGAGATCGTGCCGGAACAGCAGGTGGATAAGGCCGATTTTCTTCCCGCCACGACCTTCGATGTCCGCGCGCTTTGGGGCGGCATCGAGGCGCGCATCGCCGCCATGAGCGATCCGCACCTCAAGCGGCTTCTCCAGGTGATGTTCAGCGACCCGGCGGTCCGCGAGACCTTTCTAAAGGCCCCGGCCGCCAAGACGCTGCACCACTCCTGCATCGGCGGCCTCATCGAGCACACCCATTCCCTCATGAAGCTGGCCGACCTCATGTCCGGATACTACACGAATCTTGACCGCGACCTGCTGGCGGCGGGGGCCATCCTGCACGATTTTGGGAAGATCTGGGAGTTATCCTCGGAGGGGACGTTTGATTACACGCGCGAGGGGCGCCTGGTGGGACACATCGTGATGACCGCCCAGCACATTGACCGGCTCGCCCTGGGCATTCCGGACTTCCCCGCGACGCTCAGAAACAACCTCGTCCACATGATCCTGTCCCACCATGGGGAATACGAATTCGGCTCCCCGAAGAAGCCCAAGCTGCGCGAGGCCCTGGTGTTGGCCCATCTCGATTCGCTGGATTCCCACCTCAAGGGCTTCGAGGAGGATCTGCAGGGTTCGGAAAACGGGAGCGCGTATTCGGACATTCTGCAGCGGTACATATTCGAGACGAAGCAGTAGACCGTAGACCGCAGACCGTAGTCAGGGGAAAAGCAGAAGGCGGAAGCCCGAAAGGCGGCAGACCGCAGCCCGTAGTTCGCAGACGCGGGAAGTGCAAAAGCGGTAAGGCCAAAGGCCGGAATCACCATGAATAATCCAAGGGCGGACACGTGGGTCCGCCCCTGCGTTCGGTTCTGCATGGGAATCGGGCGACACACCGGGCCGCCCACATATCTTGCATCGAATCGGGCGACCGCAATGCTTGCGAATCGGGCGACCCACCGGGTCGCCCCTACGGTTAAAGGGCGCATCGCGATGCGCCCCTACACCAAACATGAATCTGTATCCGGGCGTCCGGAAGGATGGCATTTTCGCCTTCCGGCTTTCAGGCCTTTTGGCCGTCCGGCTTGATGAGCGCGGACCGCTGGGTGAAGGGTGGGTGTCCGCAGCGGGCCGGTGCCGCCCGGATGGGGCCAGATACAATGAAGACAAGCTCCGAGGCGCGCAGCGTACTCTTTGTACGTGAGCATCCGAGGAGCGCAGTCTGAAGCAGTAGATGGTCCCGGATCTGGCGGCACCAACGAAAGGGGGGTGGGGCAGACGGATAATTGGACGCCTTGCCGGCCGGCGGCTGAAGACCCGAAGGGGACGGATGCGGCCGAGGCGATGAAGGAGAGGCTCTGCCTCTTATTTCAGCGCCAAGGACGCAGACGTCAGGGCGCCATGCGCCCTTCAGCCGCAGCCTGATTATGAGAAACAATTTATTAGGGTCGCGGAACTTTTCTGACCGTCGTGTTCCCCGCGCTGTCCGATACCCGCACGGTGACCGCGCCCTTCTCGGGGATGGTGCCCACGGCGCTGGAGTGGTCGGGATCGTATTCGATCCAGTATGATTTGCCCCCCACCTCCGCCTGGACGCCGTTCCACGGAATCCCGGTTTCGCGGTCCCCGGCGATGAGGGAGATCCTGCCCCTCGCGATTGAAACCTTCCCCAGATACGGGGGCTTGTCGTCGCGAAGGACCTGGAAATCGTCGGGCCCGAACAGAAGTTCGGAAAAGGCGTCGCCCTCCCAGCCGCCGCCGAAATACGTGGTGCCGTAGCTGCGGTAGAACCCCACCTGCCGTCGGTCCTTCGTGCCGGGAAGGCGGAGGCTGACCTTGATTTTATTGCGCATCCCCAGGTCCTTGGGTTCCATGTGAAGCTCGGGCGCCAGGTTGGGCAGACCCGTCCCATTGGTATAGGTGATCCACAGCGCCAGGGGGATGGGATGGTCCTCGGAATGGCTTACGGAAAAAGGTCCGACCACCACGGGGGTGTTCGGGGTCACCATGCCGATAAAATAGGAGGTTGTCCCCGCTTTGAATTCGGTGACCGCCGGCGGATAGAGGCGCGGCGGCTGTCCGGGGAAGAGGAAATGCGTTGGAAAAAAGTCCAGGCGCCGGGCCGCGGGCGGGCTCCCCTTTGCCGGCTCGACGCGGACCATGAGGGCATAGGAGGCATCAGATGACATCCCCCACGCCTTGATCTCCAGATGGTGGACGCCGGCGGGAAGGTCCAGGCGCGGCGGACCGGTAAAGAAGACAAAGGGGGAATTCTCGGGCGGCAAAAGAAAATAGGAAAACAGGGAGGGCGAGAAATGGGTGGCGCGCTTCTCATAGATGAAGCGGACGGCGCGATAGGACGTGAAATCAAACTGGGAGAAATCGAGGGTGCCCGTCGGCGTGCCATCCACCGACAGCTCGAGTTTTTGAAGTCCGCGGTGCCTGCCCTCCCAGAAATCCATCCCCTGGACGGCCAGGGTGAAGGGGCCCGTCACCTGGAGCGCGGCGCCGCAGGGCAGGGGGACATTGACGCGCTCATGGCGGCCGTTGATGGCCGTGGACGGGGCGGCCGGGATCACGTGCAGATAGGTCAGACGAACCTGCCCCTGCGCCGGAACCTTGATCAAGCCGGCGCAATTGACGGGATCGTTGCCCTTGCGCAATTCATAATGCAGATGCGGATATCCCTCGCCGCTCTCCCCCGAATAAGCCACGATATCGCCCTGCTTGACGGCCACGGGGGGAATGATCTCCACGGTATCGGGATAGGGATTTTTGGCGACGGCCCCGGCGATGCGGGCCTCCACCTCGGGGCGAAAGCCCTGAAGGTGGGCATAGACCGACATATAGCCGTCCGGGTGATAGAGATAAAGGGCCTTTCCATACCCCCGGTAGGTGATCTTGACCATCCGGATCTCCCCGTCGGCGACGGCCAGCACGGGCATGCCGCTCTTCCCCCCCGTGGAAAAATCCAGCCCCGCGTGCATGTGGTTGGTGCGGTATTCCCCGAACGACGAGGCGATTCCCTGAAACGTGGGAAGCGGCAGGGTGAGATCGGGGGCGGGAAGGGGGGCGGCGGTGAGGCTACTTAGGACTATAAGCGCGGGCCAGATCCGCCGCCTGATTGAAAGAGGCGAGCGCCTGCGACAATTGGTCATCATCCTTGATCACACTTTGATATCCCTGGGTCATCCCGAACTTGGCGGAGAGGATCTCCCGTTTAAGCAAAAACTTCACGATCCTCATCTCGGCGGGCGCGCCGCGCATGTCCTTGATTTCCTCGGGGGTGAGCTGGTTTTCCTTGAGGATGTACGCCATGAACTGGTCCAGCAGACCGTCGTCCACGGCAAAGGTTTTGGGATCCACCGCCGTCTTATCGGCGTAGTCCACGGCGAAATTGAAATAGAGCCCGCCGCCTTGAAGCTGCCATTGCCGGAGGGGTATTTCCGTCCCCTTGACGGCGACATCGGGGGTGATGCCGCCGCCGCCGTAGACCTTCCGCCCGGCGTCGGTCTTGAACTCCTCCGTTTTCGCCGCGCCGTTGACGCCGCGGTAATAATCGGCCAGATTGGAATAATCGCGCTGGATGCACCGGCCCGAGGGCGTGTAATACCGGGCCGTGGTGAGGGCCAGGGCGGAGGCGAGGGAAAGTTCATAGACGGTCTGCACCAGCCCCTTGCCGAAGGTGGTCTCCCCGATGATGACCGCCCGGTCATGATCCTGGAGGGCTCCCGCCACGATTTCAGAGGCGGAGGCCGATCCCGGATTGACAAGGACGATGAGCGGCATGTCGTACCCCGCCCGCTTGGAGGGCGTGCGGTATTCCAGAAACGAAGAAGGATCCCGCCCGCGCGTGAACACCACCATCTGCCCCGCCTTTAAAAACTGGTCCGCCACCTCCACGGCCTGCTCCATCACCCCTCCCGGATTATCGCGCAGATCAAGGACAAGCCGCGCCATTCCCTTCGTTTTCAGGTCGGCGAGCTGGTCGGACAGCTCCTGGGACGTGGTCCGGTTGAAATCGGTGATCCGGATGTACCCCGTGTCCTTGTCCAGCATGAATCCGTAGCGGACGCTTGTTTCGGGGATGACCTCCCGCTTGATGGCGAAGGAGAGGGAACCGGCCACTCCATGACGGCGTATGGTGATGGTCACCTGCGTTCCCTGCGGGCCCCTCAGCAGATCCACGACGTCGTCAATATTCATGTTCTCCGTGGTTTTTCCGTCAATGTCCGCGATGATGTCGCCGGCGCGGATGCCGAGCCGGTAGGCGGGCGTCCCTTCGATGGGGCTGATGATCGTCACCTGGTTGTTGCGCATTCCGACAATGATGCCGAGCCCGGAAAAGCGCCCCGCCTGGCGCTGCTGCATGGACCGGTAGCTTTTGGGATCCA
>Ga0182019_10001145_pt1 | contig 13332 bp, 10 predicted proteins | sample 812E2MmetaG_FD_120483 | JGI IMG/M metagenome (GOLD analysis project Ga0182019, IMG submission 120483) | Permafrost microbial communities from Stordalen Mire, Sweden - 812E2M metaG | ecosystem: Environmental > Terrestrial > Soil > Wetlands > Permafrost | place: Sweden: Stordalen | collected...
AGGCTTTCCAGGAAATCCGGCCAGCCCTGATCCTCTCGGTTCCCCTGGTGATAGAAAAGATCTACAAGTCGCAGCTGATCCCGGTCCTGCGTAAACCGGCGATAAAAATCCTGTCGCATATTCCACTGGTCAATCAACTGATTTTCCGCAAAATCAGGAACAAAATGGTGAATGTGTTCGGCGGTAATTTCAGTGAAGTGGTGATTGGCGGCGCTCCTTTCAACAGCCAGGCAGAACGGTTTTTCCGGAAAATCCGGTTTCCTTTTACCGTGGGTTATGGTATGACCGAATGTGGTCCACTCATCTCCTACGCCTCCTGGGAAACAACACGGCTGGGCGCTTCCGGGCGGGTGGTGGATGAACTGGAGATCCGTATCGATTCCCCCGACCCGAAAAAAAATGCCGGAGAGATCCTCGTAAAGGGAAATCATGTGATGCTGGGATATTACAAAAACGAGGAAGCAACCCGCGAAGTGCTTGAGAAAGACGGATGGCTGCACACCGGCGACCTGGGGGTGATCGATGCAAAAGGGAATATTCACATCAGGGGTCGGAGCAAGAGTATGATCCTGGGCCCTTCCGGGAAAAACATCTATCCAGAAGAGATCGAATCGATCCTGAATAACCGTTTCCTCGTCATGGAATCGCTGATCATTGAACGTAAAGAATCGTTGATCGCATTGATTTTTCCCGACGCGGATGCGATGGAGAAAGCAGGCGTTACCAAAGAAAAACTCCCGGAAATTTTTGCGGGATATATTCACGACCTGAAACACCGTTTGCCCAAATACATTCACGTTACTGATTTCGAGATTGCGGAATCGGAATTCGAGAAAACACCCAAGAGAAGCATCAAACGGTTTCTGTACCGGTAATTTTGTTGCCTGCATCATTTTCTCTGATCAATACCCCGTGAACTTTTTTTGCCGGACCCCTGCGGCATCCGTTTTCTTTTATTAAAGGGAAGACTTTACCAGGGCTGGATTTGTCTTAACTTTGCATTTAAATTGATAAAGGTGCCAACCGTTAAGGAAATATTCCCGGTAGAAGGAATGTCATGTTCATCCTGTGCTCTGAGCATACAAAACATCGTATCTGAGCAGGAAGGAGTCAAGTCGGCAGTAGTCAACCTTGCCATGGAGCAACTTGTGGTTGAATATGAACCCCGGCTCATTGATCCGGCCCGCATGGGAGAAGTCGTTAATGGAATTGGGTATAAACTTATTACCGATAAATCGGTAGGCGCCGATGAACAGGCGAATGCCCAAAACCGGCGATTATTGCGGCTGAAATTCAATACCCTCCTCTCTGTTGCATTTTCTGTCCCGGTACTCCTGATCTCGATGGTATTTCACCATATACCTTACTCCAACTGGATCATGCTTATCCTCGCAGTTCCTGTACTGACGGTATTCGGAAAGGAGTTTTTCATCATCTCGTGGAAAAGAGCCATACATTTCTCTTCCAACATGGACACGCTGGTCGCGCTGGGTACGGGAACCGCTTTTCTCTACAGTACATTCAATACGGTATTCCCGGAATTTCTGCGATCGCGGGGTTTCGAACCCCATGTTTACTTTGAAGCATCCGTGGTAATTATCTCGTTTATCCTCATGGGAAGGTATTTTGAAGAAAGGGCCAAACAACGGACATCCGGCGCTATCCGTAAGTTGATGGGATTGGGTGTAAAGACGGCAAGAGTGATCCGGAACGGAATTGAAAAAGAGATGCTGATATCAAAAATAATCGTGGGTGACACGCTTGTGATCCGTCCCGGTGAGAAGATACCCACCGACGGGAAAGTGACAGAAGGAGATTCATTTATCGACGAAAGCATGATTACAGGCGAATCGGTACCCGTGCAAAAGAAAGTCGGTGATGTTGTAATTGGCGCTACTATCAACCAAACCGGCAGCCTGAAGATAACGGCCGAAAAGGTTGGCAATGAAACCATACTGGCACAAATCATCAAACTTGTGCAGGAAGCACAGGGAAGCAGGGCGCCGGTACAAAAGCTGGTGGACAAGGTCGCAGCTGTTTTTGTCCCGGTCGTAATTGGCATAGCCGTCCTCACCTTTATCGCATGGTCGGTCTGGCATCCTGCCTCCGGAAGCCCTATTGCTCTCATCTGTGCCATTACCGTTTTGGTAATCGCCTGCCCTTGTGCCCTTGGGCTTGCAACACCAACGGCCCTGATGGTGGGATTGGGAAAAGCAGCCGGGCATGGAATCCTGATCCGGGATGCAGAAAGCCTGGAAACTGCCTGCAACCTTGACACAATTGTGCTTGACAAAACGGGAACCATCACTGCGGGAAAACCAGTCGTATCAGAAATCGTCTGGGATGAAAATAATACCGGTCAATCGGAGGTTGAAGATGCAATAGTATCCATCGAATCAAGATCGGAACATCCGTTTGCAGCGGCGCTGGTCCATTATCTGAAAAAACCCGGCTTCATTCCAGGGAAAGTAATCAGCTTTGAGAGCACGACGGGAAAAGGAGTTTCCGCATTTGTCGGCAGCGACGTCTATCATATCGGAAGTAAAAGTTATATCCTGGAAAACGCCGGGCAGTTTACAAAAGCGTTCCTGGAAAAAGATGCGGAATTAAGAAGACAGGCACAATCGCTGATCTATGTGACCAAAAACCGGAACGTGATTGCTCTTTTTTCAGTCACCGATATGATAAAACCTTCTTCGGTAACGGCTGTGGCAGAACTGAAAAATATAGGCATCGAAGTGCATATGCTGAGCGGGGATACGGTTGCCATAACCTCCCATATGGCGGCCAAAGCAGGGATCGATCATTTTAAAGGGGAGGTCACTCCGCAAGGGAAATCGGATTATGTAAGGCAGTTGAAAGAAAAGGGCCGGCATGTTGCAATGGTCGGTGACGGGATCAACGATTCCCCTGCACTGGCGGTGGCAGATATCGGTATAGCTTTAGGAACCGGGACCGACATTGCCATGGAAAGTGCGCAAATCACACTCATCGGTGGCGACCTTGAAAAAATCATCTCTGCAATCCGGCTTTCCAGGAAAACCGTGAAGACCATCCGCCAGAACCTTTTCTGGGCCTTCTTCTACAACGTCATCAGCATCCCGGTTGCCGCCGGTATACTATACCCGTTTACCGGGTTCCTGCTTAGCCCGATGATCGCGGCGGCAGGAATGGCACTTAGTTCGGTTTCCGTTGTTACCAATAGCCTGCGGCTGAAAAGTGTGAAGATCTAATGAAATCTGATACTATGAGAAGAATTATTTTCCTTTCAGTTTGCCTTTTCCTTGTCCTTGGCTTTGCCGGGTGCACTGTGCTGAAAATTCAACGTCCGCCTGAATCTTATGAGGAGAATAACATACAGCCACCGGTTTCCTACCTGTGCATCCCTTTTGAAGCGGATCTGAAAAAGATGGAGCGACTGGTCAACCAGCAGTTCCGGGGCCTCATTTATGCAGATACCAGTTTCGACGACAACAATCATGATAACCTGATGGTCAAAGCCTGGAAGATGGCTGATATCAAACTTACCATGGATGGCAACCAGGTCTTTTACCAGGTACCGCTGAGTGTCTGGATCAGGAAAAAGTTTATTATCGGGGCCTTTGGAATCGGAGTTTCCGATACCCGTGAAGTCACCGGCAATGTGGTCCTGAAATTCCGTACCTGGTTGGCGATCCAGAAAGACTGGACCATTTCGGCCATCACCTTTTCCGACGGGTATGAATGGATAACAACTCCCGTGCTCCAGCTGGCAGGAGGCATCAGCATCCCGCTGCCCATTATCTCCGATCTTCTCCTGGAGGCAAACCAGAAAGATATCAATACCCAGATCGATAAGGCATTCCAGTCCTCTTTCGACCTGAAATCCTATTTCACACCGGTCTGGAACAAGATCCAGGTACCCATAAAACTGTCGGGGGAATATCCCCTGTGGGTAAAGATCACACCGCTGGAGATCAGTACCGTTCCCTTACAGGGTTCGTCAGATAGGATCGGTCATATGATCGGGATCAAAGCGTATACGGAACTCTTCTATGGAGAGGAACCTGCCTACCAGGTCAATAATACTCTTCCTGACCTCAGGATCACAAGCCGTCTCGATAACAATTTCAATATCAGCCTTGGCCTTGATGTTCCCTTCATTCATATCAATGAGATTGCGGATAAACAACTGGCCGGCTTCCAGTATCGCCAGGGTAATTATCTTGTCGATGTCAGGGACATCTTCCTTTTCGGAAGTGGCGACAAAATCGTGGTTGCGTTGAATATATCAGGCACCGTCAAGGGAACCATCTACCTTTCAGGGAAACCTTATTTTGACAGGGAAACGTCTTCACTGAAGGTAAAAGACCTGGATTTTGACATCCGTACAAAGAATGTTCTGATCCGTTCGGCTTCCTGGATTTTCCACCAGAACCTCCTTCAGAACCTTGAACGACAATTGTCATTTCCCATCGGCGACCAGCTTCAGTCTGCACAGACCCAGCTTCAGTCGTACCTCGACGGAAATAAAAAAATTCAATTTTTGGGAATATCGGGAACCATTGATAAACCGGAGATCGGCGATATCCTGATTACAAGGGAATCAGTAAAAGCCATGATCATCTTCAGGGGAAAGATTAAAATATCTCTGGAAACTGAATAATTTACGATTTCGGATTTACGAATAAATTTTTGATTTTCGATTTCCGATTTTTTTATTCGCAATTCTAGCGTCTTTGAAATGAAATCTTAAAAGGAATTACACAAAGATCCACAGAGAATACACGGAGGTTCACAGAGAAAAAACTCACAAATTCTTAAAAATTCTTACTGACCAGCTCTTCATAATGCACACTCGACAGTGGTCCGGTGGTGATCAGGTTTTCGAATTTTATAAAGCCAACCTGGTAATTAATCCATGTAAGACCATTAACGATATATGAACCAGTATGCCATTGCTGGGTATGAATGCGTGCACAAAAGTACTGCTGGCCATTCACAGTAATGTTATCATTGAGCGATTCAACTGTGTTAACCACAGAGTCCTGGGCTATCATTTTTTTATAGACCGTACCAATTACAGCATCGGTTCTGAAATTGGTAAAGCGATAAACAGGAAGTGAATCAGTCATATTGGCCCACTCCTGGGGCGATACATACCACCAACCGATCGTAGAAGTGTTTTGCCAGTTGCAGGTATTCGCCTGTGTAAATTTGTAAACTCCGTTCTGATAATCCTTTCCCATGGTATAGGTGTAGGTGCAGGTCGTGTTATCATAATTTGTGACAAGCCAGGTCCAGCTATGTCCCTTCCGGGCAAATGTCAAATAATTTGAAAGATCGGCAGTAGGGCTTGTCATCGGTAGTGTACCGGAAACACTTAGCGAATTTCCGTCACAATTGTCTCCCCAGAAATTGATAAGGACCAATGATGCATTTTCAAGAACAGCATTAAGAGTGAGACTGGTAGTCTGGCATTGAGGAGCGAAATTAATTACCGAGAAATTGATTCCTCCGAAATAAATGTTTTCATTGATCTTGTAAACGATATTACGGAACTTAACGTATCCTTCGAGTTTGCTGGTATCGGTTAACCTGTAAATAGCCATCGTCATTGTATCGGTGCTGCTCTTCAAACTATCGGTCACCAATCCTTTCCATGTTCCGATATATTTTGCATGCTGATTGTTTATCTGCTGGGTTGTATTCACATTTGATTTAGTACATCCGGATAAACAGTATAGCAGGATAAGGATTGCCGTAATGCAGGAAGGGATGTTCTTCATGTTATTAAGAATTAGATTAAATTAAAAAACGGCGTAAAATTAATAGTGGAAATAAGATTTGTCAAGTGTTATGTAGAAAAATTTGGATGAATTCAAAAATTCGGGCACACAATACACAACAGAATATCATTTCAACGGAGTCATATTCTCATGCATCAATCACACACGATTTCGCTATTTCGCTTTTCGCTAGTTCACCATCTTTCGCTTATCCGCCTGTCCGCTTAATTTACTATTTTTGCCGGATCATTTCAATTTCCGGGCCATGACCAGCGACACCCTTTCCCCTTCTGCAAAAAGCGATAAAATCAATTACATTCTTTCCATCTCCATTATTGGTGCCTTGTTTTTTATTTTCGGCTTTGTAACCTGGCTGAACGGCATCCTCATTCCTTACCTGAAAATTGCCTGCGAGCTTACCAATTTCCAGGCATTGTTTGTGGCCTTTGCCTTTTATATCTCTTATACCGTAATGGCTTTACCATCATCCTGGTTATTGAAGAAGACGGGGTTCAAGAACGGTATGATGGCCGGTTTATGGGTAATGGCCGTGGGTACACTGATCTTTGTCCCGGCTGCCATGGCACGGACTTTCGGGTTTTTTCTTACAGGATTGTTTGTGATGGGTACAGGCCTGGCCATTCTTCAGACGGCATCCAATCCCTATATCACGATCATCGGGAAAAGGGAAACAGCAGCACGCCGGATCAGCATCATGGGCATCTGCAATAAGCTGGCCGGTGCCATCGCCCCGTTGATCCTGGCTTATTTCATACTTCATGATGGTGACATTTTTGTTTCCAGCCTGAAATCGATGAATACTGATGCAAAAATGGTCGCACTGAACGGGCTGGCTCACCGGGTGATCGCACCTTACCTGGTGATGACAATTGTTTTGTTCCTGCTCGGATTGATGATCCGGTTTTCCCCGCTGCCGGAAATTGATGCCGAACCCGAAGAAAACCCCGAAAACCGGTCAGCATCTGATAAAAAAAGCATCTTTGCTTTCCCGCATCTTATCCTCGGGGCCATTGCCCTGTTCTTTTATGTGGGAGCAGAAGTGATGGCGGGGGATACCATTATCCGTTACGGGATCTCAAAAGGCATTGCCATCTCTACGGCCAAAGCCTTCACCACTTATACGCTCATTGCAATGGTGGTGGGATATATCCTTGGCATTGCTTTAATCCCGAAAATCATTTCCCAGCGGATCGCCCTCCTTTTTTCTGCCGTTCTTGGGATTCTTCTGACTGCCGGGGTGCTTTTTGCTGATGGCAATACCAGCGTTTTCTTCGTAGCCGTTCTTGGTTTTGCAAATGCCATCGTCTGGCCGGCCATCTGGCCGCTTGCCATCCATGACCTGGGAAAATTCATAAAAACCGGTTCTGCCGTGCTTATCATGGCCATCGCAGGGGGCGCACTGCTGCCCCTGGCATGGGGATGGTGGTCAGACCATTTTAATTCTCAGCAGGCCTACTGGATCCTGCTCCCGTGTTACCTGGTAATCCTGCTCTATGCTTCCTGGTGGTACAAACTGAGGTCATGGAAATAATAAACTCCTTCAATTATAACAAATGAAACCCACCCTATTGATCCTTGCTGCCGGCATCGGCAGCCGGTATGGCAGCCTGAAACAACTTGACGGTATCGGACCTTCTGGCGAAACCATCATCGATTACTCCGTTTACGATGCTATCCGTGCCGGCTTCGGAAAGGTCGTATTTGTCATCAAGGAAAACATTGCCAAAGAATTCAACGAAGTCTTTGCCGGGAAGCTCAGGGGGAAGATCGAGATGGAAACTGTCTTCCAGGAGATCGGCAAGGTGCCGGACGGGATAACATATTCAAAGGAACGGCAAAAACCCTGGGGTACAGGCCATGCTGTACTGATGGCTGCGGACAAGATACGTGAACCATTTGCCGTGATCAATTCCGATGATTTCTATGGACGCGGATCCTTTCAGTCGCTGGCCGGTTTTTACCGGGACTGGACACCTCAAAAGGGTAATACCTACTGCATGGTGGGCTATGAACTGGGGAAAACCCTTTCGGAACATGGAAGTGTTTCAAGAGGCATCTGCAGGGCAGATGGATGTGCATTCCTCCGGGAGGTTACGGAACGTACTAAAATACAGAAGGATCCTGAAGGGATTGCCTATCTCGACGAAACCGGTAAATCCTTCTACCTGGATGAACGAACCACGGTATCGATGAACTTCTGGGGATTCACACCTTCCTTCTTCAGTCACCTGAAAACTGGATTCCTGGAATTCATAAAAACTAATGCCGGTTCCCCCAGAGCGGAATTTTATATCCCGGGGGTGGTCAACGACCTGCTGAAAAGAAATGAGGCTTCGGTCAGGATCCTTCCCTGCAGCGATCAATGGTTTGGGATGACCTACCGGGAAGACCGAGAACTTGTTGTTTCCAGGATCGCGGAACTTGTGAAAGCAGGTATTTATCCGGCAACCCTGTGGAAATAATTCCGGAGAGGTTCAATAATATGATTAATCGGAGCGTTTATTAAAAAAATGCCATAAATTTGTTCATTCATAAAAGTTCGGTCATGAAGTCAGTCTATTCAAAACTAGTTTCGGTTCCGGTATCCGGGATTATCTTGTTCATTTTGGCATTTCTGCTTGCAGTTCCGGCTGCACAATCCCAGGTGGTGAACGAAACTGCAAAGAAGAAAGTCAGCATCGGTTTTGGTATTTTTACCGATATCATGCAAAAAGTCCCTTCCGGGATAAAAACCCGCACCATCAACCAGGGGGTCAAGGTATTTGCACTCTACAATCTGGCTTTCGGGAAGAGCCCTTTCGGATTCTCCATAGGACTTGGCCTGAGTGTTCACAATATATACGGGAATTTCCTGGTGGATAAATCAGGAGATACGACAAAACTGGTGAAAATCCCGGATACGGTCGGTTTCAAGCGAAGCAAGATGACGGTTGCCTACCTTGAAGTCCCCCTGCAGTTCTACCTGAAAACTGAAGGTAAATTCAACATGGCACTGGGTTTCAAGGCAGGATTCATGATCGGCAGCCACACCAAATATGTGGGTGACGGAAGGATCGCAACCAGCACCTATAAATATTATACCACGGAAAAGGTCCGGATCAAAAATGTGGGAATACCCAACCTGCAGCAATTCAGTTACGGTCCTACCTTCCGCATCGGGTACAAATGGATCAGCGCAGATTGCTTTTATATGCTGTCGACGATCTTCACCAAAAATCACGGCCCGGAAATGTACCCCATCTCGGTCGGACTGGTACTGATGCCGTTCTGATCAGAGGAAAATAAAAAGAAGGAACATAACGCCTGCTCCCACAAGAAATCCGGAATAAATATCGGATGGCTTGTGGGAGTTTGATTGAATACGTGCAAAACCCAGAAATCCCCCCAGTATAATCGCGGAAACCACGAACCAGGTCAGGTCAAGATTCAGGTTCAGGGAAAGTCCCATGAGTAAGCCCAGCATACCGCCGATCCCCATCATATGCAGGCTGATCTTCCGGTAGAAAGAGATGATCATGGCCAGTACGGTGAGAAATGTCGATCCCAGCATGTAATAGCTGAAGATAAAGGAAATGGGAAAACTTTTCAGGAGATAATAGGTGATATAGTAAAAAGCAGCCACGGCCAGGAGCGGGTAGATCCTTTCTTCCCGCGATTCCAGGTAAAATGATTTCACCAGTTTCAGCCGGTACAGCAGGAAAACGATCAGCAAAGGAATAAGAATGGTGGTAAGGAAGACCAGTCCTGAAAGGAGCAGTTTGACCTTAACCGGGATAAGCATTGCGAAAAATGTGTTGACATTCAGCAGGACCAGCAGCATGTAAAAAGGAACAAAGAGGGGATGAAAAACAAGGGAAAAAAATTTAGCGATTCGTTCTTCCATGCAGGCTGGGATTTTTGGATTAGAGTTCCTTCCGGAGTCGTGCTACCGGTATGCTGAGCTGTTCGCGGTACTTTGCAATGGTCCGCCGGGCTATGTTATACCCTTTTTCTTTTAAAAGATCCACCAGGTGATCGTCGGTAAAAGGATCGGATTTGTCTTCTGCCTCAATGCAATCCTGAAGGATCTTCTTGATCTCCCGGGTGGAGATTTCTTCCCCCTTGGTGTTTTGCATCGATTCCGAAAAGAAACTTTTCAGGAGGAATGTCCCGAAAGGGGTTTGGACATATTTGCTGTTTGCAACGCGGGAAACGGTAGATATATCCATGTTGATGATGGTGGCAATGTCTTTCAGGATCATGGGCTTCAGCTTGGTTTCATCCCCGGTCATGAAATAATCCTTCTGGTATTCCATAATGGCCTGCATGGTGATATACAGGGTATCCTGGCGCTGTCGGATGGCATCGATAAAATTACGGGCTGCATCCAGCTTCTGCCGGATAAAGCTGGCCGCATCGCGGGATGCCTTGCTGGCATTTTTTCCGCCTGCGGAATATTCCCGCAGCATTTCGATGTATTGCCGGTTCGGGCTCAGGTCGGGTACGTTCCTTGAATTCAGGCTGAGTTCAAGGATGTTGTCGTGATTCGAAATCGTAAAATCAGGAATGATGTAATTTCCTTCCCGGGAAATATCACTGATCGAAACACCGGGTTTCGGATTCAGCTTCTGGATCTCTGAGATGGCTTCCTTCAGTTCCGGTTCCGAAGCCCGGGTCTTCAGCATGATCTTATCGTAATGTTTTTTGCTGAATTCAATAAAATGATCCTTTACGATTACCCTTGCCAGTTCGATACTGCCCAGTCCCTGTGGCATCCGGTCCAGCTGAAGCAAAAGGCATTCCTGGAGGTTTCGGGCGCCGATGCCGGCAGGGTCAAATCCCTGGATGATCTTCAGAACTTCCTCCACTTCCTGTTCGGTAGCCTCGATCCCGTGGTTGAATGCCAGATCGTCGCAAAGGGCAGGAATCTCACGGAGAAGGTATCCCGGTTCGTCAAGGTTGCCGATAATGGTCGAGGCAATGATGAATTGCTTGTCAGTTACACGGTGCATGCCCAACTGGCTGAGGAGATATTCCTGGAAACTGACCCCGGAAGCAAGCGGAGTTTCTCGTATTTCATCATCCGGGCTTTTATTATTGGCATACAACTTATATTCCGGGATCTCATCCTCGGCAAGATAATCTTCAAATGAGAAATCATCACTATCGTTGCGGGGTTCCTCATCCGTCTCCTCCTTGAATTCATCTTCGTCTGATTCCACCGAATCAGGCAACGAATCCTCCTCCTGAATCTCCTTTTCGTCTTCTTCGGGGCTGGTTTCGTCCAGTGCAGGATTCTCTTCAATCTCCTGCTTGATCCTTTGCTCAAGCGCCAGGATCGGCTCCTGCAAAAGTCGCATGACCAGCACCTGCTGAGGCGAGAGTTTCTGAATGAGCCGTTGTTGTAATTTCTGGTTCAGCATAGAGAACAAATATAATACTTTCCAAATAAAAAAGTACAACGGTTTCTTCTGGAAGTCATTTTATCGGAACGACGCTGCTTTCTGTCGGAAAATCGTCCGCCCTGGTCTAAATTGCCGTCCTGTACCTCCGGTTTGAAGTATATTTGCAGCCAAATTAGTTCAAATGCAAAAACCGTCCGGCAACCTGTCCAGATTTTTTACTATCGCCATCCACGTACTCATCTGGCTTGGACTGTATATGATTCCATACATAGACGATACCCGGCAACACATTTCCCCGCATTTCATCTGGAGAAACACGATGCTTTTCCTTCTTCTGGTTTCTTTCTTTTATTTCAATACCTATTATCTGATCCGGAAACTTTTCCTGCCCGGTAAACTTTTTTATTACCTGCTGACCATCCTGGGGTGTCTTGTTTTCATCTCAGTGGCACACCTGGTCCTTTCAAATATTATTGACAGCTATGTTTCCTCCGAATTTCATCATCCCGGTTTTCTTCACCGGCTCTTATTCCCGGTCTTCCCCTCCCTGTTTGTCTTTGCTATCAGCACGGCGATAAAGATCACCAACGAATGGTTCAGGGCAGAGAAACAGAAAAAAGAGATGGAAAATGAAAAATTGCACTCCGAGCTGGCATTCCTGAAATCACAGGTGAATCCCCATTTTCTCTTCAATATCCTGAACAACATCTGTTCTCTTGCCCGGAAAAAATCGGATGACACGGAAAATGCCATCATCCAGCTATCCCGGATCATGCGGTATATGCTCTATGATTCGAAGGATGAAAAGGTAAGTCTGGAAAAGGAGGTGGAATACCTTCAGAATTACATCGACCTGCAGCGGCTGAGGATCTCAGATTCGGTATCCATCAATTTTATGATCGAAGGAAACATAGAAGGCAAAATGGTGGAACCCATGCTGCTGATCCCTTTCGTGGAAAATGCCTTCAAACATGGGGTCAGCTACCTTGAAGCATCCAACATCGATATCCGGCTGAAAACCGTTAACGGGAATCTTCAGTTCCGGGTTGAAAATAACAGGATCAGGAAGAATGATGATCCCATTCAGCAGGAATCCGGGATCGGGCTGAAGAATGTGCTGAGGCGTCTCGATCTGCTATATCCCGGGACCCATTCCATTGAGATTGAAGAAAACGCAGCAAAATACATTGTTAACCTGGTTATATCGTTATAAATATGATACGGTGTGTTGCGATCGATGATGAAAACCTGGCCCTCGAACTGATCGAAGACGACATCCTGAAGGTTCCTTTCCTGCAGCTGGTAAAAAAGTGCAGTAGTGGGCTCGAGGCCCTTGATGTGCTTCAGTCGGAAAAAATCGACCTGCTCTTTCTCGATATCCAGATGCCCGATATTTCCGGGATCCAGTTTCTCAAGAGCCTCCCGCACAAACCCCTCGTGATCTTTACTACCGCCTATGAAAAATATGCCCTGGAGGGTTTTGAACTGGATGTGATCGATTATCTCCTGAAACCATACTCTTTTGAGCGGTTTCTTAAGGCGGTGAACAAAGCTCAGGAGCATCTGTCTATTTTGGAGAAAAACCTGGCCCAGCCTGCTGCCGAGGAAATCAGTTTCTCCAGCCAGTTTATCTTCGTGAAATCAGATTATAAACTGGTTAAAATTGAGATCGCCGAAATTCAGTATATCGAAAGCCTGAAGGATTACGTAAAGATCGTTGTGGCGGGAAAGCCTGTTGTGACCCTGTCGAGCATGAAAGCCATCGAAGAAAAACTGGTTGCCCCCGATTTCATCCGGGTTCACAGGGGTTATATGGTGAATATCCGGAAGATCCAATACATACACCGGAATTTTGTGATGGTGGGTGATAAAGAGATCCCCATTGGCGACAATTACAAAGAGAATTTCCTGCAAGTTATTAACCAGAAAAATAGGATCGACTGAAATGCGAAAAAGAACACTTCTGATCATTGCTGCCTGCCTGATGATTACTTTTGCCAGGGCGCAGAATCTTGTATGGACCTTCCAGCAGTGCCTGGATACAGCCCTTCAAAGAAATATCTCCTTAAACCAGAGCCGGCTGAACATCGATCTCGGCCGCATCACACTTGAACAATCGCAGGCAAACCGTTATCCGAACCTGAGTGCCAGTGCACGGG
>Ga0182019_10001146_pt1 | contig 13330 bp, 11 predicted proteins | sample 812E2MmetaG_FD_120483 | JGI IMG/M metagenome (GOLD analysis project Ga0182019, IMG submission 120483) | Permafrost microbial communities from Stordalen Mire, Sweden - 812E2M metaG | ecosystem: Environmental > Terrestrial > Soil > Wetlands > Permafrost | place: Sweden: Stordalen | collected...
CACCGGCGAATACGCGCTCGAGCTCAAAAGGCGCGTCATTGAAACCTTCATGAAGAAGCGCCGGCAAGACGCCCTGACCGCGTTCTGGCTAACGGACGAGCACGGGGTTCCGGAACGACTGCGGCCCGGGCTCAAGAAACAGCTCGGGGGCGGACTCGAAAAACGGCTCGCCGTTTCCGTGTCCATCTCGAACCGCACCAACCGGCAATTCATCCTGAACTGGTGAATACCGGCTTATCGATCCCAACCTCTCCCAGATCTCGATCGGGAGGGGTTTTTCTTTTATACCAACCAGCAAAGCCGCGTGAGAAAAGTTTTTTCACCTCAAAAGTCTGCAGACGCGATCTAGGGAGAAGACGCGACCGCTGATTAGCCTGCAAACGGCAATTGTTTCGGTGAAAAATTTTCTCGCACGGCTTTGCGCGCACCTCATTGACATTCAGGTTTTTGAAAGTTACAGTGCGCCCGGAGGAATTGACAATGAAAACAGAGTTTGAACGCCGTTTTATCGTCGCCCTCAGGGGCGACATAACGCGGTTTCCGTCCGAACGGATCGTTCAGGCGTATTTTGACGCGCCGAACGGGCGCGAAATGCGCCTGCGCGCGATAGACGAACGTAGGTTCGTCCTTGCCGCCAAGTACGGCAAGGGCGCGGCGCGCGGCGAAGACGAGATCGTCCTAACGGACGAAAGAGCCGCCGCCTGGTTCTTCAAGCGCCTTGAAGACAGGGTCGAAAAGACGCGCTACCGCCTCGACGGCTGGGAAGTCGACGTTTTCGAGCCGCCGCTCCAAAACCTGGTCGTCGCGGAGATCGAACGCGACCGGCCGGTCGCGAAGGTCCGGTTTCCCGCGTGGATGAGCGATCCGGTCGAGGTCACCGATTCGCTTTCGAGCCGCGCTTTCGCCCGCATCGCGACCGAGATCAGGAACGGCGTGCGGCAGATGCCGGCGGATCCGCGCCGGCTCGTTCCGGCGCGCATCCCCGTCATCGTCATCACGGGCGGTCCGTGCTCGGGAAAAACATCCGTCATGAACGGTCTCAAAGCGATCTTCAAAGGCCGCGTTCACTTCCTTCCCGAAACCGCTTCGATCGTCATCGGCCAGGCCGGCATCAGCCCGCTCGGACGGAACGAACACGAGACCGCCGCCTACCAGCGGACGATCTACGCCGTTCAGCGAGCGTTCGAGGAAGGGGCAATGCTCCAGGCCGAGTTGAACGGCGCTTACGCGCTCGCCGTCGACCGCGGCACCTTGGACGGCGCGGCGTACATGAAAGATCTCAATGCCTGGGAAACGGCAAATCGCACGATCGCTCCGCTCGAATGCGACCGCTACGCCGCCGTGATCTTTCTGGAACAGCCGGGAAGAAAAGCGTTCATGGCCCATCGGGCCGAAAACCCGAACCGCTACGAAACGTCGTACGAAGAAGCCGTGGAGACGGCGAACCGCACCAGGAACGCGTGGTTAAGCGCCGCCGGGAAAAGGATGCGATCGGTCGCGCCCTGCGCTTCGCTCGGAGAACGGACAAAGGTCGTAGCCGGCTTGATCCGCGACATCGTCGGCTTCTAGTAACCGGCGAATACAATCGTCCCCCGCTTTCTCTTTCTGAAGGCGGGGGCGTTTTTTAAAAAAATCAGCCCCTAGGGCCGAATCGTTCATTGTTCATCGTACGTTGTTCATATCACCTCATCGCGACGCCGGTGCGGGAAACGTTCACGTATTCGACAGCCGAGGTCGGGATCATGCCGATCGCCGCCGCCTGGGTCGTCAGATTGTCGATCGTGCTGTATTCGGAAAGCTTGATCTCGTTGGCGCGCATCGCCGTTCCCCCCGCGTCCACCCGCTTTTGCGCTTCGCGCATTTCATAGCTCGCGCTCAAGGTCTTGTTGACTTCGGCGAGATACGCGACGCCCAAAACCGCGATCGCGGCGACGGCGATGATATTCCAAACCAGGAACGGCACGCGGGCGAAAACGCCGCGGTGCGCGGGAAGTTCGTAAGATTGCGATTGGGCGAGACAAGCTGTCGTCATTTTTTTAAAGTTTTGCGGCCGCGCGCAACTTGGCGGAGCGGCTCCGGGAATTCCCGGCGATCTCCCGGTCGCCGGCAATGATCGGCTTTTTGGTTAAGATCTTGATCTTTTGGTCGCTTTCCGCCTTCTTGAAGAATTCCTTTACAAGACGGTCTTCAAGAGAATGGAAAGAAATGAACGCGAGAACGCCGCCGGACTTAACGACTGCGAGCGCCTGCGGCAATACCTTGCCGATCGAATCCAGCTCGTCGTTCACCGCGATGCGCAGGGCCTGGAACGTCCTGGTCGCCGGATGAATGCGCCCATGCTCGTAGTTCGGCGGAACCGCCGTGACGATCACGTAGACCAAGGCGGCGGTGCTGATGATCGACTTGGAGCGGCGCGCGGCAATGATCGCCGACGCGATCCGGTTGGCCATGCGCTCTTCGCCGTATTCGGCAAGAATGCGGACGAGTTCGTCCTTGGGCCAGGTGTTAACGATCTCCGCGGCGGTCAAGGGATTGCCGACCGCGTCGTAGCGCATGTCGAGCGGTTCGTCGCGCTGAAAACTGAACCCGCGCAAACGATCCTCGATCTGCGGCGAAGAAAAGCCGAAGTCGGCCAGGACGCCGGCGATCGGCCCGAACTGTTCGCGTTCCGCCGTTTCGGCGAGCGTCGCGTAATTTCCGTTCACGAGGATAACGCGTTCGCCGAATTTTTTAAGGTTCTCGCTTCCGGCCTTGACCGCTTCCGCGTCAAGATCGAACGCCAAAACCTTTCCGTCCGGAGCCGTGCGCTCCAAAAGCGCGGCGCTGTGTCCCCCGTCGCCGAGCGTAGCGTCAACGAAATTGTCACCCGGCTGGGGGTTGAGGAGTTTAAGCACCTCCTCCGTAAGCACCGGCACATGCGCCATAATTTTTGATCCGGTTAAGGATTCATATGTTGAGGTTTAAACCCCAAGCTCGCCCAACTTTTCCGCGATGTCGGAACTGGCGATCTCGGTCCGCGCCTTGAACTCCGCCCAATTGGCCGCGTCCCAAATTTCCAAGCGGTTGTAGAGCCCGGCCAAGACGACCTTTTTTCCGAGCTGGGCGAAAGACCGGAGGTAGTCGGGAACGATGATCCTTCCTTGAGCATCCAACGGCGCGTCCATTGCACCCGCAAGCATGAGCCGGGCGAAGGCGCGCGTGTTGGCCGATGACATCGGCAGGTTGGCGAGACGGGCCGCGAGCTTATCCCACTCGGCGGCCGTGTATACGACGAGACAGTGATCCAACCCGCGGGTAACCACTGCTCCTTCGGCTAATTCTTTGCGAAACTTGGCCGGAATCGCGATTCGGCCTTTTTCGTCTAAGCTGTGCTGATATTCGCCGATGAACATATTAGTTATCCCCCACCTATCACCACTTTAATACACCATGCTTCTATTATACTCCAATTTGCACCACCTATCAACACCTCACCCGAACAAAAATTCCCGCCATTTTGAGCGGGAATATTCATCTATTCGGTTTCTGTTCGGTTTTTTGTGTGCATAACTTCATACCCCTCCCCAATGGAGCGTTTCCCTATTAAAAAAGTTATAATTTAAATCTATAAAAAAACCGCCCCTGATCGGGCGGTTTTTCACTTCTAGATAATTATGTCGTGCGAGGAGGGGTTTGTATAACTTATTTTGATCTTAAAGTAATACCAAGATCCTTTCCATTAAGAGTAAAGACATCGGTTATTGTGCTTCCTTGATTTGCGGTGAACCAAAATAAATCACCTTGCCAAAAAAGCGGAGTTATAGCCTTGCTATCGTCCATATTAGGAAGACCATTGCTTTCAAATGTTTTTTGTACCCTTCCATTTAGATCAATAAGCGTAATCGTTGTTTCAAGTACCTTCTTGATGTTCGGCTGGGAAAAAATAACAATTTGTTTGGCGTCTGACGAAACACGAAAATCAATGCCTTTTGCAGAATATAATTTTATTCCGTCGCCGGTTTGTTCGTACTTCCAGAGTTCGTCAGTCCAATTTTGATCGCTCAAATTATCCGCTTTGCCGTTTCGTTCGATGATATAGAGATTACCGCCAAGAAATTCCGCGGCATGATAATGGTCGCGATAAACATTTGAAATTGTTCTAAAAAAAATTTCTGGTCCCGTTATATCGTTATATAAATATACGTCAGTCAGACTGCTATTATGAGAATTCTGTTTTATGCTAACATGGTAATCGCCTTGAAAAATCTGTTCTTTATTATTTGAAAAAAATATCAAAAAAATAAGTATAATTATTACGAAAAGCAAAAAAAATATTACGGCCGTACTCCTAATGTTCTTACCTGGAAATAATAATTGAGAAGACATAAAAAATATATTTAAAATGGTGGCGTAGGTACTTTCGCGCTTTGCGGTAGTACCTACACCACCATCATATTACACGTTGCCCCGGTCAACAAGTGTCAAAAAAGTTCTCGCCACTGTGTAGCCGTATACGTAGAGAGGGCCTTTGATGTTCCGTCCCAAGGGTCGACCACCAAATAACTGCTCATCGCGGTCGTACTGCCACCGTTGTAACCGTACACCAGCATCTTGTGACCCCCACCCCATGTTACATCAACCATAACGGGGTAACCGGAACAAATCGCGGTGGCAACCTAAGTCATGGCAATGCTGGTCACAGCGTGAGGTCCGCCGCGCGAATTTATCGCGCACGACACATCAACGTATGGGCTCCCCTTTGCAAAACACCCCGCCGCTTTTGCAGAACTGTTGAGTTGGCTTGGTGTTGTTGGCATCCGCCAAACATCGTTGTAAGCCATTGATAGGCTTGTAATCACGCAACCCGCACTCCCAATGGTCTCGGAGGAACTATTCCCCAAAAGAATCGACGACCACCTCGAATCGCGTTGCGAGTACCATGCGCCAAACACGATACTGTTGACATAGCAGGCACCGTTGAGCGCGAGATTCTGTTCCTCGACCTGCCCGGTGGGATCAGCAGTAATCCCCTCCCCACATGAAATCACAAATACTCCTAGCAGAATTCCGAACACAAACCTCGACAGCACAGTACCCATTGACGTTGTCTTTTTGAAAGGACGATTCGACCGTTTCATGATTCACCTCCAGCTGCACAACCTCACGCAAATGCATGAAGGAGCCTTTGTTTAGAAGACCCGAGCCATTCAACATTTTGTTGCACAGTTCGTGGCCACCAAACTTTTCACTCCAACATAATAACAATACTCAAACCCAGCAACTAACACAATGGCGCCAACACACCACAAGACAATAATTATACAATGAATGCTTTCCATGCCTTTCGTAATATTTTGAGATCGCAAAACGGCAGACTTCGTCGCGGATTCGCTGAAACCAACATTTTTGGGTTTCAATGAGGCGCCTTAGTTAACAATCCTAACTTATGTCGTAGACGAAACCTAAGACAAAAAGAAAAACCGCGGGGCGTCGAGCCGCCGCGGTCTATGTATCGACCCCTCCGCTTAGTTGCGGATGTAGATCCTTTCGAGGTCGTTTATGCCGTTCACGAGCCCAACGCCAATGAGCTGAAGAATGATCTTGGCGAGTGGCAGAACCACCCACACATGATCCCAGTTGAACGGCTCGGGATTGGCGAACCGGTCGTAGCCGCCGGCCTTCAGCGCATCGACGTCGTCGCAAGCGACATAGGTCTCGCCGCGCCAAGAGAACGGGACGCGGTCAAGGAAGTTCCGGAAAAGCGCGCCGGCATCCTGATTGGCCAATGCTTCAAGTTGCCGCAGGCCAACCCACAGCTTATTGCTTTTCTCGTCGCGAACGGCGTTCATCCCCGCTTTCGGAAGCGGAAGGGCGCGGCCGAGCTCACCCTTGTGGATCTGCCGCGCGCCGATGAACTCCCTCGCCTTTTGCCTCGGCCCTCCGTCGCGGCCCGGGAAAGATCTTTCGATGAAGACCGCGAAAGGCGTCGGCGACACCCAAACGCAATCCTCAACCCACAGCCGTTCAGCGCCCCGGTGCGATGTTCGCACGAAGAGCTTGGCGACGTGCTTTTTGACGCTGCCGCGATCAAGACAGATCACGCTCGATCGTTCGATGCGCAGAGGGGCGATCCTGTCGGCCACCCCGTCGGGCGACCAATTAGTGTCGTCCCAAAGCGAGCTCCTGATGATCCCTTTGGCGACCCAGTGCCCGTCGGGAACCGTGAGCGAATTATGCTTGGTTCCGATCGCTACGCCCGATGCGATGTCAACGACTTTGATCTGCATTTCTCTCTCCACTGCGGTTAAATTGCGTTTGGTAAAGTTACCGCCTCCCTACCAAACGATCATCGGTCAAGACGACGCGTTCGTTATAGCAAAAATGGATCATCCGGTCAATGCTTTTCGATGACGAAGCCGGTATTTGGAGATGGCGAAACGGTGTGCCTCGTCGCGGACCTGTTGGAACAAACGCTTTTGGGTTTCAATAAGGCGCTTCAATTCCCAGTCCTGTGGATCGGCAGGCACGATCGCGTCGTTCTTTCTCGTGATGCCTTTGGCAATGCCGACCATTGGAACTTTCCAGTTCGCGGCTTCCATAACGATCTTAACGGCGTTCAGCTGTCCCCGGCCGCCGTCGATGAGGATGATGTCCGGCCGCTTCCATTCGGCGTGGCGCACGCGGCGGCGGAGCATTTCCCGGAGCATGGCCACGTCGTTCGCGCCTTTCACGTCTTTAATATGAAAAATCCTGTACGCCGATTTTTTTGGAACGCCGTCCTCAAAAACGACCATGCTCCCGACCGGAAATTCCCCGCCGATATTAGAAATGTCATAGCCTTCGATCCGGCCGAAAACGTCAACGAATTCCTGGGGCGCGTTCTCGCGGGTCAGAATGGAAATGTCGCGAACGTGCGTCAAAGCGTAAACGCGGTTGCGCATCGTCGCGGCGGTTTCGTAATCTTCATTTTTTGACGCCTCAACCATTTTCTTTTTCGCGTCTTTGATGATGGCGGCCGATTCGCCGTTAAAAAATTTGATCAGCCCTTTGATATTATCCAGGTAAACTTTCTTGTCGGCCGTTCCGACGCAAACGCCCGGGCACTTGCCGATGTGAAAATCAAAGCACGGACGTTTTTGGCCCGGCTCACAATTGGAATACGGAAAAATACGGCGGAGAATCTCTAACGCCGCGCGCAAGGACGCCGGCTGGATGAACGGCCCGAAGGTCGCCAAAAACTTTTTCTTCGGCATGCGCGCGAGTTCGTAACCGCGGAGGAGGATCGGCCGAGGAAACTCCGTCCGCGTTATGCCCATGTAAATGAAACTTTTGTCGTCCAGCCCCAATATATTGTATTTAGGCTGATGGCGGCGGATGAGGTTGGCTTCCATGATCAAGGCCTCAAGTACGGAGCCGCAGACCAGATACTCGATCGAACGGATGTGGCGCAAAAGCTCGGCCGTCTTGGCGTCCTTGACGCCGGACCAATACGAACCCACGCGGCGTTTCAAAGACGTCGCTTTGCCGACATAGATCACTTTGCCGATCTTATTCTTATACAAATACGCCCCTGGGCGATCTGGGAGATGGTCCTGCTGAATTTTAATCGTTTTCGGGATCATAACCTTTACGAATATCTAATATCTAACTCCTAATACCTAATCCGAGATGCGCCCCGCAACTGTGGGGCGATTCAGGATTAGACATTAGATATTAGGTATTAGATATTATTTTGGCTATTATTTTTTCGCCAACACCTTTCGCAGATACTTGCCCGTATACGACCCGGCGCGGCGGGCGACCTCTTCGGGCGTGCCTTCGGCCACGATCCGGCCGCCCTTGTCCCCGCCTTCGGGGCCCATATCGATTATCCAATCGGCGCATTTAAGGACATCAAGATTGTGCTCGATCACGAGCACGGTGTTCCCATGCGCGACCAGGCGTTCGAGCATGTTCACGAGTTTTTTGACGTCGTCAAAATGCAGGCCGACCGTCGGCTCGTCCAAAATGTACAGCGTCTTTCCGGTGCCGCGTTTTGAAAGTTCCGCCGAAAGCTTGATGCGCTGGGCTTCGCCCCCCGATAACTGCGGCGCGGGCTGGCCGAGTTCGATGTAGCCGAGCCCGACCTCGCTCATCACTTTGAGCTTGTCGTGGATCGCCGGAATGTCGCGGAAAAATTTGTCGGCGTCTTCCACGGTCATGGAAAGAATGTCGTGGATGCTCTTGCCCTTGTATTTCACTTCCAGCGTTTCGCGGTCAAAGCGCCGGCCCTTGCAAACGTCGCAGGTGACCCAAACCGTCGGCAAAAAATGCATTTCAATGGCGATCATGCCGTGGCCTTCGCAATTTTCGCACCGTCCCCCGGGGACGTTGAATGAAAAACGCCCCGGCTTGTAGCCGCGCACCCGCGCTTCGGGCGTTTGGCTGTAAAGGTCGCGGATCCAAGTCCAAATGCCGGTATAGGTCGCCGGATTGGAGCGCGGCGTCCGGCCGATGGCCGACTGGTCGATCGTGATGCACTTGTCGATCCACTCCAGCCCGACGATGCCCTTGTTCTTTCCGGGCTTGGCTCTTGACCCGTAAAAACGGTTGGCCAGCGTTTTGTACAAGACATCGTCAACGAGCGTCGACTTGCCCGATCCCGAAACGCCCGTGACGCAAACCAATTTTCGCAAAGGGATTTCAACGTCGATGTTCTTCAGATTGTTTTCCGACGCGCCGTGAATGCGGATCTTTTCATGGATCTTGGAACGGCGTTTCTCCGGCACGGGGATCTTTTCCTCGCCCTTCAAATATTTCGCGGTCAACGAGTTTTTCGCCGCCGGCGAATCGAGGACATCGGGCATCGGCCCCTCCATTACGATATGGCCGCCGTGCTTTCCCGCGCCCGGTCCGAAATCAACCAGGTGGTCGGCCGCCCAGATCGTATCCTCGTCGTGCTCGACGACGATGATGGAATTGCCGAGATCGCGCAGGTCGGTGAGCGTCTTGATCAATTTTTCATTGTCGCGCTGGTGCAGGCCGATCGTCGGCTCGTCAAGGACGTAGGTCGCGCCGGTGAGACGCGAGCCGAGCTGGGATGCGAGACGGATGCGTTGGGCCTCTCCCCCGGAAAGCGTTCCGGCTTTGCGGTCCAGAGTGAGATAATGCAAGCCGACGTTCAGCATGAACTTAAGCCGGCCGAGGATCTCTTTCATGACCGGCGCGGCGATCTCCGCTTCGGTCGGGCTTAATTTTAACGATGAAAAAAATTCGTTCGCTTCCTCGATCGTCTGGCCGGTCGCCTGGACGATGTTCTTTTTTCCTACCGTCACCATAAGCGTTTCCTCGCGCAGGCGCTTTCCGCCGCACTTCGGACAAACGACGTCCGACCAGATCTCTTCGGTGCCGAGGCCGTGGCAGAATTCGCAAGCGCCGTAGGGACTGTTGAAGGAGAAGAGGCGCGGCTCGATCTCCGGAAAAGCAAAACCGTCGTCCGGGCATGAAAAACGCGCCGAAAGGTTTTGTTCAGTGCCGTCGTCGTAGGCGACGATCGCATTGCCTTCGGCTTTTTCAATGCAAATTTCAAGTCCTTCGGCCAATTGCTGGCGGAAAGCCTTGTTGTCCTTGAGCGGCCACGCGAGCGGAACGCGGTCGACGATGAGTTCGATGGTGTGCGCTTTGTAACGCGACAAATTTATGCGCTCGCGAAGCGGCTTTATTTTTTCGTCAACGCGCACTTCGGCGAAACCGGCGTTATAAAGGTCGTAAAGCGTTTGGTAATACTCCCCTTTCCGGCCGCGCACGATCGGGGCCAGGATCATCAGATGATCGGCGGTTTTTTTCGACACGGCGCTTTCATGGATGCTGTTTTCCCGCTCGACGATCAAATTCACCATTTCCTCGACGGTCAGCTTTTGGATCGGTTTTCCGCAAACGACGCAATGCGGTTTCCCCACGCGCGCGTAAAGCACGCGCAGATAATCGTAGATTTCGGTAATGGTGGCCACGGTGGAGCGGGGGTTGGCCGAATGCGCCTTCTGGTCGATGGAGATCGCGGGCGACAGGCCTTCGATCTCGTCCACGTCCGGCTTGTCCATCTGCCCCAAGAATTGCCGGGCGTAAGCCGACAAAGATTCGATGTAGCGGCGCTGGCCTTCGGCAAAGATCGTATCAAAAGCCAGGGACGACTTGCCCGAACCGGACAGTCCCGTGAAGACGACGAGTTTGTTCCTGGGGATCGTGAGCGAGATGTTCTTCAGGTTGTGCTCGCGCGCGCCTTTGATGACGATGTTGTCTTGCATTTATGAGGGTTTAGGGATTAGGGGTTGGGGTTTGGCGGGAACCTTTGATTTCGTTTTCAAAATCCTGATCTCGTCCCGAATTATCGCCGCCAGCTCGAATTGAAGATTGTTGGCCGCTTCGCGCATCTGCGTTTCTTTTTCGCGGATCACTTCCTCAAGCGGCCGCCCCTCGACCGATTCCTCGAGCGCCAGGGCTTTTTTCGCGGCGTCGAATTCTTTGTTGCGCATGATGCCTTCCGTGATGTCCTGGATCTTTTTCTTGATCGTCTTCGGGGTAATGCCGTGCTTTTTGTTGTAAGCCAGCTGGATCTCGCGGCGGCGCTCGGTTTCGCGAATGGCGTTCCGGAGCGATCCGGTCATCTGGTCGGCGTAAAGCACGACCCGGCCGCGGACGTTTCGCGCGGCCCGGCCGATCGTTTGGATGAGCGACGTTTCAGAGCGCAAAAATCCTTCTTTGTCCGCGTCCAAAATGGCGACGAGCGACACTTCGGGCAGGTCCAGCCCTTCGCGGAGCAGGTTAACGCCGACCAATACGTCAAACGAGCCTTTGCGGTATTCGGTCAGGATCCTGATGCGGTCGAGTGTTTCCACGCCAGAATGAAGGTATACCGCTTTGATCTGTTTTTCTTGGGTCAGGTAATCCGTCAGATCCTCGGCCATTTTTTTGGTGAGCGTCGTAACCATGACGCGCTCCTTGCGCTTCACGACCTCGGGGATCCGCGCGATCAGATCATCAACCTGGGACTTCTCGCCGCTGTTTTTCGCCGTCACCGGGGCGACGATTATTTCCGGATCGATGAGCCCGGTCGGCCTGATGATCTGTTCAACGATATGGCTGGCGTGCTGGTGCTCATAGGCGGCCGGAGTGGCGGAAACGTAGATCGTTTGCGGCATCACATGCAGAAATTCGGAAAATTTTAACGGGCGGTTGTCCGCGGCCGACGGCAGGCGGAAACCGTATTCGATCAGGTTCTGCTTCCTGGCCCGGTCCCCTTCGTACATTCCCGATATTTGCGGCACGGTAACGTGCGACTCGTCGATGACCAGAAGCCATTTGTCGCCGTAGGCGCGTCGGAAATACTCGATGAGCGTTTCCGGCGGCTCGCCCGGCATTCTGCCCGAGAGGGGGCGCGAATAGTTCTCGATGCCATGGCAAAAACCGATCTCTTTGATCATCTCGAGGTCGAACTTGGTGCGCCGTTCCAGCCGTTCGGCCTCAAGAAGCTTGCCCTCTTTTTCGAACTGCTTCAGCCGGTCGTTAAGCTCGGCGCGAATGGCCTTGAGCGCCCGTTCCAGATCGTCGGGGCGGGTCACGAAATGCTTGGCCGGAAAGATCCACGCCTCTTCCGCTTCCTCGCGGACCTTTCTCGTGATCGGATCGATGATCAAAATGGAACGGATGATCTGCCCTTGCATTTCCACGCGGTAGATCAAATTTTGATTGACCGGCATGATCTCGAAGGTTTCGCCGCGCAGACGGAACTGGCCGCGAGCGATATCCGACGTCGTCCTTGCGTATTGCATCGTAACTAAATTTTTCAAAAGGTCGGAGCGGGTGATGGCCTGGCCGAGCGCAAGCTTGATCGCCGACTCCATATACGACTCCGGCGTACCGAGCCCGTAAATGCAGGAAACCGACGCGCAGACAATGACATCGTTTCTCGTCAAAACCGCTTGGGTCGCGGCGTGGCGCAAGCGGTCGATCTCGTCGTTGATCATCGCCTCTTTTTCAATATAGGTGTCCGAAGTCGGCAAATACGCTTCCGGCTGATAGTAGTCGTAATAGGAAACGAAATACTCGACCGCGTTTTTCGGGAACAATTCGCGGAATTCGTTCGTGAGCTGGGCGGCGAGCGTCTTGTTGTGGGAAATGACCAAGGTCGGGAGTTTAGTTTTTTCGATGACGTTCGCGACCGTAAAGGTCTTACCGGAGCCGGTGACGCCCAAAAGGATCTGCTCATGGTCGCCGTTTTTTAAATTCGAAACAAGCCCCGCGATCGCCGCGGGCTGGTCTCCGGCCGGCTTGTGTTTGCTTACGATCTTGAAGTCCATATAAACGACAAAAATCGCCCCGCCGCGCCTTCGCGCATAGGGGTGGCTGATTCAATTGTCTTCCGCACCATACTCCGAAACCGCCCGGGTGTCAACCCCGCACCTTTGGACGATATTTTATTCTTGGGCGGTGGGGATTGTAATTTACAACAAAATAACTAATCAGCTTTGTTGTATCAAAACGACAATACAATCGCCCAAAGGTGCGGGGTCAGCCCTATTCCTGGCCGCGGATCTCGGAATAATAACGCGAGAACATCGCTTTGAGCTCCTCTTCCCCGCCCTCGGTATCGTCGTCTTCCTCGGTCAAGCCCTGGGAGCGGTATTCCTCGACCACTTCTTCCACCATATCGTCCCAGGCCTGCTGGTCGGCGACGCCGAGGTCCTTAGCGCGATTAGCGACTTCGTTGTATAGTTCGGTGACGTTTTCCATACCCCGTTAGAAAAAATTGCTTTCTAAGTTAATAATAGGCGACCGATCGATTTGCGTGCCGTCGTCCGGCACTGTGTTTGTTTAGAGATAAACCCCGACGCGGAACGATTTTTTCTAACGGGGCAGATTTTTTTAATAACAAACGTTGCATTCGGCGCCGCCGCAATCGACGCCGGTTTCGTCAAAATCCTTTTTATTGTCGCGGCAGTGGTTGCCGATGATCGCTTTTGAAGCGTCGAACAAGCCGACGGCGAACGACATGTCCTGGGCCGAGGTCAGGGCGTTTTCAAAAAGCGACATGTAGGTATTGCCGGCGTCAACAGCCTGGGTCGTCATGTAATAATATCCCGCGCCGCGCAAACCGCTTCCGGGCGGCGAATTTTTCACGTCCGGCCCGGGGATCAGTCCGGAATTGAAATAGCGCGAAGCGACGACGAAAACCGCGTCAACCGACGGGTCGAGGTTCTGGCTCGTGAAAGGCGCGAGGTCCGACGGCGCGTACCACCAGTCGCAGGAGCCGGGGATCCGCGACATCGTGAGCTGGCCGTTCACGTTCGCTTGGCTGTTCCCCGCGTTCACCCGG
>Ga0182019_10001147_pt1 | contig 13326 bp, 11 predicted proteins | sample 812E2MmetaG_FD_120483 | JGI IMG/M metagenome (GOLD analysis project Ga0182019, IMG submission 120483) | Permafrost microbial communities from Stordalen Mire, Sweden - 812E2M metaG | ecosystem: Environmental > Terrestrial > Soil > Wetlands > Permafrost | place: Sweden: Stordalen | collected...
ATCGACGAGCGCTGCGCGGGCTTCTTTGCGCTGGGGCTGGCAAAGGCCTCGCACCTGCCGGTGGCCATCACCTGCACCTCGGGCACAGCCGTCGCAGAGCTCCTGCCCGCCGCAATCGAGGCACGCGAGGCGCGCGTCGCACTACTCCTGCTGAGCGCTGACCGGCCGGCCGAGCTGCGTGACAACGGCGCCGGGCAGGCGATCGACCAGCTGAAGATCTTTGGTGACGCGGCCAAGTGGTTCTTTGAGGTCGAGCTCGGCGAGGCAGGCCCGGAGCAGCTGCGCTGGATCCGCACGCTTGCCTGCCGCGCCTACTCGACCGCTCTGGAAGGACGCCCGGGCGTCGTTCACCTGAACTTCCCTCTGCGCGAGCCGCTGATCGATGAGACACCGCTGCCGCCGGACAGCAGCGCACGCGCCGACGGGCGCCCGTTTGTGAGTCGCGCGCCGGCCCCACCCGCCAGCCAACAGACACTCACTGAGCTGAGCACGCTGGTCACGGGGGCTCGCCGCGGGATTGTGGTCGCCGGTCGTCACGAGCGCGAAACGCCTCTCGGCCAGAATGCCGCCGACTTCGCCGCGGCCGCGGGCTGGCCGCTGCTCGCAGACCCTCTCTCCAGCGCACGTCGGGGGTCGGCGGCGATCGCCCACTACGACGCGCTGCTGCGCGATCGGGGCTTTGCCGACGAGCTCGCCCCTGACCTGATCCTCCGGGTGGGCGATCTGCCCGTGTCCAAGCCGCTGCGGAGATGGCTCGCGGGCCTCTCCGGGACGTGCCAGGTCGCGCTCGACCCGGAGGGCGCATGGCAGGACCCCGCCTCGGTGCTCAGCGACAGCCTCGCGCTCGAGCCGGCCGCAACCCTGGCCGAGCTGGCCAACGGCAAGGTTGAACCCGCCCCCGCGGAGTGGCTCGAGCGCTGGCTCCGAGCAGACCGCCTGGCCGCCGAGGCGATCCGCGGAGTTCTCGGCGAGCAATCGATCTCAGAGCCCGCCGTCGCGAGCGAGCTCGGCATTCTGCTGGCCGAGGAGACGACCCTCTTTGTCGCTTCCTCGATGCCCGTGCGCGACATCGAGACTTTCTGGCCGGTTCGCGAGGACCCGCCCCGAGTGCTCTGCAACCGTGGCGCCAACGGCATCGACGGAACCGTCTCGGCGGCCTTTGGCGCAGCTGCCGCAGCCAGCGGCGCTCCCGTGGTGTTGCTGATCGGCGACGTCGCGCTCGCGCACGACATCGGCGGCCTGCTGGCAGCCGGCAGGCTGGATCTGAGGCTCACGATCGTGTTGTTGGAGAACGGCGGTGGCGGGATCTTTGACTTCCTGCCCCTCGCCGAGTCCGGGATGGCGCTGACGCCGGACCCGAGCCGCCCGGAGCAGGACATCTACACCCACCACGTTGCCACGCCGACCGGCCTCGACTTCGCCAAGGCCGCGGCCCTCTACGGCCTCTCTCATGAGCGTGTGCAGGACCTCTCAAGCTTCCGCGCTGCCCTTGAGCGCTCCTTGACCGGGACGGGCTCGAGCATCATCGAGGTGCCTTGCGAGCGCGCCGCGAACGTTGCACTGCACCGGCGCATCTGGCTGGCGGTCTCTGCGGCGCTCAGCCGCTGAGCAAGGGCAGGAGCGCCTGCAGCTTGACCTCGGTCTCGGCCAGCTCGCGAGCCGGCTCTGAGGCGCGCACGATGCCGTTGCCGGCAAAGCAGCGGGCAACAGGCCCACTGAGGAGCGCGCAGCGCAGAGCCACGCAGAACTCGCCGTCGCCGGCACCGTCGGTCCATCCCACCGGGCCCGCATACCAGCCTCGGTCGAGGCCCTCGAGCGCTGGGATCAGCGGGCCGGCATGGCTGAACGGCTCACCGCCGACGGCCGGCGTGGGGTGCATCGCGCCGACGAGCTCGAGCGTGTCCATCGGCGCTGCCAGCTGGGCGCGAATCGGCGTGGCGAGATGCTGGATGTTCGCGATCCGCACGAGCTCGGGCTCGGGTGCGGCGGCGACCCACACCGAGTGCGCGCGCAGCGTGCGCTCGATCCGCCGTGCGACAATCGCATGCTCCTCGCGGTAGCTCGGGTCGCGTAAGAGCTGCTCGCCGAGGTGGTCATCCACCGCTGGGTCGGCGCTGCGGCGCGTGGACCCTGCAAGCGCGAGCGTGCTTACGCGCTGGCCCTCGCGACGCACGAGCAGCTCGGGGCTCGCCGCGATCAGGCTCGACCCGCCGCGCCCCACACAGAACACAAAGCAGGAGGGGAACTCGCGCCGCAGCACCCCGAAGACCGCCGCCGGGTCATAGGGCCCCGGCGCGTGCACCTGCACTTCGCGCGCGAGCACCACCTTCTCGAGCTGGCCTTGAGTGATCAGCTCCACAGCACGCGCCACCGCCTGCTCGTAGTGCTCGGGCGGCATCGCGCTGGCCACTTGAAAGCGTCCCGTCGGAGCGGGGTCGAGCAGCGGCAGTGGCGCGCTCCGCAGCTCGCCCAGCCGGCGCTCGAGGCCCGCCATCAGCTCCTCGACCGTGTCGTCCGGTGCAGCTAGTGCCGCCAGCGTGAGGTGCACGCTGGGCCGACCTTTGCGCTCGCGACGGACGATCGCGACCTCGGGAACGCTCAGCAAGGCCGGCGTAAAGCCCTGCCAGTGCGGGGCACGCCCGCCCTCGTCTGCAAAGGCGAAGCCCCCTACAGCCACGGGTCCGACGCCGTCGGGCTCTGATGTTGGATCGCTGACCGCGTGGGCCGCAAGACCCCGCCAGCACTCGGCCACGCTGTTGAAGCGGCCTGTCCCCGAGGCGCGTAGAGCGAGGACCTCACCGAGCGTTGCCAAAGCGGCGGCGCCGCGGTCGGGCTGCTCATACAAGAACCACGGCTCCCCGGGACGACGCGAGGCGCAGATCACCTCAGAAGGATCGACCTCAGAGGCGAGTCCGATCGAGATCGTGGCCAGTGTCTCATGCCCCGAGGAGCGCGCACGTGCCAGCGCCCGCACCAGCCGCGCTTGCAGTTGATCGCGCTCGGCCGCGGGGAGCGCGAAGGGGGAGCGAGAACCCGTCTGCAGCAAGCTCAGGTCTCGCTGCGCCCCCGTGAGATCGCGATCTCACCGGTACGCATCATCTCGATCAGGCCGAAGGGGCGCACCATCGTCTCGAACGCCTCAATCTTGTCCGTCGTGCCCGTGACCTCGATGATGATCGCGCGCTTGGTGACGTCGACGACCTTGCCGCGGAAGATCTCCGCGATCTGCACTAGCTCACCGCGCTGAACGCCGTCCGCGGAGACCTTGAACAGCGCCAGCTCGCGCGCAACCGTGTCGGCCGGCTCGAGGTCGCGGATCTTCAGGACGTTGACGAGCTTGTGCAGTTGCTTGGTGACCTGGTCGATCGGGTGCAGCGCCCCGTCGACGGTCAGCGTGACGCGCGAGATCTGCACGTCCTCCGTCGGTCCGACTGTGAGCGTGGAGATGTTGAAGCCGCGCCTCGCGAAGAGGCCTGCGATACGCGTGAGCACACCCGACTTGTTTTCGACGAGGATCGAGAGCACGTGCTTGCGCCCCGTGCGCATGTTCGTCGCGGCCTGCAGCTCTTCGAGGCTGAGCGGCGTCTTGGTTCCCGGTTCACCCATGAGCGCGCTCACCCCACCATCTCGCGTGCAGCGCTGCCGGCGGGGATCATCGGATAGGTGTTCTCCTCGCGTGTGACGCGCACGTCAACGAGCACCGGCCCATCGATCGCGATCGCGTCCTTCATGTCCTGCACGAGCGTGTTCTTGTCGGTGAAGCGCATCGCGGTCACGCCGTAGGCCTCGGCGAGCTTGACGAAGTCGGGGAACTCGCCCATGTCGACGTGTGAGTATTTGCCGTCCCAGAAGAGCTCCTGCCACTGGCGGACCATCCCGAGGTAGCCGTTGTTCATGATGAAGACCTTGATCGGGATGTTGTTCTGCGCGCAGGTAGCCAGCTCCTGCGCGTTCATCTGCACCGAGCCGTCGCCGGCGATGCAGCAGACCAGCCGCTCGGGCTCGCCGACGGCCGCACCCATCGCGGCCGGCAGGCCGAAGCCCATTGTGCCAAGGCCACCTGAATTGATCCAGCGCCGCGGCGCCGGGAAGTCGTAGTACTGGGCTGCCCACATCTGGTGTTGGCCGACGTCTGAGGTGATGATCGCCTCCCCGCCCGTGGCCTCATACAGCGCGCGCACCATGAACTGCGGCTTGATCTCGCTGTCGCTGCTGTCCTCGTAGCCGAGTGGATACTTCGTTTTCCAGCCCTCGATCCGCTGCCACCAGGCATCCAGGCGCGCGGGGTCGGCCTCAAGCGCGCGGTACTCCTCCACGAGCTTTGCGAGCACGTGCTTGGCATCCCCCACAATCGGGATGTGCGCGGGCACGTTCTTTGAGATCTCGGCCGGGTCGACGTCGATGTGGATGAACTTCGCGCGCGGTGCGAACTCCGAGAGCTTGCCCGTGATGCGGTCATCGAAACGCGCGCCGACCGCGCAGATCAAATCAGCCTCGTCCATCGCGTAGTTCGCCGCACGCGTGCCGTGCATGCCCAACATGCCGAGCCACTGCTCGTGCGGCGCCGGGAATGCGCCGAGACCCATCAGCGTGCACGTCACGGGGAAGCGATCGCTCGTTGCGAACGCGGTGAGCTCCTGCGAGGCGTTGGCGTTGACGACACCGCCGCCCGCGTAGATCACGGGGCGCTGCGCGGATGCCAGTGCCTTGGCGGCCTGGCGGATCTGCTTCTGGTTACCCTCGACCCGCGGCTGGTAGCCGGGCAGGCGCACGTCGCCGACCGGCTCGTAGTCGATCTCGGCACGCGAGAGGTCCTGGGGGATGTCGACGAGCACCGGCCCCGGTCGCCCGGTGCTTGCGATGTGGAAGGCCTCATGGATCGCGCGCGGGATTTCCTGCGGGTCGATGATCATGAAGGAGTGCTTGACGACGGGCATCGTGATGCCGATCGTGTCGGCCTCCTGAAAGCCGTCGGTTCCGAGCAGCTCGGTGCGCACCTGGCCGGTGATGAAGACGACCGGCACCGAGTCCATCATCGCGTCGCAGATCGGCGTGATCAGGTTCGTGGCGCCGGGGCCGCTCGTGGCGAAGGCGACACCGACTTTGCCCGTGGCCTTGGCGTAGCCCTCTGCGGCATGACCCCCACCGGCCTCGTGGCGCACGAGGATGTGGCGGATGCCGCCGTTGACAAAGGCATCGTAGGTCGGAAGGTTGGCGCCGCCGGGGAGTCCGAAGACGACGTCCACGCCCTCCGCCTTCAAACATTCCATCAAGGCATCGACTGCCCGCATCTTGCCGACCTCCCTTCCATGATTTCGAGGAAAAAGCCAGTGTACCAGCGGTTTTGCGCCGGTCTTTAGGAAGATCCGATCCCTAGGAAGATCCGATCCCGATCCCGATGGCCAGCACGATCACGCCGCCGACGGTCACGACGAGCAACGAGGAGCGCATCGAGACTTCGAGGAAGCGATTGCGGATCCAAGCGATCGTGAACAGCTCCACCGCGACCACGATCCCGGCCACGAGCAGCGCTTTGTTGACGTCTGAGATCAGGAACGGCAAGGTATGAAATAGCCCACCTACTGTCGTCATGCCACCGGTGATCGCGCCGCGCACGACGGCCGAGCCGCGGCCGGTCTGCTCGCCGGTGTCCGAGAGGGCCTCCGACCAGCCCATGCTCACACCCGCTCCGAGCGCTGTCGAGAGCCCCACGAGCAGTGCCGTGTGTGAGTTCGAGGCGAGAGCCGCCGCGAAGATCGGAGCGAGCGAGGAGACAGTGCCGTCGATCATCCCCACGAGCGCCGGCTGCACTACGCGCAGCACGAAGTCGCGCTCGTCTTTGAAGCCGGCCCGATGGATCCAGCGGGCGAGCAGCGAGTCCTCGGTCGGGGCGGCTGTGTCCAGCTGAGCGCTCATCTCTGACTCACAGCGTATGCCAAGTCTCGAGTTAGGGCGCCCGAAATCCGGCGTTTCTATGGCTCCTGCAACGCCAGCGCCGCGGGCACGCTTGCCGCGAAGTAGCCGGCGATGACCAGGATCGCTGCCGCGGCGCCACTCACCACGAGGAAGTTCCAAGCCGCGGTCCCGACCGCGAGCGAGGCGACGACGGGATAGTTGACGATCACGCTGAGAGCGCGATCGAGCAACTGCTGACCGAGCAGGCCGAAGACGGCGCCCGCGAAGCAGCCCACGCCGAGCAGGACGATGCTCTCGAGCACGAGTGTCCCCCACAGCTCCGGCTGTGAGATGCCCTCGAGCTTCAGCTTGGCCAGGCGCGGCCTGCGCTGCCAGATCAACGCACCCATCGCGGCCGCCATCGCCAGTGCCGCCGCAGCCAGGATCAGTGTGGCGATCTGAGAGAGGCGCTCAAGGCCTTCGCGGGTGAGAGTCCGTTGCTTATCCGCATGTTGAGAGGCGCTCTGCACGGTCAAGCCCGAACGTGGGCCCAGCACGCGCTCGACCTCGCCGGCAACGGCGCTCGCGGAAGCACCCGGCGCGAGCAGCACGTTATAGGCGCTCGGCTGCTCGCTCCCCCACGCCCGTGCGAAGTCGGGTGCCCCCAGCAGGATCGCACCGGGCGCCCAACCGATGTTCGTGGAGATCGCGGCCAGGCGCAGCCTCCGCGGCAATGGGGCCGGAAGCGTGAAGGCATCGCCGATATGCAGATGGTGTTCGTCGGCCAGCGCCTGCGAGAGCACTGCCCAGCCCTCGATGCGCAACCGCGCGACGGCCTCGCGCCTATCGCCCTCGAGAAGCTGACTCGGCGGGATCAGGGGAGCGGCTTGCAGCGGCGGGGCGATCACCCACACGCGACGCTCGTCCCAGTCGAGCAGCCCGCCGCGATACATGCGCACTGCCTGCACCCCGGGGATCTGCGCCAGGCGATTGAGTGAGCGTGGAGCAAAGGGCTGTGTCATCAGCAGGTTGAAGCTCCCCGCGGGCGAGACCCAGAGATCCGTGAAGGCGTTCATGTCACGCGCAGCGTTGTCCAGACCGTGTTCAAGGTCGCCATGTGCCCCCTGGATGGAGACGCTGCCGAAGACCGCGACGGCGCCCGTGGCGGCAACGGCGACCGCGCGGGTCCTGCCCGCACGCAGCTCCATCGTGGCCAGATGCGCCACGGCGCTCGTGATTCTCCGTGCCAGACGCGCCACGACGGCAAGTGTCGCCTCGAGCGCGAGCGGCAAGCCGAGCAGCAGCGCACAAACGAGGCTCACCATGCCCAGGATCGCCAGCTGCGGCAGAGCCAGCAGGACCACCAGCGCAATCGCCAAAGCGACCACCCCCAGAGCGACGAACCCGCGCCTGCGCCGAGTCCCCTGTTGACCGTCGCTGAGCGAGATCGCCGCAAGAGGGTCCCGCGAGAGGATGTCACGTAGCGGGCTCAGCACCGCGACGAGCGCCGCGAGCATCCCACCGCCGGCCGCAATGCCGAGGCTACGAGCGCTGACGACCCGTGCCTCACCGACCGTGAATGCCGAGGAGAGAAAGCCGGGGGTCGCGTGAAAGAGGCGCAGCGAGAGCTCATCGCCCAATGCCAGACCGATCAGGGAGCCGACCGCGCCGAGCACGCAGGCGTCGAGTAGCAGCACACCAATGACCGCGCCCGGCGTGTAGCCGTCGCGGCGCAGCATCGCGACCAGGCGGCGGCGCTCGGGCACGCTCAACAGCATCGCGTTGAAGGCAAACAGGAAGCCGACCAGCGCACTGATCACGGCGAACAGGACCGTCGACTGATTGCTCGCCGTCGCAGCCTTGGCAAACAGGACTTCGTCATAGCTCACCGGCTCGACGTTCAGACGTCCGCCTGCCAGACGCAAGAGCGCCGTCCGCACGCTCGCCTCACGGCCCCGGGCCGGCGCGATCAGGATCCGTGTGAGGCGGTTGGCAAGTCCCGCCGCTTCCTGGGCGAATGACAGCGGGGCGACGACGATCGGGCTGTCGATCAGCGGCCCGATCTGGCGCGCGGAGAGCTGTGCGTAGAGCGGCGCCTGGCTGACGTTGCCACCGAGTTGCAGCGTCGCTTCCTCGCCGAAGTGCGTCACACCGATGCTCCGCGCGAGCGGTGCGGGCAGCACGATCGCGCCGATCCCCCCGAACGGTGTGAGACGGGTGTGGCGCACGAGCGTGCCGCCGAGCTGCGCGAGGCTCTCATCGGCACCGATCAGCTCGACTGAGCGACTGCCGCGCGGCCCCACCACGTTGGCGTTCCCTTCCAAGAGTGGCGCCGCCGTGCGCACCCCTTGAATCTGGCGCACCTCGCCGAGCAGATGCGCATCGAAGCCGCGTGGATCGCGCGCGATCAATTGCAGGCTCGCCCGGCCTGCGATTCCATGCGAGAGCTCCGTCACAGAGCTCGAGAGGCTCTGGCTGGTGATCTGCGAGGCACACAGCAATGCGACTCCTGCCGCGATCCCGGCGAGCGCGAAACCCTCCTGCAGCAGCCGGGCGCGGACACGCACTCGATACATGTGCAGCAGGTTGGGAAGTCTCATCGCGCCGCGCGCAGGCGAGTCATCGAGCCCCGTCGCCGGCGAAGCCTGCGTCTCCGCGATGCTCGGTGAGGCGTCCGTCGCGAAGCGCAAGCACGCGGTCGGCGTAGCCCGCAGCCAGCGGATCGTGGCTGACGAGCACGACCGCCACCTGACGCTCGCGGCACAGCTCGCGTAGCAGGGCCAGCACGTCGCGGCTGCGCTGAGTGTCGAGGCTTCCGGTCGGCTCGTCCGCCAGCAGCAGCTGTGGCTCAGTGGAGAGAGCGCGCGCGATCATCACCCGCTGGCGCTCTCCCATGGAGAGCGTCTCGGAGCGTTGCTTGAGGCGCTCGCCGAGCCCCAGGCGCTCCAAGAGGGGGGTCACGCGAGCCTGTGCCTCCCGCCAAGGCACGTTCTTGAGCAATCTCAGAACCGTGTTATCGATCGTGCTCACTCCGGGGAGCAGGTCGAAGCTCTGGCGGATGAAACCGACCTCGGAGAGCCGGTAGCGCGAAGCCTCCCGCTCCGACAGCGTGGAGACATCACGTCCGTTGACCAGCACCGAGCCGGCGGTGGGCGCGAGCAACGCGGCGATCATCAGGAGCAGCGTGGTCTTGCCCGACCCCGACGGCCCATACAGCGCAAGCATCTCGCCCGGCGCAACCGACAGCGACACACCGTCCACCGCGCGCACCAACTCCCCCTCACTCAACGAGTAGTGCTTGACGAGCTCACGCAACTCCAGCATCGGCACCCCGCCCCTGCTCGCCTGCGCAGGCCCGCCTTGCGGGGAGCCTCGCGTCCAGACCATCGCTGCCGATCCCGGCGCGGTGACGCAGCCTGAACACGAGCAGCGCCGCCGACGCCGTCGGCCCAAGGGCATCGCGCACTTCACCGGCGATCCTCTGCGCACCATCCGCGGGCTGCGGCGCTGAGATGTAGCTGCATGCCATCGCCGTCAGGAGTATCGCGTGGCGCCGTCCGTCGGGCAGGCGGCGCGCGACTGTGAGAGCGTCGATCGTGAGCCGGCGCATCTGCCTCGCGGCGAGCCGCGAGGAGGGATAACAGCCGATCAGGCTGAGTTGACCGGTGGCGGTGTCCTCGACCTCGTCGACGAGACTGTCCAACAGCGAGTGAAGTGCACCGGCCCATGGCCAATAGGCGTCCTCGAGCTTGCGTGCGTGGACAGCGCTCAGCGAGGAGCGCGCGGCAGCAGCCACCAGCGCATTCACGGTCAACGAGGAGCCGGCCGCGGCGGCGACCTCCCACCACGCGAGGCCGCTCCCGGCAGGGATCCGCGAGCAGGCCCAACGCTCGAGCCCGTCGTCAGTGCCGAGGCTAAGGCTCTGGAACTCCACGATGCGCTGCGCGGCCGCGCGCGCTGCCGGCGCCGCAACGGCGCAACCCGGCATCTCAACCCACGAGGCTCGGCATCGCTCGACGATCTCGCCGAGCAGGCCCTCATCGTCAAGATCGAGATCCGGCAGTGCGACGGGAGCTGGAGCCGTGTCGAGTGCCACGCAGAGCACCTGGTGCAACTGCCGCGCACGCGCGACCGGATCGGCGCTGGGCTGCTCGGCGAGCAGGTCGACGTAGTTGTACGCGGCCTGGAAGGCGACGAGCGCGCGAACTGCACGACCCCGCTGACGCCACGGCACGAACGTCGCGAACGCGGCCGCGCCCTCGAGGTTCCCGCGCTTGGCGAGCGCCTGAAGTGCGAGTCGTCGAGCCTCGGGCGCTTGAATCCGTCGCGCGTGGCGACGCAGACGACGCAACTCGTGCGCGGTGCGGGGAAAGACGAACAGCCAGTAGCGCAGCGCCGCGTCCGCGAACACCACTCTCAGGGTGCCGCCCCCTACCTCCTGCGTGGGCAAGGCACGGTGCTCGTGGCGGTGGCCGTGGTGGCGTCCTGGAATGCGAACCGGGCCAGGAACCTGAAGCCGCCGTGGGGGCAGCGTGAGGGCAGCGATACGCCGACCGGGTGAAAGGCCACAGTGCGGCCATGTCGATGTTCGTAGTAGGTCAGGTGCGCGGGACCGATCGTGGTGCGCACCCGCACAATCGACACCGGAGGACCGGCCGGGACGCTCGCGATCAAGGGCACGCCTGCGTTGAGGCTGCCACCAAAGCGTTCCGTCCCCGCGATCAGTTCGCCCGCGAAGACGATCTGGGCGTAGACGGGTTCACGTCCGTCGGCATAGAACAGCACCACGGTGTTGTGGCCGTGGGGCGGCCCCATGAGGGCATCGATATGAGGGATCTCGTGCCCGGCGCCCTGGCCGAAAGGCACTTCCACAAAGGCGCTGCCGAAGCCGAGACGCGAGTTCGGCGAGCAACCGGCGAGACCTCGCGCGAGCAGCGCCACGGGCTGGCAGATCGCGAGCCCGAGGGTTGTGTCGAGGTAGTTGATGCCGGCGGGCATGCTCAGACTGAGGCTCCGCAGCGGCGAGGGCAGGCCACCTTCGCTGTTGGCTATGTCAAATCCGAAGCCGATTGTCGTGCTCGAGCCGAGCTTCTCCGGCGAGAAGGAGGTGTGCAACACGACTGTCTCAGCCGCAACAGCGCACGCCGCCGTGCAGGCGCCACTCAGCAAGGCCAACGCCGCGGCGACGGCCGCGATCCTCCGAGGGACGCTCACGCCAACGCTTCCTAGAACGACAGCGGGCCGCTCAGCTGCACGGTCACCGAGTCGTTCCGCCGCTGGATGGAGCCTGTGAACCGCAGCCCCGAAGCACGCGCCCGGCTGTAGCTACCCGTTCCCCGCGTGACCGCGAGAGTGCCTGAGAACGCCGCGACAGCTCCCCGGACCTGATAGCTCGAGGAGCCGCCCCCCGACAGCGAGCCTCCGTGCGTATAGATGTTGACTTCAGCGGTCACTCTGCTCGATGACACGAGGTGCAGGTGGATGAAGATCGTCCCGCCGATCGTTCCACTCGCGGTGCCCTGCTCATTGAGCGTGAAGCCGTGCTTGCTCGTCAGGCGAAGACGGCCGCTCTCTTTGAGGGACATCGTTCGCGCGGAGTGCGCCCTCGGTGCCCCGCCGGCACTCGCCGCGCCCGCGAAGAGCGCACAACAGAGCATCCCGAGCGCAGCGACGCAGGTCCCTCTGCCGGTCCTACGGATCACCTCACCCATTTGCCGCCTCTCCCCTGAATCTCAGTTCTGCTCCCGAGCAACCAGCCACTCCGATAATCCGAACTACTCGTCTAGAGTGTCAGCCGAGGCGAGGTTCGGTCAAGGGGCGTCTCCGATTCGCAGGGCAGGGCGCTCGGGTGAGAGTGCGATCTCGGGGAACTCCAGCTCGGCCCCGCAGCGGGTGCAGAGCGCGTCATAGATCTTCGTCACGCGCCCGCAGTTGGGACACTGACGGCGCAGCTCATCGCGCTCGAAGCGATAGGCGATCGCCGCCAAGAGCCCGAAGAAGGGCACGAGCCCCGAGATCAGGAACCACAGCAGGAAAGAGCTGCCCTTGATCCGGCCGATCACGCCGCCGGCAAGACCGAAGCTCGCCGCGATCACGATGTAGGCCATGCGTGCCCGCCGTCTCTAGAGCAGCACGCGCAGCGCCCAGATCACGGCCACGACGGCGACGATCAGGATCAGCGTGCTGAAGAGGAAGGAGATCACGTGAACGATCACGCCCAGCAGCAGCCATGCGGCTACCAGGAACACGAGCGCCGCAACCACCGTACGGCCGAACGATCTTTTCGATGTCTCGTTCATGTGGGTCCAGCTTAACGACAATGCGGCCGAGCAGGAAGATGCAACCCCTGCCCGGCCGCACATGCCGGGAGCACCGGCCGAGGGAAGCCGGTACGACTATGGAGGGGTACTCGCTACACGCACCCCAGCCGACCGAGCTCGCGGGCCATCCCTGCCCTGGAGACATCGGCATTGTCAAAGCCGGCACGCTGAGGGTGAGCGCCCGACCCAACACTGGTGAGCTTGTAACGGCGGACACGAGGACCGTGGGGTGCCCCGCTCGCAGGCTCCTCGGGCAGCAGGATGAACCGCCGAGGAGGTGAGACGCTCGAGTTGGCTGCTGACCGGTTCACGAGCACCATATTGGCGTCTCATCGCCACGCTGCCTTTGGCCGAAAGTCCAAAATGTGCGCCGTGGGCGTCTGCGAAGTGTGAGTCGTTTGCCGCTCAGATGCCGAGCTGCTCGTGAATCAGGCGCGAGACCTCGGTCCCATCTGCGCGACCCTTGGTCTCGCGCATCACCGCACCGACGATCGGGCCGATCGCCTTGGCGTTGCCCTGGCGCACTCGCTCGGCCGCCTCCGCGTTGGCGGCGAGGGCTGCAGCGACGATCTGCGCAAGCTCATCCCCGCCCTCCATCGCTGCGAGCCCCTCCGCAGCCACGATCTCCTGGGGATCGCCGCCCTCGGCGATCAGCCGGTCGAGCACCTGGCGCGCAGCGCCGACGTTCACCTGCTTGGCTGCGACCATACCCACGAGCGCCGCGAGCATCTGCGGGCTTAGCTGCGAATCTGCCGGCTCCTGGCCGTCGCCGAGACGGGCGAGCACCTCGCCTGTGAGCCAGTTTGCAAGCGCCTGCGGCGGCGGGGTCGGCTCCGGCGCTCCGTCCAGAGAGGCCTCGAAGAAGTCGCCGAGCTCCCCGCGGAAGGCCAGGAGCTCCGCGCTTTCCTCGCTCAGCTCATGCTCGGCCTGCAGGCGTGCGGCGCGTGCGGCAGGCAGCTCGGACATCGCATCGGCGGCAGTTCGGCGCATCTCATCGTCGATCGCGACGGGCAGCAGATCAGGCTCGGGAAAGTAACGGTAGTCGTGCGCCTCCTCCTTCGAGCGCAGCGATGTAATCGCGCCCGAGGCTGGGTCGAAGTGCAGCGTCTCC
>Ga0182019_10001150_pt1 | contig 13312 bp, 15 predicted proteins | sample 812E2MmetaG_FD_120483 | JGI IMG/M metagenome (GOLD analysis project Ga0182019, IMG submission 120483) | Permafrost microbial communities from Stordalen Mire, Sweden - 812E2M metaG | ecosystem: Environmental > Terrestrial > Soil > Wetlands > Permafrost | place: Sweden: Stordalen | collected...
AGCCAACCTGGCGAGGATCCCGGCCGTTTCCGTTCCGTGCGGCGAAGCGGACGATCTGCCGGTCGGCCTGCAGATCATGGCCCCGACGGGCGAAGACCGGTTCTTGCTCGACGTCGCCGAAACCTTTGAAAAAATTTCCAAATAAACCTATGCATCCGAAAGCCAACATCGTCGCGATCGGCATCGCCGTAGGCGCCGTTTCGGCGCTCATCGTCGTCGCCTACACTTTCTGGGCGTATTTTTTCGGCTACGGCATTGAAGCGGAGATCCTGTTCAACGGGCTTTTTCCCGGCTTTTCGCTCACGCCCGCCGGCGCCGTGATCGGCGGGATCTGGGCCTTTTCGCTCGGCTATCTTTTTTCCGCCCTGGCCGCCTGGATCTACAACCAGCTGAACCGGAAGGGTTGACCCCGCACCTTTAGGGCATTGTTGCGAATATTTCGTCTTAGATCCGTTTAGTAAGAATGATCGTTGAAGCGACTTTGAATATATATGTTGAAACAAACGAAGCATGCCCTAAAGGTGCGGGGTTGACGCGAACCTTGCCTTGGGCCATAGCCGTAGTATAAAATATATTATCGTCTTAATAATGAAGAATCTTTCGTATGAGCGAGAACACGCCTTTAATCACGCCTAAAAATAAAAGCGTTTTCGACGTCATGACCTCCAAAACGTCTTTTTGGATCGGTTTTGTCGCCGGCATCATGGCTTTTTGCACGGTCGGTTTCGTCTTGATGGTCGTCGCGGGCGGCGGCTGGAAATCGCTTGAGGCCAACGGCTTGAACGCCTGGAAGGTCAAATCAACCGCCAACGCCAACGCCAACTCCAATTCTAACTCCAATTCCAATTCAAATTCCAACGCCAATGCCAACGCGCCGGCCGACGCCTTCAACAATCTGCCGCCGATCAGCAAAGACGATCATGTCCGCGGCGATTTGAGCAAGGCCAAGGTCGTGTTGGTCGAATATTCCGATTTTGAGTGCCCGTTCTGCAAGCGTTTTGATCCGACGATGCAGCAGGTGATCAAAGATTACGGAACCGACGTCGCTTGGGTTTACCGCCAATATCCGCTTTCGTTCCATGAGAACGCCCAGAAGGAAGCCGAAGCATCGGAGTGCGCGGCTGAGCTCGGCGGCGACGCCGCTTTCTGGAAATTCGCCGACGCGATCTACGCTCGCACCACTTCGAACGGCACCGGCTTCGCGCTCGACAAGCTCGGACCCCTGGCCAAAGAGATCGGTCTTGATCAGAAAAAGTTCCAGGCCTGCCTTGATTCCGGAAAATACGCGGCCAAGGTCAGCGCCGACGAGCAGGGCGGCCAGGCGGCCGGCGTGACCGGCACGCCGGGGACGTTCGCGCTCAATCGTTACGGCGACCACAAGTTCATTGAAGGCGCGCAGGACATCTCGACGGTCAAAGCCGACATCGACGCGCTCCTCAAATAATCAGACGATAAGAAAAAAAGACCGCGCGGTTCAACCCGGCGGTCTTTTGTTTTGTCCAAAACGGAAGCGAGAGGATTCGAACCTCTGAAACCTTGCGGTTTACACGCTTTCCAAGCGTGCGCCATCGGCCACTCGGCCACGCTTCCGTACCGGACAAAACTTTTCCGAGGCATCGCCTCGGCAATAAAATTTACCGCATTATCGTCGTTTAGTCCAGATTGAAAAAAGCGCCGCTTCGGAAGCGGCGCTCGTCGGGTGTGAGGCCTGCCTAGCCTCGCGTCAAATCCCGGGCAGGGATGAAGGCGCAAGAGGTCGGGTCGAAGATGAGGCGAAGGCAGACCTCGCGCGATTCGTGATCGGAATCGCGTCCTCTGATCTCGATATCGACGTGGGGCTTGCCGGCCGTCATGCCCGGCCGCATGGTTGCCGTCGGCTTGCCGTCAAAGCAGGTCAGCGTGATCGTGGCCAGAGCGGTTGGGAATATCCCGCCCGTGATGTTCGGCCTGAAAGCGTGCGCGTAGGTTTCGTCGCGGGACATGGCCAATTCGGACATCGCGATCTCGAGCGCGGGAAGGGCCGCTTCGATCGCGCGGATGGCGCTCGCGGCGAATGCTTGGCGTGCGGCAGCGGATGTCAGATTGCCCTTGTGGCGATCGTCATTGAATTTGGCTATCCGCGCGCTGATTTCGTCTTGGGAAGGAACGCTGAAGTCGTCGGTTGCCATTGATCCCTCTCTTTTTGAAAGGTTACGATCCGATCTGCGTCTTGATATTAGGCATCCTCATCGATCGGGTCAAGGCTTGATATATCGGGTGAATAATCATAAGATATGGTTGCTTATGAAGATCATCATTCAAAACCTGAAAGACAATCCGCGGACGCTGATCCGCCGCGCCGGATACGCCGAACATTTTGACCGGCGGAGCGGGGAAACGAGCTATTCGCGCCGGCTGGGGCCGAACGTATTTCCCAAGTTCCATGTTTACTTGAACGAACAATCCGACGGTGTCGAGGTCGCTTTGCATTTGGACCAAAAACAGCCGAGCTACGGCGTCGGCCATATGCATTCGGGCGACTATGACGGGCCGGCCATCGAGCGCGAGCTGGAACGCATCCGCGATTCTTTCGTAAGCGAACCGGCGCCGGAAGTTGAGGAAACAAGATCAAAAAAAGGGCTATTTTCAAAATTGTTCGGATAGATCGGCCCCCGCGAGGGGGTCTTTAACTAAAAATTGAAAGCTGTAAGCTGTTAGCTGAACTATGCACGATCCCGTAGTTGACGAGATCAAACAGCGGATAAACATCGTCGAGGTGGTCCAGGAATATCTTCCGCTCAAAAAAGCCGGCACCAATTGGAAGGGGCTGTGCCCGTTCCACGGCGAAAAAACGCCGTCCTTCATGGTGTCCGAGGACCGGATGATCTTTCACTGCTTCGGCTGCGGCGAAGGCGGCGACGTTTTCACGTTTTTGCAGAAGATCGAAGGATACGATTTTCCCGAAGTTTTGAAACTGCTCGCCGACCGCGCCGGCGTGAAGATCGAGCGCCGCGACCCAAGGATCCAGCACGAAAGGAATCTGCTTTCGGAGATCGTCAAGCTGTCCGCGCTTTTTTACCGTAAGGTCCTGACCGATTCGCCCAGAGCCGAACGGGCGCGCGAGTATTTGAAAGAAAGGGGCCTTAAAACGGAAACGGAGAGCGCCTTTCTCATCGGCTTCGCGCCGGACGGCTGGGAAACGCTTTGCTCGTTCCTTTCTAAAAGGGGATACAAGGAGGACGATCTCGTCAGTTCCGGAATGTGCCTGCGTTCGGTTAACGGCCGCGGGCTTTACGACCGTTTCAGGAACCGGATCATGTTTCCGATCAAAGACCACCAAGGCCAGGTCGTCGGCTTTACCGGCCGCTTGCTTCCCGAAGACGAGAAAAAGCCCGACGCCGGCGGCAAGTACGTGAACAGCCCGGAAACGCCGCTTTACCGCAAGAGCTCCGTCCTTTTCGCGCTTGACGCCGCCAAACAGGAAATACGGCGGCAGGACCTGGCCGTGCTCGTCGAAGGCAACATGGACGTCGTCTCTTCGCACCAGGCCGGCGTCACGAACGTCGTCGCCGCCTCGGGAACCGCGCTCACGGAGGATCAGCTCAAGTTGCTCGGCCGCTACACGCACCGCCTGGCCGTCGCCTTTGACGCCGACGCGGCCGGCGACGCGGCCGCGAAAAAAGGGATCATCGCCGCGCTTCGTAACGGATTTTTGGTCAAAGTGATCGTTATCCCGCCCGCGCTGGGGAAAGACCCCGACGATCTCGTGCGCAAAGATCCGGAACTTTGGAAACAAGCGATCGGGGGAGCGGTCGATATCATCGATTTTTTGGTCGCGAGCGCTCGCGCGAAATTCGACCTGAAAACGATCGAAGGGAAAAAAGCGGCCGTCGACCAGATCGTTCCGATCATTTTCGAGGTCAATGATCCGGTCGCCGCCGCGCACTACGTTAAGGTTCTGTCCGAAGCGGTCGGAATTCCCGACGACGTCATCCGGGGCGCCCTTCGCCAAGCGGAGGGAGGGAAAAAATGGCCGGGAGGCGGCAATAAAAATTCGATCACGCCCGCGTCCAAACACGAAACGCTCTCCAGGGCGCGGATGCTTTCGGAACGGCTAATGGCCCTGTACCTTGTTTTTCCGTCCGTTCGGCCGGAAATCCATGACGGGTTGAAAACGGAATATTTGGAAGGCGACGACCTCCGGGGCTTGTACGCGGCGCTTGTTTCGGAGTATACTCAAAACAATGATCCTTCTCCCGCGCCAAGGGAGGAACGAGCCAAAGCGCTCGCCGAAATCCTTCCGCTCAAGCTCGATGTCGAGCCGGCGGAAAATCCGAAAGAGGAGAGTGGGGAAATTTTGAATAACCTCGCGTCGCTCAGCCGCCAAGCGGAACGAGAGCGGCTCGAGGCGGAAATGCGCGACGCCGAGAAGATCGGCGATCTTGAGCGTATTTCGGAATTAATGAAACTTTTTAAAGAGTCGTAATTATGGCCAAAGGGGCAACCAAGAAGAAGCCGGCAAAGGCCAAGGTCAAAGCGCCGGCAAGGGTCAAGAAAAACGCCGGCGCGAAGGCTCGTCCGGCCGGGCAAAAACACAAGGGCAAGGGGCGGATCCATCTTATCCGCGCGCCCAAGGCCGCGCCGCCGTCGGACGCGGCGGTCGCCGAGATCCTTAGGAAGGCGCGCCAGCGCGGTTTCGTGACCGAGCAGGAAATTTTGTACGTTTTTCCGGAAGTTGAAGACTACCTGGACGTTTACAATAATTTTTTGGATCTCTTGGACGCGGCCGGCTTGCAGATAATAGAAACGCGTGAGGGTTTTTTGGGTAAGCGGAAAGAGCACGAGGAACTGATGAAAAAGATCAGCGGCGGCGGCGACAAGCGCGGAAAGGAAAAAGCCATCACCGGCGTTTACGATAACTTAAGCGAGGACTCCATCCAGATGTATTTGCGCGAGATCGGCAAGATCCCCCTTTTGACCGCCGAAGAAGAAGTGGAACTGGCCAAGCGCAAAGAACGGAACGAAAAAGAAGCCGAAAAAAAACTGATCGAGGCCAATCTGCGCCTCGTCGTTTCCATAGCCAAAAAATTCGTGGGCAAGGCGCTTACGCTTCTTGACCTTATCCAGGAAGGCAACATCGGGCTTTTTCGCGCGGTCAAAAAATTCGAGTACCGGAAGGGCTATAAATTCTCCACCTACGCCACCTGGTGGATCCGCCAGGCCATCACCCGCGCGCTAGCCGACCAGTCGCGCACGATCCGCATTCCGGTGCACATGGTGGAAACGATCAACAAGTTCCAGCAGGTGGAGCGCCAGCTCATCCAGGACCTCGGCCGCGAGCCGCTGCCCGAAGAGATCGCCGCTGAAATGGGAATGGAGATCGAGAAAGTGAACCACATCATCAAGATCTCCCAGGACACGGTTTCGCTCGAAACGTCGGTCGGCGAGGACGACGAGGATTCGACGCTCGAGGACTTCATCGAAGACGTGAAGAACGTCACGCCCGACCGCTCGGCCGCGCTCCAGCTTTTGCGCGATTACGTCCGCGACGTGGTCAAGGACCTGTCGCCGCGCGAGCAGAAGATCCTGGAAATGCGCTTCGGGCTCATTGACGGCGTCACCCACACCCTCGAGGAGGTCGGAAAAGAGTTCGACGTCACGAGAGAGCGCATCCGGCAGATCGAAGCCAAATCGCTCGAGCGCATCAAGGCGCACAATTTGATAGAAAAATTGAGGGACTACTAATAAAAAAACACTCCGCGTTCGCGGAGTGTTTTTGATTCTATTTCAATCCGTGCTTGTGAAAACAGTCCATGTATTTTTTGTCCATGACCATGACGTGGCCGACGAGCCAAAATTCCAAAAAGGCGACCAGCTCGAGCGAAAGCTCGTGGATATCCCGATCGATCTTTTGATGCATTTCCGTGACGCGATTTCCGAAAAAGCGGTGCGCGGCTTTGTGAGTTTCCGAATCCTCGTACGCGAACTTGTCAAAATATTTTTCTTCGGTCGCGAAGTGGACCTCCATGTAATCGAACAGCCGGTCGAAGATGGAAAACAGCACCTTGTCGACGCTCTTGTTTATGATCGCGTCATTCAGGGTTGAGATCGCATCCAAGAGCTGTTTGTGCTGGTCGTCGATCTCTTTGACGCCGACGCTCATTGATTCCTGCCAATCCAATCCGGGCATAAGTAATGATTATGTGAATAATTATGCCATTATATTCTTATTTCCCGACTCTTGCCAGCTTAAAAAAATATGATATATTGTTTGGGCGAGGCCTTATGGTCTCGCTGAGCTTTACTCTATTCCGGGGTAGCTCAGCGGTAGAGCAGGGGACTGTCAAAACTGACCCGATCTCTTATGAAATGCGCTTGGAAAACGTGTTTAATCGAGATTGGAAAAGGACGCCGGTTTTGCAGCGTCAAATGCAAGAGAAAGTTTTTCGTCGATAAACGGCGGAAAGAACTCAAGCAAAAGGCGATTGCATATAAAGGCGGTGCCTGCGTGATCTGTGGATATTCTAAAAGCGTATCCGCTCTCGCCTTTCACCATCTTGATCCGGCGCACAAGGATTTCGGCCATTCCGACAAAGGGCTGACACGATCATGGGAAGCGATTCGTCGCGAACTTGATAAGTGCCAATTGCTTTGTCTGAATTGTCACGCTGAAGTCCACGCAAGGCAGCACGCTCCGACGAACGTCGGAGGTGAAAACATTGGGTGAATTCGGCGAACGCCTGTCCGGCCAACGCCGAGCCAAGGTCCGATGCAAATCGGACAAGGTGTAGAGACTATCCCGAAAGGGAGTAGGCCGAGCTAAGCTCGGTCGAAGCGCCCAACGCCGCGCAAGCGGCGATGACATAGTCCAGTGGTCAGAACTGTAATCCCTTGGTCGTGGGTTCGATCCCCACCCCCGGAGCCACAATATTACAAGACGGGGCATTCCCGTTGTTCCGGTACGCCGAGCTTAGCTCGGCGTATTGTGTTTTAGCGATAAATTCGATTTTTTGATTTTTTAAAAACAGGTTCGAGCCGAAGATTTTTTGAGCGAACGATTTTTTGAGGGGCCCAGGCGTCGTTTCGTCAATTTCGTTCAATGTTTGCGCGTCTTTAATCCAATTCCGGAGAGGTTCGAGCCAACTATTGCCCTTCTGTTCAAGACGGGTCATTTGCTCTGCTAAAGTCTTCTTTTCGGAGGTGAGTTTATTCTTCTCTTCGCGGTAACGATCCGGCTCAATCAGTTCGGAAATATACCCTTCAAGAAGCCGGTCTTGCTTGCGGTCAATCTCAATCATCTTTGACCGCAAGTCTTCGGTTAAAGCCGTCGTGGCCTTAAAACCTTCTTTCTCATCCTTATCGGCCATAGCCGAAAGCCCCTGCGCCTGTCATAAAGTTGAGCCAAAATATCCGAACACCTTATGGTGTACGGATATTTTGTTTTCGGACGGGGGTGGGGATCGAACGGGCAGAAGCGAGGCAAGGTCCGATGGACATCGGACCGCCGTCGAGCGATCGCCGAACGCGAGCGGGCGCAGCGTTCGGCGCTGCCCAGGACAACGAGCCGCGCGCGTTTGTGCGGCAAGGCGCAAATCCCCCCCGGAGTAAAAACCGTCTGCGAAAGCAGGCGGTTTTTTACGTAGGGGAGCGAGCCAACTGCTTGGCTCGTGTGTGGGGAGAGAAAGCCGGAGCGATGTCCCGCCGACTCTGGTGGGAGGCGGGACCGCGAGGCGGGGTCGCGACCGAGGAAGCGGAAGCCGACGAGAGTTGTGACCGATCCCCGCCATCCGCGCGCAGTGCGCGGCGCGACGCGAAATCCCCAACTCGACGAGAGTTGTGACCGATCCCCATGTTGTGCGCGGCAAGGCTCCAATCCCCACCCTTACGGTTTATGTAAAAAGTGACAGGGTTGCCGTCATTCTGGTACACTGAGCGACCAAGTGCGATCGAGATATGTCTTTGATAGAAATAAAGAATCTGACGAAAAAATTCGAAGCGTTCACCGCCGTGGACGATCTCTCCCTGGAGATAAACGAAGGGGAGATCTTCGGGCTGTTGGGCCCGAACGGCGCGGGCAAAACGACCACGCTTTCGATACTGGCCACGCTTTTGCCGCCGACGACCGGCAGCGCGCTCGTGAACGGTTTTGACGTCGTAAAACATCCGACGCAGGTCCGGCGCTCGATCGGATTCGTTTTTCAGGACCCGAGCTCGGACGACCTTTTGACGGGCCGGGAAAATCTTTATCTGCACGCATTGATGTACGGGGTAAAAGACAGCGAGATCGACAAAAAGATCGACGAAGGCCTGAAGCTGGTCGATCTTACCGATAAGCAGAACATAAGGATGAGGAAATATTCAGGGGGAATGCGCCGCCGGCTCGAGCTCGCGCGCGGCTTTTTGCACAGTCCGAAAATATTATTCCTGGACGAGCCGACCCTGGGTCTCGATCCCCAGGCCAGGGAAAATCTCTGGGTGTATATCAAGAAACTATCGACGGAAAACAAAATAACGATCATTTTGACCACGCATTACATGGAAGAGGCGGACAAGCTTTGCGACAGGATCGCGATCATCGACCATGGCAAGATCATCGCGTTGGATACTCCGACCGATTTTAAAAAAAGTCTCGGCGGGGACCTCGTGGCCATTAAAACCAAAAATCCGGAACTGTCCGAGATCGAGAAAATGGATTACGTCAGACAGGTACGATATAAAGACGGTCTCTTGAGTTTGACCGTTAACGACGCCGGCATCCATCTGCAGAAAATTTTGGAGAAGGTCGGCGACGCGGAAAACGTCGAACTTCATCCTCCGACGCTGCACGACGTATTCTTAAAACTGACCGGCAAGCACATCAGGGATGACTCTGGCGAAGGCGAAGGCGGCTGGATGACCAGGTCGATGAATTCGGGGAACAGATGATCCGTTTTAATAAAAACATGCTCAAACTGAACATCCCACAGGAAATAAGAGGATTATACGCGATCTGGTATCGGGAACTTTTGGTATTCATGCGCGAGCCCTCGCGGCTCGTCGGGGCGATCATTCAGCCGCTTTTGTGGCTGATCATTTTCGGGACCGGATTGGGATCGATCATCGAGCCCGGCGCGGTCTCCGGCGCCAATTATCAGCAATTCCTCTTTCCCGGGATCCTCGTGATGACCGTCCTCTTTGGCTCGCTTTTCTTCGGATTGTACATCATCTTGGACAAGCGCATCGATTTTTTAAAGGAAGTTTTGGTCGCACCGTTGAACAAAAGCACGATGTTCTTCGGCAAAGCCCTGGGCGGTTCGACCGACGGGTTATTGCAGATCATCATTTTGATGATCCTCGGCGCGATCTTCTTCGGGGTCCATTTCACCGCGCTATCGATGATCTTGACCTTTGTCATTATAATATTATTGCTCGTCGCGGTAACGAGCATGGGGCTCGCGATCGGTTCGGTCATGGAAAGCCCGGAAGGGTTCGGGCTGATCTCGAGCTTCGTCATTTTTCCGTTGTTCTTCTTGAGCGGCGCGTTGTTTCCGGTGACAAAACTGCCGACCTGGTTAAAGATCGTCGTGACCATAAATCCGGTTTCTTATTCCGTCGACGCGTTAAGGTCGGTCATTCTGGGAATAACCAACTACGGTTTGTTGCTGGATTTCACGGTGTCGATCGCTTTTGCCGTCATCATGGTGATCGCCGGAACGTGGGCGTTCAAAAGAATAAAGCTTTAAAAATCATATCTCAATAAAAATATGGGACTGAATTACGTCGCGATCAGGGTGATCGATCTGGACAGATCCTTGAAATTCTATACCGAGGATCTTGGTTTGACGATCGTTCATAAACACAGCTACATGCCGGGGGAGCAGGTCGTAAGCTTGCTTGATAAGGAGACCGGGCAAAGATTGAACCTCATGTATTACGCGGAGGATTGCAAATTGTACACTCCGTACAAAATGGACGGCGTCGAGCTGGATCATATAATGTTCGAAGTGAAAGACGCCAAGAAAACTTTCCAGGAATTGGTTAAAAAGGGCGCGCCGGTCGCGATGGACATAATGGAAAGAAAAACCGACGACGGCAATTTCGCGATGGGACTCATAAAAGATCCGAACGGAATATGGATAGGATTCAGGAGCGGGTCCGTCGGTAAAAAGGATCAGTCCCGATAACGGAAGCTTGTTTCAAAGCAATCGTTTCCATCGTCATTTACGGTCCGGATCGAAGATCGTCTGCGAAAGCGGGCGGTTTTTAATTTGCCGGCTCTGGACAAAGTCGTCACGATAAATTATCGTGTCGTCAGCACATTCAGTAGTTTTAACCAAGGAGGATGTCGTGAAGGAAAGCGATTATTACATCGTGACAGGCATAAACAAGACCATGATCGCCGAGAGGCTAGCCAGAGGGGAAGGAAGCATCCTGATCGGCAAGCCCGGGAGCCACAGCTTCCGCAATTCGGTCGTCGACGCCTTCATCGATCTTTTTGACCACCCGACGATCAACGCGCGGGGCTATCTGGACAACGAACGGGGATCAAAGAAGGTAGGGGGCGAGGATTGGCAAACGGGGTGGGAAAACGATCGCGCCTACAACTTGCGCCGGATCCCCAAGCCGACGGGCGACCCCGCGACGGACGTGGCCAGAACGTTCTTTGAAGGCCTGGATGTCGGCGGACACTACGAGTTCAAGATCGGATTTCAGCCGGTCGGTGAACAAACCTTCTTGGCGCCGGGCGAGACGACACTGTTCGTTCCGCGCGGCAGGTCCAGACGGCCGGCGCTCGTCCATCTGCTTACGGCTTTCACCGGCCGGATCAACGCGTGCCCAAGAGCGGAGAAAACAAGCGATTTCCGCTTTACCGATTCCCACGTGCAGGAGATCGTGAGATATGCGATGGCCGATCTCCGAACTGGCAAGGTGTTCAAGCGGAATGTCCAAGCCGGTATGGATGCCGACACAATGTTGGGCTAAGACCGAGATTCGCGATCCGTTCATCGCAAGGACCCCGCCGAACCGTGCTCGCGGGGTCTTTTTAATTCGATCCGGCTTTTGAACATAAAAAAGGCGGCGATCCGGAGATCGCCGCTGGAGAAAGGCCTAAGACGCCCCTGCGTCGCGGTTCAGAATTATCCGCGAAAGGTACTAGACTCTGATATCGTTCCCCGTATCGGTTTCTCGCAGCGTCTCAATCGACACGAAGGCCATAGTTTTTCGCTTTTTCACCTCTGTACGAGGATCCCCGAGCGTTGTTGTCTGGCCCAAGGACGCCGATGCGCCGCTCTCTCCGAGATCAAATTATTACCATTCAAGGGCGGTGTCAAGCCGTTGAAGTTTTATCAAATTTTCAAATCAAAAAACGCCCCGATGATGATCGGAGCGTTTTTGAACTTTTAAAGTTAGGCCTTTTGGACGTTCGTCGCGCGAGGACCCTTGTCGGATTCCTCGGTGTCGAAGCTCACCTTGTCGCCCTCGTGGAGCTGATCAAAGGTGATGCCGACCAAGGCGGACGAGTGGAAAAACACGTCCTTGTCCGCTCCGTCTGGGGTGATGAAACCAAAACCCTTTTCGGATTGGAGGCGCTTGATGATACCGGTCATATTCGTATGATTTTATGAATAAATTTCCGCAAATAGTGACCTCGCTGCGGAAATTTCGACGAATCTCCTGCCGGGGTGTGATTTGCTTATATATAAGATACCATAAAATCATTTTTTTGTAAATGGTCGTTGTTTTTCTAAAAAAACCGCACCTCGCCGTGAGAATTAAAAAAAAGACCGGCAAGTCGCGCTCGCCGGTTTTTGGTTGATCGAGGAGTTTCCGAAGCCGTCAGAAATCGGTCGGCACGGGAGGTTCGCCTCTTTGCGCGCGGTACTCGTTCAGGCGCACGGTCATGTTTCGGATGGCTTTGGTGGTGAGCGGTCTTGATTCCGCCATCAGCCTGTCCAGCTCGGCTTCCGATTTGTTCAGATCCGCGCCCATGAGCATGGTCCAGACCGTCAGGACCATGACCCGGTCGAACTTGACCATCGGCAACACCACTCGCGGCGGCTCCATGTCGCCGGCGTCCAACACGTAGTTCATGATGTTGCTCGCCCGTTTCACAGTGGCGCCGGAGTGACCCAGGTCGATGACCAGCTTGCCGTTTTCGTTCACGACGCGCCATTTTTGTTTGATCGTCATGAACTGTTCGATGCCCATCACGGCCGGCGTTACTCCGAAAGAAGGGCCGCCGGCCAGTTGCCCGGGAGGGATCTGGGCATTGAAAGTGCTCGCGGCGATTAGGCAGAGCAGGTCGGTAACGTCAACGGACAATTCAACATCCCAGTCTTTACCGGCTTTGGCCTCGGAGACGATCTTGAATCGCTGGCAATGAACGGGCGTTTCCGCCATGCGCCGGTAGAAATCGGATTCGCCGAGCCTGCCTGAGTCGGTCGTACGCGAATACATGCTATTGAATCGGTTCTCGCGCCAATCCTCAAAGAAGGATCGTACAAGGGTGCCGGCCTCGTCCCACTTTTTCTCCGCGTCGATCTCCACGCTCGGCGCCGGTTTGTACGGTGCGGCGCCGGATGGGTTGGCCGCGGGATGCGGTCGGAGCGCGGCGGCCGGTTCCGACGGTTCGTTCGATACGCGATCCTTGGTTACTGATCGTAAGACGAAAAAGTACCCGAGCCCGATGATCAGCAATATTGCGACGACCGTTTTCATTATTCGCCCCGCTTTCCGTTTGTTGGTTGTTGATGGTACAAGCGACAAAAAACATTATATCATTATCGGCTCGCGGTCAAGGCCGCGCGATCCGCGAACCGTCTTTAAATCCAAAAACGCGGTTCGATTAACATCGGACCGCGTATTAAGTTCGTAAAAGACCGCCGGCTACCGCCGCAGGGCTTCGACGATGGCGATCAGAACGCACGCGCCGAGGAGGGCCACGAGAAAACTGTATAAGTTAAAACCGCTGACTCCGCTTTTCCCGACAAGGCTCATGATGAATCCGCCGATAAGCGCGCCCACGACGCCGACGATCACGTCCCAAACCAATCCGCCGCCGTCGCCCATGATCATGGAAGCGATCCATCCGACGAGCGCGCCGAAGATTATCCAAATAAGAATTCCCATATAATTATATTTACTTTTTTTCCTGGGCGTTCAATTTGACCGCGGCTTCGGGCGTGGAAACCGTCTTGCCGATCAAGAGCAATTTGATGATGCCGACGGCCAACGCCCAGTATACGAACATCGCGAGGAGCGTCGTCCATTCAAAAATACTCCCTTGAACCTGCGAGATGCGGAAGACGTACGTAAAGGGAGCGGCGAAAATGTAGGTCACGCCGTAAATAAA